>Ga0181560_10004370_pt1 | contig 12820 bp, 9 predicted proteins | sample 011ome_20_FD_133751 | JGI IMG/M metagenome (GOLD analysis project Ga0181560, IMG submission 133751) | Coastal salt marsh microbial communities from the Groves Creek Marsh, Skidaway Island, Georgia - 011509CT metaG (megahit assembly) | ecosystem: Environmental > Aquatic > Marine > Intertidal zone...
CGAGTTCGCGCGCGCGGCGCAGCGCGGCGGCGACGTACGCGGCGTGCGCGCCGAGCGCGCGCTCCGAGCACTGCCGCGCCACGCGCGCCACGCGCGCGTACTGCAGTACGCGCGCGCACCGAACGTCGTTCGAGGCAACCGCGTCCGCGCGTTCGCGCGCGCGCGCGGACGCCTCGTCGGCGCGTTGGCGAAACGCGCGCGTCGCCGTCTCGACATCCCGCCATCCGCCGGCGCGCGCGCTCGCGCGGCGCCACTGCGCGCCCAGCGCGTCCAGGCCGACTCGCGCGGACGCGCGCGCCTCGCCGCGCGCCGCGGCGTCCAGATGCGGGTCCGCGGCGTCGGCGGCTTCGCGGACGACGCACTCGACGAGCCACTTGGGCCACTCGGGGAGACCGAGAGCGACGCGCTCGGCGTCGCGAGCCTCGACGTCCTCCTCCTCCGCGCGCGCGAAAAGCGCGCGCGCGTCCGAGAGCGCGCGCCTACGCGTCGCCGCGGAGGCGCGCGGAACGGACTCGAGCGCCGCGCCCAGCGCGGCGAAGTCCGCGCCCCCCCCCCGCGCGACGAGGCTCGACCAAACCTCCGGCGTGAGCAGCGCGTTCGGCGCGAGCACGAACGCGTGGCGCGTGGCGCGCTCGGCGAGCGCCGCGTCCAGGAAAGACGCGCTGACTAAAGACGCACCCGGGCCGGCGAGTTCGCCGCCGCGCGCGAGTACGCTCAGAAGGCGCACGCACGAAGCTGCCAGCTCACCCGCGCCGAGTCGAGTCTCGCCGTCGTCGAGCGTCTCTGGTCGAGCGTCTCCTCGCGGTTTTGTCTCCTCGCGGAAGAACGCGCCGCGTGAGCTCGGCGGGTCGAGCGCCGGTTCCTCGTAGCGCAGCGCCAGCGCCCTGAGCATCCCGGCGCACGCGTCCGCGCCGCCGGCGCGCACGAAGGCGCGCCGGCACGCCGCGCCGGTGGGACCCGGCGATTCGGCCAGCGCCAGCGCCGCCTGCAGCGCGCGCGACGCCACCCGCGGGTCCTCGCAGTCGCCCGCGAACGCCGCCGCGTCAGCCAGCGCCTCCCGCGGGTCCGCGTCGCCTCCGCGGAGCAACGCCGAGACGGGCGGCACGAGCGCGTCCAGGATCGCGCCGCGCGCACTTCTCGCGTACGCTCGCGTTTTCGTCGACGAAAACGACGGTAGTACACCCCGTTCGAACGGCGGTTCGAGAACACTTCGAGGATTCATTCGAGGATTCATGTTGTTCGTCGTCGTCGTCGTCGTGCCCGAGACGACGGAAAGCTTTCCCGCCTCTTCTTCGACAAACGTCGCCGACGGTTCCGGCGCGCCGCCGTTCGTCGCGCGTCGTTCGTCGTCGCCGGAATCGTCGGCGGCGCGAAAACGTTCACCGAAAAAAGGCGCGCGGATGCCGAACTTCCAGGCGTGTGACAGGCGGGGGGGTCCCGGGGGAGCGCCCTCGACCCCGGCGCGGAGACTCAGAGGTGTCTTCGCGCGCGGGGGCGCAAGAAATACGCCGCCCCGCTCGCCCCCGGGGGCGCCCCCGGGGCCGCCGCCGCCGCGCGCCCCCGTGGTTTCGGGAGGGGAAAAGCAGACTGGGAAGCGGGCGCGGGTCGCCGCGGCGGCGAGCACGCGTTTTGCGCCCCCCGCCGCGCGCAGCGCGGCGCCGCCCTCGACGTGCGCCATCGCGTGCACGACGCGGAGCACCCTGAGGAGCGCGGGCACACCCACGCCCACGGCGGAACCCTCCGCGGGTCCCTCCGAGTCGTCCGCGCCGCCGGTCCACGCGTCCAAGGATGAGAAGAACGCCGCGCACAGACTCAAACGCAGCGCGGATCCGCTCGGCGCGCGTTCGGCGACCAGAACCTCTAAAGCATCCACCGCCGCCGTCTCGGCGGCGTCGAGTTCGGAAACGAGTTCGGAAACTGGAATGACCCGTTTCGAAACGTCGTGAGTGACGTGTACGTCGTGTACGTCGCGAAGTGCCCGTAACGCGTTCGGCAACACTCGCCGCAGGAGCGCCGCGAACGCCGACGCTTCCAGCGCGGCGACGGCGGAGGCGACCGCCGCCGCGTCGCCCGTCAGACATAGCGCGAGCGCTTTGAGCGTCGGGGCGAGCGCGGCGGCGGCGGCGACTGATGACCCACACATCAGCGAGAGAAGCGCCGTTGCCCCGAGGGGTGACGCGCGTTCTATGGCGTCTCGGATGGGCGTTCGCGTCGATGTCGCCGCCGACCCCAGAAACGACCCGCGGCGGTCGCTCCGGGTCCCGCCTCCGCCAAGCGGCGACAGGTCGGGGATACTACGCGTCGCGGATCCCCCGGATCTCCCGGATCCCCCGGATCCCCCGGATCCCGCCGACTCGCGGTTGTTTTCTGGAAGTACCGTCGCCGTCGCCGGGTGCAGCACCTGGAGCAGTTTCGGGGCGATTTCCGCGTCCAGAGACGCGTCGGCCGAGGTGTCGAAGCACGGCGGGAGTTTGGCCAAACTCGCGCCGTATCGGGGCACGTACGTCCCCCCCCTCGCCGCCATCTTCCCCATCGCGCGCGCGCCGACGGCTTCCCGGAACACGTACACCGGCCCCAGCGACGCGAAGAGCGCGCACTGCCTCCGGCGCCTCTGCACGCCCGCCATCGCCGCCGGCGGGTTCGTTCCGAAACAGCAGAACCCCAACGGTCCGGAGACGCGCGGGAGCACGAACCGGTGCGACTCCGCGACCGCGCCGTCCAGGTACAGACGCACCTCGCCGTGTTTTTTTTTCGCGGCGGCTTTATTTATTTTTTGTACGGAAAGTACGCGCCCGGAGCTCGTCGGCTCCGGAGCTCCGTCGTTCGTCGCGAACGGCGCCGTCGCCGCGGTTTCCAATGCGGGGGGCTCGTACTCCACCGCGACGCACCGCCAGGTTTTCGTCGCGAACGGCGTCGTGAACGGCACGGCGACCCGCCGCCCGTCCGCGCCCGTCGCCTCGACGACCAGGTACGAACCGTGGAAGTACGCCTCGACGCCCTGCGCGCCTCCGTTTTCGTCGGGGTCCGTGCTCAGGAAGCTGAACAGACGCGGCATGTGTTCCTGCGCGTCCCCGCCCGCCGCCGCCGCCGCCGCCGCCGCCGACGCCGCCGACGCGCGGCGCGCGTCGCCCGTGCGCGCCGACGCCGACGCCGACGCCATCGCGGCGGTCGCCGCGGCGGCGTCCTCCGCCGCGCGCGACGCGCGGAAACTTTCGACGTACGCCCACGTGCACACCGCGAACCCGCGCCGGAACGGCCACTCCTTCTTTTTCGCGGCGAGGCGTTTCGACTCGTACGCCGACCGGAAGTCGACGGCTGAGCCCACGAGCCGCCGGAGGAACGACGCGCCTTCCGTGACGCGCGGCGGCGCGGCGAGTGCGTGACCCGCGCCCGCGTCCCCCCCGCCTGTCGCGCCGAGCAAACCGCTGCCCTCGCCGTCGAGCTGGAACGTCGCCGCCGGGCCGAGGCTCTCGGTGCGCTCCAGCGCCTCCGCCAGCGCCGCGGCCAGCGCGCCGCGCGCGCCGCCGTCTCCGGCGGCGCGCGCCATCGCCAGAAACGACCGCACGTCCGCCGGCTCGACGGTGTGCGCGGCGACGCGCGCGACGCACGAGCGCGCCAGCCGCGCGACCGACTGCGCGGCGCGCGAATCTCGGCGCGCCTCCGCGTCGCGCGCCGCGGAGAGCAGGAAGCGCGCGAGCGGAGGGAACGCGCCCGCACGAGCCGCTTCGAGGCAGTTCCCCAGGCGCGCGCGGAGCGCGACGAGGAGCGCGCGGAGCACGCGTTCGCGAGGCCCGCGACGCGGCGTCCCCCGCGTCGCGAACGGGTCCTCCACTCGTGGGTCCTCCACTCGTGGGTCCTCGTCGTCCCTCGGCATGGCGTCCAGGAGTCGCGCGGCGAGCAGCACGGCGCGCGGGTTGGCGGTGGCCTCCGGAGCGCTCAAGTCCACGCCGTCGGCGCCCTCGGCGTCGAGACTCGCGAGACTCGCCAGCCTCGGCGCTTCGGCGAGACCCGGTAAGACGCGCTCGGCGAGCGCGTCCGCCAGCGCCTCAGCCATGGCGCGCGCGGCGGGCGCGTCATCCGTCGCGGCGGATGCCATCGCCATCGCCTCTCGGAGCGTCTGCGCGGCGGCGCCGATGCCGCGCGCGCACGCCGCGGAGACCAGCGCGTCGACTTCCTCGGCGACGTCCGTCGCGTCGGGGTCGGGGTCGACGAGCGCGACGTCGTTTTTTTTTTTTCGTACAGGACTCGTCGCAAAAGTCATCTTGACATGTTTCGGTCCACCCGATGACGCGGCGCCGCGCGCTCCAGACTCGGGCGGGGGTGCGCCGCTGGTCGAGACGGCGTCGCCGTTCGTCGGACCGCGCTCGAGCCCTTCGCCAGGTCGCGCCTCGTCGGCCCGCTCGAAGAAGTCGCGGGGACGAGGCCTGTCGCCCTCGCGCACGTCCAGGCTCGCTCTCGGACTCGCCGAGGCCGCCCGCACCAACCTCTCGGCGGCGTCCGCGGTGGGCGACCGCCGCGAGGAGACCGCGTCCTCCACCTCCGGAGACTCGCCCCACGCGTCTCTGTCGCGGGGCGGGGACGACATCCTCCTCGGCGCCCACCGCCGCTCGGGCGCCCGTGCCAATGCGGCGTTGAAAAAGTGTGTCGAGTTTTTGCGTTTCGTCAGACAGACCTTCGTCCGAGAAAAGGCTCTGCGTTCACATCGCCCCCGCGCCGCGCCACTCCATGGCGCCCGCGCGCAACGAGCTGTGCCTGTGCGGCAGCGGCAAGAAGTACAAGAAATGCCACGCCTTGAAGGCTGTGGAAGGTACAATGGCACAACACTTTGGCCTTCCATCGCCCACGCGGCCACTCACAGACCACGAGGTTGAAATGTTTGAGGCAGGGATTGAGGAAGCGTCCCGGAGTATGTTCTTCATCACGCCGAGGGAGAAGCAGGGCTTTTTCGACATCTTTCACAGTAAGTTGACAAACCCGATAGCAGGTGAAACTTTGTATTGGGCGCGAGATGTCGAACTCGCGCGCGTGCGCGCGCGGTTCGTCTCATCGTTCGCCCTCCGGTGCAGCGACGAATACGAAGCTTGCGGCGGTTTGATTGGCACTTTCGCCGACGCCGATAGCGAGTACCCGCACGTGGACGGCGATGAGAACTCGCGCTTGATGGATGAATTCAGAGCGTATCTCGATCGAGCCAAATCGAAGGGGGTGCTGCCTGAGAGTTGGGGGCTTCATAACGACGACTTCTACGCAGATTACGCGTTCCGATGGCGAAGGTACGACGACGGCGCTGCGAGCGACATCTTCGAAAAAGAGATTCTCCGTCGCATCGCAGCGGATGTGATGGGCGACCGCGTCGAAGATGGGGAAGGGGGCACCTGGTTCAGCGGCGAGTTTGACGAGAGCGAGAGCGAGAGCGAGAGCGAGAACGAAAACGAGAGCGAGAACGAAGACGTCGAGGCGCTTCGCGCGGACGTCGAGGCCCTCAAAATGACGATGACGAAAACGAAAACGTGCGCGACGTGCGCCGCGGACGCATGGACCGACGGCGGCGGTCGGCGGCGGTCGTGTTTCGAGTGCAAGTGCGTTTTGGTGCGGTATTGCTCGAAGGCGTGCCAAAAAGCAGACTGGGCCAACCACAAAGCGATGTGCAGGGAAGCGCGAGCGAGTGGCACAGGTCGCGAGGAGTGGAGCGGGGCGCAAACGCGTACATTCGCCGCCTTGTCGCCACGTTCGCGTGAACGGTTTGTGTGAAAACTCTTTTTTTCAACTCATGAGGACGTCGAGCTTTTCGATGATTTCACAACACCTCGCGGGGGGTCGGTCATGGGTGGGATCCACCCCACGTCCGTCGCGGCGGCGGTCGCGGGAGGCGTGGCGATGGGGACGCTGCACGTGGTCACCGGCGCGGACCACATCTCGGCGGTGGCGTCGCTCGCGGTGGGCAACTCCCCGTCTCGTGCGTTCGCGCTCGGGGCGCGCTGGGGTGCCGGCCACAGCGTCGGCTTGCTGTGTGTGTTCCTGGTCCTGCTGGCGCTGCGCGTGGAGACGGACGAGGCGTTCATGCGCGTCGCGTCGCGGTGGATGGGGCTGTGCGTCGGCGCGTTCATGGTCGCGCTCGGGGTCTACGGCGTGCGCGAGGTGGACCAGCGGCTGAGGGACGCCGAGGTCGCGGACGGGGGCGGGGAGGATGGGCGGGATGAAGAACGCGCTCGGCTGTTCGCGGCGAGGAAAGATGACGACAGGGCGCAGGAGACGGACGACGAGAAGCGTCTCAACGAGAAAAACGAGAATGACAAAACCGGTGGGGGTTCCTCGTTCCTCACCGGCTGGCTCGCGGTCCTCGCGGGCGTGGTGCACGGCGCCGCCGGCCCGGGCGCGATCCTGGGCGTCCTCCCGGCGATGGCGCTGCGCGACGAGCCGCTGGTGCTCGGGTACTTTTGCGGATTCGTCGGCGCCACCGTCGTCGCCATGGGCGCCTTCGCCGCCGGCTGGGGCGCGGGGACGCGCGCGCTCGGCAGGAGAGGTGGCGCGCGCGTCGCGCGGGGTCTGGCGATGTGCTCATCCGTGCTCTGCGTGGTGGTCGGGGTCGCGTGGGCCGCGCTTTCCGTGACGGGCGTCGAGACGGATTAGACGAGAACGACGAGAACGACGAGAACGACTCGACGCGTACGTAGCGACGTAGAAAAGGTCTCGCCGAGTTTCCGCGTTTCCGCGCGACTGATGAACGAGACGGCGTCGCTACGGCGTCGCGCGCGTTTTTTCGCGTATACGTCTACTCGTAGTACAGCCCGAACACCATCCCGACGCAGAACACGCTGGAGTTCTCGTAGAAGTCCGAGGCGAAGTTGTCCGTCGCGGTGTCCCACAGGCACCGCGACGCCAGCCGCAGCGCCTGGCCGGTTTTCTCGCCAACCGTCACCTGCACGACGAGCTTGTATCGCTCGTACCCGAGATTCTTCACGCGCTCCTTGACGGTGTCCGCCAGCTCCTTCGCGATCTGCGCGCTCTTCAGCGGGTCGTACTGCGTCCCCTCCAGGCGTTCCTTGATGGTATCCGTCAGGATTTTCTGAACGGGACCGCGCATGAACTTGTACCCCTGTCGCGTTTTCGACGTTTCGGTTCGGACGAGAGGATGACGACGATCGAGCGCTCGTCAGCGCTCCGCACAAGTCGCACAAGTCTCGGTTCGTTCCAAAAATGGGACACCGCGGTGATACGGCATCGTCCGTCGAGCGGCGTCGGGTTTATCTGTTTCGAATCGACGTCGTGAGCCGCGCGCATGTCTCGTGTCGGGACGCACCTCCCCGAACTCCTCGGGTTTCTGCATGTACGTGTTCTCGAACGTCACGTTGTCGCCCACGGGCATGACGGGGTCTTCGTCGCCCATCGCGCTCGCCTTATTCCCCTTTGGTGTTTCGCGCGGACGGCGGGCCTGCCGGGACGGGGACGGCCGCGGACGGAGCGGCGGACCTCGGTCGGCGGCTCGGGGCGAACCTCGGAGCGCGGGACACGCGCGGAGGGGAACGCGGCGGCGCGCGCGCAGGAGTGCGGGCGCCGAGGGGGAGAGCACCGAGGCGTCAAAATCTCCTCGGAATCTTTGCGAAAAGACTCGAATCCGCGGTCTATTAAACCCGGGTTCCTCTCGTCCTCGTTCATCGTCCTCACTCACAGACAACGGTCGCGCCGTGTTGCGAATAAACGACATAACGAGAGCGCCCACGCCACTCGGCCCGCGCGCGGTGAAGCGCGCGTCTTTCTCTCGGACCGGAGCGGCGCGTGGCGCGACCCGTCGGCATGTCCGCGCTCGGCATCGCGGGCTCGCTCGCCGGTACGGCGGTGAAGACCGCCGTCAACCGGAGCATCAACCAGTACCAGGAGCGGAGACTCGACCAGCAGAGCAAAGTCGACTGGTGCGTGCGCGCGATCCCTGGACCGGCGGTGGGGGGCTCCGCTCGGAACGCGCGGAGCACGCGCGCTCACGACGACCACCGCAGGCGTCACGAGCGGTCTCCGGCGACACGTTCGCGGCGACGCGAACGTGAAACCGAACACGCGTCGTGTCTCGCGCGGGCAACCTCCCGCCCGCGCGACGATTTTCCAATCCCACGAACGTTCGCGCGTCGCGTCAAAAGCGCGGCGGCGAAAAAAAAAGCCTATAGCACGCGCCGCCTTTCGCTCCCGCCGCGTCACCGAACCTACACGCGCATATGCCATCGCTCGTTCCCGTCTCACCTTTCCCACACTAATGCGCACCTTTCCGCGTCATGTCGCGCAGGGAGGACTACAACTACCCCCCCCACCTGAACGTCCTGCACTACAACGTCGACGACATCGAAAACGCGAGCGCGCGCGCCGCGGTGCGGACGGCGCACGCCGCGTACGTGTACTCGCTCTGTTTGTTTCTGCTCAACTTCCTCGGGACGGTGATTTTAGCCGGTGGCGGCGCGGTGGACGGGGTGAACGTCGTGTACGCGCTGTTCAACGTGGTGATCTACGGGATCGTCGGTATGTACGCCTTCTACTGCGGGTACAAGGGCGCGGCGACGCGCAACGGGCGGCTCACGGATTACTACGTCTGGCTGCAGAGCTTTTTCGTGCTTTTTCACATCATCGCGTCGTCGGTCAACGGCGCCAACTACTACGGCTGGAGCAACGCCGGGCGCGCGAAGCGGTCGGAAAAAATGTCCGACTTCTTCCTGGGGTGGACGTTCTTCGAGAGCACGATGTGGACGCTGGGGTACCTGCTGGGCGCGGTGGCTCTGTACCGGGTGGTGACGACGAGGAAAGACGCCATGCGGTCGCAGGGGTCGTCGGGGTACGGATTGAGAGTGTGACGAGAGTGTGACGGGCGTATAAACTCCGCCTCCGGCGCGGCGGCGGCGACGAAATCAAACGCGCGCGCGTGTTCCTGACGTGGTATAAAAAGGACAGGAAACGCGATTCGTGGAGCTCCAAACACACCGACGACCGATCGGCCGGGAAGCGAAAGTTTGAACCGCGCGAGATATCTCGCGATGGCGTCGCGTCCTCGCGTCGGTCATCATCATCGCCCGCCTCCGCGTCCGCCTCGGCCGCTGCGCCCTCCGTCGCGCCCGCCTCTGCCGCCTCGGGACCCCTGGAACCCCTCCCCTCTACCGCCCCTGCCTCCGTCTCTGCCCCCGCGCCCGCGTCCCCGCCCGCCCATGGGCCTCTCCCGCTGCTTCTTGAGGTTCTCCTCTTCCACGAGGCCGATCACCTCATCCGGGACGCAGATGTACTTGATGGTGTTCCCGCGCACGTAGCAGTTGGCCATGCGCCAGAACCGGTCGCCGTCCTTGCTCGTGCATATCACCTCCTTCAAGTGCACGTTCATCCACGTATCGCAGCTCACGAGGTGGCCGTTGTACGTCTCGCCGTTCTTAAGCTCCACCAGCTGCGATTCGGTCGTCGAACGAAACGAGAAAAAGAATTTGTCAGTTTGTCAGCAAGCTCCTCGGCGCGAGAAGAGTCAGATCTTCGTCGACGTCGGGCGGTCGATTCGCGCGCGATCGACGCGCGTCTCGGGCGGCGCGCGCGCCGTGTCGACACCCGCGGGTACGCGAGACGCGCGAGTGGGTCTTCGCGAGACGAAACCGTCGGCTCGACGTACCATCGGGTGGCCTTGGGACGTCTTCAGCAGCGAGAGGGGCAGCATCTCGCGCGGTGGTGGTTTTGGACTGCGGAACGCGGGCGATCACGCTGCGGCGGGTGAATCTGTCTCCGACCGCTGAGGTCTCACGGCGCGGAAAGCAGGGGCTCCGTGCGCGATCGAGCGGCTCGGTCTCCGAGAACGATCGAGGACGCTGGGTCTGTGTCACCGACTTGCCGGGCGCGGTGGCGTGTGGCGACGCACGCGCGGCCGCGCGCGTTCGCCCCGCCAATCGAATTTCGAGGAAGGGCCCGAAAACACGGTCACCCGTCACCGGCGCGTCTTCATCAATTTCGCGCCCGCCGGTTTCTGACCAAAAGCGCGCGAGGCGACGATGCCAGTTCGGCTCCGCGCGGGTGTCCGCCCCTGACTCGGCGCCGTGACCGCGATGGAGGCGTACAAGCTGCACCCTCTGGTGCTCATCAACGTGTCGGACCACCACACGCGCGTCGCCGCGCAGCTCGACCCCGGCGAGAGCTCCGTGGAGCGCGTCATGGGGTGCTTGCTCGGGTTTCAGACGGGCACGCGCGAGGTTGAGATCTGCACATCCTTCGAGGTGGCCACGACGCGCGACGCCGCGACGGACGCGCCCGGGCTGGACGCCTCGTACCTTTCCGACCAGCTCGCGCGGTACAAGCAGGTGTTCCCCAAGTTCGAGCTCGTCGGGTGGTACGCCACGGGCGCGGGGGTGGACACGGAGAGGGACGCGCCCATCCACCGATCGCTGGCGCACCTCAACGAGAACCCGGTGTTTCTGCTTTTCGACCCGAAACGCGAGACGGAGGCCTCCGCGGAGAAAACGACGAGCGCGCGTTCGTCGCTCCCCGTGACGCTGTACGAGTCGTGCACAGGGGTGAACAGCGGGTTCGCCTTTCGCGAAACCGCGTTCGTGGTCGAGACGGTGGAGGCGGAGCGCGTCTCCGTGGACCACGTCGCGCGCGCGTCCGACGAGGAGAAAGGCGCCGCCGGCGCGCTCGCCGCGCACGCGCACGGGCTCGGGTCCGCGGTGCGTATGCTGGAGACGCGGCTCGCGGCCATCGTGCAGTACCTGAAAGAGGTCGAGGGCGGCCACCAGCCACCGGACCGTGCGATCCTGAGGGCCGCCGCGGGCGCCGCCGCCGCCGCGGAGCGTATGCGCGCCGCGCACGCGCCGCCGCCGCCGTCCGGAGGGGAAACGACGCGGAGGGGAAACGTCGACTCGGCGTTTGAGCGCGACTTCGCGCGCGAGATGGGCGACGCGGACGCGGCGCAGTACCTCGGCCTGGTCACCAAGGCCGCCGCGGACTTCGAGCAGTTCGCGCGGAGGCACGCCGCGGTGCACGACGGGGGGGGGAGGAGGTTCTAGGCGGACGTTCGGGGAGCTTTGTTAGGCCGGGAGAGGCGCGCGAAAAAACGGATTCCGCCGCGCCGTCGCGGCGAAGACGACCGCGTCTCTTACGACTCGATGTGCGCTCTCGTCCACTCTTGCCGATCTTCTTGTTATCTCGCTCCGATCATCGTCCCACACCGTTCGCCTCCGCGCAGCGTCCGTGCAGTCAAGAAGGTTTCGGGTGATGTTTGCCGTCTCCGGCTCCTCCTGCGCTGCGGCCGCACCCGCGACCGGCGCGGCGCGCGCTCGCGGCCGCGCGGTGTCGTCCTCGTCCCCCCGCGCCGCGCGATCGCGACGCTCCGACGTTTCGCTGTCGTTCCGCGTTCGTTTGTCGGCGTTCGTCGCCCCCCGCGGGCGCGTCGCCGGCCGCGCGTCCTTGCGCGCGACGGCGCTGTTCGGCCCGCCGCCCGACCCCGACGCGCTGCTGCAGGAGGGCAAGGCGCTGTACGCCAGCGGCGAGCGCATGCAGGGCTACAAGACGTTCGAGAAGGCGCTCCGCGCGGACGATGCCTCGCTCGCGCTGCCGACGAGGCAGGAGTTGCTGTACAGCTGCATGTGCTGCAACGCCGCGTTCGGGGATGTCGAGACGGCGAAGCAGTTCCTGCGCGACATGATGATCGCGGGCATGCCCTTCGATGAGGCGATGACGTACGGGGGCAGCGGAAAGTTCATGATGCTTGAGTCCTCCGCGCAGATGCGCAACCAGCTCATCAAGTTTGCGTCGGGGGAGATGAAGTCGCAGGGCACCGTGCAGCGCGAGATTTTCGAGAAAACGCGGGCGGAAACCGGGACTGGATCGCTGGGAGGCTCGGTGGGCGCCAACCCCGTCGGCCAGAAGCCGCAGCGCATGGGGGATATGGACCTGATGAACCTCGATATCGCGGGGGATACGTCCGCGGAGGCGAAGGACATCGCGAAACGCGTCGTCGGACTGGTCGTGCTGTCCATCGCGGGTTTCGTCGGGCTCTTCGAAGCGGGGCTGCAGTTTCTGAGATGACGCGCGCCCTTCTTTTCTCGAGGCGGCGAGGTGTCATCGAGCGCGACGCGACGATGTTCACGGAAAACAAACGAAAAACGTGTGAAAAGAATCTGTTTTCGTGTCACAACCGCGCCGTTTCGCGAGCCCCGAAGCCTCGGGTCCCGCGTCGATTCGCGAAAAATAAACCTCTCTTGCCGAAAAACGCCATCGTCGACGAAAAGCCGCCGCGCGCCGACCCGGGCGCCCCGATAATACTAATAGGTGGGACGCCCGTTACCAGTCGACGAAGCCGTAAAGCCAACTTCCCGTCACGCAGCCGTCGCCGCCGCCGCCGCTGCTGCTGCTGCTGCTGTGCGCGCGTCTTGAACGCGCGCGCGCTCTATAAAAATCAAAACCGCTCGAAACCACCCCCGTGGTGCTCCATTTTTTTTTTTTTTTTAAGGATCACGCCGCGTCGATCTGCGCCTCGTGGTCCGTCGGGAGGTACTCGCGGAGCACGCCGTTGCGGCTCGGCTGGCGCAGCTTACGCAGCGCCTTAGCCTCGATCTGGCGGATGCGCTCGCGCGTGACGCTGAACACGTTGCCGATCTCTTCCAGCGTCTTCACGCGGCCGTCGTCCAGGCCGTAGCGCAGCCGGAGCACGTCGCGCTCGCGCGGGTTGAGGGTGTTGAGCACATTCTCGAGGTCCTCCTTCAGGAGCACCTTCCCGGTGGCGTCGTTGGGGTTCTCGGTGTAGTCGTCGATGAGCGTCTCCTCCACCGTGCGCTTGTCGTCCTCGTTCACGGTCTGGTTGAGCGAGATGGGC
>Ga0181560_10004378_pt1 | contig 12803 bp, 14 predicted proteins | sample 011ome_20_FD_133751 | JGI IMG/M metagenome (GOLD analysis project Ga0181560, IMG submission 133751) | Coastal salt marsh microbial communities from the Groves Creek Marsh, Skidaway Island, Georgia - 011509CT metaG (megahit assembly) | ecosystem: Environmental > Aquatic > Marine > Intertidal...
CCGCCGTATCCGTATCCGTCCATCGCGTCGTCGTCGTAGCCCGGAGCGCCGCCGACGTCGCCGTATCTGCGCAAGATGCCCGCGATGCCCAGGTCGCCGACGTCCGGAAGGTGCTTCGCCGCGGCTTCCACCGCCTCCTTCAACCTCGGCCCGGTCGCGTCGACGATCGCCGCGTGCGATCGCGCGCCGTTCGCGCCCGGGGTGGACGGCGTCAGCGCGGCGTGCATCGCGAAAAAGATGGTGTACGCGCACGGGAGATCTCTTTCGTTCTCCTCATCCGACGGCGGCGGCGGCGGCGGCGGCGGCGCGTCGCCGTACGCCCCCGATCTCGCCGCGTCCTCGTCGAGCTCGCGGACTTTCGCGTCCGCGGCGAACAGCGCGAGCGTCGGCGCGGCGACGCCGACGAACAGATCCACGATCGCGAGCGCGTCCGCGGACGAGACGGCGCCGCCGCCGTCGCCGTCGCCGTCGTCGCCGCCGAATCCGCCGCTCGCCAACGCGGCGTGGAAGAGGCACTCCGCCACGAGCCGCCGCTCGTGCGCGAACCACTCGTTCCTATCGCACGGTCGCCCTCGTTCGTCGTGGACGTGCGCGAGCGCCGCGGACGCCGCGAACGGGTCCAGTTGCTGTTGCGCCGGGACGATGGCGCCGCCGCCGCCGCCGCCACCGAACGCGGACCCCCCCGGCGTCGACGTCGCGCCGCCCGGCGTCTGCACCACGTACGGCGCCGCGGTCGCGCCGCTCGCGGCCGCGGTCGGGAACGTCCCCGGCGCGGGTTTCTTCAAGATCTCAACGAGCCTGCCGACGAGCGTGGCGCCGCCGCCGTCGCCTCCTCTCAGGAGATCGCGCACGAAGGTCTCAACGAACGACGCGAGCGCGGGATCGCGCGGCGCCGCGAGCTCCGGGGTGGAGACCGCGCGGAGGAGCCGCAGCAGCGACTCCACCGCGCGCTGTCGCTCGCGGAGGTAGATCCCCGCGGCCGCGCGCGCGCAGTCGTCCGGGGGATGCCCGCGCTCGACCGCGGCGACGAGCAGCTCGACGCACGCCACCTCGTTCAGATCCAGCGCGTCGCTGCGGGGGACGCGGGGTGGATTGGATGTTTGAGGACGGGTTCGCGCGGCGCGCGGCGGGGGCGGGGGACGATCGTCCGTCAGTCGCGACGTCGCGAGGGTTGGCGCGGGGGGAGGGATCGCGCGCGGGGGAGGGAGGGGCGCGGGCGCGCGGATCGTCGAGTCGCGCGCCGCGAGCGCGAGGGCGGCGGCGACGGGACGGCGGATGTTTTCAAAAAAAGCGCGCCGAGGGAGTTGGCACGCCGCCGCCGCCGCCGCCGCGCGGACGAGATCGACGGGATCGACGGGATCGACGCGCACCTGAGCGTGAGCGCGTTCTCGATGTCTGTCCCGTCCAATCGGATGCTCTTCCCGCCTCGCAACTCCACCGTCGTCGTTCTCACCGCCGCGCGATCTTCCGCGCGGCGAGGCGGGTACGCGAGCGCGTTCGCGAGGATGCCTCGCGCGGCTTTGAACGCGACGCGGCACTCCTCGACGTCGACGTTGCTCGGCGGCGTCTCGGCGTCCAAGAGACGGACCGCGCGGTGCAGCGCGACGGACTCCGCGGTCGCGGCCATCGTGCGCGCGGGTGCGGGGGAGGTGACGCCGCCCGACCCCGTGCGCGCGGAGCACTGTGCGCGCACCCGGGGGCTGCTGGGAGCTGGACGCGCTGCTGGGAGAGAAGAAGGTGGCGGGCGTCTTATTTCGGTTCGAGCGTCGGTGAAACTCGTTTTTTCAAAGCACAAAAACATTTTCTTTGACCCCGTCTTTGCTTTCGAAGATCGAAATCGAGCTCCTTTCAAGCGTCGGCTCGATTTCAGCCTCCCTGCCGCTAAAAACATTTCTCCCGCAAGCGCAGAAAGAGCCTTTCCCCGGCGACTCGTTCGCCCTCTTCAACGCGCGCCGTAGCACGCACGCGGTAAGCAACGCGAGATGGTGAAATACGCTCGCGAGCCCGAGGGCGACGCCACGAAGTCGTGCAAAGCGCGCGGCTCCGACCTGCGCACGCACTTCAAGAACATGCGCGAGACCGCCATGGCCATCAAGAAGATGGATTTGACGTCCGCGAAGACGTACCTCGAGGAGGTCATCGCGATGCGCCGGTGCGTCGTCTTCCGCCGCTTCTGCGGCGGCGTCGGCCGCACCGCGCAGGCGAAGAACGAGGGGTCCACGAACGGGCAGGGTCGGTGGCCGAAGAAGTCCGCCGAGATGCTCCTCGGCATCCTTAAGAACGCGGAGTCGAACGCGGAGGTGCGTCTCGCGGCGTATTTTTCCTCGCGACGTGGTTTTTCCTCTCAACGGCGCTCGCGGCCGCGCGGATGCGCGCCGCGCCGCGCCGCGTCGACCGTCGCCTCCGCGCCGCGCCCCGTTGCGCCGCGTCATCACGGCGTCCTCGACGCGCCCCGCGCGTCGACGACGGCAGATCCGCGACGCTCGCGCCGCCGCGCCGCGTCGCGCGCGCCGTGATCGACGCGAGGGTTTCCTAGGGTTTCGCCGTCGCGAGCTCCCGTCCGCGGTCTCTTTTTTCTCTCCCTCGTCGGCCCAGCCCTGACGACCTCCCTCCTCCTCTCCCTCGTCGCTCAGGTGAAGGGACTGGACCCCGAGGCGCTCGCGATCACGCACATCCAGGTCAACCGCGCGATCCAGCAGCGCCGCCGCACGTACCGCGCGCACGGTCGCATCAACCCGTACATGAGCTCGCCGTGCCACGTCGAGGTGATCCTATCGGAGAAGACGGAGCCGGTGAAGCGCGAGGAGGACGTGCGCGGGCCGAGGGTCACGTCGAAGCAGGCCGCGCGCCTTCGCATCCGCAACGGCTCCACGAACGCGTGAGCAGCGCTGAAGCGGGTCAAAAGCGAAGAGGGTGTGGGGGGTTGGTCGACGAGACGGCGAGAGAGGGTGGAGGCTCGCGCGACGGCGTCGTTTAGGACGCGTCGGCGACGCGGCGGCGACGACTGTTAGAGTCGCGCGCCGCCGCGGAAGATGCGAATGATGTAACGACACGCGAGCCGCTATCGTTATCGTTTTCGTTTTCGTCTCTTTTCGCGACGCCTCGTTGCACTACGCGTACCCGCTCACTATGATACACGTACGCGTCTATAAAAATAAACTGGGGCAAAACACGATGTCGCGCTTCACCATCTCGCGGCAGCTCTCAAACTTTTCTCGCAGCTCCGCGTCTCCGACGTTCTGACACGCCGTCGCCAGCTGCCGCATCACCTCCTCCATCCTCCGAATCGCGCGCACCACGCTCCCCTCGTGCAAGCTCGTCATCTTCATCAGGTCCACGAACGACGTCCCCGTGCTCCACGCGCGCGTCAGATCCATCAGATCCGGCCGGAACGAATCCGCGTACGCGGCGACGTCCATCTCAAGCTTGCACTCCGCGACGTGCCTCCCGACCGCGCGCGCCACCTCTCGTATCCTCGCGTGCGCGTCCTTGCACGCGGGCGAGAGCTTGATTTCCTGGATATCCGGCCCAGCCTCGCGCCAGACGAGCGCGCTGATCGCGGCGCAGCAGAGCTCCGCGGGGAGCTCTTTGAACGCGCCGTCGAAGACGAGTTCGGTCGTCACCAGAGCGTCCGCGGTGGTCATCTCGCACGCGACGCGGCCTTTCGTGAGGACGACGCCGTCGTCGTCGACGTGCCCGAGGCGTTTCAGCACGCGTAAGCGCTGCTTGAGCTCGTCGCGGAAGCACAGGCCCGCCGCGGCTTTCGCCTCCTTCTTCGCGATCTTGTGCCGCAACGACAGGTCGCGTCGCTTCGCGTGCGACGCCACCTTTTCGGTCAAGTCCGGGTCGTCGCGCAGCGCGTGCGCGCTAAGCATTCCCTCCAGCGCGGTGATCCGCCGCGTCAGCTTCTTGAACGACTCGTGCGTGATCTTCATGTCGCTCTCCGGGTCGAGAAAAGGAACGCCGTCTTTGGGTCGTTCCATACAAAGCGATGTCGGGGTGGAGTTCAAAGGCGTCAGATGGAGTTGAAAGGCATCGAGGTCGGGGATTGAAACCGAGGGATGGGCGGAGAGATGCGCCGGCAAAAGTCTCTAAGGATCGGCGTTCACCACGCGAACGCGGTCGTATGGGGACCAGTGTATAGAACGCACCTTTAAACGCGTCCCGCTTGAACATCTCGACGACGCTCTTTTGCACCCTCGCGCGCGCGTCGCTCGGTCGCATGTCCTTCGGGAGGTACACCCTGACGCTCGACAGGCGGTCGATCTGCGACACGCGCAGTGGCACGACTCTCGGCTCTCGCGTCGGGGTTATCGTCGACCGGATATCCACGATCTTCCACCGTCTCTTCGCTCCTGCGGCGCTTCCCATCTCGTCGTCTCGTCGCGACTCCGACGCAACAGAGCGATCCTCTTCCTCGACGACGCAGAGGACGTCGACGACGTACTCGCCGCCGTCGCGCTCGTGCTTCACGACGACCCCCCACTCCGTCTGAACCCCCGCCGCGGCCAAGCTCGCGGCGCCCCCGTCCTCGCCCGCTCTCGTCGCCGCGCTCGCGACGCGCTTCGGGTCTCTCGCGCACACGCGGACGAGTCGTCCCGGCTGAAGAAACGGCACGCAGTGCGCGGGGAGGTTCAGAACGTCCCTCCGCTCGGCACGCAACACGGACAGCGTGTCCGCGAGGTTGACGTACTCCGCGACGGCGTCGCCGTCCTCGATCGCGACCGCGTCGCGCTCGACCGCGAGCGCGGCGGCTTTCGCCTCGAGCTCCGGCACCTTCCGGTCGTTCTGAGGCGCGCCGTGTGCGTGCGAAGAAAGTTCGTTCATCGGTCAGTCGAAAGGGGACGCGATCGAGCGTTGAAACCGAGCCGCGGGTGAAGCAAACGCGCGCGATGACACACCTGAAACTGCGCGAACGACTTGGAGATCAAATTCTCCACGTTCTCCGCGCCCTCCATCCGCATCATGTTGATCATCGATCCGTACGTCACGTGAAACGCGCTGTTCAGCGGGTCAGACCGACCGTGCAGCATATCCTTCGCGACCGCGGGGTCCATCCGCTCGTCCATCATGAGCACGACGAGCCCGCGGTCGTCGAGGCCGCGGCGCCCCGCGCGTCCGCTCATCTGCGGGGCCGTTCCATACAAAAAAAGTTCACCCATCGGTCAGTTGAAAGGAGACGCGATCAAGTGTTGAAACCGAGAGATGGGTGAAAAACGTTTGTATAGAACGCACCTGCACGTACTCCCCGCTGGTGATCCACCGATATCCCGCGCCGTCGTACTTCCGCGGGGACGTGAACACGACGCACCGCGCGGGCATGTTCAGCCCCGTGCTCATCGTCTCCGTGGCTATCAACACCTTGAGAAAGCCTTCTTGGAATAGCAACTCGACGGTCTCTTTCAGGATGGGTAACATCCCGCTGTGATGCACGCCGATGCCTCGCTTCAGCAGAGGAAGCAAGTTCTGCACCTGCGGCAGGCGCTTGTCCTCGTCCTTCAGCGCGTCCAGACCGGACCAGTACACCGTGTCGATGACGTCCTTCTCGTTCTCGTCGCACAGGTCTAACTTGTGCAGCGACTCGGCCATGCTCTGGCACTCTCGTTTGCTGAACGAGAACACGATGCACGGGTCGTAGTTCTTCTCGACGACCATCCGGATGATCTTGTGGATGTCCCTGTTCGCGGCGGTGTCCTCGCCGCCAGCCTTACCGTTGTTCCCGCCGCCGCCGCCGCCGCCGCCGCTACCGTCGCCGGCGTTCGTCTTGTTATGCGCGGTCCTCCCCGCGGCGTACCCGTCCTCCTTGGGCGCGACCGCGTTGATCGCCTTCACGAAGTTATCCGCGCGGAACTTGTTATCGCGGTCGTAGCACAGGTAAACGCCGTCCCCGCCGGACGGGTGCACGTAATGCTCCAACGGCGTCGGTCGAAAGTCCGTGTACACCAGGTGACACGGGTGCGCGTGCGTCTTCACGATCCACTCCGCGAACTCCCGCGCGTTCGGGATCGTCGCGGACAGGAACGCGTATCGCACCGCGGACGGCAGCATCGCGATGGTTTCTTCCCAGACGACTCCTCGCTCTGGATCGCGCATGTAATGAATCTCGTCGAAGATCACCCACCCCACCTCGCGCATGACCTCGCCGCCCTTGTACAGCATCGACCGCAGAACCTCGGTCGTCATCACGAGGCAAGACGCGTCCGTGTTGATCGTCGTGTCCCCGGTCATCAGCCCCACGTCCGCGAACTCGTCGCGGAGTTCTCGAAATTTCTGATTCGACAGCGCCTTGAGCGGGGACGTGTACACGACCCTCTGGCGATCCCGCAGCGCCATCGCGATCGCGTACTCCGCGACGACGGTCTTCCCCGCGGACGTGTGCGCGGCGACCATCACGCTCTCGCCCATCTCCATCACCTCCACGGACTTTCTCTGGAACGTGTCGAGCTCGAACTTGTAATGCTTCGCGGGGTTCGACGGGTCGTACGCGCGCGCCTTCGGGTTCGGGCGCCAGTCCGGCGGGTACACGACGTCGTGCAGGCACCCGTGGCCGGCGCCACTCGCGGGGATGCGCGTCCCGCCCGCGGCGAGGACGTCGTCGACGTCCGTGCGGACGTGCGCGAGCGAGTCGTCCGCGGCGGCGGCGTCGACGTCGAGATGGCCGAGATCGTCGTCTGGCCTTCGCTTCTTCGCGGCGTCGTCGCCCGCGTTCGCGTTCGCGTCGCTCGCGGGCGGGCGCTTGCCCCCTGGCGCCGCGGGGGGTGGCGCGGATGACATCCCGGCGCCCGCGGGAGGAGAGCGTCGACCGCGCGCGCGGGAGAGTGACGGCTTCCGGCGGCGGGGAAAAGACGGCACATTCTCGGGACGAACAGAACGAGAAACCGAAACGTACATGCACTTTTCGTGGTCGTATGCGCAGACACCCTGAAACCGTGCTCGCACGTACACGTACCCATCGCAGTGCGAAAGCTGGGTACAGACATCGACGGCGCGCGTTTTTCAAACAGAATCCAACCGCGCGAGAACGACGCGATGGCGTCGGACGACGACGACTCCCCGTCCACCCTCGGGATGATGTCCGAGGCGGACCTCGAGGGCATGGACCTCCCGTCGCACTTAAAGCGCGACATCATGCGACGGTGGCGCGTCGCCGGCGACGTCGCGCGCGTCGGCGTCGGCATGGACGCGGACGAGGACCTGGACTTCGACGAGCAGACGGAGTGGAGGAAAGCCGGCGCGGCCGCGTGGATCGCCGCGGGTCTGCCGCGCCGCGACGACGAAGACGGCGGAAAGAAAGCCGTCGCGCGGTCGCTGTCGCTGTCGCCCGCGCCGTCGCCGGTGAAGAAGATGACGGGCGCGGCGCTCCGCGGGCTCGACCGCGGCGCCGTCGCCGCGTCCGAGGATCTGGGCACGCCCTCGAAGCGCAACGCCGCGCGCAGAGAGGCGAGGGCCGACGACGCGATCGTCCTCGCCGCGCTGAAGGCGGCGGAGGACGAGCGGAGGAAGAGAGCCGAGGCGACGGACGCGGTCGTCCTCGCCGCGCGCGTGCGCGAGGACTCCGTGATGCGGCGCGAGCGCGAGCTGAAGAAGGCGGAAACCGACGCCGCCGCCGCCGCCGCCGCGCGCGCCGTCGCGGAAGCCGCCGCGGACGCCGAGCGACGCGTGCGCGAGATCGAGGACGATACGCGCCGCGACGCGGAGCGCGCGCGCGCCGCGGCGCGCGACCGCGAGGCGCGAGAGCGCGCGGAGGCGGCGAAGAGGGAGGAGAAGCGGCGTGAGGATGCCGTTCGCGCCGAGCGAGAGACTCAGGTGCGTTCTATACACTGGTCCCCATACGACCGCGTTCGCGTGGTGAACGCCGTTTCTTAAGGACTTTTCCCGCCGTGTCTCTCCGCCCACCCCCCGCTTTCAATCCCCGCCATCGATGCCTTTCAACTCCATCTGACGCCTTTGAACTCCACCCCGACGTTCGCTCGTATGGAGCGACCCTCAGAGAGACCGCGCGGCGGAGATGGCGAGGAAAGAGACCGAGGTGACGCGCCGGGAGGAGGAGACGCGGAAGCTCCTCGCGGAGGTGGCCGCGAAGGACCGAAGCGCGCGAGATCTCGAGGCGAGAGCCGCGGCGGAGAGGCACGACGCGGAGGCGAGCGCGCGGCGGGCGCGGCGAGAGCTCGACGACGCCGAGGCGACGCGGCGAAAGAACGAAGAGAAGGAAAACGCGTTGCGATCGGAAGAAGAGCGGCTGAAGCGGATGGAGGCGGACGCGCGCGACGCCGAGGAGGAGGCGACGAAAACGCGCGCGGAGGCGAAAGCCGCGCGGGAGTTCGCGAGAGAAGAAGCGCGCCTGATCAAGGAGGAGGCGGGGCGGCGAGCGGCGGAGGCGGAGGCTGAGCTGACGCGGAGAGAGAAGGCGAGACTGCTTCCCATACGAACCCGTTCGCGTGGTGAACGCCGATCCTTAAGGACTTTCCCCGTCGTCACTCTTCACCCGCGCTTCCCTTTCAACGTTTGACCGGTAAGACGTTCGACTGACCGATCGCTTCACCCATCGAAGGCGTGGCGTCTACGAGAGAAGGAGGCGGCGGAGACGCTCGAGAGGAAAGAGGAGGAGGTCAAGGCGCGCGAGGACGCGGTGCGCGACGCGGAGTCGGCCGCGGAGCGCGCGGCGGCGCAGCGCGCGACGATCGAGAAGCACGAGCGCGCGCTGCTCGCGGAGATGGAAGGGAAGGAGAAAGCGCTGCGAGAGGAGGCGCGGCGGCAGAAGATCGAGGTGCGTTCTCCTTCACACTGGTCCCCATACGACCCCGTCCGCGTGGTGAACGCCGATCCTTAAGGTTTTTTCCCGGCGCATCTCTCCGCCCATGGTCCCTCGCTTTCAACGCCCGCCATCGATGCCTTTCAACTCCACCTGACGCCTTTCAACTCCACCCCGACATTCGCTCGTATGGAACGACCCCGAGTTTGAACGCGCGGCGTCCGGCCGAAAGACGGAGCTCGACGCGAAGGAGCGCGCGATTAAAGCGCGCGAGGCGGCGATGGCGGTGGAGGACGAGAGCCGCGCGCGCGAGGCTGCCGCGATCGTCGCCGCCGCGGAGAAGAGCGCGGCGAGGGAGCGCGAGTGGGCGGAGACGGCGGCGGCGGAACGCGCGGATCTCTCGTCGAAGCGCGCCGAGGTGCGTTCTATACACTGGTTCCCATACGACCGCGTTGGCGTGGTGAACGCCGTTCCTTGAGGACTTTGCCCGCCGTGTCTCTCCGCCCATCCCTCGCTTTCAATCCCCGACCTCGACGCCTTTCAACTCCACCTGACGCCTTTCAACTCCACCCCGCCATCGCTTTGTATGGAACGACCCTGAGGCTGAGCGCGCGAAAGCCGCCGCGCTCGCGCACGTCAGGGAGACGGAAGCCGCGCGGACCGCGGAGCGCGAGGCGCTGGAGAAGGCGCGCGCCGCGGTCGAGGCGGACCGCGTCGCGGCGCGCGAGGCGAGGGAGGAGGCGAACGCGCTGCTGATGGAGGCGTCGTCGATCATGGCGGAGGCGGAGGAGAGTTTCGAACGCGCCGGGCGGATCGGGCTCGCGGAGGATGCGCTCGTCGGCGAGGGGCTGCTCGCGCAGTACGTCGCGGGAGAGAATAAGAATCGCGCGCCGGTCGGCCCGGGGGATTCGTTCCTGGGGGAAGAGATCGAGCGCGCCGAGGAGGAGGACGCGGACGCGGACGCGGAGGAGGCGAACGCGGACGCGAACGGCGGCGGCGGCGGACGCGGGTTCGTCTCTCCCATCGCCCTCCACCGCGGCGCCTTCGCGGAGATGGCTTCGATGGCTTCTTCCCCGCCGGCGTCGCTGACCCCCGACGCGCGACGACGACACAACTCGCGGATGATGTTCGTCGACTCGGACGACGACGACGACGACGAGCACGGCGACGCCGCGGGAGGGGGAGGAGGGGGAAGAGAGAAGAAGAAGTACAAGTACGCGCGACTGACGACGCTCGACGCGGAGACGGTGTCGGCGATCGTCGCGCCGCCGCCGATGCTCGACGACGCCGTGGCGTGCTCGCTCGAGCGGAGGGTTCGGAGGTACGCGCGCGCGCTCAGGGCGCTGCCGAAGGTGGAGCTCCACGCGCACCTGAACGGGTGCGTGCGAGACGAGACGTTGCTCGACTGCGCGCGGCGGCGGGAGGAGGAACGCGAACGCGAACGCGACCGCGAACGCGAACGCGACCGCGACCGCGAACGCGAACGCGAAACCGAAACCGAAGAAGCGAACGACGCGACGAAGTGTAACTCGATGGAGGACGTCCGCGCGATGCTGCGGAAACCGGACGGCGCGTCGCGCCCGCTCGCGCGCTGCTTCGAGCTCTTCGGCGCGATCCACGACCTGTGCACGACGCACGAGACGCTGGAGCGCGTCGCCGCGGAGGCGGTGGTGGATTTCGCGCGCGACGGCGTCGTCTACGTCGAACTTCGAACGACGCCGAAAGATTTCCCGTCGCGAGGCGTCACGAAAGAGAGCTACGTGGAGGCGGTCGTCCGCGGCATCTCGCTCGGGTGCGAGCTCGCGAACGACGACGAGCATCACAAAGTGACGTGGCGCGGCGTCGAGGGCGGCGTCGCGCCGAGGGATAAGGAGACCATCGTGGCGAGGCTCATCCTCAGGCGCGTTCTATACACTGGTCCCCATACGACCGCGTTGGCGTGGTGAACGCCGTTTCTTAAGGACTTAACCCGGCGCATCTCTCCGCCCACCCCTCGCTCACAATCCCCGTCCTCGACGCCTTTCAACTCCACCTGACGCCTTTGAACTCCACCCCGACGATCGCTTGTATGGAATCGCCCTCAGCGTCGATCGCCGTGAGACCGCCGCGGAGGCGACGCGGACGGTGAAGCTCGCCGCGCGGCTCCGCGACGCGGACCGCGGCGTCGTCGGGATCGACCTGAGCGGGGACCCCACGCTCGGGACGTGGGCGCGGTTCGAAGGGTCGATGGTGCTCGCGCGGGCGTTGGGGTTGCCGGTGACGCTGCACTGCGGCGAGGTGGTCACTCCGGGGGAGGAGGCGTCGATGCTTCGGTTCAAGCCCGAGCGCTTCGGGCACTGCGTGAACACCGTGCGCGACCCCGCGCTGTTCGCGGGTCTGAAGCGCACGTTTGCGTGCGTGGAGGTGTGCGTCACGAGCAACGTGATCACGGACTCGATCGTCGGCGGTAACGACGCGGGCAAAAGCGGCGGGGGGAAAGGCTGCGTCGACGTCGCGCGCGTCGCGTCGCGGCACCACCTCAAGAAGCTCCTCCGCGCGAGACACCCGATCGCGCTGTGCACGGACGACCCCGGGATCTTCTCCACGTCGCTGTCTCGAGAGTACGCTCTGGTTGCGGCGTCTCTCGGGTTATCCGACGACGACTTGAGGAGCCTCGCGGCGTCCGCGTTGGAACACGCGTTCATCTCCGGCGGCGCCGACGCGGTCAGCGGGACGCTCCCGCGGCTGCGAAGACGCGTCGCGGAGGGCGCGAACGCGTGGGAGGGCTTGCCCGGAAGACGCCGCCGCGCGTGGAACGCGACGGCGCGGGCGATGCGGGAGGTGCACGCGGTGATGTTCCCGCGGCCGGATCCGCCGCCGCCGCTGAGGGACGTGGACGATTTCGCGCCGACGCGGGAGCGGGTCGCGCTCGCGGTCAGCGCGGCGATCGGCGCCGCGTGCGTCGTCGGGTCGATCACGCTGTTGACCGCGCCGGCGTCGACGCGGAGGGAGTGGCTCAGCGCGCTCGGCGCCGCCGCCGCGGGCAGCGAGAAGGCGTGATGACGAGCGGGCGTGATATAAATTACCGGTAAAAAGTTTCGTTTTTACGCGTCTCAGTTAGTTAGGGAGCTTCTATTACAGTACAGCGCGAGAGAAGAGCGACGGTCGTCGCCGTAGCCGGCCGTCGCGCATCACGACACGACGCACGCGCACCCGCCGGTTTTCTTCGCCGGGACGTCCTTCGGCCGCATGTGCACGTCGATCGCCGTCTCGAACACTCGCTTCAGATTATCCTGCGTTAAGGTGGAGTTGAAAGGCGTCAGAAGCGGAGTTGAAAGGCGTCGAGGGCGGGGATTGAAAGCGGGGGGTGGGCGTAGAGATGCGCCGGGCAAATTCCTTAAGGATCGGCGTTCACCACGCGAACGCGGTCGTATGGGGACCGGTGTAAACACGAACGCACCTGCGTCAGCGCGGAGCACTCTACGTACGCCTCGGCGCCGATCTTCCTCCGCATCTCCTCCCCCTCCTCCGTCGTCACGTGCCGCGCACCGCCGCGATCGACGCCGCTCGCGGACTTCCCGGACCCGCTCCGCTTTGTTACCGCGCCGTCGTCTTTCCCTTTGGTCCCCGCGCCGTTAACGCCTCTCAAGTCGAGCTTGGTGCCGACGAGCGTGATGGGCGCGCCCGGGGCCTTGGCGCGGAGCTCTTTGATCCACGTCTGAGACACGTTCTCGAACGACGCGCGGTCGATGAGGGAGAAGGCGAGGATGAACCCGTCCGCCTCGTGGTACGACAGCGGGCGGTACTGCGCGTACTCGTCCTGTCCCGCCGTGTCCCAGAGCTGTCGGAGTCCGAGTAGGGGAGTCGGAACGGATTCGGAACGTCAGTCAGAGAACGAACGAGCGAACGAACGGAACGCCGTCCACGGACGAGGGAGAAGCGCGCGGGGTGGGGGGCTCGGACGGCCGGCGACGCCCCCCCCCCCCCGGACACGCCCCCCGCCCCACAAGAAACCCAAAACAAACCCCCCCCCCCGGGGCAGGCTTCCCCCCCCCCGGCACCCCCCCCCCCC
>Ga0181560_10004380_pt1 | contig 12793 bp, 7 predicted proteins | sample 011ome_20_FD_133751 | JGI IMG/M metagenome (GOLD analysis project Ga0181560, IMG submission 133751) | Coastal salt marsh microbial communities from the Groves Creek Marsh, Skidaway Island, Georgia - 011509CT metaG (megahit assembly) | ecosystem: Environmental > Aquatic > Marine > Intertidal zone...
CTAAAGTGCGTCATATTAAAAGAAGACGACATTCAAACCGTCACCTCGTGCCCGGCAACAGCTTCAACAGAACCTCCATCAACCGCTCGCCCGCGTCCGTGCCCCCCAACCCTCGCGTCGCGAGCGCCTCCGGATCCGCCGCCGCCGCCGCCAGCTGTCGATCCAACTCCGATCGCAACAGCTTGAACAACACCCCCGTCTCCGGCTTCGCGGCGAAGACGAACGGTTTGTTCCCACCGGTGGAATTCGAACCGTCGCCGCCGCCGCCAGCGCTCACGGTCACCGTGCTCGCGGCGTGGTCCACGGACAGCCCGCCGCCGAAGAGCAAGATGGCTTCGCTCGGCGCCGCCGTCGTCTCGCGCAGAAAAACCCTCGACGTCTCCACCTCCTCCTGGTACGCGTAGTACCCCTCCCTCGGCCCGGGGAGCTCCGCGGAGGACGCGTTCACGCTCGACGGGTGGATCGTGACTTCTACGCCGCGACTGTTCACGACGCGAGGGCCGTTGCCTTGGCGTTTACCGCCGCGCCCGCCGGAACCGCGCCCGCCGCCGCCGCCGCCGCCGCCGCCGGCGACGCGCGCTACGTTCGGGAACAGCCCCGCGACGAGCACCGCTCGGACGAGATCGTCGTTCGACGCGTGCGCCGACGCCGCGGGCGCGTCCGGTCTGAAACCGCTCTCCGCGAGCCGTTCCTTGAGCTGGTTCCGGACCTGGTGTATCTCGTGCATCGTCGAGTACGAGAGTTTCATCTCGCGGCAGACGGCGCCCCTCCCGCCGCCTCCGCCGCCGCCGCCGCCGCCGGCGGCGTCGCGCCACGCGTCGAACCCCTCCGCGGCGGCGAGGTGATCCGACGCCCCGCCTCTCTTATCCGACGCGTCGCGCTTCGCCCGCGTCGCCGCGGCTTTATCCGCGGCGTCGTGAAACATCGGCTTACACGACATCGCCGCCGCCGCCGTGAGCACGGCGGGGAGGCACCCGAGCGCCACCGCGTACACGAGCATCTTCCCGAGCCGAGGCTCCACGGGGAGGTGTGAGAGATGAAACCCCAGCGGCGTGAGCGTTAGAGAATTAGTGTTGTCGCTCAACGCGTCGTCTGTCGACGCCGCGTTGACCACCGCGCCGATGGATCGAAGCCGAGCGATCGCGGCGCGCACCGCGGCTGACGGCGGCGGGTCCAGAGCGCTCGCGAGGAACGCCTCCGGCGACGTCTCCGGCCTCGACGCCATCGCCGCCATCACCAACGACTCCAGCGGCACCGTGTGCATCTCCGGGAGGTCCGTCTCGGGCATCTCGTTCGACGCGACGTCGCGATCGTATAAACGCACGCACACGCCGGGTTTCACGCGCCCGGCGCGGCCGCGTCGCTGCGCCGCGGACGCTCTCGAGCAGCGTCCCTCCGTCAACGCCGCGAGATGCGTCGTCGGATCGTGCGTCAAACGTTTCACGCGGCCGCTGTCGACGACGTAGACGACGTCCGGGATCGTCAGCGACGTCTCCGCGACGTTCGTCGCGAGCACGATCTTCCGCGCGTCGCGATCGGGAGGCTTCGCGAACGCTCTCTGCTGCTCTTTCGGCGTGAGCTGGCCGTGGAGAGGGACGACGTACATTTCGTGGTCGCCGCCGAGGCGTTTAAGCAGCGCTTTCTCCGCCTCCGCGATCTCCGCGGCGCCGGGGAGGAAGACCAAGATCGCGCCCTCGCACGGCGGCGGCTCCGTTTCTCCCTTCGCGCAGATCGTGCAGATCGTGCGCACGACGGCGAGGAGGAGGTCGTAATCGACCCCGGGGGGAGGACGGGGACCGCCGCGGGGACCTCTATACGAGCGAACGTCGGGGTGGAGTTCATAGGCGTCAGAAGCGGAGTTGAAAGGCGTCGAGGGCGAGGATTGAAAGCGAGGGATGAGCGGAGTGATGCGTCGGCGAAAGTCCTTAAGGATCGGCGTTCACCACGCCAACGCGGTCGTATGGGGACCAGTGTGTGGGACGCACCTGACATTGTCGAACGACGATGTCGGACCACCGGTCACCGCGCGTCGTCCGCCGCCGCGCTTCACGAACTCCTCCGCGAAGTGCTCCTCGACCGGGAACGTCCGGCCCGGGATGTGCACCCTCCCGGGCGGCGGCGCGGAGTCGATCGACGCGCCGTCGAAATACGCGGCGAGTTTCTCCCAATCCGCCGTGGCGCTCATCAGCGCGACCCGCAACGGCGGACGCCACGTGTCGCGCTGCGACGCGTCCACGTCACGCGCGTTCGCGCGCAAGATATCGCGCAGGTGAATCAGCAGAAAGTCCGCGTCCGCGGTGCGCTCGTGCACCTCGTCCACGAACACGTGCGTGACGCCCTCCAACGTCGGGTCGGAAGCCAACCGCCGCAGCAAGACGCCGGTGGTCACAAAGGTGAGCCTCGTGCGCCGGCTCGTCTGAGAGCGATCGATTTCGGGGTGGGGTTCATCGGGGGCGCGTCAGTTGGCGTCGCGAGGCGTCGCGGCGCGTCGGGATCGAATGAGAGCGAGGGGTGGGCGGAGAGAAACACGACGCGCGCGCGTGGGGCGATACGAACGGGACGCGCCTTACTGTCCCCGCGCACGGCGTAGCCGACGACGTCGCCGACGCGCTCGTCGCGCTCTTCCGCGACTCTGGACGCGATGGACACCGCGGCGACGCGGCGCGGCTGCGCGACGATGATGTTGCAGCGACCGCCGGCGCCGCGCGCGATCTCGCGCTCGAGCGCGTACTGCGGCGCTTGCGTCGTCTTTCCGCTGCCGGTTTCGCCGGTGATGATCGCCGCCGCCGACGCGTTATCCATCAGTCGCACGATCTCGTCCCGGACGCCGTGCGCGGGGAGACGCGTTCGCGCGTCGTGCAGCGGGAACGACGGCGCGCGCGTCATCGCGCGCGCGAGCGCGTCGGACTCCGCGTCCGCTTCCGTCGCGGAGAGCCGAAGACGCGAGCGTTTGGCGCGTTCTCTCGCCGCGCGCGTCGCCATCGCGCTTCTCAGCCTCGCCGTCGCGTCCTCTTCCTCTTCCGCGTCGTCGTCGTCGTCGACGACGACGTCTTCATCATCTTCTTCTCTTGTATCACCATCACCTTCGTCGTCGTCCTTCCCGGGTTTCGTAACGGACGACGGCGGGTCGTTACTCACCGCCACCGTGGACATCGGCAGCACGCGCAGCGTGTTGGATATCTCCGCCTCGCCCGGGTGCGTCCTCGCGCTCAGGGGCTTCTTCTTGAGCTTCAGCTTCGCCTTCGCCGCGGTCAAGAACGTCTTCAGGTCGACGTCCCGCTTCACGGTCACGACTTTGACCTCGCCGCCGCCGCTCGTGGACGTGACGTTGACGTTCACCGTGGATCCAACCTCGAACGGCGCGGACGCGAGGCCTTCGATCGCCGCGCCGTCGACGCCATCCCCTCCTCCTCCGCCGCCGCCGCCGCCGCCGCCCTTCGTCGGGTTCCTCCGGTCCTCCCTCAGCGCCTTTCTGAGCACCTTCTCTTTCTTCTCCCGCGTCTTCTCCGCGCGTCGCGCTTCCTTGACTCTGTCCTTGCGCGCGCGACGCTCGCGCTCCTCCTCGGTGAGATCCGCGTCGTCGTCGTCGCGCGCGCTCTCCTCGTCGTCTTTTCGCGCGTCGGAGCGCTTCCGCTCCTTCCTCTCGTCCTTCGCGTCGCGATCGCGGAGGGACAGGCGATAAATCAGGTCGAGGAGGACGTCGCGACTGGACTCGTCCAGGCCGAGGCGCGCGCCGCGCATGCCCCTCCGACGCCGCCCCGAGGAGTGAAGAACGATCGCGTCGAGCGACGAGCGGTTTTTCGGTGCAGCAATAATAATTTCGGTTAACAACATCAACATCTACGCGAGCGCGCGCGTCTCTAAGCCTTCGCGGCGTCGGGGTTCTCCTGGAGCCACAACGCCGCGCTGGCGTAATTCGCCATCGCGTGCGCCGCCATCGCGACGGCGACGTTCCCCGTCGCCACCGCGCACGCGCCGTACGCGCACCCGACGACGCTCGCCCACGCGGCGAACGCCGCGTTTCTTCCTCCGCCCGCGTGCAACGCGCCGAAGACGACGCCCGCGCCGACGACGCCGACGGGCGAGACGCCGATGGCGGGGAGTAACGCACCGCGGAAGAGCGTTTCTTCGGCCAGCGCGGGCAAGACGGCGACGGTGACGACGTCGAACGGTCGCAACGGCGTTAGAACCTGCGCGTTGCTGCGGTTGGACGCCTCCGCGAAGTCCTGACGACGACGCGGCGGCGGCGACGGCGAATGATGATGAGGAGACGACTGACGTCAGAGAGAGAACAACGGACGGCGCGGCGGAGACGGGACACAGGGAGGAGAGCGACGGTTGACGGCGGTCGGTCGCGTTGTGATTTGATCGATCGACGCGCACCGGCCAGGCTCGGAGCAGCGCCCCCCGCGCGGCGGTCACCGCCGCCGCCGCGCCAACCGCGATCCCCAGATCCCTCGCGAGGTCCGACGGCGGAAACGGCGGATGCAGCGCGGCCACGAGCGGCAGCGCGCTCGCGAGGTCCGGGACCGCGTCCGGGAGCACGCCCTGCCCGAAGTACGTGCCCTCGCGCGCGATCAGACCGATCGCGAGCATCCACGCGGTCGTCCCGACGCAGCTGTCGAGGACGTCGTCCCTGGACACCGCGGGGAGGGGCGCCGACGACGACGACGACGACGCGACGGCGTCGCCGCGCGTCTCCGCGGCGACCGCGTCCGCGGAGATGCCCGCGCGCGCGAGCATGTCCCGCGCGCTCGCGTCCAGCGCCGCCGCGGTCGCGGCGTCCACGTCCACGCCGCGCGACGCGAGGTCGCTCAGCGCGTCCGCGGTGGTCTCGGCGCTCGCGTCGTCGTCGTCGTCGTCGACGGTGGTGGTGGCGCGCGATTTATCCTTGCGGCGGTTTCGTCGACCGCGCGCGATCGTCGCCTTCCGGGGCGCCGTCGTCGTCGCGCGATCCGCGCGGCATCGCGCGGACGCCGCGGAGGCGCGAGACGCGAGGCTCGCGCCGCCGGCTTGCGACGCGAGCATCGTTCGCGTCGTTCGTTCGGAGAAGTGACCCCGGGTCGGGGACCGCGCGCGCCCTCCCGTCGTCCTCGTCCTCGTCACGCGCGAGAAGAGTCATCGATCGCATTTTCGTCGCTTCGCGGGTCGATTCGGGGCATTCTCGCGGGCGGCCGCGGCACGGTCCGCGCGGCGCGGTCCTCGCGCAGGGTCCCCCCTCGCGAGGCGGCGGGACGCTCGGGCGCGCGCGGGAACGGTCCGGCGGCGCGCGATCATCGCGGACGCGCGCGATCCTCGCGGAGGACGCCGAGGGAACGCCGTCGCCGGCCGCGGGTCTCGTCTCGGATCGCTCGCGACAAAATGTCGAATCCCTCCTCGCCCAAAAGCGACGACGGTCCCCGCAGCGGCGGCAGCTCCGGCGGCAGCGGATACGGTTCGTCCTTCGCGGAGGCGACGAGCATGTCGTTCGCGGGATCGCCCCCGAACGAGTACGACGCGTCGACGAACCCGCGCGGGTCCGAGACGCTCGTGCCGCTCCCACTGAACGGCGACGACGGCGACGACTTCGACCGCGGCGCGTCCGGGACGGGGCTCAGCGCGCGCGTGCCCCCGGGCAGCGGCGCGGCGAAGATGGAGACGGGCGCGTCGTCGCCGCCGTTATCCGACGAGGCGTTATCCGCGGACGACGACGCGGAGGCGTCCTCTCCCAAGTCGACGTCCGCGGCGACGGCGGCGGCGACGACGACGTCGCGGAAGTCGAGCGGCCCGGGGAGCGTCGGCCGGCGGAGCGGGTCGATGGCGAGCAAGGACGACGAGAAGCCAAAGGACAAAAACGCGCGCCTGGCGCGCTTCTTCAACCTGCCCCCGGACGAGGTCGTCGTGGACGAGTTTCTCTGCGCGCTGTACAAAAAGATCCTCCTCCAGGGCCGCATGTATCTGTTCGAGAACTACGTGTGCTTCTACAGCAACGTGTTCGGGTATCAGAAGCACAAGGTGATCCCGTTGAAGAACGTCACCATCGTTCGGAGGGCGAAGACGGTGAAGGTCGTGCCGAACGCGATCGAGATCGTTTGGAACGGTAAGTGCGAGTTCTTCACGTCGTTCCTCACCCCGGACAGCGCGTATAAACAGATAAGCAGCGCGTGGAACCAGGTGTGTCCGTACGGGCGGATATTCGCGGGCGTGGACGTGCATAAGCGCGCGGAGGAGGAGGAGGCGAATCACCGCCAGCCGACGTTTTCGTCGGCGCCGCCGGCGGAGATCGCGGCGATGCTCAACCTCGCGCGGTCGAGCTCGCTCGGCGCCGGGGACGGGTCGGACGGAACGCCCAGGGAGGGAGGTGGCGACGACGACGCGAGGAGCGATCGAAGGAGAAGCCTCGGGAGCAGCAAGCTCGGCGGCTCGAAGAAGGCGTCGTCGTCGATTTCGTCTTCGCGCTCGCGGCGAAATTCCGAGAGGGCGTCGTCGAGGAAATCGAGCGTCGACGGCGCCGCCGCGAATCCGTTGCTCGACGCCGTCGCCGCCGCGTCGCCGAGCAGCGCGCGCTCGCGGAAGAGCAGCGGGAGACGCTCGGCGAGCGGCAGCGACGGCGCGCACAGCGGCCCGAACAGTAGCAACGCGTCCGGGGACGGCGGCGGCGGCGGCGGCGGCGGCGCGGGGAGCGTCTCAAGACGGAAACCGCCGAGGAAATCGAACAGCCGGAAGAGTTCGCTCGGGATCGACGTCGGCGACGTCGTCGATCGCGGCGAGTCGCCCGCGGGTCCCCGGTCGGATAGCGACGACGACGGCGACGACGAGCGCCAGGGCGAGAGCGCGACCCCGAGCGAGGGGGGCACCGACGCCGACGCGGACGACGACGACGACGACGACGACGACGACGACGACGTCGCGTCGGGGACGATTCTCGGCTGCGGCGAAGGCTTGACGTTCACGCACGACGACGTCCCGGACCGCCCGAAGAACATGAAGACGCTGCAGGAGACGGTGCTGGACTGCACCGTGGACGAGTTCTTCAAGACGGTCTGGAGCGACAGCGCGCGCGCGGGGTTCAACGCGACGTGTCACGAGAAGAGAGGCGAACGCGACGTGGCGGCGACCCGTTGGACGCCGCACGCCACGTCGATCGCGGAGACGGACAGCGCGCGAGGCGACGCGCGCGACGACGACACGCCGCCCGCGACCGCGAGCGCGAGCGCGAGCGCGTCGTCCGAGCGACGCCCGGGGAAGTACGGGAGAGACCTGACGTTCATCGCGCCCGTCAACGCGTCCATCGGCCCGAAGCAGACGCGGTGCCGGCAGTCGCAAAATTACGCGACGTATCGCGGCGGCGTGATGGTCATCGACACCGCGCAAGTGCAGCTGGATATTCCGTACGGGGACTACTTCAGGGTCGAGGGGCGGTGGGATGTGGCCCCGACGACCGCGAAGGTTCGACCGGACGGCGCGGTGATCGATCGATGCACGCTGTGGGTCGGTCTGAGGGTCCCGTTTCACCGGACGACGATGCTGCGGACTGTGATCGAGCAGTCGACGTTGAACGAGTCGAAAAAGTCCGTGGAGATTGTCCTCGGGCTCGCCCGCGCGACGATGGAGCACTTGAACCGCGAGAAAGTCAAGGCGTTCATCGATAAGCACGGCGTCGCGATGCTGAACGGGAGCCCGGATGAAGACCACGTCGTGGACGCGTCCAAGCTGAACATCCCGGAGGGAAGCAAAGACGTCATCTGGCGCATGCTCTTCGGGCACGGCGGCGGGAGAAAGAACAGCGGCGACATCACGCCGCAAGGCAGCGTCAACGGGCACTCGCCGCCGATGACGCCCAGGGCAGGCTCCATCAACGGCGTCGACGTGATGGGCGTCGACGCGAATCATCATCATCACGGCGGAGAGGTGAACGCGCGCGGGTTGAAACGCTCGCTCGCGATGAAACAGGGCGGGTTGAAACGCTCGCTCGCGATGAAACAGGCGAATTACGGCGCGTGGTTTTACGGCTCCGGGTCGCTCATCGGCGGCGGTCCGTTCGCCGCGTTCGCCGTCTTCTCGCTGTTGGGGTTGTTCATAATGACCCTGCACTTGATGCGGATCTTTTGGGGGTACCTCTCCGGGCTCACGGACTACGTGTTCGACTCGGTGCTGTGGTGGCGCGGCAACGGCGGCGGCGACGAGGCGTACTGGGAACGGAAAGCGACCGCGCTGGAGCTCGAGCTCAACGCGCTCGAGCGAAGGGTGAAGTTCGTCGCGACCGAGGTGGCGCACGCGAGGCGAGCGCTCGCGGAGGTCAGAGGCGGGAAAGCGAAAGCTTGACGCGTTTACTAAGGTTATTTAAAAATTCGATTTATTTCTCTTCTTTTTACTTCTTTCGCGGCGGCGGCGGCCCAACTCCGCCCAACTCTTTTACTCCTCACTTAACACCCTTATTACTCGTACAAAACCCGCGCCTCCTGTCGCCCGGGCGCGCCGCTCACAGCACCCGCATGTTCACGATGTCGCGGTACAGCAGCCGCATGAAGAACGTCGTCTCGTCCGGACTCGCGACCCACAGGATCGAACACGCGTCCCTCACCTTGGTGTCGTTCCCGGTGCTCGTGAATCGATCCCCGACGTGCAGCGTCTGATGCCCCTCGTACCCGAGAAATTTCATCAGCGTCACCAGCCCGATGTTCTTGTTCCCGACGTCCACGAAGACGTCGTTCCCGCCGTTGAACGCGCAGTACGGCACCTCCGCGTCGGAGAGTTCGATCATCGCGCCGATGGAAATTTCCTCCAAATTTTCGTACACGGTGCCGCTCCTGGGGAGGACTCCCACGGCGTACTCCTTGCGCATGACGTCGACGTCAATCTGCAGGTGCTCCGCCTCGTCCGTCAAGAATTTCTCCGCGCGGTCGAGGAACGCGTCCACCTTCTTCCTGCCCTCCTCGCTCTGCGCGAACCAGTACATCTCCCGCGTCATGCTGTCGACGTCCCTCCACTTCTCGTTGGGCACGAACTCGAGCTCGTACTCGTCGTTCACCTCGAGGAGGTAGTTGCACTCGCCGCCCATGACGTGGAAGCGCTTGCGCACGTCCGCGCTCAGCCGCGCGCTCTTAAACGAGTCCAGCAGCCCGCGCAGCCTCTGCTCGAACTTCTTCGCGTCGCCCGGGTACCCCGCCGCGGTGACGATGGCGACGTGCACGCCCACCTCCATCAGCTGAATGATCTTGTCGATCATCTGGTTATCCTCCTCGAAGTGCTTTCCGTCGGCGTAGAGGGTGCCGTCCGCGTCGAACGTCACGAGCTTCACCTCCCTCGCGCTCGCGTGCACCTGCGCGATGTTGATGATGTGCCGCACCTCCGCGAAGTTGGGTCGGACGTACTTCCGCTTCGTCAGCGCGCAAAACTCGTCGTACTCCGCGAGAGCTTTGGACAGCGGCAGCGCGTGGAAAAAATACCCGAGCTTGGGGACCTGGCGATAGATGTTCGCGAACCGGCGCTTCGTCGGCGGCATCGCGATCGCGGCGTCGAGCCACTTCTCCGCCTTCGCGAGCGCCTCCTCCGTCTCGTGCGTCTTGAACAGATCCACGATGAACTCGATGAAAGGGTCCTGCTCCTTGAGCCGCCCCTTGCGTCGCAACACGGTGCTGTCCGCGAGAGACCCCGCGCGGCTGAGATTATTGCTCTTCACCTGCCTCGAGATGAGGTCGCGCATGTACTGCGCGGCGCGGCCAACCTCCCTCGCCTGCGCCGCCTCGCTCCAGTCCTGCGACCGCTCGACGTCGGACGACTTCCTCTCGGTCGCGCGCTTCACGACCCGTTCCTTCTCCGCGCCGGACGCGTCGTAGGCGGGCGTCGGCGTCTTCTTCTCTCCGTCCTCCATTCCGAAGGCGTCCGATCCTCCGTCGCCATCATTATTCCCGTCGGCAGTCCCTCTCCGCGCTCCTCTCCCTCCCGCGGGCTTGTCCGCGCGCTCCTCGTCCAGCGGCGCCTCCACGCTGGACGCGCGCGCCGTCGCGGAGTCGCCCATGACGCGCAGGACCTCGCCGAGCGCGTCTCGCTCGCGCCGCGCCGCCGCCGGTTTCTTCTTCTTCTTCGTACCAGGATCGTCGCCGCGAGACGGCGGCTGCCGCTGCCCCGCGCGCATAACCTGGGAGTGACGTGTGGAGACGGGGGGGCGGGTGGCGACGTGAGCGCGAGGCACGACGGGTGGGGGGGCGGCGTTCGAACGGCGCGAGGACGCGCGGTCGAGGCGGCGATCGGTCGAGGCGGCGCCGCGCGGCGCCGCGCGGCGCCGCGCGGCGGCCCGGCGCACGCGGGGAGGCGACGTGTCGCGCGGATTTTATGATTCGACCCAACGACCGCTTCTCGCGACGGGCGGGCGGCGGACGGGGGAAGAGACGGGGTCGAGCGCGGACGGACGCGCACCACGCGGGATCCTCGGCGCGCCGGCGGCCTCGCGACGATCGTCGCCGCGGTGTTCCTCTCGCGCGGCGCGGCGGCGGTCGCGGAGACGCGCGCGACCGCGCCCCCCGGGGCCCCCGCGAGCAGCGCCATCGTCGTCGTTTTTATTCGTTTTCAAGGCCGCGACCGACCCCCGTTCGGCGCGTTCGACGCGTCGACGCGCGGCGAGCGCGCGGATCTGACGCGACGGTCGCTCCGTTCGCGCGAGCGCTCGACCGATGCGAAGTGCGCGGTGGCGGATGCGTGCGTCGTGCGCGTCGCGTCCGGCCGAATGCCGCGCGTCGACCCGCGGCGCGGTTCGTTCGAAAAAGATGGAAGCGTCGGCTATCGGCCGGCCGCGAGCGCGAGTCAGGCCAGGCTGGCAGCGTTTCAGTGCGAACAGAAGTCTTGCTGTGTCGCGGTCGCGTCGATCCGCCTCCCGGGGACGGTCACACATGTCGCGGCGCGAGGAAACGGACGCGGCGGCGTCCGCGGCGGCCGCCGCCGCGGAAGCGACGGAGGCCGCGTCCGAGGCGGCGACGCGGGAGGCGGAGGCGGCGGCAGAGCGCGCGGCGCGATTGGAGCGGCAGCGCGAGAGGGCGCGACGCGCGTCCGCGGCGACGACGACGACGACGACCGATCATCGCGGACGCCGCGCCGGCGACGACGACGACGTTCGTGACGACGACGCGCGCGCGTCCGCGCGCGCGCGCGGGCTCACCCCGGAGGCCGCCGCCGCGGACGCGGCGCGAAGCCGCGCGGAAGCGAACGCGAAGCGCGCGTCGACGGAGGCGCGACGGATGCGCGCGGCGGGGATCGTGCCACCGAGCGGAGGACGCCATCGGACCGACGACGACGGTTCCTCTCTCCGTTCAGCTTCAGCGTCGACGCCTCCCGCGTGGTACGTCGCGCACGAATCGGCGTGGGCCGCGTTCGAGTCGCGCCCGCCCGCGAGGATAACGGCGTCGCGCGTCCCGTTCCCGCCGAGGTCCGGCGCGGACCTCCTCGACGCCATGACGCGCGACGCGGAGGCGCGCGGCGGCGGCGGCGGCGGCGGCGGCGACGCGCGGCGACGCGCGTTCAAGGCCGCGGCGATGCGCTGGCACCCGGATAAATTCTCGCAGCGGTACGGCGCTCGCGTCGGCGTCCGCGGCGGCGGCGGCGGCGGCGGCGCGACGGACGGCGATGACGACGCGACGGCGACGGAAGAGGGAGCGGTGGTCATGGAGCGCGTGAAGGCGACGTACCAGAGCATACGGGAGGCGTTCGACCGCGGGTGGTGAGAGTGTAGACTACACGCATACGTCGAAGAGAGAAAGACGCGACTCCGCGTCCTCGCTAAAAAAACGTTCCATCAGACCGCCGCGCCGCTCACCGCGCGACACAGCCCCGCGTCCGGATCGTCCTCGCCTAAGCTATATATCACCACGTTCTTCCCCTCGAACGGCAGAGTCGCCACGCGGCACACCCCGGGCGGCGCCTTCGCGACCAAGTACGCGCACAGATCCGAATGCGTCGACACGCGCTGAGGGCCGTCCCGCGCGAAGCGACGAACGTCGGGGCGGAGTTCAGAGGCGCGTCAGAAGCGGAGTTGAAAGGCGTCGAGGTGTGTCGGGATCGAGAGCGAGGGGTGGGCGGAGATAAACGACGGCAAACAAAAGTTCTTAAGGAACGGCGTCCACCGCGCGAACGGGGTCGTATGGGGAGCAGTGTGCGGGATATAACGCACCTTACCGCTCGGCGTTCGTCGCTTGGGGAAATCCGCGCCGTACGTGCAACACGGCACGACGGCAAACGGCTTCCCGGACGCGAGCGCGAAGTCGACGAGCGCGTCCGTGGCTTGATCCGGGTGCAGCCCGACGACCACGGACGCGTTCTTTAACGCCTCGCGTAACGCCTCCGCGATCGCGTCCGACGCCACGGGGTCGGGCGCGCACGCCGCCGCGTCGGCGGCGCGAAGGGGGGCGTCCGCCGCCGCGATCGGCGCGTCGTCAGTCGGGGTCGGGGTCGGGATCGGGCACGTCGCGGTCGCAGCGGCGACGGTCGCGGCGGTCGACGACAGCGCGACGCGCTGACGGAGGACCGCGCCGCCGCGTCGATACGTCGCGTCCGCCGTCGTCGTCGTCGTCGCGTCCGTCGTCGTCGTCTTGGACCTCGCGCGACCGCGCGCCTCGAAGACTTTGACTTTCTCTCCGGTGGTCGCGTCTTCGTCTAATAAGCTGACTTCGCCGCCGCCGACGCCCTCCACGAGCCCCCGTCTCGACCACCGCGCGCTGAGACTCAGCGCGTGCGACGCCTCGATCACGCGCTTTCGCTCGCCCTCGTCCACCCCGCCGCGCCACAGGTTTTCGTGAAAGAACAGGCGCAAGTGACGCGGCGA
>Ga0181560_10004384_pt1 | contig 12786 bp, 6 predicted proteins | sample 011ome_20_FD_133751 | JGI IMG/M metagenome (GOLD analysis project Ga0181560, IMG submission 133751) | Coastal salt marsh microbial communities from the Groves Creek Marsh, Skidaway Island, Georgia - 011509CT metaG (megahit assembly) | ecosystem: Environmental > Aquatic > Marine > Intertidal zone...
CGGGGGAGGCGGGGGAGGAGGTGGGGTTCCCTTGATCCGCACGGGGGGCGGCGGCGGCGGGGGGGGAATCGAGCCTCTGGCGCGTGGTGGCGGCGGCGGCGGCGGCGAGAGGCGCTTCGGCGACGGGTTCGGCGCGACCGGCGTTTTCGTCGTCGTCGGCGGCGGCGGCGGACTCGCGGGCGCGGCGAACGCCGTCGTCTCCGTGAACGAGCGCCGGTCGACGATCTTCCTTTCCGTTTCCGAAAACGAAAGCGCTTTCGTTTTCGGAGAGCCTCCGACAGGTTCGGTGCGCGCCACACGAGGCTCTTCCGCGAAAAAAAACGCGCTTTGGTTTTCGTTTTCGTTTTCGTCGCCGGCCGGCGGGGACCCTCGAGTCTCGTCCGCGCGCCGCTCGCCCAAGACGCGCGCCGCCGACATCACGCGCGCTTCGAGCGAACGGCGCGCGGACGCGTACGCGTCGTCGTCCGACACTACTCGCTGACTACTCGCGACCGAAAAGGTACCGTTTGCGCGGTTCGCTTCGAGCGTTTCCGTTCGCTCCGGCTCGAAACGCCTCGCGGAAACGCTAACGCTCGAAGCGCCTCGCGCCGGCGACGCCGGCGACGACGGCAAAGACCCGACCGCCTCGTGGAACGCGTCCTCGTCTTCTGAGTCTTCTGAGTCTTCTGAGTCTTCTCTTGAGTCAGGCTCGGAATCGCGAAAAGAAACCACCGTCCCTTCGGTGTTTCCGAAACGATGGTGTCCCCCGAGCGACGGCTCGCGTCCACGTCTCGTCCACGTCTCTTCTTTATCTTCTTCTCCCGCGTCCGCGTCCGCCTCCGACCCCGCCGCCTCTTCCAGGTGGACGTCGACGAAGAACGACTCGGGAAGCGCGCGAGCGCCGCGCGCGCGATCGAGTTGCCGCCCGGACGCGCGCGTCGAGCGCGGCTCGACGAAACCGACGTGGAACGCGAACGTCGCGAATGGCGTGGACTCGTCCACGTTTCGGTCGCCGGTCCAGTGGTACAGCGACACGGTCACGTCGTCGGAGACGATCACGCATGGCGATTCGAGATGTTCGAACGACGCCGTTTTTTTTTCGGCGTCGGCGCTCTCGGCGATGGACGCGTTCGGGACGCGCGGACGCCGAGTTACGACGCTCCGCAGACGCAACTCGATCGGGTTCACTCGATCGTCCTCGAACCGCCGCGGCGGTGACCCGTCCGCGCCGAAGCTCACCCCCACCAGCGCGCCGCGGCAGTGCACGAGCGCGTACGGCCGGAACCCGTCCGTCACGTCGCGCGGACCGTTTTTTTTTGTGGGCGACGCGAGAGCCGAAGAGAGCGTCACGCGACGCAGACGCGCCGCCGCGTTCCTCCGCGCGGGCGCGAGCCGACGCCGTCGGACGACGTTCGCGTTCGAGACGCGCGTCCCGAACGCGTCCAACGCCGCCATCAGCCACTGCGCGTACCGGCGTTGCGCGGCGGTGGCCAGCGCGCTTCCGCGCTTCCGCGCTTCCGACGCGTCGAATCTTTCTCGCCGCGGTTTGGTCGGCGACGATAGGTACGAGAACCCGCGGCGAATGGCGGATCTCGCGGACGGAGGCACGAACCCGATTCGTGGGTCGATTCGTGGGTCGAAGGCGTCGTTCGAATTCGTCGTTCGAATCCGCAGTCGCCCGGCGACCCACCCCGGCGGCGCCGAGCTCACCGCGTCGAGCGCGTCGGCGGCGAACTCGTGCTCGCCGGCGTAGCACAGGTAGCACGCGGTGAGGAAACGGAGCAGCGAAGCGGTCCCCGAACGGAAACCGCCCCTCGCGTGCAGACACACCACGCGCGCGTCGTCTCCGGCCAGCCACTCGTGCATCGCGCCGCACACGGACAGGATGGTCTCCATCGGGAGGATCTCCGCTGACCGGGGCCACTCCCACTGGCACTCGAACGCCCGCACGCGCGTCTCGCCGCCGAAGAGGCGCGACGGGAACGAACCCGAGGAACCCGAGGAACCTGAAGACGATTTCGGGTCGATTTCGGGTCCCACGTCACCCGCGTCGTCGTTCGCGTCCAGTGGCGTCGGCGTGATGACCACGGTCAACACCGAGCCGGGCGTCGACGCGTTGTGCGTCTCGTCCAGGCTCTCGCTCGCCTCGCGCAGACTTCGCGCGTACCCGGGGTGATCGAACCCGGGCGCGTCCGCGAGAAGACGCGAAGCCCCGACCAAACGCGAGCAAGCGGTGCCGGCACCGCTCGCGCGCTCGTACTGGAACGCCAGCACGCGCTCGTGCAGGGACGTCGGCTTGGCGAGGTACGTCTCGCCGGAAGGCGCGTCCGAGGACGCGTCGGGGACGTCAAGCGCGGAGGCGTCCGCGCCGCGGCGGCGGCCGCCGAGCGCCGCCTCCGCGGAGCTCAGGAGCGTCTCGAGCGTCTCGAACGGAGCGAACGGCGCGAACGGCTGATGCAGTACCTTGGCGGCGCGGAGGTACGACAGCAGAGAGACGCTGAGCGCGCGGAACGGCGACGCCAGCCGCGCGGCGGCGGTTTTCTCGGTGAACCGCGATCTCTTGCCGCGGTTCGCGAACGCGTCCTCTGTCTCGGGAACGTCACGCGTCTCGGTGTCGGAAGATGTCGCCTCGTCCTCGAAGCGCGTTCCGGAAGCACGGAAGCGCGCGCGGACGGACACACGGCGGTTCGCGGACGTGGACGAGCCGCGCCACGCGTCGTACGGCTCGTCGTCGCGCGCGCCGTCGGCCGGGGAGCCGCCGCCGGACGGGCGGCTCTCCACGGCGCCCATCGCGGGGGGAGATCACGGCACCGCCGAGATCTCCCGTCGGAAACGCCGCGGCCCTTCTGCGCGGCCGGCCAGGCTCCGCCGCGGCGCTCCGGGCTCGCCGACGGTCGTCAGCGCCCGGGTCGCATCCGACTCGGCGCCGCGAGCGCGAACGGACGCGGTGGTGGATCCGCCGGGCGCGACGGTCGCACAGGGTCGCGCGCCACGCGGTGTGGCCCTGTGGTGGTTGTTCCGAGAGATGGCCCGAGACTCGGTGATGCGTAAAGTATAAAACGAGCCTTCGAAAGTATAGCGTCGCAGCCGCCTCCGCCTCGGCGGTGTGGCCCTGTGCTCGTCGTTCCGAGAGATGGCTCGAGACTCGGTGATATATAAAGTCTAAAACTATCACTCACTCACCCACCATCCGCCTCCGCGTCGTCACAGCTTCGCGCGCGTCGCGGCTTCCTCCGGCGGCCGGTAGAACTCGCTGTCCACGTGCGCGCGCCAGTCCGTGACCCCCGGCGGCTTCCGGCCCTGCCCATTTCGCTCGAGCTTCTCGCACACCATCGCCGTGAGCGCAGCGGATGTCTCCTGTATCGCGTCGAAGTCGGGGAACAGCTTCCCGGCGCGGAGCTCCTTCTCCGTGGTCATGACGGCGAGCGACTCCGCCGCGGCGAGGAACACGTCGTCGCTGATCTCCCGCGCGTCCGCCAGCACCGCCGCGTGGCCGAGCGCGGGGAACACGTACGCGTTGTTCGCCTGCGCCGGGTACCGAGTCGACCCGTCGTGCGTCATCGGCTCGAACGGCGACCCCGACGCGAACGCGACGTTTCCGTTCGTGAACCGCACGGCGTCCTCGAACGTGCACTCGGCTTTGTGCGTGGGGTTGGACAACGGGAAAATCACCGGCCGCTCGTTGAGCTCCGCCATTTTTTTCAACACGGTCTCGTCGAACGCGCCCGCAATCGTGGAGACCCCGATCAACGCCGTGGGTTTCAGAGTCTCGATCGCCTCGAGTAACGCGCGTTTCGGCTCGACCCCGTGATGCGCGAAGGGGATCTTGTGCGTCTGCTTGGCAAAGTCGCCGCGGTCGCGGCGCGCCGCCGTGACCAGCCCTTTGCTGTCCATGAAGAAGCACCGGCGCATCGCCTCTTCGTGCGTCAGCCCGAACCGCTTCTCCAGGCACATCGCGACGAGCTCGCCGATGCCCACGCCCGCCTCTCCCGCGCCGTAGAACAGGAACGTCTGGTCGCCGAGCTCGGGCACGTCCGGCAGCCGCGACGCGCTGAGCAACCCCGCCAGCGCGACGCACGCCGTGCCTTGGATGTCGTCGTTGAAGCAGGGTTGCTTCGCGCGGAACGTCTCCAGCAGGCGGAACGCGTTTTGGTTCCCGAAATCCTCAAACTGCACCAAGCAGCGCGGCTGCCACGACCGCATCTCCGCCATGAACTCTTCCACCAGCGCGTCGTACGCGTCGCCGCGCAGACGCCGCCGGCGCAGCCCGCGGTACGCCGGGTCCTCGAGGAGCGCCTCGTTGTCGGTGCCGACGTCTAGGCACACGGGAAGGCACTGCTTCGGGTCGACGCCCGCGCACACGGTGTAGAGCAGGATTTTGCCCTCCGCGATGGCCATGCCGCCGGCGCCCAGGTCGCCCAGACCCAAGATGCGCTCGCCGTCCGTCACCACGGCGACTTTCAAGCCGTCGCGCAAGTCGGATCGATCCTCCTCGGATCGATCCGGCGTTCGGGAGCTCCCCCCGGGGGGCGCGTGGATCTTCAGATCCTTCGGCGCGCGCGCGCGCAGCGCGGCGCCGACGGCGCCGGCGTCGTCCGCGGTGATGTAGACGCCGCGCGTCTGGATGGGCAGGCGGTGGTACGTCTCGCACGCCTCGCCCACCGTGGGCGTGTACACGAAGGGCATGATCTCCATCGCGTTTTGCATGAGCAGTCGGTAAAACGAGTCGGCGTTTTCGCTCTGCAGCCGGCGCAGGAACACGTACTTATCGATGGGCATGGGCGCGGCGCGGAACGCGCGGAGCGCGGCTGGTACGCGCGAGGCGAGGCGATGACGCGAGAGCGGACGCGACGATGAGTACGCGGTGAGTGACGCGTGATGGACATCGGCGAGAGCGCGCGTCGACGGTGGTGGACGCGGCGCGGGACCCCGCGACGCCGTCGAAGGATGGGATCGCGCGCGCGCTCCACGTCGTCGTCGGCGGTGGGCACTCGGTCGGCACGCGTCGAGCCGCGGACGCACCTAGAGCGGCGGACATCGAGATTCTCTCTCCGCGGAGGCTCGGATCCGCGCGAGGCGCACGTCGCGACGGGCGTGACGCGCGGCGCGGCGCGCGAGTGGCCGGGGGACGCTGGCTCCACGCCAGGCAGCGCGAAAGTCGTGAAACCAGCGCGCCTGTCTCGACACCCGCGACTCTCAGCTTTCTTCTTTCTCTGGTGTCGGTCGGAAGTTTTCCCAAACGCGCCGATCTCGGCGCTCGGCCGAGCCGTGAACCGCGACTGCTTCGGTGGCAGGGGGAGTCGTCGCGTTCGTTTTCGGGCTTTTCGAAAACGCACGGTCGTTTTCGCGTTTGATTTTCTGCTTTCGTGTGCAAATACCCGTACGATCGAGCGCTTCGTGAAACGCACGAAAATCCCAAAACGCGAACCCATTCGCTCGTGACTCCCCGCTTTTCCCGATCCCACTCGACACGAGTTTCGCTTATCCCACCGAATCCGTCGGGTGGTACGACAGCCTCTCCCTACACACTTGTCGAGTTCTCGACGAGTTTTTTTCGTTCGCGTTTTCGCGAACGCGGATTTACGACCCCGCGTGCGCCTCGGCCGGCATACCCGCACGCACCTCACCTCCGCAAGTCACACCCGACTTCGCAATGGCTGCCGTTACCATGTCTATGGCCGCTGTCACGCCCGCCCTCGTCGGCGCGAACAAGTCCGCCTTCAAGGGCACCCGCGTCGCCGCGGTCGCGCCCAAGAAGGTGGCCGGCGGCCGCGCCACCCTCCAGGTACGAACACCGGCGATGCGCCCGCCCGCACCGAGCCCAAGCGACGGACGCCGCCCGCGCGACGATCGCGCGAGCGCGCACGCCTCCCGACGCGCGCCTCGATCGAAACGCGCGCGCGTCCCCGGCGTCGTCGTCGCGTCGACCCCGCGCACGCGCGGCGGCACCGGATCGCGCGACGTCTCGAAAAACGCGAGCCATCGCACCGATCCAGGGTCCAGCGCGTGTCGCGTGCGGGAGAGGATATGCCCCGGATCGCCGCGCGCGCGAGCCGAGGCGACCGCGGGATTCCGTCGGCGCACGCCGCGACACGCGCCGCACTCGTCGCGGCGAGCGTCGCGCGCGTCGCACGCCCGTCCCCGCGCGCGCGACCCGGCGCACGTCCGCGCGAGGCGCGCGCTCCGCGCGCCTCGACCGGCTCTTTATCCACTCGCTGCCGTTTGGAGACGCGGTGGCACTCGGACCCGGCGCGCCGAACCCGGGTTTCCTGAGTCACGAGCCAGCTCGGCGAAAAAGCGAAAAAACGTTTCGAGTCTTTTCGAACATCGCGGTTTTTTTCGTGAAGACGGCGCCCGTCCCCGCCTCGAACCCGGCTTTCTAAACCCTGTCTGACACCCTCACCTCTCAAACGGATGGTTTTACCCGTACCCACCCGATGACGACAAACGCGTAGGTGCACAACGCGTCCCAGAAGGAGATGCGCGACCGCATCGCGTCCGTGAACTCCACGAAGAAGATCACCTCGGCGATGAAGCTCGTGGCGGCGGCGAAGGTGCGCCGCGCGCAGGACGCCGTCATCAACGCGCGCCCGTTCTCCGAGTCGCTCGTGAAGGTGCTCTTCGCCATCAACTCGCGCCTCGCGGGCGAGGACGTGGACGTGCCTCTGTGCGCGGTGCGCCCCGTGAAGACGGTGCTGCTGCTGCTCTGCACCGGCGACCGCGGCTTGTGCGGCGGGTTCAACAACTTCATCATCAAGAAGACGGAGGAGCGCGTCGCCGAGCTGGAGGCGATGGGCGTCAAGGCGAAGCTCGTGACCATCGGCAAGAAGGGCACGACGTACTTCAAGCGCCGCCCCCAGTACGACCTCGTGAAGTCCTTCTCGATGGGCCAGTCGCCCAAGACGGAGGAGGCGCAGGCGATCGCCGACGAGGTGTACTCGGAGTTCGTCGGCGAGGAGGTTGACAAGGTTGAGCTCGTGTACTCGCGCTTCGTGTCCCTGATCCTCGCCGAGCCCTCCATCCAGACCCTGCTGCCCCTGTCCAAGGAGGGCGAGATCTGCGACGTGAACGGCGAGTGCGTCGACGCCGCGCAGGATGTCGTGTTCACGCTCACCTCCGAGGATGGCCAGTTCGCGGTCAAGTCGGAGACGGTTGAGACGGACGTCGCGGGCTTCGAGGGCGTCATGCAGTTCGAGCAGGACCCCAACCAGATCCTCGACGCGCTGCTCCCCCTGTACATGAACTCGCAGATCCTGCGCGCGCTCCAGGAGTCGCTCGCGTCCGAGCTCGCCGCGCGCATGAACGCCATGTCCAACGCCACGGACAACGCCAAGGAACTCTCCAAGACGCTCACCGGCGAGTACAACCGCAAGCGCCAGGCGAAGATCACCTCGGAGATCATCGAGCTCGTCGCCGGCGCCGCCGCCGCGTAAATACTACGCTCGCTACGTACTGTACGTAGTCGACGATATTATTTCGCGGCATTTCGGGGGTGTTTGTGGTGTGGAGGGGAATCCGGAACTGCGCGGCGGGTCCGGGTGCGGCGGCGATTTTGTAGGGTGACGAGAATGCGGAGAGGTCATTTTCGATTTCGAATGTGCGATTGCGGGGCGCCGCGCGGCGCCGGCGAGGACGACGGCGGACGTCGCCTCGCCCGGGTACTCGAGACGGCTGAATTCGGCGGTCCTAGGCTTTTATTGCGAAGTTGAGTGAGTACGCGTTAATTAACATCACGCGTGACGAACGACGCTACGCTCGCGCACCTCTATCTTGATATCTACGCACAGAGCCCCGCGGCTCCGGCCGCTACGCTACGACTATTAGAGGCTATTTCTTTCCCCCCACGCCCTGGTGCGTTTTTCCGCCGCCGCGCAGATTGGCGCGACGCCTAAAACGAGAAACGCGATCCATCCCGGGGGCCACGTCCCGTCGACGGCGACTGCCGCGGCGAGCGCGAGCGCGACCGTTCTCGCTTCGCGCGCCGGCGAGAGCACGTTCAACGCGCACGACGTCGCCGCGGCGACGAGCGACGCCTTCGCGACGACGAACGCGGCGGCGAGGGAGCTCGTGAACATGAGCGTTTTGTTCGCGCGCAGCATCGTTCGTTGCGACAGCTTGTTTTTCTTGACCAGCGTCTGCATGAAGAACTCCATGACGAACGCTGTGTTGAGCGTGAGCCAGTACGCGCGGAAAAACAGAGTGTCCGCCAACGAAGACGGCGAAGACGGCGACGACGACGCGCGCGTCGCGGCGACGACGACGCCCGCGTTCAAGCCGTGCTGCAGGACGTGCTTGAGGAACACGTACTGCGCTTTCTTCAAACGGTACAGACGGCGGATTTGAAAGGACGAAACCGCGTTTGTGGTTCCGGCAGAGCGTTCCGGCAGCCGCCGGTAATTAGCCGAGAAGCGATTCGTCGGGAACGCGCTTCGGAAGAGCCACGGCGCCGTCGCCAGCGCCAGCGACGCGCACGCGCCTGAACGGCCGTGCGTCGCGGCGACGATCGGCGCGAGCCTGAGAAACACCATCTGCGTCACGTTCAACACCTGGTAAAACAGGTGCTCCACGATCTCCTCCCTCGTGACCGTCTGGTCGTCGTCCAGCGCGCCGCTCGCGCGGTTGCGCAGGCGCGCGCGGGGAATGCCGAAATCCGACGCGGCCGTGATCGTGAGCGCGCAGCCGGAAACGCCGAGGAGCGCGTCGTACAGGAACGCGCCGGAGACCCGCGCGCGTCCGAGCGGCAGGGCGACGAGATCCAGCGGAGGCCTCGCGGAGGCCCCGAACGAGGCCTGCGAGACGCGCGCCAGGAGGTCGGCCACGCCGACGAGCAGGAGGACGAGGTGCGCGGCGCCCGCGAGCCTGTGCCCTCGGCCGAACCGAGGCGCGAACAGACGCGGGGCGTGCGGCGCGACCACCGAGAGCACCCACGCGAAGTACGCGGCGGCGCACGCCACGCACGTCGCGAGGAGGCGGGACATCTGTCGCGTCGGCGACGGCGAGCGGAGGAGGCGCGCCGCGCGCGCGTGCCATGCGAACAGGATGTGCTTTCGTCTTCTTTTTTGCAACTCTCGACGTTTTCAACCAGTGTCGTCGACGACAGTCGTGATGCTCGCGAAACCCTTGAGTCACAACTCAAGAACACTCGCCAGCCGTGCGAAGCCACGTGCGCTCGACAACTGGTCTGAAGTCGAGCCGATCGTTCTTCTCACCACGCAGTCAGTTCGAGAGCGCGCCCGACCCGTCGGCACGCGCGGATCTCCTCTCTTTTCCCGTCGCGTCACGCACGACTCGATGGCCAAGACCAAGGTCCCTCCCCCCTCGACGCTCGCGGCGATGCTGCCCGCGCTCCCGCCTCAGGCTGTCGCGATCCTCGAGCGGACAATCTCCGTCGGCTCCGCGGCGTGCGCGTGGATCCTGGCGCAGGAAAAGGCGACGCTCGCGGCGTACGCCGGCGCGGCGATCCTCGCGTGCGTCCTGCTCTCCGCGCTGCTCGCGCCGCGCGTGCCCCGGGTGGACGTGCGCCTGACCGAGGAGGAGAAGCGCGGCGTCCCCGGCAAGAAGTGGAAGCCCGGCACCAAGTTCCCCGCCGATCGCATCCCGTGCTACGACCCCGGCACGTTCGACGTGCTCGGGCCGGACATGAAGGCCATGACCCGCGACGAGGTGGTGGCTCGTATCGAGAAGGCACGCGTGGCGCAGTCGCAGTGGAAGCGTTCCACCTTCGCGCAGAGACGCCTTCTGCTGAAGATCATCGCGCGGTTCATCCTGGACAACCAGGATGACATCTGCCGCGTCTCCGCGCGCGACTCGGGCAAACCCCTGGTGGACGCGGCGTTCGGCGAGATTCTCGTCACGCTGGAGAAGATCAAGTGGCTGTTGCGGGACGGCGAGCGATGGTTGCGGCCGGAGAAGCGCTCGGCGGGTCTGATGATGTTTTACAAGCACGCGCGCGTGGAATACCGCCCGGTGGGCGTGATGGGCGCGATCGTGCCGTGGAACTACCCTTTCCACAACGTCTTCAACCCGCTTTTGGCGAACGTGTTCGCGGGAAACGCGCTGGTGGTGAAGGTGAGCGAGCACGCGTCCTGGTCGTCGCTGTACTACGGGCGCGCGATCGAGGCGTGTCTGGAGGCGGCGGGCGCGCCCAAAGACCTGGTGCAGATCGTCCACGGGTACGCCGAGGCGGGCAACGCCGTCGTCACCGGCGGGTCGGACAAAGTCGTATTCGTCGGGTCCACCGGCGTTGGGCGCGCGGTGATGCGCGCCGCCGCGGACACGCTCACGCCCGTGGTGCTGGAGCTCGGCGGCAAAGACCCGTTCGTGGTGCTGGACGACGCGGACCTGTCGCAGTGCGTGCCCATGGCCCTGCGGGGCGCGTTCCAGAGCTGCGGCCAGAACTGCGCGGGCGCGGAGCGCTTCTACGTGCAGGCGAAGGTGCACGACGCCTTCGTCGAGAAGGTGATGCTGGCGGCGAACCAGCTGCGGCAGGGCTGGGCGCTCTCTCCCGGCGTGGACTGCGGCGCCATGTGCATGCCCGGCCAGGCGGCATACGTGCACGGCTTGGTTGCGGACGCCGTCGCGAAGGGCGCGAAGGTGTTGCGCGGCGGAGAGCTGCCCGACCCCGCCGCCGCGGGCGGCCAGTTTTACCCGCCCACCGTGCTGGTGGGCGTGGACCACTCCATGCGCATCATGCGCGAGGAGGTGTTCGGTCCGGTGCTCGCGATCGTCAAGTTCGACACGGACGACGAGGCGGTCGCGCTCGCGAACGACTGCGCGTTCGGTTTGGGGTCGAACGTGTTCGGATCGAAGCGACGCGCGCGCGCCGTCGCACACCGGCTCGACGCCGGCATGACCACCGTGAACGATTTCTGCGCCACGTACATGGCGCAGTCGTTGCCGTTCGGCGGCGTGAAGGAGAGCGGCTTCGACCGGTTCGCCGGCATCGAGGGTCTGCGCGGGTGCTGCCACGTTAAATCCGTGGTCGTGGACGGGATTCCCGGGATCCGAACCGACATTCCCCCGCCGTTGCGGTACCCCGTGAAGCCCAACGCGTTCGCGTTTTGCAAGTCGCTGTGCCACATGTTCTTCGGCCTCGGGCTCGCCGAGAAAGTCGCGGGGCTCGGCATGCTTCTCAAGGCGGTCGTCGCGCCCGCGGGGCCGCGGTCCAAAAAGGACTGATCGCGGCGTCTCGGGCTCGAGTCGGGACGGACTCCGCGGTGAACGAGCGTCGCGCGTAGGTGTGGATGACGCGTATCTTCGACGACGGGGGATACCCCTCCCGTCGTTTTTTATTTTCACACCCACGTACAGAACTCGTCCTTCTCTTTCATCAAGCGTCGTTTTATAGGTACTCTTTCGACGTTCGAGCGCTCGCGCTCGGAAGGGTCAGTCTCGGCCGCGCGCGGCGTGGCGTCATGGCGCCGCTCGGCAGCGCGAGGCAGCGGCGCAAGAGACTCGCGGTGTACGCGCTGTGCGGCGTCGTCGGCCTGCTCGGCTACGGTACGGCGCCGAACGCGATGCAGTCCCGCGGCCCCGATCGCGTCGGACGCCCCGACCGAGTCGTCTGACCACCACCACCCTCCCCTTCCCCACAGCGATCGCGCAGGCGCTGCGCGGCGGCGGCGCGCGGGACGACGTGTTCGGCGACCGGGACCACGGCGAGTTCCTCAAGCGCGACGCGCACTTCGAGCGGAGGCACGATGGGCCCCCCTCCGAGCGCACGGCGCGTGCGCGTCTCCGGAGCCATCACGGAAGTCACGTGCCGCCACACGAAACCACGCGAGCGTCGTCCGCGTCGTCCGCGTCGTTCGACGCCGGTTTCGAGACGCGCGCGGGACAGGGGGACAGGGTTTCTAAACCGAATCAGGTGGACCGAATCAGCCACGCGCTCGGCTTTTCGAGCCACGCGCGGTCACGCGCGCGCCATACACAGGCTGGCGGCGCGGAGAGCGACGGCGACGGCTTTTTTTTTAACGAACGCGCCGCGGAATCCGCGCCGGGTCGCGTCGACGAGCCGCGGCTCGCCTTCGACCCCGGCGCGTTCGCGCGCATAGACGAAGACGAGGACGCGTGCCACACCGTTTCGAACGCGGACGTGTGGGCTGAGCCCGCGATCGGGGTCGGGTCGGCAAACGGCCTTTCAAATAAAAAAGCGTCCGCGGCGGAGTGCTGCGCGGCGTGCCGCGATCTGGGCGACGAACGGTGTAACCTGTGGACGTGGTCCCCGGATTCGCGCGCGTGTTTCCTGAAACGCGGCGCGACGCCGTACCAGCCCTTGGACAGGCGGCCGGGCATCGCGCTCGTCGCGGGGGCGATCTGGCCGAAAATGCCCAAGTATCTTGATGAGACACCTTCGCGAACGACGCCCCCGGCGTGCGTCGCGACGATGATCACGTCCAACGGCCAGCCGTACATGAACTGGCAGACGCGGGTGTTTTACCAAACCTGGCTCGAAGCCGCGAAGGAGCCGGGGTCGCCGTTGGCGCACTTCACGCGCATCCTGCACCGCACGCGGGACGACGAGCTCATGCGCGAGATCCCGACCGTCCGCGTGGACCCGACGCACCCCGAGTGCGACGACGGGTGCGACTACGCGGTGAAGGACCGCGCGCGCGCCATCGCGCGGTGGGCGGCGACGCCCGACGCGCGGCGGTGTTCGCACGTGCTCATGGCGGAGGCGGATTACCTGATGACGCGCTCACCGCCTCCCTCCGTGATGCTGCAGAGAGGCCACACGTACGGGTTCCTGTTCGGGTACATCATCCCGTGGCACGCGGACGCGATGCCGGCGTCGGAGCGGCTGGCGGA
>Ga0181560_10004387_pt1 | contig 12771 bp, 10 predicted proteins | sample 011ome_20_FD_133751 | JGI IMG/M metagenome (GOLD analysis project Ga0181560, IMG submission 133751) | Coastal salt marsh microbial communities from the Groves Creek Marsh, Skidaway Island, Georgia - 011509CT metaG (megahit assembly) | ecosystem: Environmental > Aquatic > Marine > Intertidal...
ACTGGCAGAGGGCTCTCCCGTGTATTACGGCAGTGACCGGGTCGCCATCACCTCTACCTATCTCCTCACCATTACCAACGTGATCACCAACACCACTTCCCGTGTTCTTGCCGAGGGTGTGGTGGATGCCAGGGGCAACCTCGAAGCCAGAGCTCTCCTACCAGCCCTTCAACCCGGGGACTATGACGTTGTGTTCCAGGGCAAACATCGCGGCGGCGCAGGCCTTCGCCTGACCCCTCGCATCACGGTGGGAGACGTCGGTCAGATTACGGTCTACGACCGGAATATCCCGCAGGTCTGGTGAGCACACGACGTTAGGCTGAAGCGAGTTTCTCCAGTGCATCGACCATCGCTGAAGAGTTCGAAAATAGATCACCTCGATGCAACGCACCTCCGATGAGACAAGCCGTGTCCTTGCCATAGATATCAATCATGGAAGGAATTTTCTCCGGGGTCATTCCGCCCGCCGGGGAGATCCACATTGGCTTGAGCGAACCCAGTGGCCCCCGAGCCGCTTGGGTAATGGAGAGGCACTCTTGTTGACTAAACCCAAAACGACCCCCAAAGTTTGGGAAGATTGTGATGTCAGCCCCCGCAATTCTGGCAAAATCCGAAAAGACAATAGCGTGGGTAAGTCCGTGGTCTTCTGCATTTACGAGGGAACCGACGAACGAAGGGTGCACCATGATGGGCACGGAGATGGAGTCGTCCTCCGCGATGGCACGCACCGTGTCCCAGCCGCTAATACCTGGTAGTAGAAGGAGCGAAGTCGCACCGAGCTTCACGGCTTCCCGGGCGGATTCCAATATCTGATCTGAGGGAAGGTTCAAACTAGGTGCATACACGCACGTTCTGCCCGTTTCTTTATTAGCTCGAGCAACGGCTTCTGCGACCATTCCGACGCGCTCGCGCCAAAGCGACCATGGTTGATTTGCCAGTGAGTGGTCATCCTTTATGGTGTCGAAACCGGCTCTTGCAATTGTGTAAGCCATGTCGGCGAGTTCCCGTGACGACATGCCCATCGGTTTCAGGGCGGTGGAGGCCAAAGGTCTCTGCGGAGCGCTAAACACTTCCCGAAGGCCGTCAATTCCAAAGCGTGGCCCCCGAAAGGTGGCAAGCAACTCTTCGGGATACTCCACGCCTCGCACCTTGATTCCCCTCAGCATGGACGCATTACCCCACAAGACATTCAGGAGTTGGGGAATCTCGCCGCCTATCGAACCGAGTGAGTAGCCGATGGAAACCTCAGACCGGGACTCGTCCTGACTTGTGATGGACAGTACCTGGCCTACCACTTCGTTTTGAATCCACTCCGGAGCGAGCTCACGGGGAAACTCAATGGATTGCTCAACGCGCAGGGCTTCTGCAGCTTCGTGGGCATCCTGGTTGTGCACGCTGTAGTGCACGACAAGCTGCTGGCTCATTACAGCGCCTCAGCCTTTGCGCTGCTGTGAACGTCGATTATCCGAGCATCTGAAAGCTCATCATCTGAAATGCCAAGGGACTTACCCAAGGCTTTCTCTACCGCGGTGACGAGGGCCCTCGCATCGAGGCCCAACTCTGCCATTAGATATTTTTGGCTCGCGCCATGAGCATAGGTGTCGCGAATTCCGATGCGCTGCAACGGTGTTCCTACCCCGTTTTCGGCCATCACCTCTGCAACCGCTGAACCGAGACCACCTACGATGCTGTGGTTTTCCATGGTGATGACTGCGTGCTTCGCATTCGAGACTGACTGCACAACCTGCGGGTCGCTGAAGGGTTTCAACGTCGAGATGTGAAGGTGATCCACACCCACCCCTTTGTCCTTGATGAGGGGAAGAGCGCGAAGTGCCTCTTCTGTCATGATTCCTGAGGTCAGCAGGGACACATCATTCCCTGAGGAAAGGTGTCGAGCGTGGTTGAAGATGATCGGTTCCTCGCGAGGGAAAATCCTGGACACTTCTCCACGGAGTTGGCGGATATATACCGGACCATCAATGGCGTGAGCAATTTCAATCACCGATTCCACCTCGGTTGCGTCTCCCACTTCAAAAATCGTCATATTAGGAACGGCGCGCAAAATCGCGATGTCCTCGATGGCTTGATGGGTGACACCACCGGGCGTCATGATTCCCGGCAGAAAGCCAACCAGTCGAACCGGCAAAGAAGGGTACGCGACGGACATTTGAAGTTGGTCAAGTGGGCGTCGGTAAAGAAAGACCGAGAATGTGTGCAGCCATGGCTCGAGTCCTTCGCGGGCCATTCCGGCCGCAACGCCGAGCATGTTTTGCTCTGCCATTCCCATCGAGAAGAAGCGCTCGGGGTAGGTGTCTCGCCACACCCCTACTTCGCAGGAATTTGTGAGGTCAGCTGACAAAACCACAACCTGTGGCTTGTCCTTAGACCAGGCGAGAAAATTCTCTTGGTGCGGTCGTGCAACGACTTCGAAGCTCACTTGACCATCTCCTTGTACGCCTCTTGGTATCGAGCTCTCTCGTCCTCGCTCTTGAATCGTAAGTAGTGCAGCACCGGCGCTCGGTCTTCCAAGAGCGGTAAGCCTCGGACCGGATCGGTGAAACACAGCAGCGCTCGGGGCTTGGATCCTTCAGCTTCTGACGCCGCGATAATTCCGTCGACGTCGTGGCCGTCAAGTTTGTGAACATCCCAGCCGAATGCGGAAATTTTCTCGGCGAGAGGCTCGATCGACATCACTTGGTCCATCGGCCCATCACATTGAGCCTGGTTCACGTCAACAATGATGCGGAGGGAGTCGAGAGAGTAGTGACTTGCCGCTTGCAAACCCTCCCAGGTTTGACCCTCTTGGAACTCTCCATCGGACATGAAGACCCACGTTTTTCCGGATTCCCCCCGGGTTCTTCGCGCCAGTGCGATGCCGATGGACTGCGAGAGTGCTTGGGCGAGCGAACCTGTGGTGGTCTCAAATCCGGGTGAGTGCTCTGCCCCGATCATTTCCACTGTCGAGCCGTCTTTGTTGAAATCGGCGAGAGCATCTTCGTCGAGGCGCCCCGTCTCGATGAGAGCCGCATAGACGACCAAGGCGTAGTGAGCAGGAGAGATGATGAGGCGATCATGGTCGGCTGAGGGCGCGCCATGAAAGACAGCTCCGGTAGCGCGATTTATGCCACCGGGGGCTGGCGTACCCACAAAGGATTTCGGGAGCAACGGGGCGTCTGCAGGTGGGAGGTTGACCACACCTCCATAGAGACAGCTGAGGAGCTCAGCCGAGGAGCACGCCTGGCTCATGTAACCGCCATTGTTGTTGAGCGTGTGGTCCAACACTCGGCGACGAATTCCTGCCGCAATATCGTGAATGCGAGAAGTGTCGATGGCGGAGCCGGTCTGTCCCATGGCGTCGTTGTCTTTCCCTCGGGGAACTGTGGTTCTCTTCACCACATGTGGATGGTGTGAGTGTACACGGAAATGCACAATTGTGTCGCACATGGACTAATGTTCACTTAGCGCTGCCGGCAAAGCCTCTCAGTGCCACCTCATAGGCTAGAGAATTAACGCGAGAAGGAGGGGCCGTGTTAGGACGAGTAGCTTCCCTGTACTACACCCATGGTCTCACCCACCAAAAGATTGCCGATCTTTTGGGTCTGTCGCGCGTCCAAGTGACGAGGTTGCTCGCGAGAGCAGTGAAGGAGGGCATTGTCGAGATTCGCGTGCACTCTGATGAATCCATCTTTCCTGACCTCCAGATAGCCCTAGCTCGAGAGTTTGGTCTGAAACAGGTCTGGGTTTCACCGGGTTTCGACGACCAGGAGAAGAACATGGAGTCTCTCGGGGCGGTGGCAGCGCAGTGTTTCCTCTCCTTAATCAAGCCCAAAGATTTAGTCGCAGTGGGGCTCTCGGTAACGCTCGAGCACATGATCCCCCACCTGCCGAAAATGCAGTCCGGTGCGACCTTCGTGCCGGCTCTGGGGAGTCGCCCCGGAGGCGCAGTCAGTGTGAATCCCCATGAAATCGCTAGTGAGCTTGCCGAGAAACTCGGTGGCCACACCCGACATCTCCCTGCCCCCTTCGTGATGGCTTCTGAAGAGTCAGCTGACATGATGCGCAAAGAGCCCGATGTTGCGGCCACGTTGCAGATGGCCCGCCAAGCCTCCCTGGGTCTTTATGGTCTGGGAGGAATGCAAAAGGGTTCCGGCCCATTGATCGAGGCCATCGGACCATCAGGCGAACTAGAAAAACTGACCAAGAATGGCGCCGTGGGGGACATCTCGGGCATCTATTTTGATGCCGAGGGCAACTATGTCCCGAGCTCCATCGAGAAAAGGATTATCGGACTATCGCTCGAGGAGATACTCGCCATTCCTACCCGCGTCATTGTGGCTGGTGGAGAAAAAAAATTGGATGCTATTGCCGCCGCATCAAAGTCTGGGCTTGTGACTGACCTGGTGACGGACCAGCGCACGGCCGAGAAACTGCTGGACCGGCTGTAGGGCAATCTGTTTCCAATCCGTTATCCAAAACCGCCGCGTCGTGCTCGTGGTTGATGCATGATATGTTCAAGAGTGAACTAAGGTAACACCACTGAACATTTGTTCATAAGACTGTCTCAGCGCTGAGGAGCAGAATTCGTGGCAATGGGTTTCACAGAGGACGACGCGACAGGTGAAATCCGTCCAGTTGTTTGGAATCACGCAGCAAATAATCTCGTGTTGCTCGACCAGACCGTGCTTCCATTGCGTGAAGAAGAACTCACCTGTTCGAGCACGGCTGAACTGGCTGAGGCTATTGGGCGCCTGGCGGTGCGAGGTGCGCCCGCTCTGGGTGTTGCCGGTGCATATGGTGTTGCCCTTGCTCTCGTTGAGGCTGAGCACAAGAGTTGGTCGGTAGCTGAGCGGGATAGCGCCATCGACCTGGTGCGAAATGCCCGACCGACGGCAGTGAATCTTGCTTGGGGTGTCGATCAGGTTCGCCCCCTTGTTAATGAAGGTCTTGACAAGGTTCTCGAAGCCGCCCATCAGTTGGCTCGCGAAGATGAAGAAGCCAACAAACGTCTCTCGAAGCACGGTGCTGATTGGCTGCTTGCCAGACTGGGAGATCGTCCTCTCCGGGCTTTGACCCATTGCAACACGGGCTCGTTGGCCACCTCGACGTGGGGAACTGCGTTAGGAATCCTGCGTGAACTGCACTCCCGTGATCGACTCGAGTTCGTTTATGCCGACGAGACGCGACCACTGCTTCAGGGTTCCAGACTTACCGCGTGGGAACTAAAGAAAGCCGGTATTCCCTATTACGTGCAGGCGGATGGAGCCGCTGCGAGCACCATCCTGCGCGGCCTCGTCGATTTCGCCGCAATCGGCGCTGACCGCATCGCTTACAACGGTGACACTGCTAACAAGATTGGTTCATTGGGTGTGGCACTGGCCTGTCGGGAAGCGGGCATCCCATTTGTGGTGGCCGCTCCGAGCTCGACGGTGGACCTCAGTTATTCCGACGGCAGCGACATTGAGATCGAGCTTCGACCTGCAACCGAGGTGACCGAGTACGACGGTCATCAAGTCGCCGCCGAATCTGACCGCGCATTTAACCCGGCTTTCGATGTGACACCGGCCCGACTGGTGAGTGCTGTGGTAACGGAAATGGGAGTATCCGAGCCCGACCGAGGGGACAACGTAGAAGGGTTAGTTCCGTGAAGCATACAAATCCGCTACTCCTCGCTCCCGAGCTCTTGGAGCTGATTGAACGGACCAAGACGATTGGTTCCGACACTTCGCTGGTCGTTTTTGGCGGAGGTAACACCTCGGCAAAGGGTGCGGTGACGCTCGAGGATGGAACGACCCGACGCGTGATGTGGATTAAGGCCAGTGGTGGCGATATGGCAACTGCTACCGCAAGCACTTTTGCGCCCTTGGATCTAGACATGATTGACGCGCTTCGGATGTATGACGACCTTACCGACGAGGAAATGGTCGACTTGGTGGCGAAAACGAGCTTGCTGGCTGGTGCCCCGAGACCCTCAATCGAAACCCTCCTGCACGGCTTTATGCCCTCCAAGCACATTGACCATGTGCATGCAGACGCCATTTGCGCCCTTACTAATCATCCGCAAGGTCGCGACGCGACACGAGAAGCGCTAGGCGATGAGTGGGCCTATGTGGAGTGGCTACGCAGTGGGTTCCCGTTGAGCAAAGTCGTGGAGAAGCTGGGGGACTATCGAGGTGTGGTGCTCGCGCATCACGGCGTCATTACCTGGGCAGAAACCTCATCAGAGTGCCTTCAAGAAACCCACGATGTGGTGGCGAAGGCGCAGGAATTCTTGGATTCGAAAGCGAAGGGCCCAAAACCCCGCTCCATATCTGCTCCTAATGCGTCCTTCGTGGTTCCCAAGATTCGAGCCGGAATGTCATCGGACTCGCATGTTGTGACTCTGGTGGATGAGCGTTTTCTGGACATTGCTAACCGTGAGGATGTCAAGGAAGTAGTCAGCGCAGGAGTGTCCTCAGCAGATCACATGCTTCGAATCCGACCGTTCTCGATGGTGGTTGAGGATTCCACTACGGAGGGGATTGAGCGGGCCTTTTCCTCCTACCGAGCTACCTATGACGCCTATACCCAGAGAAATCTGTCACTGCTTCCTGACGGCTATGAGCTTTTCCCTGGTGTCCCTCGAGTCGCACTAGTGCCGGGACTTGGAGCCATCACGGCAGGCAAGAACGTCGCGGAGGCCCGCATGGTCGCGGAAATCGCTCTGCATACCCATCGAGTGGCAGCCCAGGTCATTGATTGCTTCGGTCGAGGCGAAGCGATGCCCGATTCCGAAATCTTCCGCTTCGAGTACTGGCCGATGGAGCTTTACAAACTAAGCCTCAAGCCCGCTCCCAAATCCTTCACCGGGCGGGTTGTGGTTGTCACCGGCGCCGCAAGTGGAATCGGACGCAGTGTTGCCACTCACTTGGCGACTCTCGGAGCTGCTCTTGTGCTGGCCGATATTGATGAGACCGGGCTGCAGGCTGTTTCCGCGGAATTAATTGGATCTCATGGAGTCGATGTCACGATTGCACCAGGAGACCAGTCCGATTCGACGGTCGTTGAGAACACAATCAGCCGCGCTATTGACACTTTCGGGGGGCTCGACGGAGTCGTACTTAACGCCGGAATTGCGGTGGCCGGTCGCCTGACGGATCTGACCGCTGTGGAGTGGGAGAGAGCACTACGGGTGAATCTGACGAGCGCGTTCTTGCTGACAAAGGCGTCGATGACTCTGATGATGAACCAAGGAATGGGTGGCTCTCTCGTCTTTATGGCGTCAAAGAACGCTTTTGCTCCGGGTGAAGGTTTCGGTGCCTACTCCGTTACCAAAGCCGGCCTTGTGCAAATGATGCGAATTGCTGCCATTGAGGGTGGGGCTAGTGGTATCAGGTCCAATGCTCTCAACCCGGATGCGGTTTTTGATAATTCCCAATTGTGGGCCGGTGGAATTCGTGAAGAACGCGCTGCCGCTCATGGGATTGAGCCAGAAGATCTTGAGTCGTTTTATGCGCAGCGCAACATATTGCACCGCAACGTTCGCGGTCAGGACGTTGCCGCTGCCGCAGAGTTCCTGCTCGGCGATGTGTCGAGCAGGACTACCGGTGCTGTCATTCCTGTGGATGGTGGCGTGGTTGGAGGTTTCCCCCGATGAAAACCGAGGGAAAGGGAAGGCTCACTGAACACAGTGAGCTAGGCCACCAAGAGAAAGAGAAAAAATGAAACTGGCGAGAAATAAAGCTGGCCTGTTCGCAGCGGGGATTGGCGTCGCAGCCTTGGTCCTTGCTGGATGTACTCAGGCCACAACTGAGACAGCGCCTGCCGAGGAGGAAGCCAGCAGCACAGCTGCTGAAACCACCGAGGTAACCGCTGAAGCACCCGCTCCTTTTAACGAAGGAACTGTAAAGATTGCCATCGTCGAGAACAGTGGCGCTGGTGACTACTTCCAGCAGTTCCGTAATGGAGCTGTCCAGCAGGCTGAAGCGATGGGTATCGATTTTGAAATCTACGATGCTCAAGCTGATAACGCCAAGCAGGCTACCGACATGGAGACCGCAATTGGTTCCGGTGTTGACGGCATCATTGTTCGTCACGGTAACACCGACACCATGTGTCCCCTGATCAACCAGGCTCTCGATGCTGGTATCCCGGTCGTGATTTATGACATTGAGGTCACCGAGTGCGCACCTCGCGCAGTCGAGACCTCACAGTCGGACTTCGACCTCGCTGAAACTGTTCTTACCCAGATGGCTGCTGACATGGGCACCGGCATCGAGGTGGGATATGTGAACGTGTTCGGTATCGCCCCTCTGGACCGTCGACACACCATCTGGGAAGAGTTCAAGGCGGAAAATAGCTGGACTGAGTCCTTCTTTGTGGGAGAGTTCACCAACTCTGTTGCAACGGACAACGCTCAGCTAGTAGATGCTGCGCTCAAGGCAAACTCAGGCGTGACAGCAATCTTCGCGCCCTACGACGAGTTCACTAAGGGAACAGTTTCCGCGATTGAGCAAAACGGAATGGAAGGGTCCGTATCCGCATACGGCATTGACATTTCGAACGCAGACATCGAGGTCATGACTGCAGAAAACAGCCCCTGGAAGGCAACTGCAGGTACTGACCCCAATGCAATCGGTGCTGCTGTGGTTCGCACCATGATCCTGCACCTTGCAGGCGAACTGGACATGAACGAGTATCAATTCCCTGGTGTCTTGATTACTCAGGACTTCCTGGTCGAGAACGCAATTACCAACATGGACGAGCTGCGCGCAGCTCTGCCCGAGTTGAACCTCTCCACCACGATGGGTGCGGACTGGATTCCGGCCGTATCCTTCTAACACCTAAGTCTGTGGGGCTGGCGTCACGCCAGCCCCACAGCACCAGCTAAACGATGAGGTTTTGGGATGACACACTCCGTTGATATGAAAGACATTTCGATGTCTTTTGGATCAAACCTGGTCCTTCGCGGAGTCAATTTGAGCGTGCCTGCGGGAAGAGTTACGGCTCTTCTCGGTGCCAACGGTGCAGGTAAGTCGACCTTAATCAAGGTGCTCTCAGGGCTTTATCCGGAGCATGGCGGCACCGTATTTGTCAACGGGGCCCCAGCGCTTCTGGATAGCCCGAGCGCCGCAAAGAAGCAGGGGCTGCAGACAGTTCACCAACGTGTTGACGAAGCCGTTGTCCCTGGGCTATCGGTCGCCGAAAACTTGTTGTTTGAAAAAATTGCGGAGGGCGAGAAGGGCTCTTCGGGCTCTTTGAGGTCACTCTTGCCCAAGGCCCGTGAGATTGCACAGTCGCTCAGTCTGGACTGGACAGACCGATTCTTGCGCAAAGACGTCTACGAGCTCGAAATCGCCGACCAGCAGCTGTTGACGCTTGCCCGGGCAGTTGTTGATGAACCCAGCATGCTGATTCTGGATGAACCGACAAGTGCACTCTCTGCTGCAGAGGTAGACAACCTGATGGCAGTTATTCGGCGGTTGCGTGATCAAGGGGTGGGGATTCTGTATGTCAGTCACAGGCTGAGTGAAATTGATGCCCTGGCTGACACCGTCGTTGTCCTCCGCGACGGAGTGATTACGGGAACGCACGAGAAACCCTTCCCGTGGGCCCAAGCGCTCACCGAAATGTTGGGTGAAGACGGCGTCACAGAGGCTTCCAGCACCGCAGAACAACGTGGCGACACTGAGGTTCTTCAGGTTCATGGATTGAAACTTTTCCCCCGCAGTAAACCTTTTGACCTCACTCTTCGGTCTGGGGAAGTAACGGGAGTAATTGGATTGCTCGGCTCAGGGAAGTCAGAAACAGCGGAAGCGCTGTTTGGTGCGTCAAAAGTGAAACCTGAGGAGATGACTCTAAAGGGAAAGCTCTATCGACCTTCACATCCATCACAGGCGATTAATCGCGGTGTATACCTGGTACCTGAAGACCGAGCCAAACAGTCCATGTTCCAAGGCTGGTCTATCGCGCGAACCGTCACACTACCTTTCTTGGAGACGATTCGTCGGGGTCTCGTGCTGGATTTCGGCAAAGAGAACAGCGTCGCTCAGGAAGTGATTGATGACCTCGGGGTGGTGGCGCAAGCGCCAACACAGCCCGTCGACTCTCTCTCGGGTGGGAACCAACAAAAAGTGGTTGTGGGGAAGTGGCTTCATGGATCCCCGGAAGTGCTCATCCTGGATGAGCCCTTCAGAGGTGTGGACATTGGCGCTCGACGCACAATTTCGCGGAAGGCCAGCGCTCTCGCTGCAGGAGGAAAAGCTGTAGTGGTCTTTACCTCCGAGGTTGATGAGTTGCTCGAGGTCGCTGACCGAGTCATTGTTTTGGTGGATGGAGAACCACGTTTGGACACTTATCTCAGTCAGACAAGCAGAGAAGTCATCGTCAGCACAATGTCGGAGGTCGCGTAAATGTCAACGTTCATGGATAACGTCAATCAGAGCTTGATGCTGAAACTGCAGGACTGGTTGGTACGTTATGGCTTCATCGCCGTGACCATCCTGCTGTTTACCTGGTTCATCCTCACGGAGGAGACCTTCCGGCAGCCCAGCACGCTCTTCTCTATGCTCAAGTTCACCTCGGTCGTAGCGATCGTGGGATTGGGCGTGACCTTCACCATGGTGGTCGGAGGTCTTGACCTTTCAGTGGGTTCTGTGGCCGGTCTCGCCGTCACTGTCTCCGCCATGATGATGGTGATCTACAACCTCACGGGCTTGTTCTCTGGATTCGCAGTCCTGATTGCGGGGGCGGTGGTCGGGCTCTTAAATGCCGTTTTGATTGTCTGGATGAAAATTCCCGACTTGCTTGCCACTTTGGGGATGATGTTCATCATCATGGGGCTCAAGCTTCTTCCCGTGGATGGGCAGTCAGTTTCGTCGCGCATGATTCTTCGAGACGGAACAGTTGCTCCCGGCAAGTTCACGGATGGGTTCCTTCAGATTGACCGTTTCATGGTTGGGCCGGTTCCATTGCCGGTGGTTATCTGGATTGTTCTTACGTTCATCGCTTGGTTCCTTCTTACCCGAACTCGGTATGGGCGAATCATGTACGCGGTAGGGGCTAACCCTGAAGCGGCAAAGCTCTCGGGTATTCGGGTTGAGTGGTATCGCGCCAGTGCTTACGTGATTTCGGGCGTATTTGCTGCTATCGGCGGCATGATTTTGTCCTCTCGAATTGGCCAGGGTGACATCAGCGCAGGAAACTCCCTTCTGTTGGATGCTGTTGCGGTCGCGCTCGTGGGGACTTCGGTGCTGGGAATTGGAAAACCGAACGCTTGGGGTACAGCTCTGGGAGCTCTCCTTATCGGAATTGTTATCACCGGTCTCACAATCACCGGCTTCCCCTACTACGCGCAAGACATTGCCAAGGGAGTGGTTCTCGTCATTGCGCTTACCTTCTCCTTTACTCTCTCCCGAAAGAAAGCCCGATTCGTTCCCGCAACATAGGAGGCCCAAGATGGACTACGAGTTCCTATCTCCCGACACCGTTGCTGACTACATCCGTCAGCGACCGGAGCTTCAGGGAGTTATCAATCCTGATCTCATCGATTCGGTGGAAGAAGTAGGAGACGGCAATCTCAATCTTGTCTTCATCATCCGAGACGGTGAGGGTCACTCCGTTGTCCTGAAGCAAGCACTGCCCTACGTTCGATTGGTCGGCCCCGAATGGCCGATGACACCGTATCGCGCGGCAAAAGAAGCCAATGCCTTGGCCACTCACAGCGCCCTCACTCCAGACCTTGTCCCCTCTACTTATTTCTATGACGAGGCTAGATTCATCATTGGGATGGAGGACCTCTCGGAGTTCCGGGTGTGGCGGGGCGCCATGATTGATGGTCTCCGTCATGAGGGCGTAGCGGCAGACATGGGACGCTACGTTGCACATGTCGCGTTTGGCACTTCAGTGTTCGGTGTTGATCCGGAGAAGCACAAAGAGTTGGTTGCTTCAGCGGTGAACCCAGAGCTGTGCAAGATCACCGAAGACTTGGTTTTCACGGAACCTCACGATGATATTGGGCGCAACGAGGTGTTGCCAGCGAACGAAGCGGATGCGAATGAGCACGCTGCCGACTCCCAGATGATTGATGCCATGGGGGAAGCCAAGTGGAAGTTTATGACCCGAGCCGAGGCACTAATTCATGGGGATCTTCACACGGGCTCAGTGATGGTGAGGGCGCTATCGGGGGATGAAGGACCTTCAGAGTCGCGCGCCTTCGACTCAGAGTTCGCCTTTTACGGACCGGTCGCTTTTGACCTGGGGGCCTTGTGGGCGAACTACACACTTGCCTCAGCTCGTTGGACCGCATTAGGACGCGATGATCTCGCGACCTGGTCGCTCTCCTTGGTCGAGGAAACCTGGCAGGCATTCGAATCGGCCTTCCGAGGTCTCTATCCTCAACGCATCGACAACAGGGTATGGAAGGACGGATCCCTGGACTATCTCCTCGAGGGGTGGAGAGAAGAAGCCTGGTTGTTTGCCGCCGCAAAGATGAGTCGACGGATAGTTGGTTTGGCCAAAGTGAAAGATATTGAAACCTTGGAACCCACTCTCCGCGAGGGAGCAGCCAGAGGCATACTGAAGCTGGCTCGACACGTTGCGCAAGAACGCAAGCGGACAAGTGATCCTCAGCGCTTTATCGAGCTGGCCGGCTCCGTACTGCTGGAAAACAGGACTGGGTAGATTCTCATGCTCAAAGGAATCGACCCAGTTTTGAGAGGTGAGTTGCTCAGGGCTCTTGATCAGATGGGTCACGGTGATCGGTTTGCTTTGGTGGATCAGAACTTTCCCGCGTAT
>Ga0181560_10004390_pt1 | contig 12768 bp, 6 predicted proteins | sample 011ome_20_FD_133751 | JGI IMG/M metagenome (GOLD analysis project Ga0181560, IMG submission 133751) | Coastal salt marsh microbial communities from the Groves Creek Marsh, Skidaway Island, Georgia - 011509CT metaG (megahit assembly) | ecosystem: Environmental > Aquatic > Marine > Intertidal zone...
AAAGTCGGCGCGTCGAAGACGTCGTTGAGTCGATGAACCCGTCGCGTCTGTCGACGTACACTCGCCGCGCAAAAACACAACCAGCCGCGATGATGAGCCACGTGCCGAGGCTCAAGAGTATCCAGGGTACGTTCATCTCCCACATGAGTGGGTAGCGAAAGTTCTTCGTGATGAACGAAACGCTCTCGGGGATGGTGAACGACGACCCGACGAGTCGATCGAGGATACGGAAGGCTAACAAGCCAATGAAGAGCGCGCATAACACGCGCTGACTCTGTCTATCGCCGCCAGCATCGTGCTCCATGAACTCGCGGCTTTGGTCAAGCGTCGCCCTCGTCGTGGCGATTGTTTTTGCTCGGTTGTCTCGCATCACTTCCTTCGCCTGTGCTTGCAAAGTACGCAAAAACTCTTGATTTGCCGAATAGTGCTTGACACATCCCTTGACTCTCTTCGCAATCGTCGACTCGAGCACATCAATCGCCAGCGCGTGTTGCAGCCGCTTACTCGATTTCGTGTTCAGCGCGTAGTACATCGTCGTCCCCGTGATGGGCGTTTCGGGTTCTACGGATTCGCCGAATTGAATAATCGGCGTCTCGCTTGCTACCTCCATGTGTCGTATAGCCTCACCTAGACGGTACAAATTCGTATTCGTCTCAGCCAAGCTGACTTGAGCGCGACGCAACGTGTCGGGCTCATCGTGAACGCGCTCTAAAATCATTTGTAAATTTCTTAGCTCTTCCTTCATCGTGGACAATTTTTGGTATAGAACGGTGCAGAAATTTTCCCTCGCCCGCAAAAGGCAAAAGGCCATCAATAATGTCTCATGCCGAGCGCAATCGGGACCAGCAAATATTATACCACCGGCACCGATGATGATGACGTCACTGTCGCTCACATCCAGCGCGTAGTGCGTATCGCCGATGAGCTGCTTAACCTCTGCCTCGATTGAATCGCCGTCGAGGTAGTGCCGCGCGCTGAGCTTGGGCGATATTGTCTCTGCCAGATACAGCGCAAACTTTGGTCTGTTAGCAAAATCTCCATCGTAAACAGTCTCAAGTACATTTCTCTGATAGAGCGACGTCATGCTCGCCGTGAGCTTAGAACTATCGACTTGCAAGTCGGCTACGACTCGACTGAGCCAATCGACTGGAATGTCGTTGAGAATTTTCGTCATGACGGATTCAATCTTCATACCGCAAACCAAGTCACCCTCTCGAGCGAAGCGAAGTCCAAACGACTCGATTTGCGTAATTCCAGCTGCTTCCGGATACTCGACTTCCGCCTCCACGTTGCAATACTGCGCCGCATTCGCCGAAGAGATGCTAATTCTCGTGAGTCCAACGGGGATCTCGAGACACGTATCCGTGCTCGCGCGATCGACTTCCGAGCTGTAATAGCCACCTTTGTTTCGATCAGAAACCCCCAAACTTTGCGACAACTCTGTGATTTGCGTACAACTCGTGGGGATCCAGTCGCCAATCAACACGATGACTCGACTCATGGACAGCTGGACGTCCAAATCGTCCGCTATACTGCTCAAACCTCGTATGGATTCTGAGGCGCGATACGCGTAGCTCGAAAGCGGCCGAGACGCGCTCTTCATGAACTGTCGACAAAGGTACGGCGAACAGACGTAAGAGACATCTTCGGATTCCGTCACTGTGCTATCGATGTTGAATCCTTCGTCGGAAACCAACTTGAACGTTTCCGTCTTTTCTTCAAACACAACCTTGAGCAATGAACCTCTGGGGTCATACATGAATTCATCGCACAGCTCTTTATCTTCCCGAGAAATCGAACCTTGTCGCATGTATTCCAATCCCTTCTTCGATGGTTGATACGCCATCGTAGATTTCCCGTTGGACGTCGACATCCTTAACGAACGTACCATCCCCGCCTCGACTAAATCGTCGAGATTATCTCTCGCTTCTTGGGAGATATTCAGCATCATTCGTTTTGAACCGACTTCTTCACCGTATGGGGAGTAATCGTAGTCGAAAACACCAGCCAAGATCGCTTCGTAAACTAGAACCATGATGTGAAGATAACGAATCCAACGCTCCTTGTCCGTCGCCTTCTCAGCTAATCGACTATGCTTGCTAATAAAGTACAACAATTTGTAGTGCTCCGGCGTGAGAACGTCTACCACCGAATTCTTGAATAGTTGACTCTTCACTGACGAAGCCACATCTTTCGTTGGCCGGGCTGATGCTACCGCCATAGAGCTCGAGAGAGGATCTGAAGACGTCGTCGCGGCCGCGGACGCCTCAATCGCTCGATCAAACCAACGAATCGCGTACCCTTTATCCTGTGGTCTGTACGCATCGGCGATCATGAAATCATAATTCAGCTTGTACGTTAAACGCTTGAACTCCTCGTCGTGCGCGTTGAACGCGGCGTCTTCTTTTGTATGACCAGTCACAAACAAGTACGCATGCGTCATGCCGTGAAGAAGCGCCTCCTTTGTCATTTGCGTCATTTTGAAGCGACGCAAAACGTCCGGCATACGCAAATGCGCCACGCGTGAATACTGCGACGCCCGTTTCTCGATGACACAACACACCCCGACGCATAACTGCCTCGGGTTCGCCCCGTGCCACCACTTCGGAACATCGCTGCATAAACAATACTTGAATAAATTATCAAGTTTCGCTCTTTCGCCCATGTCTTCACTCTCATCGTCATTTCTATGCGACGGCGACGCGTGCCAAGAAAACGTGACGCGGCCGTTGAGTTTGCTTTCGAAATAAATCGAATCGTAGTACGCGAATAAACCGTCGACGTCTGTCCACTCAAGCGGATTGACGTCGCTCAGCGCCGCGCCGCGCTTCGCAGAGCGCACGCTCGAGAGCGCTTTGCGCCACGAACCGCGCGCTTTGGACTCGTTCGCCGCACCTACGTTAAATATCGACGCTCGCGTTTCCAGCACGCCTCTCCTTACGTCCTCTTCGTTGATTCTCCCGGTCGGTTGCGACTTTCGTCGTTCGTCTCGCTGAACGCGCAACTCTCTGTCCACGTCTTCTTTACGCGCGCTCGTGAACGCGACCGTCGCCGGCGTCCGCGCGATCGCACGACCAGGGTCAAGGTTTTCGCCCATCATCGTCGCCCGCGCGCGCTCTAACGAGTCCCTCAACGCCATCTCGCGACGCCGAACGCCCCGCGGCCTTCAGAGCGCAACGACTCTGACGCGCGCGCGAACGAACGAACGCGCGTCGTCGCCGTCGTCGCGCGCGTCGCCGCGTGCGATCGGTCGTCCGTCGTCGTCGTCGTCGTCGTCGTCGTCGCCCGTACCCGCGTCCGCTCCTCCGAACTCGCGCGGCGCGACGTCTCGACCTCGACCGCCCGCGGGCGTGTGACGACCGGCGGAACGGTCCGGGACGACGCGGACGCGTCGTCACAACCACTCGCACCGCGTCGGTTTGCGGTGCGGGCGATCGGCATGGGACGACGACCGCGGTGGACGACGACGCTCGCGCTCGCCGTCGTCCTCGCGCTCGCCGTCGTCGAACGCGCGCGCGGCGACGACGACGTCGACGCGCGAGATGATGGAACGCATCGTCACGGCAATCATCCGTCGACACCCACGCTCGGGGCGTCGTTCAAGGTTGAGATCGCACACTTATCCATCACCACGCCCGCGAGCGTGGTCGGGAAGTATGACATCGCGATAGCCAACTTCGGGCGAACGCTCTACGGCGCATCGCTCAGCGGCGCGTTGACGTATCCGCACGACGCGAGGCAGCGATTGGGTTGCGGCGCGGGCGCGACGATAGATATTCCAGAATCAGTCAAAGCGGCGCGCATGGCGGTGATTCTACTGCTCGACCGCGGATCGTGCGCATTTACAGAGAAAGTGATGAATGGACAGAAGGCGGGAGCGGACGCGGTCATCATCGTTGACGATCGGGACGAGCCGCTATTGACTCCAGACGCGGCAAACGACGAAGGCACGGGTTCGTACGTCGACAACATCACGATTCCCGCGGCTTTGGCGAGAAAAGTGGACGGTTCGAAGTTCGAAGCTGAAATCGCACGCAACGAGCGCGTCATGGGGACGATGGATTGGCACGACGTCTTGCCGCATCCCGACGAACGCGTCGAATGGGAACTTTGGGCGGAGACAAACGACGAATGCGGACACACATGTCAGCAACAGAACGCATTCATGCGTGACTTTAAACCGATCGCGAAGAGCTTAGAGCAAGGAGGGTACACGCAGTTTACCCCGCACTACATCACTTGGCAATGTATCGACAATCCGCCCACGACCGAGGCGTGTAAGGCGCAGTGCATAAATGTAGGCCGCTACTGCGCGCCGGATCCAGACGCGGACATTCACGCGGGTTACTCTGGCGCTGACATCGTCATCGACAACCTTCGAGCGCTTTGTGCTTTTGACGTCGCGAATAAATCCAACGCGCCCTGGATGTGGTGGGATTACGTCTCAGATTTCTCTGACGAGTGCACGATGGGCAATGGCAAATTCGCCATGCGCTCTTGCGCGGAGAAGGTAGCGAAGAACATCGGCATCGACGTCGACGCCATCAACGCTTGCATGGGTGATACTAACGGAGATCACACGAATCCTATGCTAGAAGCGCAAATCGCGGCGCAGAGTCCACCTGCGGGGAGTTCTCGGCGCGACATCCGGCTTCTTCCCACCATCTTGATCAACGGCGAGCGATACTCGGGAAAAATCGCGCGCGGCGAGGTGCTGACGGCACTTTGCGCCGGTTTCGATCAGGCATCTGTTCCGGCCATGTGTAGCGATGCCGGTTTGATGCACGCAGAGTGCGTGCGTGGTCAACAGGGAGACGTCACGTGCGCGGCGGATAAGGAGGGCGACGGGAAGACGGCGTGCAAGGAGACGGGATCGTTTCCGTATTACGAGTGCGCGTGTCCGGAAGGTTCCCAAAGCGTCGTCGGTCACGATGGCACGGAAAAGTGCGAATCCGTTAACATGTGCGCTCAAGCGATGCACGACATGGCGAACTGCTCGTGCGACCGTTGTGTGTGCACGAATCTCCAGCACGGAAAGTTTCAGTGTAAAACCGAAGCCGCCACGGCGTGCGACGAGCCTCTTTCGCGAGCCGCCACGTCTCAGGGGGGATGCTGGGCGAAGGACGGGTTCAGCGCGTGCGTCGATAATATTGACGCAAAACGCAAAGCGAGTAGAGAGGGGGGAAATCCCGACGAGGTACCAAGCGTCGTGTGCAAGTGCCCGAAGGGCTTTGAGGGCGACGGAACGACGTCGTGCGTGGAAATTGACGAGTGCAAAACAAAGTGCAAAGACTCGAACGCAAAGTGCGTCAACACGTATGGAAGTTACAACTGTACGTGTTCTGCGGGATACGCGGCGACGTATCAACCCGAGCCTGTCGATGATTGGATTTGTCTGTCGACGCATCGCAGCGGCGGCGCGAGTTTGGTGTTCACGAGCGTGTTGATGTCAATCCTCGGCGTTGCGAGCGCGTCGTACGCGTTTTACCAGTACCGCGCGCGTTCGTACATGGATCGGGAAATTCGACAAATCATGGCGCAGTACATGCCTCTGGATCAACATCCGCCAGACGACGACGACGACTCGCCTTACGATCAACCGCCGCAGCGCGACTCCGCGAAGCAAAACATTTTACCGACGAGCATGGAACTGAGCGACTTTTGATAAAGAAATAGACAGCGCATAAAATGAATGATCGTCGCGCCATCACGTCTGTTCCGGCCATCGTTCTCACAGTTCTCGTAATCGACGCGTTGGAGAGCATGTTACCAGAACTGGAAGCTAGCATTAAAAAGGGGATCAATTTCCTTCATTCCTAATCGACGGGCGCGCCCGACTGACCGCGACCACCTTTAGAGACGGCGTCTCGTCGTCGAATGTAAAGAAGCAACGCAACGTGTCGAAGCGTGTCGAATATCGTTCGCGGTGACTTACATAGCCTTGATGAGACGTTCAATATCCTTAAACACGTCTTGCTTGGCGCGGTTACCGTCCACGTTCTTCATTATGCTCTCGTACTTGCCGACGACGGCGTCGACATTCTTGTGGTGCACAGCCAAGCGGTTGGCCGCCTTCTCTTCGGTGTCGTCACTGCGCTGCGTCAAGCGCGCCGCAATTTCGGGCGTTGGCGGCGGGAAAAAGGTCATGTGGTAGATGGTACCATCCACCGGATCGAGTCGACGACCGACGACGCGGTCGATTAAAATTTCATCCGGCACGTCGAGCAACAGGAACAAGTCCGGGTCGATCCCACTTTCGATGAGCGCTTCGGCCTGTTCCTCGCTTCTTGGGTAGCCGTCTAACAGCCAACCCTTGGCGCAGTCGGGTTGCGCCAAGCGATCCTTCACCATGGTGACGACGACTTCGTTGGGCACGAGGTCGCCTCGGTCCATGTACTCCTTCGCCTTCTTACCGGCGTCGGTACCGGCCGCGACGGCCGCGCGCAAGAGATCACCGGCGGAGATATGCGTGAGGCCAAACTTCTTGACGATCATCTCGCACTGCGTTCCCTTCCCGCTCGCCGGGGCACCGGCGATGACGATTCTCTTTTGCTTGGACGCGCCTCCGATCGTGCTCGACTTCGAAGCCTTGATCGCGAGCGCCGCGGCCGCGATCGCCACGGCGGATCCGACCGCGATCTGCGCCGACGGTACCGACGGTTTCGCCACCGGCGCCGCCGCCACCTTCTTCGCGCTCACCTGCGCGAGCTCGCGTCGCGGATACAACGCCGACGCATCCGCGGCGGTCGACGCCGACGACGCGCGCGCCAAGACGACGCCGCGCGCGTGCGACTTGCCCGCGGCGCGACGACGGAAGGTCGTCGTCGTCGTCGCGCACGTCGCGTTCGCGTTACAGCTCGTGGACGCTATCATCGTGCACGCGTCGCGGTGCGCGGTATGCGGATGGATACGGACGACGCCGACGAGGCCGCGACGACGACCGCGACGACGACGACGACGACGACGACGACGCGCGATTCTGGCTTATCCATTCGTTTGACGCATTCGACGGCACGCGAACGCCATGAAATCTCGCATCGACTCGAAATAAAAAGTAAACCCCAGCGCCCCGCGCGACGTTTTTGGCGCCAATTTGAACGTTCGCCCGCCTCGCGCGGGCGGCTAAGAATGGAACGTCGCCACACGATGACGAGCGCGCGCGCGACGACGACGACGGCGTCGACGGCGGATACGAAGGCGAAGACCGTGGCGTACAACGACGTCGATATGGTCACCGACCGAAGACACTCGAGCGCGAGCGAAGAAAACTCGGGGGCGAGCACGACAGACTTTCAAGACGAAGACGCGCCGACGTCGAGAAGCGCGACGCCCGCGCCCGGACGATTGAACGTCGAGCTCGACGTCGATCGCGAACAACGCGATGAGTATCAAGGCGTGAAATCCATCGTGCGAAACACCGTGCGAGGGTGGGCAAACGTCGAAAACGCGGCGCTCGAGGTGAGCCCGGTGCGAGGCGGGATCACGAACGCGCTGTTCAAGGTTCGTCTGGCGCAAGACGCGGCGCCGACGACGACGAAGGATCCGATCGCACGCGCGGTGGTGGTGAGAGTTTTTGGCAAGGGTACCGATCAATTCATCACTCATCGCAAAGTACAAGGCGAGACGTCGCACGTTTTGAACGAACACGGGTTCGGGGCAAAAGTGCTCGGCGTTTTTTCAAATGGGTTGGTTGAAGAGTTCATCGAAGCCGAGAGTGTGGCTCCGGAGGAGTTGGCGAACGGAGGGATTTTGCTTCGACGAGTCGCGGCGCAGATGCGACGCTTGCACAAGGAAGTGGCGCCGGATTTAGTGCCTCGCGCCGCGGCTGGCGAGACCATCGCGCGCGCCCGAGCCAACGCTATCTGGGACACGCTTCAGTTGTGGTTCGACTTGGCGTACGGTGTTGCCAATGATCCGACCATTTTCAAGAATGACGCGCGCAAAAAGTCGATTTTGGCATCGTTGAAGATCGATTCGGAATCGCGTCAAATGCTGTTCGAAGTCATTCGCGCGAGGTGCGAAGCCGTGAACAGTCAGACAGTGTACTGTCACAACGACATTCACGCCGGTAACTTTTTGCTGAACAGAAAGACGGACAACCTGACGCTCATCGATTACGAGTACGCCGACTACGGTCCCCGTGCGTTTGACATGGCCAATCTGTTTTGCGAATTCGCCGGGTTCGAGTGCAACTACGATCAGTTTCCGACGTGCGAACTTCGCCGCGAGTTTTACTCGGCGTACTTGCACACCACGGTCGATGCGGAGATTGACGCGCTCGAAGCGGAAGTCGCGGCGTGGACGCCCGTGACGCACGCATTCTGGGCGCTCTGGGCGGTGATTCAAGCCAAGTATAGCGCCATCGATTTTGACTTTTTGGGTTTCGCCGCGATGCGCATGAAGGTGTTTTACGCCTCTGCTCTCGCGCCGAGTGAGTGGGTGCCGACGAACGCCGCGCTCGGTGGACAGCACGGCACGCCGGAGAAGAGTGTGGGTTGGAATGCCACGGCTGAGGGAAACGTCGTGCTTTGAGATAGTTGTTTTTATTGTAACTACGCGTAATTCTGATATCGAGCACCCGACAACCAAGCGGCGTGTTGACGTCTGCCCACGTCGGACCCACCATGTGATGCTGGTCGAGGTGGACGCGAGCGCGTGGTGCGGCAAGCGACACAAGACCGCACGAAAAGGTCATCAAACGTCGCAGTGTGCGGGGGCGCGATTCGCTCGCGCGTGCGCTCGCACGCTCTCTCTCTCGCGCGCGCGCGCGGCTTCTCGGTGCGTCGAAAGCGAAAGTCGGTTCATCTTTCACAGCGCTCGTACGCGGGAAGGACGACGCGATGACGACGAGAGAGGACTCGAGCGAGTCGGAAGCGATGGAAGCGACGCGCGCGATGATGAAGACGATGTACGAATGCAAGCTCGGATCTCCACCGATCGTCGCGCGGACGGCGTCGAGGGAGGAGGCGTCGAGGGAGACGCGCGCCTACGCCGCGCGAGCGTTAGAGTTGGAGCGCGCGGGAAGCTTCGAGTCGTGTGAACTCGAAGGAAAGTGTAATCGGGTGGAATTAGTTTGGAAGTACGTACAGGCACATCGAGAACCGTTCGTCGCGGGGGCGATCGCAGAAGACGAACGAGACACGAGACGCGACTTCGACGCCATCTTGCTTGACTTGAGCGCGGCTTTCGAGCGATCTCGTGGAAGCGATGGCGCGACGTCGCCGAAGCGATGGTGTCCGCCGAGCACGTTCGAGCGTCGCACAGTGAAGTATTGGGTGGACCCTCGCGACGCCATTCCAGTGCAGCTCGCAATTTTAAAACATCTACCGATTCTCGAGTTCAGCGGCGGCGAAGACGCTGAACCACGCGCTGAAGATGACGAAGACCAAGACCGCTCGCTCATAACTTCGGTATATCTCGACAATCCACAATTTGACGTTTATTGCACGAGGCTCGCTCGCGAACAAGGCGCCACTCTCGCTCGATGTCGATGGTACGGAGGGTCGGCGCGCTCGGACGACGTCTTCATCGAGCGAAAGACACATCATGAATCCTGGTCGGCGCAAAAGAGCGTGAAAGAGCGTTGCAGCATGCGAAGGGAAGACGCTGTGGTGCTTTTGCAGGGGACACCGCCGAAAGCGTTGTCGATGTCGAAAAAGAACTTGACTTTGGCGCGCGAAGTACTCGCGCAAGAAATCAAGCGACGCGGCGTGAAACCGACGCTCCTGACGCAGTACCGACGCACGGCGTTCCAGAGGTCCGATGGTAATCAACTTCGAGTATCGTTCGATACGGATTTACGCTGGCGCGATGTTCGCGGCGAAGGGTCTGGGGTGCTCTCGAACGCAGCTTTCAAAGGTGGCGAGCCGGCGGCGTTTCGATTCGCCATTCTCGAAGTCAAATTAGCGACGGAGGACGCGAAGTCGCCGGAATGGATCGAAAATATCATCTCTTCCTTCAACGTGACGCAGGTATACAAGTTCAGTAAGTTTCTACACGGATGCGCGATGTTGTTTTACCCGAACGAGGCGTTACCGAAGCTACCTCATTGGTATGGCGCAGACGCGAACGAATGCGTCGTCGACGTGCCGATCGAGTCGTCGCGTGGCGACGCCGAACGCCCGCTCGATCACGACGGCACGGTTCACGATATCGAGCGCACGGAGTCTGCGAGCTCGTTTACCGAACTCATGCGCGCCGCGGTCGCGACGCTCCGATTTCGTAGGAATGAACAAAAGCGAGTCAATCGTTTGGGCGTCGGCGACGCGGACGTCGAGCAGGCGCCGGCGATGAGATTTACTCAAAGGCACGTGCCGGTGAAAGTGGAACCGAAAACGTTTTTCGCCAACGAGCGCACGCTCTTGCAATGGCTTTCGATGTCCATCCTCTTACTCTTTCTCGCTCTCGGGTTGCTGGCAATCGAATCCAGTGGCTCGAACGCGATTCCGTTCGGTGGCTCAAACGCGCGAGCGTCCGCGACGACGCTGGGTAGCCCTTTCGCGGGAGCGATTTGCGGAATCATCATCGCGCCAATTTCGATCCTATTCATGTTATATGCGCTTTGGACGTACATCGTTCGCGCGAGGCGAATCGCCAGGCGTGAGGCGAGCACGCGGTACGACGACGTCTTCGGCCCCGTGGCGCTCGTGGTGATTCTCGTCCTCGTCGCCGTGAGCGCCGTGGCGCTATCCGTAGCGTCGATCGATTGGCAAAGTGTGCGCTACGCGCGCGCGGTGTCTTAGGCGACACTATCGCGACAGCTTTAAAAAATGTCTTTGTTTTTACATCAAATAATTACACATCCGCCGTCGTACGAGTCGATTGCGTCGACATTTCGTCGTTTTCCTTCTTCTTCTTTGCAATCTCACGCATAGCTGGAAGCGCGCCCGGCGGCGTGCCTTTCTTCCCGATGTTATATACGCACGCGTACGGTGCGATGAGAGCGCTTGGATCGATCGCAGCGCACGCGCGACGAATCACGTCCTCAGCCGCGCTCACGAGCGCTTCGTCTTGGCCCACCGGCCCGAGGCTCACGCGAGCGACGTGCGTAAACCTGTGATCGACTTCGTTCGCCTTGGAGCTCTTGACGACTTCGAAAAGCGAAGCGTCTTGAAACGCACCCGCGCCGACGATGGCTTGCGCGCTCGTGATGCCGAAGGTGGTCGCCCAATCATTCGCGTCGACGCCGCCCGCGTTCGCCTTGACGCCGACGAAGATGACGACGTTCGACTCGTCGAAACCAAACACCGGCACCACCGCGTCCGAGCCTTCCGCCGCCTCGATCATTTCTCGTCGTTTCGCGCGCGTTCTCGCGAACGCCGACGCCCCGTCCGCGTCGCTCGGCGCGTACGCCGCGATTTCTCTGCACGCCAGCGCGTGTTCGGTTTGGTTCAGATGCCCCATCTCCACCGCGTCGACGAAATCCGAAAACGCCGCAAACATGTCCTCCGGCGCCACGTCGTCGAACAGCGCGCAATTGAAGCAAGCGTTGGGTTCTCGAGCGTCTATTCTCTCCTCCCCGTTCCCGAGCGCGTAGTGAAAGTGCGCGCTCACAAAGTTTGGATGAAACCTCGCCACCTCGACGACGTGCAGCGCGCCCTCCAGGAACGTCCCAAAGATTGGTTTCGGCGCCTCCAGCGTGTCGTACACGTGAAACAGCACGGTGCCGTCGTACACGCGCCGCGCGCTCGCCCCATCGTCGCGTCGTCGCGTCTCCGTCTCGAGCGGCGCTTCGTTCACGGCGCGACGTCGCCCCGTCGCCGCGCGTCGCGCCCCGAATCGCACACCCTGGCGAACGCGCGTCGTCGTCGTCGCGCGCGCGCGCGCGGCGCCGGCGCGCGTCGCCATCGCCGTCGTCATCGTCGTCGCGGTGCGCGCGGTCGTATCGCGCGGCGCGACGTGCGGATTCCCGTTCGCGGCGCGACGGATCGAATCGAATCGAATCGAGATAACGCGACGTCGGCGCGGACATTCGGGGACATTCGGGGACATTCGGACATTCGGACATTCGGACATTCGGGGACGATCGGACATTCGGACATTCGGCACGCGCGCGCGACCCGCGGCACGCGCGCGTCGCGATTCATTCGACGACGGGCCGACGATGACGACGCGCGCGCGAACGACGACGCGCGCGCCTCGACGACGCGTCGCCGTCGCGCGCGTCGTCGTCGCGCTCGCGCTGTGCGCCGTCGCGCGCGCCGCGACGAGCGCGCACGCGACGGGGGTGTTGGTGGAGGACGACGGACGATCGGGCGCGCGACGCGCCGACGTCGAGGTGCGCGCGCGAAATCGCGGGACGGACACCGAGGACGCGATGGCGACGACGACGTCGAGCGAAGCGAACGACGAAGACGCGCGGACGGAGGAGGAGGGCGACGAGGACGAGGACGCGGTGGAGACGGTGGACGACGAGGACGCGGTGGAGACGGTGGACGACGAAGCGACGACGACGAAGACGACGGCGAAGACGACGACGACGATGCCGACGGTGGAGGATGTTAACGCAGAAGATGCGGATGATTCCATCACCGAAGGCGCCGGGGCGGAGGAAGTGCGCTCGGCGGACGCGGCGTTCGAGTCCGAAGCCGCGCCGACGCGAAGCGTCGGCGCGGAGAAACAGCCGAAACCGTCCGCGGTTGCGCGCGCGGGCGCTGATGAAGCGGATGAAGCCGATGGAGAAGAGATCGAAGGGGGCGAAGGCGAGGCGAAGGAAGACGAGGAGGAAGAGCTTTCGGAAGAGGAGGCGTTGGCCATCATCGAAAAGGA
>Ga0181560_10004397_pt1 | contig 12762 bp, 17 predicted proteins | sample 011ome_20_FD_133751 | JGI IMG/M metagenome (GOLD analysis project Ga0181560, IMG submission 133751) | Coastal salt marsh microbial communities from the Groves Creek Marsh, Skidaway Island, Georgia - 011509CT metaG (megahit assembly) | ecosystem: Environmental > Aquatic > Marine > Intertidal...
ATATCGAAGGTGACAGTCGAATACGACGTCTTACCCGACATAGGTCTGATTGAGGGTAACCACTACGATTTCGAGTTGTTCAGCAACAGAGCTATAGTCAAGATCCCTGGTCCCTCTTCAGCAGAACGCAGGTCTCGTACCCCTCGGCTTCTTCCCTGAACGGCACAACCTCCCACCCTCTCAGATCAGCGTCCATATCAAGTTGCACGTAGATAACCACCGCGCCCGGCTTAGTTGCGCGGTGTATCATTTGAAGCAACTTACTGACCGAGGTTGTCTTGTTCACAGGTCTGTAAAGGTACACAATGTCCGCTTTTGACAACGGTCCCTGTGCTACAGAATAAAAGTCCCCATAACTCACCTTAACCCCCATCTCTTGGTGAGCACTCTTAAGATGCTCTTGAAACTCTATACCCTCTGCGTTTATACCCATCTTACCGCAATAATACACGAACTGTCCAAGCCCGCAACCCATATCAACGAGTCTGAGTTTGCGACCCTTCCTGCCGGATGACATCATTGATTGTTGCACGGCTCTTACTAGCCTCAGGTAGTCCGGGTGGCTGACCATCTCGGTGAAGCTCTCGTGCTCGTTGTCCAGGGTCATGCTGAACGTGGCCCCATCGTCGTGCCTCTGGAATCCGTGCCAGTCCATCATATTCTCGCAGGTCACGTAGTATTCTTCGTCGCTGAATGGCAGCTCGACCGAATCGGGGTCCGCCGCTAGTTGTCCCACCGCCTGCCGGATAGCTTGGTCCTGAATGTTTTGTGATGAGTATGACTCAAAAGTCAAAATGTTTCGCATCCAGTATATATATTTGGAGAGCGGGCATAAAGACATCCGCTATTTCGTGATATGGGATTCACAAAGACTTATGTGACTAAGGACTCGGTGCTCAGGTACCTCAGGGAATCCGGGGGCGATATAGCCCCCCTTAAGAGACATGTAAACGTCGAGATACTGATCGGAACAGACGCCACCGTTATGGACTCCTGGTGCGACAGGTTCTTCTCAGGTCTGAGGCCTGAGGAAAGAGAGGTAAGACGTGCGGCAAGGGAGTCCTCACCAGACCAGGTTTTCTGCAGAGAAAAGGTCCTGTCATCCCTTAGATCCCGGTCCGAAGCACTCATTTCTCTTTTGTCCGATCCAATACCTGAAGACTATGTGATTGCTATGGATGGTGAGTTTCCGGAACCCTCACCACAAGATATGACAAAGTATTGTATAGATATCCTGGTCGCACATTTTGACCGGGGGCACTAACGAAAATGGCGCTGCGGGAATGTAATATATAGGTCAAACAAAAAAGAGCTAGATATGATATTCCGTAAGTACAGCGAGTTCATGGACATGCAGAGGATCGACGAGAACCTCAAGGCGGCGAGGAAGTACCTCGGCGTTTCTACAAAGCAGACCATCGAGCAGGACATAGAAAAGAAGAACCAGGAGATCAGGCAGAAGACCAAGGACACCGACTTCGAGGGCGCCAAGAAGGCCAGGGCGGAGAAGGTCGCGCTCGAGGAGCAGCTGGCAAAGGTGGACGTCCTGGACAAGATAACCGCCATGCTCGGCCCTTCCAGGCAGGCCTGGATCTACGCGTTCACAAAGTTCTACTACGACTGCTTCGAGGACAGCATGTACGACACTCAGAGGATTCAGGCCCTGGCGCTGGTGCTGGACGGGCTCAAGGAGCTCGACGAGAAGCACCTCCTGGGGGAGCTGCCGATGATCAAGGCGAACCCGGGGGCCGGCCTGGCCAACTACGCCGACGTGGTGCCGGCAGACGACACCCCCGAGAACAAGAGGAACGGACTTGAGCGCCTCACGGACGACATCAGGGACACCAAGGTCCTCCTGACGGTCAACAAGTTCATATCCGAGCTCCCTGGCCAGTTCACGGTCAAGAACGCGCAGGCGAAGGACCACGGGGTCACGGTGCCGTCCTTCAAGGATGCCGCCCGCAAGGCCACCGGCAGGATGAAGGAGCAGATCAAGGAGATCGCCATCTCCTTCGACGAGCTGTCCGATGACCCCAAGGACAAGAAGGCGCTGCAGAAGATATTCTTCTGGGGCTGCAAGAGGTACAGGACCATAAACGAGCTGATAACCAAGGCATACGAGTACATCAAGTCAAGCGGCGTGGGCGACGTCGCCGCGCTCAGGCTGAAGATCTACGAGTCCTGCGAGAGGTACGGGATGCCGAACGGCGCCGAGATCGTCTACGACGACAACGGGGTTTGCGTGTTCGAGGTCAGGTCCTTCCAGGCCAACGCCCTGATCAACGCAAAGACTGCGCACTGCATCAAGGACCACTACTCCCATTGGGAGAGCTACGTGTCCGCGGACAAGAACTTCAACAAGCAGTACTACATCTGGGACTTCAACGTGAACCCCGCCGCCAAGGAGCACATCATCGGGGTCACCGTGGAGCCGGCATACAAGATCAGGGCCGCGCACTTCAAGGGCGACGAGATAGTCCCCGACATCAAGGGATACGTCAAGAGGAACCTGAAGATCAACTTCGAGGACGTGTTCCTGCCCATGAGCCCCAGCGAGATCGAATTCAAGAAGAAGAGGGTCGAGGCGAACAAGGTTATCCTCGAAGAGAAGCTCACGGTTGACAAGGCAAAGAAGGCCATAGAGGACGGCGCGGACCCCAACACCAGGGAGGGCAAGCCGCTAATGAACGCGGTTATCGCCGACAAGCTCGAGCTGGTCGAGTACCTGATAAGCGCCGGCGCCAAGGCGACCATCGGGAAGCCTATGGACCAAGCCAAGTCGCTGAAGGTGATAGCAGTTCTCAACAAGAACGGGGCCGAGATCACCGACACCGTTATCGCCAACTGCATCGGCGACCACGAGGCCGTCAAGTACCTCATCGATCAGGGCAACCTGGACCCCAACGGCCCCTACGACAGCGGCGAGCCGCAGGGCATGCCGGTTAGGGCGGCCATACGCGCGAACGCCCTGGAATCGCTCAAGCTCATGATCGAAGCCGGCGGCGAGGTCCACTACCGCAGGAACCTCGGCCTGAGGCAGGCATTCGTCCACGGGCACCTTGAAGTCGCCAGGTTTATTGTCGACCACATGAAGTCCAAGGGGCTCACCATAAGCAATACCAACGCGGCCGAGATCATCGAGAACATCGAGACATCGAGCAAGGTCCGCGACGCGGCCAAGAGGAAGAAGGTGATGACCGACGCGGTGAAGATGCTCGCAGAGATAACCGTCTGACGACTACCGCCTGATCAGCTTGCCTAACCTGAGCGCCCGGTTCTTCCGGGCGCTCATTAGGTTTATGGACGTTCCGAAGTTTTCGGTGGTCCTGCGGCGGAGGTCCATCTCCGCCTCGAGGTTACTGAGGATAGAGACTAGCTTGGTGGCGAGTGCCTCCTCGGTGGGGTCGCTCATGTAGAATACCTCGACGACCCTCTTGTGCAGAAGCATGTCCCTGTACAGGGTGTACCTCGCGTTGACGGTCGATGTACTGGCATGCCTCTCCACCCTGACGTTCAGGTAGTAGTCACCCGAGTCGTGCATGACCCTCCGGCCGAGCCTGGGCGAAGTTATGACCCACATCGACCCGTTCGACAGCATGGACGCTATCAGGAAGATGAAAGATACCGCAGAGCAAACCCATTCCGAGTTGCCGTTCCTGCCGTCGATGAATCCTGTGACCGCGAGGGACAGGCAGGTCAGGAAAATGACCCAGAAGGCGTAGAATGCCAACCACTTGATTAAAGGTCTCATGTGCACTATTTTGCTGGTCACGCCCCTGCAACCTCCGCGCGGCGGGCCCTCCTCGGCAGGTCCATCTCGCTTGCTATCCTTTCCAGTCCGTAGTCTGCGGGGTTGAACCGGTCCCTGAAGATCAGGAACTTCGCGAACATCCTGACCACCTCCACGTTCACCGAGTTGCCGAGCTGCTTGTATGCAACCGCGTCGGTCGGGTGGAGCCTGAAGTCGTCCGGGAAGCTCTGCATCCTGGCGCACTCCCTGGGGGTCACGTATCGCCTCCTGGGGCCTATTATCGAGGTCTGGTTTATGGCCACCAGGGTGGGGAAGTAGTTGGCCTTCTTGACCCTCAGCCCGCTCTGCCGGTACTGCATCAGGCAGTCCCAGATCTCGGGGTCCTCCTTGGATGCGCCCCACTCGAGGCTGCGCCGGGACCCCCTGAAGGACCTGACCTCGGCCGCCCTCTTTATCCACCCGTCGATGAACGACTTGTTCCTGCGGTACAGGCCCATGTTCTTGGTCACGTCCACCCTCTTCCAGTCCGGCATGGCCGCTAGCTGCTCGTCGGTGGGCGGCTCCGCGAACCTGCTTGCGTCGATGGGGTGCCCGGGCACCGGCTCGGCAAGTCCCTTGACCAGGGAGTTCCACAGCTCGATGAGCTCGACCTTGTCGGCGGGCAGCTCGTACCTCTGCTTGTCGGGGATCTCGGACTCGTCCAGCAGCACGTCGTCTATCGAGCACTCCACCGGAAGGGACTTGTAGTCGAAGGTCGGCACCGGGCCCAGGTCCTTCCGCTGGCACAGGATAAAGAATCGTTCCCTGTTCTGGGGGATCCCGAGTCTGTGGGGGCTGAATATCAGTGGCCTGGGGTCCACGGAGTACCCCATCTCGTCGAGGGTCTTGTGTATAACGCTCCAGGTCCTGCCGCCGTCGTGGCCGGCCAGGTTCTTGACGTTCTCTAATATCATCCACCTGGGCTTGTGGTGCTGGGCTATCCGGGCGATCTCGAAGAACAGGGTGCCCCGGGTCTCCTGCATGCCGAGCTTGTTGCCTGCTATGGAAAATGCCTGACAGGGAAAACCACCGCACAGGACGTCGAACTCGGGGATGTCCTCAGCTGCGACCTTGGTGATGTCCCCGGCAGGCATCAAACCGTGGTTCTGGAAGTATGTCTCACGGCAGTTGGCGTCGATATCGGACGCGAAGACGCACTCGGCGCCCATCGACTTCATGGCCACGTGGAACCCGCCTATACCGCAGAAAAGGTCAATGAATCTAAGTTTCTCGCTCATAGTTATTCTAGCGAGAGGGGGTAAACAAGTTTAGTCGCCCCGTGGTCCTACACCGCAGGAGCTTATGGCCTCCTCGGTGCCGCCCATTGCGTCGTCGCAGATGAAGTGGCGCGGACCGAAGTTCTGTATCCAAACCAGGTGGACGTAGTCGTCGGCCAAGGGTGTGATCCTGACAACCATAGACCTTGAGTGGTGCGACACGAACTGGATTGTAATATAAAAGATGTCCCTGCCGGACATCCTGGCGGCGGCGGCGTCCAGAATCCGATCCCCCTTGGCCCCCCCGGCCTCGTTCCAAGACAAGGTTTCCACCTTGATCCGGTCGCACCGGCCGTCCACGCACCACCTCCGCGTGCTGTCGTCAACAAAATACACCCCCACATCTACCGAGCCGGACAGACCACCAGACCTGAACTTCGCAATAACCTCCCCGATAATCCGTCTACACCTGATCCATGACAGGGTCTCGGGATAACAAGGCACTGTGGGTTGGCAGGTTATGATGCTGACCACACTGCCGTCCCTGTAATGCACTTGTTCATCATGGGTTGTTGATCTGACAGGCAACTTGGGGGCGTCCTGCCGCAACACCTCCCGGAAGTTGGCGGATTTGGCGGCCTCGTTGAATCTGATAATCCTCTGCATGGTCTATATATTGAGTTAATATATAGTGAACCATGAGAAAGATATCTAGCTTTCGCAGATTCAGATCCATGTCGGCCACAAACGAGGGCATGTCCACAGGGCATGAAATAGAGCACCCCCGGTTCGGCAAGGGCAAGGTGGTCAGGGCCGACCAGGCCGGCAACTTAACTGTAAAGTTCACCGACGGCACGGTAATCACCGCCTCCGAGACGAAATTCGGACCGACCGAGATTAAAACCGGTCCCGCGTTCACCCAGGTCGACCGGATGCCCGAAACATGGCAGCCAAAAAGTAAACAAGACAGCGAGAGAAGCATGTTTGTAGACAGGGAGGCCAAGTCCATGATCCTAAAACCAGTGACCATATCATACATTGACATAACGGAGAGGGATCACGAAAAAGATGAAACCTTTTTGGGCAGAGAGGGTTACGAACTGAATTTTGCGCGTGGTGCAATGATTTATGGAACTATCGAAGTGATGGCAACAAGGTTGGTTGGGGACAAATGGCACCTGTCGATAACCAGTTACTACGAGGAGATGCGGGTCTCAGAAAGACAGTGGATTTGCAGGGACCTAAATGCGCTCGGGACGGCCGCTATGGCCCTGGTCAAACCGATAATACAAAAGTTTGACTATATACAAGCCCGGATAAACAGACCCAAGGAACTGATCGGTGAGTTCTTTAATAAGGTATCCGAACTCCAGAGACAGTCGGTACCGGACTACTTCTACCCGTGGAATGGAAATGCGGATTCGAGGCACAGGTATACCACTATGGATGATTGGGAAATCAGGTCAGTCACCAAGACCTTGAGTTCGATGGTGCCCGACTTCGAATTTAAAAAAGACCCTCCCTCAACAATGGACTCTTACCCGGTCTCCTGGAATGATGACATCGATATGGAGCTTGCGTTCTTCGACTCCAAGGTGGGACCTCTTTTTAGACACAGGGCAGAAGCGTGGGTCATAAAAAACGACGACGACGAATACTGGATATCGGTAGGTGTCCGTAACAGGGTGGATGAAGATGCCGCCGGGATGCTGTTTTTCAAGTGCGACCAGATGTCCGGTCTAAAGAGAGCACTTGATGGACCGGTGGCCGAACTGTTCAGGTCATGGTACAATACCGTCCTTATGAAAGACGAGATTGATGAAGCCCTGTCCCTGTCTTGGCTTCCATCGCAAGGGTAAATAACCAATAACTTATGAATAACAAAACTGGTAGGGTGAGGATAACCAGGGTAAAACCGACCCTCGAGTCGGCAGACTCGGGGTCATACAGGCGCATAACGCCTGAATCCGAGCGTTTCGGTGAGGAGCCCAAGGGGTGGGTTCCGATGACAGAAGGCGAAGTCAACAGGGTGTTGTCGTTCTTCGGGAACTATGCCGCGAGGACCACGATGCAAGGTGTGTACGACATCGGTCTAGAGTCAAGCGGGGGAGGGTCGTTCTTCGACCTGAACTGGGGCGCCTTCACTCGAAAGAACGGCAGGCGTAGTGATGGCACCTTCGACTCCGTGAAGGGATCGCTCACGAAGAATGTGAACGTTGGGAGGTTAGAATGCGGGGTCACCCTTAAGTACGTGGTGCACTCCAAGGAGGACGACTGGTGGGTGGTTATACCCAGCTCGAAGTCGAGTCCACGACCATCGACTGGCCACGCACGACACAAAGAATAACCCTCGGCAGCGCCACCTTCATGTGCGACGACCTTTCTGGTCTCAGGGCGGCCATAACAGACACGGTGTCGACGGTGGTCAAAGCAGGCAAAAGTCTGGGAACTATTATGAAGGACCTCAGGGGCGTGTTTCTACCATAATAAAAAAAATACCCATGAAAATAAAGAATTTCGGAGACTTCGTCACAGGGATCAAGAGCATGTTGTCAAAATCGGAAGACAAAAAACCAAAGGTTATAGTTATCAAAGAAGGTGACGACAAAAAAAATTGGCCAGCAAGGTTGGTCAGTAACTACAGATACCTATTGCTGAAGTTTCTCCCCCACCCACAGTTCGGCCCGGGTTGGGAATCAAACTATTCAGGTACTACTAAAAAAGGATTCCCTTACCCCCCAATGAGTGATGGACAACAGTTCGTTCTCCTCGAGGTACCAGACAAAGGTGCTGCGATCGCACGCGAAGCCAACGTTGATATGAGGACTGACCCAACCTTCGAATCGGGGTGGGTCGGTGTTAAACTAGACCGGGACCTAAGACCAATCGCACTCGCAGAGTTCAACAAAAAGAACTTGAGAGATCCATGGAGGGTGGGTCCAGAAGAATTAATAAGACTGACAGACCAGATCACGGTGGTGGCACTGTCCAGCATACTGGATCAACTCGAGGTGTCGTCGTTAGAGAAGTGGCCGACCGACCAACTGGTCAAGTTACTCGAGATGGCCGGAGCGGAAGAATCTGTGGCGAAGGTGAAAACTAGCCTGGAAAAAGGATCAACGCCCACACGACTAATGTCGGCACTTAGGCGGGCATGGCCGGATCAGTTCGAGAGGGAGTTCGGCAAGGACGACATATCTGCGGATATGGGTGATATCGGTTTCTAATACGAATATATAAAGACACATGAAAAGAAACACTAGGATAATAAGGGTGGGTCCCATCCTGGAGTCCGCGGATGCGGGAAGATACTACACGAAGCTCGCCGGTGAACGGAGGAGAATGGAATTCTACAAAGACATCTGGGGTGGTAAAAGTGAGGACATACCATGGAAGGTTGCCGCCAAGGTTTTCGACATGATGAAAGAAGTCGCATCAACAAACGGAATCGAAGTCGAGAACAACATATCGCACCCCATGCAGGGCAACTTCACGTTCGATAAATTGACCGGAGTTTTTCGGGTAGCGAGAAAACCCGGCTACCCCTGGATGTGGTATCTCGAATACAAGATATGGCTTGTCGAGGACGACTGGTGGCTTATCAACATGGAATACACCATGTGTGTCGACGGACAACTAGGTAAAACCTTTAACCCTATAGTGGGCCAACGCTACTACAGGTGCGACGACCTCACAGGACTACACGCCGCGGTGTCCGACACGATCACCTTGGTGACAACCGAATCCGCAGGTGTGTTCAAGTACATGGAACGGCTCAAGGACGTGTTCTCTTGACCTACTCAGGTGATTGAGGTTCTCCGATCACCGACTCGACCCTGGACAGCCTCCTGCGGTTCACACCCCACTCGTACTCACCCATAAAATAGTTTTCCGCCTGTTGTTGGGTCATGTACACCCTGGTGCCCGAAAAAAGCGGATAAGGCCCGAAGATTCCGGACTTGAAGTAGTCCTCTGCCATAGCTGAGGGTACCGTGGAAGTTATGATAAAAAGATCGTTCTCGGAATCACGGACGGCATTTCGGAGAGGGAAGTGGCCGTTCCGGGATATCCTACAGATCATCCCCTCCGTTATACCGTCGATTTCATTTATGCACACTACTACCTGACCATTGTAAAACATCATGTGAGTTATATCAGTTCCCCGCCCTGGGATCTTTCGTGCTTGGGGTGGTGAATGCATAAGGGCCCCCTTCAATCTTCCATCAGGTTTACGAACTCCACATCACGTCTCAACACAGTCGTGATGACTTTGCGGAACGCGCTGTCCCGTGGTAGACCATACCTCCAACTTTCGCCAGTGCCCTTTCGGCAGGCAGGTAACTCCACGTCCACGAAGTCATCGTATATCCTGGTTGTCCTGTCTTCCTCCATGATCTTGAGAAATGGATTGTCCTGCCAGTTCCACTCGTTGGTCACCGATGCAAGTGTCCCGTCCTTCAGTCTCACGACCTTGTTGGACATTGGCATTGGCACTGACATTGGCATTGTCTGCTTCGGAAAAATGTCGTATGTTATGCCGTCGATTGTTATTTCCTTGTGCATAATCTATTAAATTTGAAAAGAATACAGGTTATAGAGGTGCTCTCTTTAAGAGTTGAAGTCACGGGTCAAGGTTTAATATATACCCAAAACCATTAACCATGAAACACATTAAAAGATTCAACCAGGTTATCACCGAATCCTTGAAGGGTAAGCTGAGCTTCCTGGAAGGCAAACCAATAACTCTTATCAAGACACTCCACACCGTCGACAAATGGAATGAAAAGGAACAGGCTATGGACATGAAGACCACAGACGAGGAGGTTAGTGGTTTTATAGGTCAGATCGGCGACTACGAGGGATACGACACTCCAGGGTTCTGGCTCGTGGATGAACGCGGTAAGAACAAGGGATTCGTCATGTGGGATCACAAAACCAAAGAATTCGTCGAAGGTGAATCATCCTTCAAATACACCTACCAGGGCAAGACCGATAAAGACAAACGGATCCTGCAGTCAATGCTTGACAACCTGTCCTGAAAAAATCACAGACAGGGTTTATGATACACAAGTTTCACCAGTTCCTCAATGAGCATAAGTTCGTAGGTAAGACCATAGCAGAGATGCTCGATTGGTTAGAGAAAAAGTCGAGTACCCCATGGGTGTTCCTGGACACCGAGACCACCGGGCTGCCCGGATTCCCCTACGACGTCCAACTGACCCAGGTGTCCTGTATAGTCGCCAGGTACGACTCGACTGCTAACCGGTTCCATGAGTTAGAGAGCATCGATCGTAAGATAAAGTTGACCTCGGCAACCAAGGCCGAGATGGGCAGCCACGGCGAGAGGATAAAAAAGGTTTTGTCCTTCAACCACTACGGACAACGTGACACCGTGTATCACGAGGAAGGCCAGGTGCTTGGTGAACTGTTCGAGCTGCTCGCCCGCCACGGAAACCCGGTGCTTGTTATACAGAACGCAAGTTTCGACATGAGGTTCCTGAACACCAGGAGCCCTATCGTCAGGTTCGACAACGATGTCATCGACACCAAGCAAATCCTGCAGCTGTTCTACCTACCGTGCCTGCAGAGGCTGGCGGAGATCGACCCCCGGCACCGGGAGACCCTGGACCGAATAGGCACCTCCGGCAGGGACCAAGGGTTCCCGTCATCCTCCCTTGGTAGGGTCGGCCCCGTGCTCGGCCTGGACATGACCGGGTACCACGACGCGCTTACCGACTGCAGGTTGATGATGGCGATGCTCGAGAGGGTGGTCGCGTTCCTGAGGGCGAACAGGGAGGTCGACATCCGGAGACACCAGGCAGCAAGGGCGAGGGTGATGTGACCTTCCCCATAAAGCAAAATATCACTCTGGGATAAGTCTCGCCACGTAGCTTGCCGTCTCACCGGTACCGAAGACAAGCGAGCCCAGGATAATGTCGCCCGAATCCCCGATGGTTATTGACTTCCACGCGGAGTAGGTCGAGGCCCACGGCGACTCCACCGGCACCGAGACCGCGGTCGGTCCAGACATGGAATATATGCCGGCAGAGTTGAGCCCGCAGGTGAACAAGGGACCCGAGTGGGTGCCTGACCACACCAGTCCCCCTATATAAGAGGTTGTGGCAATAACCACGGAAGCGGACCAGGACAGGGCCTGGTCCAGCCTGACAAGCATGTGCAGGTCGTGTTCCTGCGCATGTGACCATATGTCGCCGGTTGTGGGGTCGACCGTCAGCTCCCGCATCCAGTATGAGAAGGTGGCCAGGGTCACCGCGGTGCCGCCCCCCAGGGGGATCGACCGGACCAGGTGGTCCTCAGTGAACCTGAGCTCGCCCGCCGAGAAGTCGGGGGCCAGGTCCCAGACAACTTTCGACGCGGTGTATACCGGCTCGGGGGTCTGGGTCAGCCCGATCCCGGACTTGAGTATCCAGAATGGGCCGTCCCCGGTGGACAGATAGATGTCTTCGCCATCGATGGCGACAGACTGCACTACCCTGTCAGTGTACAGCTGACTGTAGGATCCGGTGGTCAGCCCGAGTCGGTACACCCCGTCGAGGCCGTCGTCCGTGCCCTGGTTGACGCAGAAGTACAGGGACTGGGTGGGGCCGCTGGGCCCCACGGACCTGACGGAGGAAACCTGCAGCCCCGAGTCCTGGGTCAGCACAACGAGTGAGTAGGTCATGTTTTATCCAGTTGTGGTTACTCCTATCCTCAGGTCATCAAGCCACCTTTGGTTGGCCCCGTCCATTCTCTCTATGTTCGGGCGGACGACGGCATTCATTGCCATCTCCAGTCCGCGCATCCCATCACACTTCAAGATGATGCCAGATAAAAAAGGGACATCGTCATCATTCCAATTCAACATGCGCAACGTTAGTTGCCAGTAGTCGTCTAACAGACGGTCCAACGAAAGCACGAGTTGTCTGTTTAGCCACGAGTAGCTTTTCGAGAAGGTTGACAAAGAGTGAGGGCAGGGCATCTCGCCATCCCCGCAGCAAAAATCACATTCTGACCCCGTGTTGCCCTTACACTTGGGGCATTTAACGTACAGGCCGTTCTGGCAGATCGGACACACGCCGTGTACGTCAAATGATGGCACATAGTCGTGAAGGTCATCCCCCTCGATAAGGTGAAAACTTACACCGTCGGAACTTTGCCCCGTGATACCCACCCTTTTGCAGATCTCCATTATCTTTGTGAGCTCGTTTTCGGTTGGTTCGTCATAGTTTTCAACCTTGGGTTCGATCTGGTTGACCGGCCAGTAGTTGCGGCTCTCGGACTCGAATATTCTAAGGTGTCTCATGAGGGTATATATTCCCATTACAATACCATGAATCCTACGACAACACCCTCTGCCTCTCCCTGTCGAGTGAGTTAAACACAGAAAGCACCCTCGGCAGGTATACAGGATTTTGCGCACGGGGATAAATATGCTCCACCAGGTGACCGTCGGACTCGTACACGTCTGTCCTCATCCTGTAGTCGCTGTAAAGGTCCCTGCTCGCAATAAAGTTGTGGGAGTCTGTCTTGCACATCCCCACGTCCGAGCCTACGAGGCGGACCAGGCCGCTTTGCCAGGCCTGGTCGAAGGATATGAAGTCATGCCCTGCTAGGTCCCGCACGTTGTCCCACAGGTCGGGATGGATAGTTGTGTCGTCGTCGTTGAGGTACACATGTCCAGTGGTTATCATATCCAAGGCGAAGTTCCGCTGGGCGTCCCCACGGGACAGGGACCCGGGGACAGGGTAAGGGTCC
>Ga0181560_10004404_pt1 | contig 12745 bp, 9 predicted proteins | sample 011ome_20_FD_133751 | JGI IMG/M metagenome (GOLD analysis project Ga0181560, IMG submission 133751) | Coastal salt marsh microbial communities from the Groves Creek Marsh, Skidaway Island, Georgia - 011509CT metaG (megahit assembly) | ecosystem: Environmental > Aquatic > Marine > Intertidal zone...
ACTCGGGGTCAAATAAGATTTTCAACATGCCGGTTGTTTCACCGGAAATTTGGCCTCGCGCAGTCTCTTTGAAATAGGCCCTTCCTACTTCAAAGGGAATGCAGGCCTCGGTGAGCTCCCGCTCAGTTGCGCCTACCGAGCTGATCTCCGGTATGGTGTAAATACCAGTGGGAACATCGTCAACGTAACGGGCATTATCTTTTCCGCGCGAGAAGGCGGCAGCAGAGCGGCCTTGGTCGTAGGCAGCACTAGCTAATGATGGCCAGCCAATTACATCTCCTACTGCAAACACATTGTCGACATTGGTCTGGTAGCGGTCATTAACCGCTATTTGTCCCCGACTATCCGCATGTAAATCGATGGCTGACAAATTAAGGCGATCGGTGTTTCCCGTCCGGCCATTACACCAAAGCAGGGCATCTCCCCGAAGTTTTTTACCCGACTTTAAGTGCAGCACAATGCCACTGTCTGAGGCCTCGACCCGGTCATATATCTCTCGATGACGAACGAGCACGCCATTGTCACGGAGGTGGTAATCCAGAGCGACTGAGATTTCATCATCCAGGAAACGCAATAAATGCTCGAAGCTATTGACCAGTTCAACTTTGATACCAAGCCCGCTGAAAATCGATGCGTATTCGCACCCGATCACGCCGGCGCCATAGATAATTAGCTTACGCGGTGTGTGCTTGAGATCTAAAATGGTGTCACTGTCATAAATTCTTGGGTGAGCAAAATCCACATCCCCTGGTCTGTAGGGGCGCGAACCCGTTGCAATGACCACATCTTCAGCAGTTACTCGTAGTGCGCTGCCATCTTCTTCTGTGACCTCGATTGTGTGGGTATCGATAAATGCCGCATTGCCTCGTATGAGTGCAATGTTATTGCGCATATAGAATTTACTGCGCATCTCTACTTGCTGAGCGATTACAGCGTATGCGGCTGCGAGTGTGTGAGGGTAGGGTAGTTGCCGGCTTTGGCCTATCTCTCGGTACAGCGTACCACTATTGAAGCGCATCAGTTGCGCTACGACCTCACGCAGTGCTTTCGACGGGATGGTACCCTTGTGAGTACAGGCGCCACCCACAAGCGGGTTGCTTTCGATAACAGCTACCCGAGCCCCTCGTTTTGATGCATTGAGAGCCGCACTCTCGCCCGAGGGACCGCTGCCAATAACAAGTAGCTCGTAATCAAACGCGTTGTTCACTTTGGTTTCCGTGAGGGATTATGTTGACGGCGTGACAGTAACTTAAAAAAGGGAGGCGTCGCCCAAGACAAGGGTCGCCTGTAGCGTCCCTTGAGATGAATGGTGCGTTGCCTCCCCGCTAGGACGACAATTTACAGCGCATAGCTGGCATTTAGGCCGAGCATCTCCATGCTCTCGTTATCTCGACTCTCAACCGTTGATATATAGGCATCGAAATAAAAGCGCTCGGTGTAGGCTCGCACCCCGGCATGAATTAACAAGCCGTTGTCATCAGAGGTGTCGACTGATGAACGCGTATCGACTTCATAGGACACTGATAAATACGGTGAAAACAGCTCACCGGAATAAAGCAACTCACCGCCAGCACTGACTCGTCCCAGCTCCAGGTCCCCAAGTTCGACTGTTTCGCCTGCGAGCGTTTTGTAACTGTCATAGGACTCTCGCGTGTCGTTGTAGGCGAGCTGGGCAGTGGCAAGCCACTGTCCGAACGCTCGGGTGGCCGTAAGGTCCACACCCACGCTGGTGCGATTGGAGTCGTAGTCGGCGACCTCAGCCTCTGCAATACCAAAGGCGCGCTCTTCTAGGCGCGTGGATAGCGATGCCCAATGACCATTAACGCTGGCATACAACCAGTCATTCAGCGCAATACCAGCGTATAAACCAAGTAGATACCCATCGGTTTCCTGTTCACCAAACACTGCATCAATATCGTAAGTGGCATCTTCGTAGCCGGCAAAAGCGCCAACGACACTGTGCTCGCCTACCTGTGTGTCCATACCAATGAGCGCGTTGACTGTCCGGCCATCGATGCTTTGCAAACCATTTACACCTGGTAACGGTGCTCGTCGGTCGGATCGTGTGGGTGTAATGTTGACCCAGACATTACGGCTTGGATCCTGTGCATCACCGGCCGACAACCCAGACGCGGTTGTATTGGCGGCCACACCGCCGCTCGTTCTGAATGTATTGGTAAGCATTTTGCTCACCTGATTTTGAATGGCAGCGGGTACCACGCGGTTAGCAACACTCAGCTGCTGAGAGTTGGTCTCATCTAAGATATCTTGCTGAATCTCGGCATTACGACGCGTTAGCGACAACAATACATCATTGGCCGTGTAGCTAAGCTCTGGAGTGAGATAGGCGAGGTTAGATGTCACCTCAGCAAACGTACCGGTTAATCCCTCCTGGGCGGTGAGCACCGTGTAATTACGCGCGACGGACCACTCAGCATCATTGCTTAGGGTCATTAGCTGACCGCCATTGAGTGTGGCCGTACCGGTGATGGTCAGCGAGTCGCTCAACCCACTGTCGAGCGCATCGAATACCAGTACCCCCGTAGATTCGTTAACAAAATTACCGTCGATTACGCCGGAAACCAAGGAGCCTCCCCCAATCGAAAATTCACCCGCATTCGTCACTGAGCCGGTGATGTCACCAGCGATCAACTGTGCGCCAGCATTCACCAGCAGGTTGTTGGTAACCAGCCCATCATTCAGTTGCAGTAATCCGTTCACTACTTCAACCGCGCTAATGTTTGCGCTGCCATCGATTGTCCACGCCGTTCCGTCGACGACACCGACCTCAAAATTAGCGATAAGTGTCGCGTCCAGTTGACCGCTACCCGTTAAGGTGAGGGTGTCGTTGCCAATACCACCATCGATCAAGGTGTCGCCCGATAAATCACTCTCTCCCGATAATGCGAACACATCGTCACCGGCCCCTAAATCGACACTGCCCTGTATGCGACCCGAGTTCTCAAACGTATCGTTGCCAGCACCCATTGTCGTTGGGCCAATCAGCTCGCCTGAATTGTTTATGAGATTGCTACCTGTCGATAAGCTGATACCACCAGCGATTGTGCCTTCGTTGAGTATAGTGACCTCAGTCAATAACTCGGGTTCCGGGGATGTACCCACATCAATGCCACCCTCGATAATCCCACCTGCGCGGTTGACAACATCCAAGGTGCCGCCTTCTACGATGATGGCGCGTGCAGCGCTTGAAGAAATAGTGCCTGCGTTATCGACTTGCAAGCGGCTGACCCCCTCGCGCATCCAAATTGCGTTACCGCCGGCTTGAATCACACCTGTGTTAATCACGCTAGCTGTATCGCTCCAGTCGGCTAGCGCCAGACCAGTGTCTTCGACATTGTGATAAACGATGGCGGGATCACTTGCACCTAGTGCCTGAATCGTTCCCGCGTTATTAATGACTCCAGCGTTGGTAACAATGCCCGTTCCGGTGAATTGAATGAGCCCACCAGCCTCGTTGGTGAGCGTCAGGGCTTGGTCGGTGTATGATCCGGGCGCCGCGTGGTGGTAGAGGAAGTTACCCGATCTGTTAGCGAGGAATTGCTCATCCACCAAGATGTTGCCCGAGTTACTGAAATTAACCTGTCCGAACAGGCCGAAGGCATAGCCAAAGCCGCCTGCAGCCACTATGTTGCCTTGGTTGGTGAAGTTAAGTTGATAGTCGGACCCCGGACGATTGCCTTGGAAGGCGTTATTAAGAATCTCATCGCCCTCCATGACGCCCGTCACAGTGTTCACAATGGTTGTCGTACCGGTGGGTGCCTGAAATAGGTATTCATCGAGTTCGGGATCGTAGTCGGCACCAATGTCCCATATAACGACATTGAATTGTCCAGCGTCGAAACTTCGCTCGCCGGTGTCAGGATCTACCCCTGCTAGAATTGCCCCGTTGTTGACCAGCGAGTTGCTCACATTACCACCCATCATAATCGCGGTCGTCCCGTACTCCGAAATACCTACCAACGGATCATTGACCACAGCAATTACACCATCGTTGGTGATATCAACGGTATCAACATCGGCGGCGCCAATTGCTACACTGCGCAAACTGCCAATGAGGCCAGTGTTTTCAAGTGTGAAAGACTCGCCAATGCCAATACCGTCTTGTCCCGAGTTGGCCTCGATTGCTATCGTGCCGCCACCGCCAAAATCCGTGAGGTCTAGGCCCCCAATAAGGCCCTCATTTCGGACGAAACCGCCGTCTTGCAGCAGTATTGGTCCAGCTTCGCCGGTGGGCCTTATGGTAATTGCTCCGCCGTTTTCAAGGTCGATCGCAGGGTCGTAGTCATCAATCCCAAAGCCATAACCATTAACAACGCCTGCAATGTCTATTTCCCAAACTGACGTGCCGTTGGTGGATGAGTGGACAATAGCCTCCGCTGAACCTGTGCTTTCTATAACGAGTCGTCCGCCCTGGGGATAGGTTTGATCATCGAGAAAAATGAAACTTTGTGCATCGCTGATAGTGATTTGTGCCGGCTCCTGTGCTTGAGCAGCAGTGCCTAGTACCGCAAGTGGTGCAGTAGCGATGCATAGCGCTACGTTTACAGCAAGGCTGAGAGGATGCTTTTGTGCAGTTCTGTGAAACCCCTTGTTCGTGGTATCTGTCTTCATTCGAGTTCCTCTCCTTCTTTTGCTAGTTCTGCGGTCTTTGCTGCATGTTGTGATACTCAATCTTACTGCCATACTATACTCTGAGCAGCTCAAGGCTATGCGCTAAGAAGCTCAAGGTCTGAATATGAGGACCTCATGGCTCTTGCTCGTTTGATCCCGTTTGTTGACTGGTTGGCGCGACATCCGCCCTACATGGATGGGATTTTCGCCCAGAACATCTTCCCGGAACAAAAGTGCATCAGGGGGCCGTAGACCGCATAGCTACCAGGCACGCTAATACAACTTAGTTTATGTCCATGAAATTAACATGCAACTGGTTTTTACTGCTGAGGCCCTTGTTGATCGTAATCCCACTGATCACCCTTGGGTGCGCCTTGGGTGGGTATCGGGCACCGGGAGCCTCGTTGGCCGCTGTGTTGCCCGGTTGGTCGCTCCACAGGCACAACGATGGGGGAGCCGCAGTGAGGTGGGGGCGATCACCACGCACCTCAGGCGCTGGGGTGGCAAATACCCACAGTGGCTTAAACAATGGCCTACACAATGGGTTAGCAGCCCCACTATTTGTGTTTATAGAAGGCGATGGGCGGGCTTGGCGTACCCGCTCAGTGCGGGCGACAAATCCCACTCCACATCAGCCAGTAGCCGCTGATTTGGCGGCACTTAGCGCTTCGCTTGGGGATACGCTGTACCTTGGACGGCCCTGTCAATTTTTTACTGACAAGGAATTGGCTCAATTACCACAGTGCACGCCGACGCTATGGACCGATCGGCGCTACAGCCGTGAGGTTGTTACCCTCATGTCGGCGGTGCTTGATAAAGCTCTCGGTGTGCAAGCGCGGCCCCTAATTCTAGTGGGCTATTCGGGGGGCGGTGCAATTGCTGCATTGCTGTCAGCACGGCGCAGCGACGTGTTAGGTTTTGTTACCGTGGCGGCCAATCTAGATGTCAATGCTTGGACCTCATATCACCGGGTGTCTCCGTTCATTGATGCTGTGTCGCCTGTTGATTACGCAGCGGTACTTGCCGATATTCCCCAGTACCACTTGCTGGGCACCCTTGACACAACGGTGCCCGCCGTTGTCCACAATGCTTACCTCAGCGCGATTAATGATTCGGCGCAATCGAAGACGATTGTTATCGATGGGTACGATCACAGTTGTTGTTGGCAACAGTCATGGCTTGATCAGTTGCATGCAGCGCTGGCATATTTCAATGACAACGGCAAACGCGACAGCGTGCCCGCTGGCGGATGACCACAAGGACAAGTTCATGTTTGCATTCCCGTTTCGATATTTCGCTCAACTATCATGTTCGCCGTTACTCATCATTGCGCTGATTGGGGTGCTGCTGGTGACCTCTGACGGTGTTTATGCCAACCCTAATCGGGCCATCAGTCGAGCAGTGCAGCTGAACACAGTTAACGCGCTCAAGCGCTTGAAACTAGAGCCCAGAGTTGAAGAGCCAACAGGCACAGCCAAGATCAAAGCCGCCAGCCAGAACGGCAATCTGATGTTGTTGATTTTTGAAGACAACCAGCCCCGGGTTTTGGATTTCAATGAGTCGCAACTGTGGGAAAGCTTTACGCCTGCGCAAACATCGCTTTTAGCCGGTTCAATCCGCGCCACCGGCGAATTTGTAACCCTAGACGAGCAGTATCGGTTGAGTCACTGGCAACTGCACCAGAGTCCTTTGCCGGTCGCAACCTTCGCCTTGGATACAGCCATCATCAACAAAACACCAAAGGCTATTTTTCTTGGGCAAGACCAACACGTAGCGGTTGTTACTGATGATGATCGTCTGCATTTTTTCAGCGGCGGTCACCACATTCGGTCTGCAGCCCTGATGGCCAATGTTTCGCCAGCATCTGTTGTGCTGGACCCAACCGGTGAATTCATAGCGGCGCCTGTTGCAAACGGGGACCTGCAAGTTTGGGAAATGGCTGCGGCCGTACCCATTGCGTCGGTCGCGCTTGAGGACCCTGTGTTTGCGGTTGCTGCAGGTTCTGATGCCGGGCAATTCTTTGTGGCCCATAAGCGGCGCGTTGATGAGTGGGATTTACGCACGCGGGAGCTTACGGCCACCTATCCTTGTGGCACAGCATGCCAGCCTCGACAACTGTTATTTGATGAAAGTGGTGGCGAACTGCTTGGTCTGAGCGCTGACAATACGCTTTTTACCTGGCGCCAAGGCAATACTCGTCGATCGGCCATAAAACGTCAGTCAAAAGACAGTGTCGATCAGGTGTCTAGCTCGCCAGTGGGGCCGCTACTAGTTAGCCAGCTTGATGATGGACTGTTGCGCTTCTCTCGCTGGCAAGATCATGAACATGAGGAAGCTCTAACGCTGGCGTCTTCAACACGCGGTTGGGCGCTGCTCGACGAGCGGGGCCGGTTTGATGGCACAGTAGCCACACCCAGTCCGGTTTCATGGGCCGATGGCGATTACGCGCTACCACTTACCGACTTCATCGCCACCTATCTCGAGCCGGGCTTGCTGGGCAAATGGCTTCAGCGCGGCGAGACCCAATATTTAACCGATCCACCGTCAATGGCGGATGGCATCATCATGCCCCCAGAGGTTGTATTGGATGTGAAGCTTGAGTCGAGTACTAGCGATCAACCCATGATTCGTGCCACGGTCACGCGCATTGATCAGGGTGGGGGGCTTGGTGAACTTCAGCTCTACCACCAAGGTCTACAGCTCCATAGTGAGGCCCGGGAGTCCCAAACCTTGGCCGCAGATAAGCGCTCGGTGGTCGATGTTTATCGCGTAACAGCCGTTCAAGGCCGCAATGTCTTTAGCGCTCGCGTACGCAACCCGGAAGGCGTTTTGGCTTCCGGCGCTCAAAGCGTGGCCCAACACGATGCACCCGATGCGGGCAGAACATTACATCTGTTGGCAACGGCCATTAATGACTACGCCGACCCGCAAGATGTACTCAACCTCAATTACGCCGTACCCGACGCTGAGGGTATTGCAGAAGCACTCAAAGAAACTGGGCAGGGGAGCTTTGATAGGGTAACAACCTCGCTGTTAATTGATGAGCAGGCCACCAAGTCGGGTGTCATTAACGCCATTCGAGGCCTGCGCAAAGCCGCACCGGGTGACACAGTGGTGCTGTATTTTGCCACCCACGGTGAAGTCTTTGATGACCTATTTTACCTGCTACTCCGTGGTCTTGCGCTGCCCATCGATACCTCAGCACTTGGTCAGGTCGGACTATCGGTCGACGAACTTGCCGCAGAGATTAGTCGCCTGAGTGCCAGGCGGGTGTTCCTACTGTTGGACACCTGCAAATCCGGTGATGCTATCGATATATTGGCGCAGCGCTCAAAAGATCAGCGCGTTCTGCAGGTGTTTGGCAGCAACTTGGGTGTCAATTTAATCGCCGCCACGGGCAAAGGACAAAATGCGCTAGAGGTGAACCAGTTGGGGCACGGTGTTTTTACTTACACACTGCTCAAGGCTTTGGCAGGCGAGGCAGATCGCGCGCCCGCAGATGGTGTGATTACCGCCAACGAAGTAGGTGGTTTTGCTAAGGAACAAGTGGCTGCCATGACCAGTGATTTTGGCTTATTACCGCAGTCGCCGACCGTGTTCTCTCATGGATACGACTACCCTGTTGGGAAAAAGCCGGTCTCGGACAAGCCTACGTCTGACGACTAGCCCTCACAGCGACCACTGGGCGCACGTAGTTGGAGGGGGCATCGTCATAAAATTAACAGTTTAAAAACGGATACATTTGTTGTAAAACTACCAAAAAACGGGGGTGCCATGCGTCAATCGGGCGAGTCGTCCATCGAATTTCTGCTGATACTCATTGGGGGTGTGTTTCCCATGATGTTGGCGGTTTGGATGTACGAAGATGTGCTGCGAGAGTACGTGAGCTTTAGCCAGATTTTTATGTCGTCGCCGTTTTTTTAAAGGGGCGTGGATAACGTATTGCCAGAAATTGCAAGCAACTCGGGTTTCTGGCCACCAAGGTGTAAATAAGAGGAAAAATCATGTTGCAAACGATGATCAATATAGCCAGACAAGCCCACATCGCGTTCACGCAATTACATAAGGATGAGCGTGGTGATAACGAAAACCTTGGGCGTATGCTGATGCTTGCATTGGTTCTAATTCCTATCGTCATTCTTATTGCGACCATGGGTGGCACCATCTATGAGGCCGCTCAAGATCAATGGAATACGCTGACGAACACGTCGGGCGCTGGCAACAGTGGACTAAGCCCTTAATGCAGTGAAGGTCCGCTCAGCGAGTTGAGGTTTTAGCAGTGGTGTTCATGGCTTCTGCAATGCTCGTTATCATTGCATCGGTCATGGATGTCCGCAGTCGGCGTATACCCAACAGCCTAACCTATCCCGCCATTGTGGCGGGGTTGGGATTGGCTTTTATGCAGGGCGGAACTGAGCAGGCGGTTATGCACGTGCTTGCGTCATGTGTAGCAGTTCCCTTTGCGATCTTGTTTTACCTAGGGCTATTTGGGGGCGGCGACGTCAAGCTTATCGCCGCCATTGGTGCACTCCTTGGGCCTGCTCATGCGATCAATATTGCCATTGGGTCACTTTTGGTGGGTGGTGTGTTCGCGCTGCTGATACTCATCTGGCGTGGCGAACTGCTGCAAACACTCTTGAGAGAGGGGAGTGCGATGGTGGGCAGAGCGGAAAGCACTAGCAACACAACGCGAGATTCATTCCCGTTTGCCGTGGCGATTGCTGTTAGCACGCTGAGTTGGTGCTTTATAGCTGTAGTGCACAGCGGCTAACATGAACTACACCATTCTCACGCCCGACGGATTGCCCTACGTACAGCGGCTACAAACACTCGAGATGTACTTTATGCTGTCGGTAGCTGCAGGCGGGGTGTTCGGGTGCATAGCGGTATGGTTTTTACTGAAACGATTCCGCGCTACTGGGCGTGCTACTTTGGGCTCTACATCGGGCATTGCTTCCCTTGAATTTCTCATGGTGCTGCTGCCTTTGCTGATTATAGTGCTCGCCTTTGTGCAGGTGAGTTTAATGATCAATGCCCAGCTACACGTGGGCTACGCGGCCTACGCCGCGGGCCGAAGCGCTAGCACGGTCATTTACGAAAAGACCGACAACGAGGAGGAGGGCATCCTCAACAATGCCGGTACCGAAGGGGCGACTAAATGGACGCGCATAAAACGCGCTACCGCGCCCGCGTTACTGCCGGTGTCGCCGGGTAGTGCAACGGCCGCGGCCAAGGCCTATGCCTCTTACCAGGCAGGTGTGGCCATAAACAGCCAATCGTGGGGTGGTATTTCTTTCGATTCGTCACCTGCCAGCGTTGTGGGCCAGCTGGGTCCCATGGTTTTGCACCGGGGCGGAGACTTCTACGAAGGATCGCGCGTGCAACGCGGGGTTGTTAAGTCGCTGTATGCAGATGTTGCAACCGAGGTTTGGATTAACGGACGCAATGCGGTAGGCGAAGACAAGGAAGGTGGGCAAATAACCGAGCCCTACGATCTCTCGAGCGAAGATACGCTAACAGTCGACGTTACCTATCAATTTTGGCTCAACGTGCCTTACGCTGGGCGCACAATGAAAACTGCCATGGATTGGCAGTTTGCGTTCTTGGATTCCCTCTTGGTACCCACGATTGAGCTCTCTGAAACGGTTGTTGTGTCCGCATGGCGAAAACGGAAGGCGTTTTAACGATGCGTTCACTCCATGGCGACGAGCGCGCGCAGGTGTCTTTTCTGGGCCTGGTTGGGGCTTTTGCACTGATTGGTATGCTGGCCATGGTGATGAATACTGGCGATACCTTACGTCAGCGCATGGAAATGCAGGCAGCGGCAGATGTTACCGCCATCTCGGCAGCCACTTGGACGGCGCGGGGCATGAATACGGTGGCCATGATTAATGTGCTCAACACGAAGTTGCTGAGCATGGCCGCCATCACCAACAGCGCCTATAAAACCGTCAATGTGATGATTCCCATTGCCGAAGGCCAAGAAATAGCCTTTACCGCCTGCTCAGGTGTGCCGATTGTGGGTGCCTTCTGCGTGGCTATGAAGATTGTGGTGCGCATTCAGCTTACTGTGCTTAAGACCGTACTTGAGCCCATGTTGAAAGCGTTACACAACAACGTAACCCGCTGCCCCAAGGCTGCCTGGACAGTGATGAAGAGCTTATCCACAGCGGCAGAGGTTGTTGCTGTTAGTTTCCCCAAAATTGGCTACGCGCAAGGTATTGCTATTGCCCGATCGAATAACGTTAATGGTTGGGTTGTAGAGGGGTCGGCGTTGCAGCTAGGCGCCGCCAACCTCAGTGAATTCGCCAGGCTACCTGTAAGCCGAGACAATGCTGCCCTCAACGACTTCTGCACCCCCATGCTCGATGGCGGTAAAGGGTTTGAATTACAGGGTTACGAGTCTGACGAAGGTCCCGCAAAGCACGGAAAGGGGCTATGGGATACCGGTTTTATCGCCTTTGTTAACCTATTTCCGCACCCCATTTTCGCCGGGTTTTTTAACGCCGAACTGCAGTGGATGCAATGCGGCTCAGTGCCAGAGCCCGAAGGCACCGAGGTTGATTTTTATCATTTGGATGATTGTCGGCAGCATGGCGCTAAAGCCAAGTGGACGCGCTATAACGACGAGACTGATTGGTTACCTCACAATCACTGGCGACCCGAAAATTTCATCGCGTGGGTTCCTGCCGGTGGCGGTGGCGGTGGCTTGAGTTCGTCGGAACAAGCGGGGTTCGGTGGCCTTGAGGATCTGGGCGGAGAGCCCGTCTCAGTACCCAGTGGTGCCATTACCCATCGCCCCACGAATGAAGGCGTAGCCGCGCTCACCGGACAATCACGGGGGCGTAACTGGAACGTACAATGTTCATCGTCCGCGAACAGCGGTTACCCGAGCATTAACTCAACTAACCTCAAGAATCACCCGGATTATATGCATTTTGAAGTGGGTGAGGATGGGTTCCATCGGCGTGCGGCAACATCACGCCGAGAAGCGACGGGCACCTATTTTCTCAAAGTGACTACCGAGACCCGTTATCGGGGCGAGGTGCCCTTTGACGATAACGACGATGGCGTGACTGATCGAACCGAGGAGCTGACTTACTCCGATTTCCAATACAACGCTCCAGCACCTGTGGCACAATTTTTTTCGCCACCTTTAACCGCGGAAATGAAGCCTTACCTTGACCCGGAGTATAAATACAATCTGACGGCGATTTCCCTCACGAGTGCCGGCAAAAAAACGCTTGAGGGCGAAGAGCTCAATGACTATCTGGAAGAAGAGTACGGTGCCGACGTGTCTCAGGGTAACAGCCATGGTGGTGGGCAGTGCGGCAGCTACCCCATACCCCATTTACTGGTAGATGAAGACAGCACGCCCGACAAGTTGCGCTATTTTGCGGTGGTGAGCAGAGAGTTGGCCGGGGGAAATAGGCCTTTTTGGACCGATTATTTCCGCCAAGTTGCTGGGCAAAATACCATTTATGCACCGACCGGCAAACGTGGTAGCGACACAGTCACCTTTAGGGGCTTTGCACAAGCACAGGTCTATAACGAGCTCTCTGCCGATACCTTTACGCAGGACTGGCGCGTGCGCTTAGAGCGAGCATCGCTCCTGCAATCAGCGCTCGATCGAGGCAATGAGTTGGGTCTTGGCTTTCTGACTGGCCCCATTGGGCAAGTGTTAGATACGGTGAACAATCACTAATGGGGGGGCAATCGACATTGACATGCTCACAGCGCGGCAACGCCTCTATAGAGTCACTATTGGTGATTTTTTTCTTGATCGTGCCGCTCTTTATGTTGGTATTTACCATGGGTTATCTCAACATTCGCAGCCAAAAAACCCAAGGCGCGCTTAAGCTAAGCACCGATAAGTTGGTAACAGATCGAGACGAGGGCACGGCAGCGACAGCGTCAGCGCTCACCTCCCTCGTAACACAGCACTACTTCACTGATCCAAGCGATAACGCCAGTGTTTCGGTTGATGACAGGTCTGGTACTTACAGTTTTCCATCGGCTAGTCCAGAGACCGCGGACACAATCAACCGCCTTATGTCGGGAATCTCGGGCCTTTCAACCGTTACCCTAGATGTGGCACTGATAGACACGCGTA
>Ga0181560_10004405_pt1 | contig 12744 bp, 8 predicted proteins | sample 011ome_20_FD_133751 | JGI IMG/M metagenome (GOLD analysis project Ga0181560, IMG submission 133751) | Coastal salt marsh microbial communities from the Groves Creek Marsh, Skidaway Island, Georgia - 011509CT metaG (megahit assembly) | ecosystem: Environmental > Aquatic > Marine > Intertidal zone...
TACGCGCGCGTCGGACCGCTTTCGCGTCTCACGGGAACTTGGGCAAGATCTCCAGCGCCACCTTCTGCACGCCCGGGAACTCGTCGCACGTGTACACCACCTCGAACGAATCGTCCGCTCTTCGTCGCCTCAGCACCTGCCACGGCCCGGGGTACGCGCGGAACAGCACCGCCGGGTTGGAGCCTTTGAAGTTTGAGATCCAGTACACGCCTTGGAACGCGCGCGCGAACTCGCGCAACGGTTTCATCTCGCCCGCGTTCCAGAACGGCGGGTAGTAGTTGGACCGCGTGCGTTCCAGCTCGCCGTTGCACACGATCACCGGACGCCTTTCCCCCGATGTCTTACCAACCTCGCCGTCGTACAGCTCCTTCGTCCGAACCAGCTCGGAGATGTTCAACGACGGGTACGCGACGACGAAAGCCGCGTCGCGCTTCTTTCCCGCCGTCTTTTTCGCGCTCTCTTCGACGCGGTCGCTCAGCGAGACGCGTTTGTTGAGCACTTTGTCCAACCCGGAGACGCTGAGAAAATCGGGGTTTTCGAGATAATCCACCCCACCCGCCCAGTCCGCGAAGTGCGCTCTCGTCTGCGCGTTGTCCGGCGGCCGCACGCCGTCGGGCGTGTTCGCCGCGCCCGTCAACGCGATGTTTCTTTCCACGGGGTCGGGGAAAAACACACGCGTCGTGTCGCTGGTTTTGGTCCGCTCGAACTGCGCGCAGACGCCGCGCAAGTGCGCGGTCGTCAGGTTGTTCTCCACGTTGCCCTCCACGTCCCCGGGGACGGTGTCGAGCCCGCCGGGGGGGAACTGGAGCTCCATCAGAGGCACGCCGTCGTCCAGCGCCGCCTGTAACGCCTTCTGGCACTGCGCGATCATCTGGTCGTAGTCCTTGGGGAACGGCACCAGCCCGTCGGGGCGCCCGCCGGACGACGCCGCGCCGCCGCCGAACAGCGCGGCGCGCGCGGACGAGCCGCGGGGGGAGGCGCGCGAGCGCGCGAGATCCGGCGCCGTCGCGCATCGGCGCGGCTTGCCGAGACGCAGCACACCCGCGGTGCCGCGCGCGGCCGGCGAAAGCTGAGCTGTCGTCGCCATCGCGCGCTGTCGACTGGCGGGCCGACGCCGAGATTCGCGACTGAAAACGTTCACGGCTTGCTCGAGAGCCTGGTTGATGAGACGGGTCCGTCCTGAGAAGGCAGTCTCAAAAAGTTGCACAGGAGCACTTGTTGTAACCTCCAAGAGAACGCGGACGCGCGCGGCACATCCGCTAGGCGCAGCGGCACGCGAGCCGACAGCGCTCGTTCGAGCGGACCCCTCGCAGTCGGGTGACCCTCGCTGACCCGTTCGAGGTGCGCGAACACGCCTGGAGCGTTCGCTCGACCCGCAGACGCGCGTTTCCGGCGCGCGCGACAGCCGCGAAATGCGAACGATGCCCTGTCGGCAGACCTCCGCGTCCGCCCTCGTGATCGCTGACCCACGCCCCCGACCCCACCGCCCCGCAGTCGCTCGCGAGCCGAAATGGGCGTCACCGAAGACTACCTTCCCCTCGGAGGTGCGCGCTCGGTCCCCTCGGAAAGCCTCCCCCGACCTCTCGGACCCCGCGCGTACACCGCGCGTCGCCGCGGAGGCGCAACACCCTCTCTTTTTTTTTAGTGAATTCCATCATTCCATTCCCCGCCTGACCCACGCGTCTCTCTGCTGTCGTTCGTTGACACGATCGCGTGGACCATCCAACCATCCAAGCAGGCACAACCCCGGGGGTTTCCGCCGCCGAAAAGCGCGCCCCGGCGGCGTCCGCCGTCGCGTTAGGCGCGCTGCTGTTTTGCAGCGCGTCGCTCAACGTCGCGCAGTTCGCCCGCGCCGCCGCGGGCGCGGATTCCTCCGCCTCCGCGCTCGGCCAGGGGTACGCGCCGCGCGTGCAGCCGCCGCTGGGCAACGGCAACTGCGCCGCCGGGACGGTGCACGCGTGCGTCCAGGCGGGTCCCGGCGCGGCGGGGCTCGGGATGGCGCCGGTGCCGGCGGCGGCGACGGCGGGCGCCGCCGCGGCGGATTCCGTCGTGGCGGTGGCCGCCGCGGATGCCGACGGCGTGGACTCGTTCGTGGAGGCGGGGACGGTCCCCGGGCGCAACGCGCAGACCGCCGCGAGCGGGGGCGCGCGGTACTGCCGCAAGGACACGTGGCTGCTCTCGTGCCTCTTCTACAAGGCGGACATCAACGACGAGCTCACGGACTGGCGGAGCGTCAAGGCGGAGTGCGACCGCGAGCCGCTGTGCGACGGTGTCAACAAGTACTGGACCTCGGACCTGTGGCACATCTCCAGCAGCGGCGAGGCGCCCGGGTGCGACGCGAGCTTGATGGACGGGTACGGCACGGACGCCAGCGCGTTCTACAAGGAGGGAAGCCCGGGGTGGAACGCGTACACCGCGGACAACTCGTGCCACGAGGTGGACGAGTGGGGGAACCCGTTGCCGTGAAATAGCGCGCCGTATGCGTTTTATGCGTATGCGTATGCAGTCTTTAAACAATGTCATACGAAGGCACGTAATTCGTCCTGTTGTGAAATGCCGTTCGTTGCTTCGTTCGGCCGCGTTCGTTTTAGCAGCGCTGATGGTGTGAAGAAAGACGTATTCGTGCCCGCTCGGTACGCGCTCGAACGCGCAGAAAGCCGGTCGCGCGCTCGCGATCGCCGAGAACCCGCGTATCGTTACCGAGACGCACGATGGTACGCACGCGTGATCGTCTCCTGCGACCGCCGCGAGCATCGCGTCGAGGCCCGACCGTCGTTTTCCGAGGCACACGCGCGCGAAATGTGTTCGGTCCCGCTCGCGGGCCGCGGCGCGTGATTTCCCGTGCTGCGTCGCGCACGCTGACAACCCCCTCTCCCCGACCCCTCTCGCGCCCGCAGGTTGTCCTCGCCGCGTCCGTGGTGACCAAGGGCGGTAAAGGTACGTCCGACGCCCGCGTTTCCGCGGTCTCTCGTGTCGCGGGACGCGCGCCGCGGCGTCTCCGGCGACCGTCGCGTCTCATAAATCATCCCTAAATTGCAACCCAACGCGCGTGCTGACGCCTTCGCCCTCCGATCAACCGATCAACGACAGCCCTCGTGTCGCGGCAGTTCGTGCCGATGACGCGCATCCGCATCGAGGGTCTCCTCGCGGCGTTCCCCAAGCTCGTGGGCACGGGCAAGCAGCACACGTACGTGGAGACGGAGAACGTGCGGTACGTGTACCAGCCCCTGGAGCAGGGCACCATGTTCCTGTTGCTGGTGACGAATAAGCAGAGCAACATCCTGGAGGATCTCGACATCCTGCGCTTGCTGAGCAAGGTGCTTCCGGAGTACACGCAGCAGCAGACGGACGAGGAGGGCATCTCGCGGCACGCGTTCGACCTGATCTTCGCGTTCGACGAGGTCATCTCGCTGGGGCACAAGGAGAACGTCACCATGTCGCAGGTGAAGACGTTCACCGAGATGGAGAGCCACGAGGAGAAGCTGCACAAGATGATCATCCAGAGCAAGATCAACGACACCAAGGACGTCATGAAGCGCAAGGCGATGGAGATCGACAAGGTCAAGGTGGACAGGCACGGCGGAGGGCGCGGGGGCGGCGGCATGGGCGGCGGCATGGGCGGCGGGGGGATGGGCGGCGTCGGCGTCTCTGGAGGATTCGAATCCGGCCGAGGCGACGGCTTCGACGACGGCTTCGACGCGCGCGGCGGCGCCGGCGGGTACGGCGGCTCCGCGGGCGACTTCGGGGGCGCGCGCGGCGGGACAGGCTCGTCCGCGCGCGATGCCGTGTCGCGCCCCGCGGGGCCCTCCAAGGGCCTCGTGCTCGGCGGCAAGGGCAAGCAGAACAAGTTCCTGGAGAGCCTGCGCGCGGAGGGTGAGGCGGTTGAGCTGGAGCCGTCCAGCCGCGCGGGCGCGGCGGCGGCGGGCCCGGGCGCGCCGTCGGTGCCGCGGGAGGGCGTGTCGCTTCAGATCGAGGAGAAGATCACGTGCTCGCTGAAGAAGGACGGTGGGCTGGAGAGCATGGAGCTGCAGGGCACGATGATGCTGGAGATCAAAGGGGGCGAGGAGGATGCGTTTATCCGCGTCGCCGTTGCGACGGGGGCGAACGAGGGTTTCCAGTTCAAGACGCACCCGAACATCGACAAGGCGATGCACGCCGCGGAGGGCGTGCTCGGGCTGAAGGACCCCGCGCGGCCGTTCCCCATGGGCTCGCCGCTGGGCATCCTGAAGTGGCGGTACCAGACGCGCGACGAGTCCAAGGTGCCTCTGTCCATCAACTGCTGGCCGAGCGTGAGCGGCGGCGAGAGCTTCGTGTCCATCGAGTACGAGGCGACGGACGCGTTTGACCTGCACAACGTGGTGATCAGCATCCCGCTTCCGCCGCTGCGCGACCCGCCGCGGGTGAACCAGGTGGACGGCGACTTCACCTACGACAGCCGGAGGCACGTGCTGAACTGGGAGGTGCAGATGATAGACAAGAGCAACCGGAACGGGTCCATGGAGTTTGTGGTGCCGGCGACGGATGGGGACAACTTCTTCCCCATCGACGTCGACTTCTCCTCCAACGCCACGCTCTGCGACGTCAAGGTGGATACGGTGACGCGTACCACCGACGGCGGCGCCGTGAAGTTCTTCGGTGAGTCCAAGCTCGTGTGCGACGGGTACAGCGTCGTGTGACGCGACGGAAGGGGAATCGAGAGAGGGCGCGCGACGAGTAGACGCGACTCGCGACGCGCGAAACGAAAAAGCCTTTTTCGCGAAAAGCGCGCTCGGTATTCTCTCGCGGCGTATCACCCGACGCGTATCACCCGAGACGCACGTATCAAACCTCCAACGACACCACGCGCGCTACCGTTTCCTCCGCTTACCGCCGCCGGTAAGCGTTTCGCCCTCGGCGGCGCGCAAAGCGGCGGCCAACACGGCCATCTCCGCGGCGCGCAGCGTCTCGGCGGCTTCCGCGCCCGTCGCGCCGCCCCCCGCCGGCGCGCGTCCGCCGGCGGCTCTCGTGACTCCACCGTCGGTGTGGTCAGTCGTCCGCTCCGCTTGCGCGCCTCGGTCCAAACGCGCGTCCCCCCCGTACGCCTCAAGCCTCAGCCGCAGCACGTCCGCCAGCGCCGCGCGCACTTCAGGCGACTCCGAGGTGGGGTCGTCCTCCTCGCCCTCGCGCCGGCGCGCGCGCGCCAGCAGCGCCAGGAGTGCGTCCTCGACGCCGCCGTCCGGCGCCACCTCGAAGTACCCCTCCTCGTCGAGGTCCAGCCCGACAGCCTCGGCTGCGGTGCGCGCGGCGTCGGCGCCGATCGCGCGCTCGACCAGCTTCACGTCCAGCCCCACGGTGCAGTGCGCGTTGTCTCGTTCGCAGAAGCCGTACTTGTGCAACAGAGACGCGTCGTTCTGCCTGCCGAAGGTGTTGAAGAGCTCGTCGCCCGCTCGCGTCGCGCCGCGCGCGTGGATCTCGAGCGCGCCCGTTACCGGCGCGTCGTACGGGTCGATCGACGGGAGCGACGCGCTCGACGCGTCGCCGCTCGATCGCGATGATCTGTCACCTGATTCTTCTTCGTCCGAGTCCTCCGCGGATGCCTCGGCGTCCGCCCCGAAGACGCGCACGCTCTCGGCGTCCGTCCGGTGGTTGAACGCGTCCGCGACGGGCACGAGCGCCTCGCCGAAGACGTCGCCGATGAAAAACGCGCGCGAAGCCGCCAACGACGCGGCTTCGAGGTACAGCTCGAACCCTCGAGCGCTGCGATACCGGCCGGGATCGAACACCTCCGGGAACGACACGCACAGCCCCTCGACGACGTGCTCGTCGTAATCCTCGCGCAGCGACACGGCGTCCGCCGCGACGTGCGCGGCGAGCTCCGTGCCGCGCAGCGCGCGCAGCGCGCGTTCGGGCCAGAACATCGGTAACGTGCGCTCGCCTCGGTCGGGGAGCACGGCGAAGTACCCGTGCCACGCGCTCAGTTCCCCTAACGACCGCTCGTGCATGATGGCGATGTTCAGCGCGAGGCCCCCGCCGAGCCGCTCCGCCCGGAGCTGCGGCGCGCACGACGACGTTCGCGCGCTGAGGCAGGCGCGCTTCGGGATGGACCGAACCACCACGTCGCCGTCCGCGATGTCTCGCCGCGCGAACACGGCGTAGTGGTACCGGTTCTGGTTCGCGGAGGAGCCGTCCACGAACGCGCGAATCTCCAGCGCCTGAGCGCGCGGGGACGATGGGGTGGAGGGAGACGAGGGAGACGAGCGGAGAGGTGAGCGGGGACGACGCCGGGGACCGCCGACGAAAAGCCATCGCGCGAGCGGCGGTGCGTGGCGTCGCGGAACACGCGCGACACGCGACGTACCTCTCTGTCGTACTCGATGCCCTGGGCGTCGCACCACTCGTTGAACGTCTGGAGCGCCTTCTGCCCCTCCGCGAGGGACATGGCGACCGTGGTGGGGCGCGGCGGCGCTGAGAGTGACGGAGACGCGCGCGCTCGCCGAAAACACCAACGACGCGAAAACTCTCGATTCGCTCGCCTTCCGATAGGCGTCGATTCTAGCCGACGGGCTTTTTCCGCCTGACTGTTTGCGTGTGTCCCACTTTCGGGAACTCTGGATTGACGTGAGCCATTGATTTCCGCGACGAGCAGCGTCGTCTCACGTCACTCCACTCCACGCTCGACACGCACGATGGGTTTCTGCGCGCTCAACGGACTGTTCTGGGTCTCCGCCGCCGGCTGGGTCGGGGGTATGGCCATGGCGCCCCCCGCGGCGCGCGCGGAGACGGCGCACGCCAGGTTCATGGCGAAGCGTCGCGCGAAGGTGCGATGACTCCCGCGCACCGCGACGCAACAACAGAAGCTTCCAGCCTTCTTTCGCGTTGCGATCGGGCCTCGCCGCGCGCGCCCGGCGCTCGCATCACGAAGACGCGCGTCATCGCGTCCATGCGTTGGCTCGAACACAACGCACGAACCCCCTCGCGGCGCGTGTTTCGGTACCCGTCGCCGGTCACGTGTACTGACCTCCGTCCTCCCCTCTCGTCTCGCCATCCGTGTCATTATCCAAACGTCGCGCAGGACGCCATCGCCGCGGACGAGGCGGCGCGCGCCGCGAAAGCCGCCAAGGGCGGCAAGAAGAAGTAGGCGAGAGGGGACGTGTGGACGAGGGCACGCCGCCGGATCGCGCACGCGGCGACGGAGTCTTCGCGCCGTGAAAAGCGCGCACGAAGGAGAAGAAAGCGGAAGGGAAGCGCGCGGCGAGAGTCCTTTGCGTAGTACGCTATTTCGTGCTTCGCGGTCGCGTTAATCTGCTCGATGTTGAAAACGAGAAAACGCGCGCGCATCCGCGCCGACGCCGCGACGCGAAACCCGCCCTCCCCCGCTTCGTCCCCTGACTTCGACCACCGACCGCCGGTTACATGGTGAGGTCCATGATGGCGGAGACGATGTCGCCGTCGTTGCCCTTGAGCGCGTTCACGGCTTTGCCGCGGGACACGCCGGCTTGGGTCATGACGAGCTCGATGTCCTTCGGCTCCACGCCCGTCTCGTCAACCTCGCCCTCGTCCTCCTCCTCGATCTTCGCCTTGGGCGCCTCCACGGAGGGCATCTCCGCGGAGCTGAACTGCTGCGCGGCAGCCTGCGCGGCGGCGGAAAGGTCCTCGATCTTCGCCTCGCCGAAAATCACGTGCGTGTCCGAGTTGGGGTGCTTGTACACGTCGGGCTTGGCCACCACGAAGAGGATGTTCTTGCTCTTCTTGATCGTGACGCGCGAGACGTTGGGGACGGGCTTCAGGCCGAGCTTCAGAATCGCCTTGCGGCTCTTCTTCTCGCTGCGGGACTGCTTGGAGCCACCTGCGATGACGAGTGCGTGTGGCGACGGGAGACGAAGCATCGTCGAGGGGCGTGTGGTGTCAGTTTGGAGGCGGAGGCGTCGAAACGCGAGACGACGTACGTCGTCTTTGGTCCAAGACGAGCACCACCGCGTGAGAGACGTCCGATCGGCTCGCGCGAGCGCACGAGACGTCTTCGGTTCGCGCGCCTCGCCGGTCGGTCCTCGCGGCATCGCGCGTGCCGGTCGGAAGCAAACGCAAGAACGCGGACTCGAGCGTCGATTGCGCGGGCGCGCGAAACGTGCAGACGTCGGAGGCTCGACCCGCGAGCGTCTCCTTCGCCCGCGCGCGTGGTCGTCATCGACCCTAACCCTCGTTGTTGACAGTTGCAGTGTTGCAGGGACTGGGTGCGGGCGCGCGCGCGTTTCGAGACGCACCCTCTTCCTCATCGCCGTCGGAATCTTCCTCCTCACCCTCGTCGTCGTCGTTGATCTCCTGTTCGTGAAAAGCGGAGGCGTGTCGGTCAGCGTCGCGTTCGGGAGCGATGGATGCCCCTCGCGTGTAAGGCGTGAGTGAAAAACCCTAAACGATTTTCCAGTGCCGCACGCCGGAAAACGCGCGTGGAGAGACGGCCGACGGGACGTTCGGGTGCGCACCTCGACGGTGGGCTCGTGCTCCGTAGTGGCGGCCATCTTGATGGGTTGTCGTGCGTTCCTCCCTGCGGACGTGCGCAAACTTGAAAGGGATACGGGGCCGGGATGCGAGCGGCTTTCGTCGATTTCTTCGCAGCGAGGCGAGAGCTGAATAGCTTCAAAGCGAAGCGTGTACACGACTTCGCCAGTGTTTCAGTCTGGCATATTTGGAAATCCGAAAAAAAAGTATGTGAAGCTCAGTCTCACACAAATGCACACACGAGAGCTTCGAAGAGATGTGTAACGCGTCGTCCGCTTTGTTTCGTCGCGCAGTGCCCGCGCGCGCGCGGCGGCGGCGATGTCTCGCGCGCCGCGCGAGGTGGTGCGTCCAGAGGAGCGCGCCGGGGGAGACGCGGATAAATACTACGACCGCGGGGTCACCGAGGCGTACACCGAGCTCAACGTCCAGACGCAGAGCGAGCTCACGACGCGATGCCTCGACATGTTGTGCCTCGAGGATGACGCCCGCGAAGAGGTGCTCCTGGACATCGGGTGCGGCTCCGGCTTGAGCGGCGAGACCCTGACGCGCCACGGCTACCGCGCGTGGGTGGGGATCGACGCCAGCGCGGCGATGCTGGAGCGCGCGACGCGTGGCCGAAGCGCTCCGAAGCGCACCGCCGACGAAAAAGAGCGACGCGGAAACATCGAAGATCCACCGGCGCGCGGCGCGGTGCTTCGCGGGGACTTCTCGCAGGGCCTGCCTTTCCGCGCCGGCGCGTTCGACGGGTGCGTCTCCGTCTCCGCCGCGCAGTGGCTCTGCGCTGTCACCCATTCGACAGACGAGAACGACGAGAACGAGAACGACGAGACCCTGCGTCGGTTCTTCGCGCGTCTTCGTTTCGCGTTGCGGCCGGGCGCGCGCGCCGCGCTGCAGGTGTACCCGAAGACGGTCCGCGAGACCGCGGCGTTCGAGGCGGCGATTCGAGACGTGGAACACCTGACCGGCGTCGCCGTCGTCGCGTTCCCGCACGAAAACAAAAGCAAAAAGCTGTTCGTGTGCGCGCGGCGCGACGACGACGACGAAGAACGCGCGCGCGCGTCGGGAAAGCAAACGGGAACCGTTTGCTCGCCGCCGCGGTGTCTCCTGGCGTGGCCGCACGCGGCGACGTGCGAAGCCGCGTGGCACGACTACGTGACAAACGCGGAAGGGGAAGCAGAACGCTCGACACAAAAAAACGCGATGAAGCGCGCGACGCGCGCTCGGTCCGATCGCGAGCACGTCGCGGCGCAGCGGCGCGCGCTGCGGTCGCTGCGGCGCGCGCGGGTCGCGGCGTACGCGTCGCGCGTGGAAAACGCCGGGACCCGCGGGACCCGCGACGTCTCTAGTAGTATCGGGATGTTGGCGCCGTTCGACGCCGCGGGTCCCGGCGGCACGGTCACCGAGACGTTCGACGCGGAGGAGGACATCGCGCGCGACGGGAGCGTGTGTCCGTGCGCGCGCGTCGGCGTCGTCGCGCGCGCGCGGGTCCGGGTCGTCGCCAGTCGGCGCGGCGCGCCGAAATCGGAACGAACCGACGGCGAACGAATCGACCGCGCGAACGAACCGCGAACGTCCTCGCGTTTGGAGCACCCGCTGCGTTTGACGGCGCTGGGCGCGCCGCGTCGCGTCGAGATGACATCATCTCACCACGTTGATGATCTCGAGTGCGTCTCGCGTTCGGTGGCGTTCCAGGAGTTTGTCCTGGAGACGCCGTTCGGCGACTTCGGCGTCTTCGCGGCGGAGGCAGAGGCGCGAACCGGCATCGCGGTTCTGAGCCGCGCGCGCGCCGCGCTTGGCGCGTGCTTGGGAGGCGCGGGCTCGGTGGTGTGCGCCGCGGTCCTGTCGAGGTCGAGCGACGCCGAGGGCGCAGACGGAGGCGCGCCGGAAAAAGAAGCGTCGCAGGCGTGGGTTCTGTGGTGGCCCTCGCGCGACGTCGGGGGTACGTCCGCGGAACCCCGCGCCGGGTTCCGCGAGACGAGCGGGTTAGGCGAGAGCGTTCGCGACGCGTTTTCCGACGCTTCGTTCGGAAAAGGATGACGGGAGTGTTGTTCGTGTGTTCCCGCGGTGGGGCTCGACGACTTCCGCGCCTCCGAAAGGATAGGTATAGTATGTATCACTGAAAAAGTAGTCTAATAAGTCTACTCGTATGTAGAACGTAGAACACCGAGAGCGCCTGATACGTCGCGCGCGCCGCGCTACGCGCCGGCGGCGACGGCGGACTGACTGACTGTCTTCTCGGCGGCCGCGCGCGGTTTTCTCCCCGCGAAGAGCAGACAGAGCGTCATGAGCGAGAAGCACATCATCAGGAACGTCGGTTCGTCCGCGTTCCCCGCGAACGCCAGGCACGCCATGACTAAAACGTTGAGAGGCACGCGGAACACCGAGGTCATCGTCGCGCGCAGGTGGTTGGGCACGAGCTCGGCGCGCGCCACCGCCATCGCCGGCCAGTAGAGCCCGAGCCCAAACTCGAACGCGCAAAACGAACACAGCGCCGCGCCGTACCCGTCCGGCGACGCCAGCAGCGGCACCGCGAACGCCGCCGCCGAGCCGGTGAACACCAGTCGCAGCGTGCGGTCGTAAGGCACGCGGTCGCCGATGAGCGCGAAGAGCTGCGAGCCCGCCATCTTGCACGCCATGAACAGCGAGAACACCAAGCCGTGCGGCACTTCAGGGTCCGGCCCTCCGGCTCCCGCCCCCGACCCCGCGAGCGCGGATCGACCGCACCGCCGCTCAAGCGCGGGCGTCCACACGAACACGAACACGTGAAGCGCGGCTTCGTACAGCGAGTTCATCGATCCCAGCGAGAGCAACGCGGGTTCCGCCAGGACCATCCGCGCCGCGCGAAGCACGCCCTCGCCTTTTCGTTCCGGCGGCGGCGGGTTTTCCGACTTTTCCGCCTCCGCCTCCGCCGGCGCCCGAGCGGGATCCGCCTCCGCCCACCACGTCTTCGCGCCCAGCGCGCACGCGAACAACGAGACCGCGCCGACGTCGAACGCGGGCGCGTACCTGTTCCCCCCCGTCGCGTACGTCGTCCGTCCGTCCGGATTCGCCACGACGGCGTTTCCCGCGATGCCCGCCGCCACCGCGGACGCGGCGTTGAAGAAGGTGGCCGCGGAGAAGAGCTGCACGAGATACCTTCGGTCGATGCGCATGCGGTCCACCTCTGTGATGGCCCAGCTCTCGAACGACGAGAACAACAGCGAGTACGCGACGCCGCTCAGAACGCGGCTGACGAGCAAGACGGCGAGGCTCGACCACCGCATGGCGACGCACGCGATCCCGTAACTCACGCCGTACAGCATCACCAGCTTCCTGTGACCGTGCTGATCGCCGAGCGCGGCGACGTAGGTGCCGAGCGTCGCGCTCGCGAAGTACCCGAGCACGAAGATGTACCCGATGTTCGCCATCTCGAACCCGTGCTCGCGGTACAGCGCGTAGAGGTAGGCGCCCTGGATCCAGTCGCCGAACGTGCCGAGCGCGTACACCGCGTTGTACCGCCGCCGCAGCCGCTGGAACGCGACGTGGTCGCCGGCGCCGTGCTTCACCGCGCCGCGCCGCGCCATGAACGCCTGCAACACCACGCAGACCCCGCACATCACCACCAGCGCCACCAGCTCGAGCCCGGGCGCGTCCGACGCGATGTCGGCGCCCGCGCTCGCCCCGGAAACCTCCTCCAAGAGGTCGCGACGCGACGCCATCGTCACGGCGCGCGGGTCCCGAACCCGACGAAACGACGAAGGCGTCTCGTCGATGCCGAGGCGCACTCGCCAAGCCTCGCACTCGTCGCGCGGCGCCGCGTCGACCCCACCCGCGCGCACGCCCGCGCGCGCCGAGGAATGAGAACGAGCGACTGTGTACGACGCTGGGGCGCGAAATCTAAAGCGAACTTCCAAGTCCCAGGCTACGAGAGCTCGAAATGGGCCTCGCGCGAACGTTGTAACGGTTTCTGGTTCGTGAACACAGAAAAAAACCAGAACGAAACATCGGAGGGGGCTGGAAAGCGAAGGCACGCGGCGGTTGTGTGGTGTGAAGCGATTGCCTCTTCTCTTATAAATCAGGGCCCGTGGTCATGGAAAAAACCCGCACTATTGAGATACAGGGAAAACTCGCACGTGCCTCATGTTTACCAAACGGTCGTCGTGCTCACGCACACCGCTTAGTAGAAGCCGAAGCCGGAGGCGGCGTTGGTGAGGACGTTGGCGTGGACGGGGTCCGCGACGTGCGCCTGCCAGTTGGCAATGGGGCCCTCCTGGGTGGCGAGACCCTGCA
>Ga0181560_10004409_pt1 | contig 12738 bp, 20 predicted proteins | sample 011ome_20_FD_133751 | JGI IMG/M metagenome (GOLD analysis project Ga0181560, IMG submission 133751) | Coastal salt marsh microbial communities from the Groves Creek Marsh, Skidaway Island, Georgia - 011509CT metaG (megahit assembly) | ecosystem: Environmental > Aquatic > Marine > Intertidal...
AAAAAGCTTCGTAAGTGGCTGGACGACATTGAGCTTATTGAAGCGAATCAAAAAAACCCACAAGATCCAGACGTTGACCATCTCCCAGGTTCTCAGCCAAAGGGCTATTACAAAGGCCTAAGCGATAAAGAAAAAGAAGCTAGAGCAAAGCAATTCGCACGTCAATCTAAAATGGATGACGATGATCCGGATGCTTATAAGCCAGCTCCAGGTGACAAAGACACCGAAACAAAACCAAGCAAGCACACTAAAAAATATCGTCAAATGTACGGTGAAGACGTTATGTCGTTCAGCTCATTTAACGAAGTAATCACCGAAGATGTTACTGCAGCTTTGCAAAAGAAAGCTGATAAAACCGGCATGCCGTTGTCAGTTTTAAGGCAGGTATATAATCGTGGTGTTGCTGCATGGAAATCTGGGCATCGTCCTGGTACTACAGCTTCTCAGTGGGGATTTGCCCGCGTCAATTCATTCGTAACAAAGTCCAAAGGGACATGGGGCAAAGCTGATAAAGACCTTGCTGCCAAGGTAAAAGGAAACTAAAATGTCAAAGTCTATTTTTGAACTTCGTGAAGGTATAGAGCAAACAATGATTCGCATGCTGCATGCCAAATTTCAGGAACTGTCGAAAATCGCAGATCCGAAGTCGGCTACTGCTCAAAAGATTGCTGGTAAATTAAATGCCAGAAAAGAGTTTGTCGCGATTAAAAAGCATATGGATCAGATTGAAGATATCCTAAGAGAACTTGATTCCTTGGCAGGTATCACAGAATCTGTTGACCTTGAAGAAGGTAACGGTTTTAATAGCTACGCTGATCTGGCTAAACGTGCAAAAGCTGCTGGTCATGACCCAAAGAAAGACCCTAATAAGGGAAAACCTGGTTATAACTCGTATGCCGATATGGCTAAACGTGCAGCTGCAGCTAAGAAAGCTAAAAAAGAATCAGTTGAAGAAGCTTTGGAAATCGATATCAGTATCGATGAGGCGATTCTTGAGGCATTGGCTGAAGCAAATATGCTAGAAGACATGATCAACGAAGATTGGGATGAAACCCAAATGGCACTTGGCCAACTTAAGTTCATTGAATATGCATGTGATGAGATCGCCGAGTACCTTGAAGAAGATGTTGAAGACATGCCTGAATGGTTCCAAAACAAGTTGACCATGGCATTTGCTCAAATGCAATCTTTGCATTCGTATGCCGAAGGCGATCGTCATGACGACGACGAAGACGAAGAAGACGAAGATGAAATGGACGAATCAACAAAGGCATATGGTAACACCATGCGTCAACAGGCTATCCAAAAGCAGCGTGACAGCATGAAGCCAGGTGAACTCGATAAGCTTGCCAAAATTCGTGCTATGTTGAATAAAGAGAAAAAAAAGAAATAAGCGTGAAGAGCTTTAGGTCATATATCGGTGCACACGAATTTGGGTCAAGGTAATGTTAACATTTAAAACTTTTATTTCAGAAGAAGCCGAATATCAAGGCCGCAAAGTAAAGCTAAATGACCCGTTCCGTTCGACGGATGGTAAAAAGAAATTTTATGTGTATGTGCGTAATGAAAAGGGAAATGTGATTAAGCTTGGTTTTGGAGATCCCAATATGGAAATCAAACGTGACGACCCTGAACGCAGGAAATCGTATCGCGCAAGACATAATTGCGATAACCCAGGACCTAAGTGGAAGGCTAATTACTGGTCTTGCAAAATGTGGTCCGGCTCAAAAGTATCTGATCTGGATTAAGTAACATGGCTATTAAAGACGAACGAACTAATCAGCTGATCAGTCAGCACATTTCATACGAAAACAGCAGGCTTGATCGCATCGAAGAAAAGATCGACAAGCTAGCCGAGACTGTTATATCGTTGGCCCGTGCCGAAGAGAAGCTAATCTCGTTAGAGAATGATAAGAAGTTTCTTATGGAACGAATGGTAAAAAACGAAGATAGAATTGATGGCGTTGAAGGACGCGTTGATGAAATCGCAGTAACAGTAACTGTAATCAACAGACTATTTTGGATAGTCATTTCAGCATGCGCCGCGGCAGTCGTCGGCACAGTGTTTATGTAAATAAGGGAGACTCAAATGTCTATTGTCGACGCATATCTTCGTATGACTAACGAAGCAAAAAAAGAAAAAGACCTTGATCCGGTTGGTAAGGCAGATGCTGATATCGATAACGATGGCGATGTTGATAAGTCAGATGAGTATCTGCACAACCGCCGTAAAGCAGTTAAAAAATCCATGAAGGATGAGGCTGTTGAGATTGACCCGGATAGCGGCGACGTCAAAAAGAAGAAAGAGAAAAAGAAAAACGATTCAGATGCATCGTCTTCTTCTGACAGTGACAGCACACAAGAATCTAAAACAGTGAAGGAAGATAATATGATTGAACAAGCAGACCAAGCAAAACTTGAGCCTAAAGCACAGGGGGAAAAGGAATTTGCTGATAAGCATACTGTTGACGTTGTTGATCGTCCGGACGCTACAAAGCAAGATGGAGCAGAAAAAGTTAAAGCAGCTCCAGCCCGTCCAGGTGACAACAAGCAAGCTGACAAACTTAAAACATTCAAGGATATCCGCAAATGAAAAAAGCAGGTTGGTTAAAGGACGCTGAAGCTCGTCCTGAAGGTTACTTTGACTCAAAGGGCAATAAGCTCAAAGGCGCTCGTCTGACTAAAGAGCAGTGCGATGAGTGGAATGGTGTCAAAAAAGCAGCACCAAAAAAGCTTGAGTTGAAAATTGAAGAAGAAGCTCCGGCTGAAATTACTGAAGTTACGATTGAAGTAGAAGTTGCTGAAGAAGCACCTAAAGAAAAAAAACCGTTGTTCAAAAAGCGCAAAAAATAATTAAATAAATAGTCCTATAACATTTTGTCTATGGGATGAATTATGCAACTTTTCGAAACTTTAAACGACGACAACTTTATTATGTTTGCAATGAAGAACTATGATAGTCCTTCTTGTATTGATATTGACGAATTCAATGAGGATCTTTTGAGGTTTAAATACCTCAAGAGATTACTTAACCGGTATAACAATGGCGACCTTCAAGAAAGGCTGATACTAAACCATCTAATTGTTCTGTTCAACGTGTTTGGCGTTAAAGCGGCGGAAAAGATGGTACTCTATAAAATAGATAAGAGGTATTGGTCAGCATTGAAACCATTTTTGATCTATCTTGGGTATATTAAAGATAGTGATATGGTAGATGTTCCGTTGGATATGCATATTGTGGAAGTGCTAAGGAAAATTTAATGGGTATTATCTCACGCGCAGCAGATACTTACTATACGTTTAGGTTCGTCAAAACCCTTGTAACCAAGTGGGAAGATCAACCGGCGTACGCCCTTGGTATTATCAACGAAAAAGGTAAAGTACTGAGAAAGGCCTCTACCCTCACTACTGATGAGGAGAAGACTGCTTATAGCATTTTCCATAGACTTGTTTTTAACGTTAAGCGTCTTATTGAAAAGTTGCCTTTTGGACAGACTAAACTTGCATCATACGCAGCTGCACTGTTTTTGATTAAAGAGAATACTGGTCTCTCTGAAGAGCAGATCAAAAAGGCAATGGAAAAAGTCTTTGCAGAATTAGAAATCGATATTGAAGCTGCCATGGCTATCACTGAAGGAAAGCATTGGCATGTTATCGATAACGATATGCTGGCACCTGGCACGTATATTTTGGCCGAGGATGTTGCTTCTCCTACAAACGGCGAAATTGTTGCTCGCAAGAATACAAGAGTAATATCACCAGCTGGTAATGAGCCAGTTGACTGGATCATGGAAATGCCAGTATATAAAGTTACTCATGGGCCAACAAAATTAGAAATATATGTATCACCTGGGGATCTGTTACGATGAAATCATTTAAAGGTTACTTGCAAGAAAAACTGACTGTTGCTGATGGTCAAGACAAGTGGATCGAAGACTTCCTTAAGTCTGACGCACCTCAGTTTAAAGGCAAATCGAAAGAAGAAATCGTAAAAATGGCAGTTGCTGCATTTAATGCTGCAAAGAAGAATGAAGGCACGCATGGTCCTTCAGGTGTCGGACATGCCTATCCTGACTATGCTGCAGATTTCGCAAAGAAGAAGGTTAAGCTATCTAAACACATCGACCAAGATTTAGCTAGAGCAAAGCTTGGTGAAGAGGCTCCGGCCAATTCTGTTGCAGGTGGTGGTGTAGATATGAATCCTACTGGTCGACCAAAGAAGCTTGACAAACGTTCACGTTTTGATGTGATGAAGATGTACCGTAGGGCATCCGGAGCAAAGTAATGCTTTATGTTAGAATGGTTATTTTATCTGCGCTGGCTGGAGTTCTACTCGCTGGTGCAGTTTACGTGAAAAACCTTAAACAAGATTTGGAAACAGCCCGTGCTAACGTGGCCAAGATGGAAGTTGCAGTTCAAACATCTGAAGCTTCACTCAAATTAGAAAGAGAAGAGTCTGCTAGACTTGGTGTACTAAATCAGGAACTCGGTGAGAATCTTCGAAAAGCAGAACAATATGGTGATGAATTACGTGCTACCCTTCAAAAGCACAACCTGACTCACTTGGCAAACACAAAGCCAGGATTGATTGAAAAGAGGATGCAAGATGCGACTGATAAACTATGGGATGATCTCACTGACCTTACTAGCCCTAACCGGGTGCAGCAGCCTTTGGAGTCGGCCGGAACCGCAGATACAGGTAGTAACTAATACAGTTAAGACCACGGTACCTATTCAGGCAAGACCTAAAGAAGTTCAGCTAAACGACGTAAAGATCTATGTCGTTTCCAAAGAAAACTACGAAGAATTTGTACAAGAGTTCACTGCCAAAAACGGCGGAGATGCATATATTGCCATATCCATCAAGGACTATGAAAACCTGGCTTTAAACTTTGCCGAGTTGCGGAGATACATTGAGCAACAGAAGCAAATCATCGTCTACTACGAAGACGCAGTTGAGCCAGAGCCGGCTGAATCACAAAATTAATTTTTGTTTACTATGTACTTCTGCATAAAAGTGTGGTAATATATAGTTATCTGTTATGGAGAAATATTCAATATGATTACTGTCACCAAAAGAGACGGTTCCAAGCAACCGTTTGACCTTGAAAAGGTCCATAAAGTTTTAGAGTGGGCAACCGAAGATATCACCGGGGTATCTATTTCAGAAATCGAACTAAAGGCAAATATCCAGCTTTATGATGGAATCAAGGCTTATGATATCCATGAGCTTTTGATCAAGTCAGCCTCTGAACTGATTTCTGAAGCAACGCCCAACTACCAATATGTAGCTGCACGCCTTGTCAACTATATCCGTAAAGAAGTATTTGGTGACTATACACCTGCTCCATTGCTTGAAGTGATCAAGAAGAACATTGCTCTTGGCGTCTACGATAAACAAATTCTAGAAAAATATACAGAAGATGAAATTACTCATCTTGACTCGCTGATCAAGCACGATCGCGATAATACATTTACATATGTTGGTATGGAACAGTTCCGTGGCAAGTATCTTGTACAAGAACGTGCAACCGGAAAAATTTATGAGACACCTCAGATCCTCTATATGATGATCGGCGCAACGCTGTTCTCTGACTATCCTGCGTCTACTCGCATTAAGTGGGTCAAAGAGTTCTATGAGGCTGTATCTGGCTTCTACTTGTCTTTGCCGACTCCTATTATGGCAGGTGTGCGTACGCCTACGCGTCAGTTCTCTTCATGCGTTCTTATCGAGAGTGGTGACTCACTGAACTCTATTAACTCGACTGCTACATCAGTTGTTCGTTATATCTCTAAAAAGGCTGGTATTGGTATTAGTGCTGGTTCTATCCGTGCACTTGGATCACGCATTGGTGATGGATCCATCGTACATACTGGCGTGATTCCGTTCCTTAAGTACTTCCAGTCTGCTGTGAAATCGTGTTCACAGGGTGGTGTTCGTGGTGGTGCAGCAACTGTGTACTTGCCTGTATGGCACCTTGAATTTGAAGATCTTGTTGTTCTGAAAAACAATAAAGGTACAGAAGAAACACGTGTGCGTCACATGGATTATGCTTTCCAGTTTAACAAGTTGATGTATGAACGTCTTCTGTCTGGTGGCAATATCACTCTGTTTTCTCCTGATGAGGTTCCTGGTCTATATGAGGCGTTTTACTCTGATCAGGACAAGTTCAAAGAGCTGTACGAGAAATACGAGCGTAGCACCAAGATCCGCAAGAAGGTTCTTTCGGCGATGGACGTCTTTAGCCAGTTTATTACAGAGCGCAAAGATACAGGTCGCATTTACCTGATGAACGTGGATCATGCAAATGAACATGGAGCGTTTGATCCTGAAGTTGCACCTATTCGTCAGTCCAATCTATGCTGTGAAATCGACCTTCCTACTAAGCCACTTAACTCGGCCGACGATGAAGAAGGTGAGATTTCATTGTGTACTCTTTCGGCAATCAACTGGGGTCTGATCAATGATCCTAAAGAGTTCGAACGTTACTGCACAATCGCAGTTCGTGCACTTGATGCTTTGTTAGACTACCAAGACTATCCTGTTAATGCGGCAAGGGTTTCTACATTCAATCGCCGTCCTCTTGGTGTTGGTATTATTAACTTGGCGTATTTCCTCGCTAAACGTGGTTTGGCTTACAACGACGGTGCATTGGCTACCGTTGATGAATACGCACAAGCATGGTCATACTACTTGATTAAAGCATCCGTTGATCTTGCTGAAGAAAAAGGTTCATGTCTTGCAGTCGAACAGACTAAGTACTCAAAGGGAATTCTTCCGATTGATACATACAAAAAGGATGTTGATCAGCTAGTACCGCATACCGAGAACCTTCCATGGGATGAGCTGCGTGCTCGCCTTAAAGAGGTTGGTATTCGTAACAGCACTTTGATGGCTCTTATGCCAGCTGAAACATCTGCTCAGATCAGTAATAGTACAAACGGGATCGAACCTCCACGGGCTTTGGTTTCATATAAGCAGTCTAAAGATGGTGTAATGGCACAGGTTGTTCCTGGTTACCATCACCTGAAAAACAAGTATGACTTGCTATGGAATCAGAAGTCTCCGGAAGGCTACCTTAAGATTTGTGCTGTTCTGCAGAAGTATATTGACCAAGGTATTTCGGTCAATACCTCTTACAACCCTGAGCACTTCGACGAAGGCAAGGTACCAATGTCCCGTTTGATTACGGACATCGTTACTTTCTACAAATTTGGTGGTAAGCAGCTTTATTACAATAACACCTTTGACGGTGCCGGTGAATGGAATGATTCACCTGAAGTTAAAGACCACGAACAGCTGGACGATTCGTTTGTAGGAGATGAAGAAGCATGTGATTCATGCACAATTTAGTGTGTACATAGCTGCTGATTCTTGATATAATAATACTATAAAGTCCACCGCCTTTTGGCGGTGGAATCATCTTGGGTAAAGGATAGGACAAATATGTCATCAGTATTTCAGCAAAAGAAAAAGTCACACCTACAGTCGACTATGTTTTATGATGAGGGTGTGGATATCGCACGTTATGATCAGGTAAAGTATCCGGAACTGGATAAGATTACTGACAAACAATTGGGGTTCTTTTGGCGGCCTGAAGAGATCGACGTATCTAAAGACAAAGCAGATTTCCGTGCATTGACTGAGCACGAACAACACATTTTTACATCTAATCTAAAACGCCAAATCCTGCTTGATTCAGTACAGGGGCGTGGTCCAACTGAGACTCTGATGCCAGTTGCCTCTTTGCCCGAGCTAGAACCGCTGGTAATGGCTTGGACCTTTATGGAAACAATCCATTCGCGATCTTATACTCATATCATTCGTAACGTATATCCAAACCCATCAAAAGTATTCGATGAGATGCTTGATATTCAAGAGATTGTGGATTGCGCAGCAGATATTTCACGGTATTACGATGACTGTATCCAAGCGAATTCATGGTATAACCTTTTGGGCGAAGGCACATTCAATCTTACTCAAAAGGGTATGGACGATGAAGGAACCGAAGTTAATATCAATCTGTATGATTTGAAAAAGAAACTGTGGTTGGCACTGAACTCTATTAACATTCTAGAAGGCGTTCGATTCTATGTTTCGTTTTCATGCTCATGGGCATTCGCAGAATTGAAAAAGATGGAAGGCAATGCTAAGATCATCAAGTTCATTGCGCGAGATGAGAACACCCACCTTGCAGCTTCGTCTTATATGATCAAAACACTTCCAAAGGATGATCCTGACTTTATTGCAATCAAGGAAGAGTGTCAAGACGAAGTAATCAAAATGTTTGTTGACGCCGTTAATCAGGAAAAGCTGTGGGCAGACTATTTGTTCAAGGATGGTTCTATGATCGGCCTTAACGCTAGACTGCTATATGATTACATTGAATGGATTGCGAATAAGCGCATGAAGGCCATCGGCGTTCCTTCACCATTTTCGGTGCCACAATCTAACCCACTTCCATGGACTGAAAAATGGATTGGTGGTGGTAATGTTCAGGTTGCACCACAAGAAACAGAAATTTCGTCGTATGTTATCGGCGGAGTTAAACAAGATCTAGACGATAATACATTTAAAGGGTTGTCACTATGAAATACACAATCTATTCAAAAGAGAACTGCATGTACTGCCTAGGTGCAAAAAAGCTGGCGAATGAAGAGCTTCTAAATTATGATGTGATCAATATCGGTACCGATATCACAGTAGACGAATTTAAAGCCAAATTTCCGGAACAAAAAACTGCACCACTTATCATGGCAGAAGACGATGCAGGTAACGTAACAAAAGTTGGCGGATACCATGAGTTTTACAACCGTATCACGACAATGAAAACAACAGTAGAGGTAAAACTATGAGTGAATGTTATTCATGCGGGGTAATATTTGAAGTTGAGTTTGATGAAGATTTTGAGTCAACTGAAGTTAATTTTTGTCCTGCATGCGGAGAGAAGCTGGATATTGAACTAAACCTGTCGGCCGACATGCCCGAGGGTTATCCTGTTTGATGCATAAATAGACCATATATCAATAATATGGTTTGTTTATGGAACACTGGACATATAATGGAAAGCTTTTCGATACCGAAGATATAGGTGATTATGAGGGATTCGTCTACATGGTCACCGATCTTGAAAACGGTATGAAGTATATTGGAAAAAAGAATTTTTATTCCAGAACAAAGCTTAAGCCTCTTAAAGGGCAAAAGAGAAAACGCACGAAGGTAGCAGAGTCTGACTGGAAGACATACCATGGATCTTCTGATGAGGTAAAGAATCTCGTCGAAGAGTTTGGACCATCAAGGTTTAAAAGAGAGATTCTGCATCTGTGTAGTACAAAGGGCGAAATGTCCTATATGGAAATGAAAGAGCAGATTGTAAGAGACGTCCTGCTCAAGCCTGATGAGTATTATAATGCGTTTGTTGGTGGAAAAATTCATCGTAATCATCTAAAAAAGATGTTTACAAACGAGGTGTAATAGTATATAATGTCTAAAGATAACGTGGTAGAGTTTCCGTATCATAAAATATCCAACCCTCTTGCTGATGGTGGCAATGATCCTACTAGGATGGAAGTGGCGTGTGATATTCTTGAGGCGGCGGTTATGGCAGCAATTGATCATGGGTACTCCCCTAAGACCTATGAGGGTGGAACCGGTGATTATGGCATCATACTAAACTTAGTATATGCCACGTTATGCAGGGCAGAAGGTGAAGACCACTTTATGCATGAAATGATGGACGAGGTTAGCGAGACACTAGCTTCGATAAAGGATGGATTAGATGATCATAGTTGACTTTAACGGAATTGCGGTTGGTAATGTTATCACACAAAAGCTAGATATTCAAGAGGATCTGATTCGTCATATGATCTTGAATACTCTTCGAATGTACAATAAAAAGTTCCGTGATAAGTACGGTCAAATGGTTATTGCGTGTGACTCTTCTTCATGGCGCAAAGAGTACTTTCCTCAGTACAAGTTTAAGCGTAAAGTAGGACGTGAAGAGTCGTCGATGGATTGGAATGAAGTGTTCCGAATCATCAACCTAGTTCGTGAAGAGATTCGTACGAACATGCCTTACAAGGTTATTCATGTGCAGGGTGCGGAAGCTGATGATATCATCGGTGCTCTTGCAATGGAGACACAAGAGTTTGGCAAGCATGAAGACGTAATGATCGTCTCAGCTGACAAGGACTTTATCCAGCTACAAAAACATGAGAACGTCCGGCAATTTTCTCCGATGACTAAGAAGTTCATTGACGATAAGAATCCTCGGATGTATCTGTTTGAGCACATCCTTAAAGGAGACAGCGGTGATGGTATTCCAAACTGTCTTTCTGGTGATGATACCTTCGTTGATGGTGTTCGTCAGTCTCCTATGACTCAAAAGAAGATAGCATCGTATCTTTCCGCCACTGATCTGAAAGAGGCGATGGGTGAAGAAATCTATCGTAACTATTGCCGAAACAAGAAGCTAATTGACCTCGAGGAGATGCCAGATGATCTCAAATCAACTATTATAAATACATATGAGGCAACAAAGCCTCCACACAAAATGAAAGTACTTTCGTATTTTATTGAAAAGCGATGCAAGATGCTTATTGAATCTATTGAGGAGTTCTATTGATGGCAGTTAAACGACTTAAAAACGCCACATTACATGAAATTTTTACGCAGGTCGGTGAGGCAAAAACCCGAGAAGAAAAGGTTGAAGTCCTACGTGCGTATAACGAGCTGTTTGTTCGTGATGTACTAAAAGGTGCATACGACGACACTATTCAATTCATCATTCCAAAAGGTGCTCCTCCTTATACGCCTGCACCTGAGCGCAACCCGCCAACCCACCTAAAGCGTATGACAAAGCAGTTTAAATACTTTGTGGCTGGTGGTCCAGGAGAACGCCTTCCAAATATGAAGGTTGAATCGATGTTCATCAAAGTCATTGAGGCAATTCATCCAGATGATGCTAAGTTGGTCATCATGATGAAGGACAAGGAATTGGCCGGCGTGTATAAGGGCCTAACAAAGAAACTAGCATCGGAGGCTTTCCCTGGTTTAATTGTGAAATAGTATAAATAAATTCATGCAGAGATTCAGAATAAGAAAAATCAGCATTAGTAGTAACTAGTTACGGCTGGGGTGTATTCCCTAGCCGTTTTTTTATGCCAACTTCACGCAGGAGGCCTTACAATATCTAGAAAAGCTCGCCCAAAAATCCAGATTAGCAATAGGGAGTTCACCATGGGTTCTAATATTGAAAGACTAAAAAAAGATCACCGGGAACTAAAGCACTACATAAAGAGAGTTGAACGAGAAGGTGATGAACAATTAGTCTTCAAGCTTCAGAAAAAGTATGAGTACTTGAGCAGCAGAATAGTTGATATTGAGGAGGAAATTTTATCAGTTTAATGTTTACATTCTCCCTCTGATGTGGTACAATAGTGCTATTCAGAGGGAGTTTTGTTTTGGTTAAACAGACTGTTAAAGAAAAGATACGACAGCGAAGATCGCAGATGCTGATCCATTCATGTCTGTATTACGAGATGGATCAATCAATAGTAGACGACTATACGTGGCAACGTTGGGCGGATGAACTTGCTGATCTTCAAAAAAATAATCCAAAAGACTGCAATATAGACTTCTTCGACCGAGAGTTCTCTGACTGGGATGGATCCTCGGGGTATCACCTTCCTTTGAGGAATGAGTGGGTACAAGCAAAGGCTCAATATATTTTGCGCATACATGAAAAAAGTAGTGTACAATCAGGGGAACCTGTGGTACAATATACTGGTAATCTAGAGGATTTTATGCAATGAACCTTTTTGTACTTGACAAAAACCCAGTCAAAGCAGCGCAGCTTCAGTGTGATAAGCACGTTGTTAAGATGATTGTTGAATCAGCACAGATGCTTTCAACAGTACATCGTATGCTAGATGGTACCATGGAGCGCCGACGTTCTAAATCAGGCAAGGTCATGGTCAAGTATTGGGTTCATCCAGACCCTATCGTGGAAAACAACTTATACAAAGCTTGTCATACTGGTCATCCATGCACCGTATGGACAATGGAGTCATCGTCAAACTATCGTTGGCACCTAGATCACTTCGAGGCTTTACTCGACGAATATGAGTATAGATACAATAAAGTCCATGCCTCAAGCAGACTCATGCAGCATTTACTTAGTGCCCCTTTTAATATCCCTAGCGCCGGAATGACGCCCTTTAAACTTGCAATGAAGTCAAATCCAGAATGTATGTTTGAAGAAGATCCTGTTAGATCTTACCGTGAGTTTTATCAAACAAAGCAGGATCGATTCAAAATGGTTTGGACCGGTCGTGATATTCCGGAATGGTTTGAATTTAATAAGGAGAAGAAAGTTGCCTAATTGGTGTATGAATAGCTTAGAGATCACGTGCGATGATCAGGAACAGCTCAAGGAAATGGTTGAGCGTTTGCTAGCTCTTGAAGAAGATGCATACGGAGAAGTCCATGGGTTGCTTAAAGCATTGGATCCGACCTGGCGTCAGAGAGAAGCTGCAGGTGCTACGTTCAATATTGAAGACGGAGTAATCACTGCAGATTTCGAAACACCATGGTCTCCTCCAACTGATCTTTATGATGATCTGAGCGATGAAGGTTTTGAAGTGTATGCTAGTTACTACGAACCAGGCATGCAGATTGCCGGTATCCATCGGAATGGATTTGATACTCATGTTGAATACAGCGAAGTCGATGAAGAT
>Ga0181560_10004410_pt1 | contig 12736 bp, 8 predicted proteins | sample 011ome_20_FD_133751 | JGI IMG/M metagenome (GOLD analysis project Ga0181560, IMG submission 133751) | Coastal salt marsh microbial communities from the Groves Creek Marsh, Skidaway Island, Georgia - 011509CT metaG (megahit assembly) | ecosystem: Environmental > Aquatic > Marine > Intertidal zone...
ATCGCGCGCCGCGCCGTTTTCGCGCGCCGACGAGTGCGACATCGCGACGGCGTCTCTTTGCGATTCGACATCCGCACCATGACGCGCGTCGTGCGCGGCGTGCGCCTGCGCGCCGCCTTCGTCGCGCCCGACGTCGACGCCGACGTCCTCGACGCGTCGAGCGATCTCGCGCGGCGCTTCCGGCGACGCCGCGACGCGACGCGCGACGCGCGGTCGTCGACGCCGTCGCTCTTTTCGTCGTCGACCGACGCCGACGCGCGCGCGATCGCGACGGCGCGCGACGGCGTCGACGACCGCGACGACGACGCCGTCGAACGCAGGGAAACCGCGATCGCGACGACGCGGGTCGAGTGCGCGTGCGATCGCGCGACGGCGGCGCTGGCGGTGGATTTAAGGATCGATCCGACGCGCGTCGGCGCGTTCGCGCGCGGGTTGGAAGAGATGGCGCGGATGGGATTCGTCGACGACGGGACGTGCGCGGGCGCGCTGGTGCGGTGCGGCATGGACGTCGCGCGCGCGGTGGAGACGGTGCTCGCGTCGCGGTGACGCGCGAACGCATAAGACGGTGCGCGGATAGCGACGATCAGTCATTCGTCATGCATTGTAACGCACGCGTAACGAACTCGACATCGCGCGACGCGCGGGCGACGCGCGGGCGACGGCGACGGTGGACGACGACGCGGATCGACGCGCGACGGTCGATGGACTTCGTCGCGCGCGCGCGGGCGAGGGAGACGCCGCGCGGAGGAGGACAGGAGGCGACGACGTCGGCGACGTCGGGAAGGGAGATTTTGCTGCGCGAGGCGAGGGACGCGAGAGACGCGCGGCGGTGGGCGCGCGAGCGCGCGAGCGCGGCGGTGCGGTGTCAACGCGCGCGTCGGAGGCACGTGGCGCGACGGGAGGCGACGCGGCGGGAGATCGAGGCGTTGGACGCGGTGATTGAGAGAATGGCGAGGGAGGCGAACGCGAACGCGAACGCGAACGCGAAGGCGACCGTCGCGTTTTTCGACGTCGCGATCGCGATCTTGCGCAGGAGGGGAAGTTTTAAGGAAATGGGACTCGAACGTGCGTTCCGAGCGTACGCGCTGGCGCTGAAGTGGGTGGAGGGATTGCGAATGGGATACGACGCCGGGACGCTCGAGGCGCTCGCGACGAACGCGTTGGCGACGGCGAGCGACGAAGACGCGAGGGCGCGTTTACCGGCACTCGTGGCGTGTGCGGTGAAATTCGCGTGCGGATTGTGTGATGCGGATGAAAATTTGGCGGCGCGCGTGCACGGTGCGGTGTGTGAGGCGTTGACGGTGGTGTTGGAGGCGGACGGGTTCGAGCATCGCGCCGTCGTGGCGCGAGCGCTCGCGCCGTCGGCGTTTGCGCCGTTGACGAGCGGTGGTGACGACGCGTCGTTCAGCGCACTCGCCGTGCGTTTGCTCGGCATACCGCAGTTGCGAACAAATCTACCTGTCGATGCCGTGCGCATTCTGGAAGAGCCGAAAACGTTGACGCGCGTGCTCCGCGCGTGTTCGGCGAGACGCAATCGAGGCGCCGAGTGCGCGATTGAAAACGTTCTCGCGTTGATGTGCAAAGGCAGTAAGGGAGGCGAAAACGTTCGAGCTTTCGCGGAAGCGGATGATGATAACAGTGTTACGGCGTTGCGCGCGCTCGCAGAGTTGTCCGCGAGCGCGCGAGCGCAATCAGCGAATTGGCACAGTCGACTGTCAAGCGAAAGTCGATTTCGAGCGAGCGCGACGAACGCGATGAGCGAGACGTGGTTTTTGGCGAGCTTAGTCGGCGGAAACGACGGGTGCATCGCATCGCCCGATAAAGCAGCCGAAGTGGCGTCGCTTTACGCCGAGTTGTCGCGCGCGAATAAAGATGGAGTGTATTCGGCGTGCGCTTTTTCACCTGGCTACTTGCACTCGCTGTGGAACCATCTCGCGCGAGCGTTGTCGCTGCCAAGCAAAGTCTCAGACTCTGATCGTGCGTCGTGGGTCGCCTCGACGTTCGCGCACCGAGGCATATTAGATTTATCACACTCCGAGCTGGAGAGATTTGGTTATTTCTGCTCGGCGTACACGTACCTTCTCGTCGTTTTGCGAGACAAGCAATTCTTTGAAGAGCAAAAGCCGTTCTCGCTGGACGAGCAGCGAGCCATAGCGGTGGCTGTGAACACTTTGATTGTTCGCTCGCATGCGTCGAATCAAGTACACTTAATCACAGAAGATATGAAGCGGTCTATAAATGCCGCGAGTGAGTTACTTCACGCGCTCACCACGCGCGATGCGCGACGCGCCTTTGCACCGAAGGAATTGTGGCTTGCGCCGAATTCCATGGAGCTCGAGCCAGCAGTCGCCGCGTCGGCTTTGCAATCACAAATCGACGGCGGCGCGCCGACACAAATCACGGGTTTGCTGAACGATTGTCCACATGCTTTGTCCTTCGACGAACGAGTGAAGATATTTCGTGAACTCATCAAGGCCGACAGACTCAAGGCTGGATATAGACCACAAGCCGGCGGTGCGGACGCGGCGCACGGCGATACATTTGCGCGGCCGGTGGCGCAGGTGACACTGCGACGCGAGAGCGTACTAGAGGATACGCTCACGTCAGTTTTACCTCTCGGTGCGAAAGCTCGAGGACGCATACTCGTGAAATTCGTCAACGCTGCGGGTCAAGAAGAGGCTGGCATTGACGCCGGAGGTTTATTCAAAGAGCTCCTCAGTCAAGTCACCGAACAAGGCCTCGACCCGAACCGCGGGTTGTTTCAGTCCAACGCCACTGGACTGATTTATCCGAGCCCTCGCGCAGGAGACACGCACGAAGGGATATTGCTTCTTGAGATGATTGGAATGATGATCGGAAAGGGAATGTACGAAGGTATTTTGCAGGACATAAACATGGCACCATTCTTCGCGGCGCACGTTTTGGGAACAGCGCGAACGATTGACGACATTCCCAGCCTTGATGAAGATCTGGCGCGATCGATCGTACAAATATTAGAATATGAAGGTGATGTCGCCGATCTGTGTTTAGACTTCACTTGCAGCGAAGAGATTTATGGCGAGCTTGTGACCAGAGAACTCGTCGCCGGCGGGAGAGACGTTGAAGTGACGGCGGCGAACAAATTATTCTACGTCTTCTCACTAGCAGATTACCACTTGAATCGACGCATTGCGACGCCAATGCTCGCTTTCATGCGAGGTCTAACGAAAATCATCAATCAACGCTGGCTCAGGCTGTTCAATGTGACAGAGTTGAGTCTACTTCTCAGCGGCGGTGAATCCGCGATAGACGTCGACGATTGGGAGCTCCACACAAGATACTCGGGTGGATATTCGTCCTCGAGCGCGACGGTGCGCAACTTTTGGCGCGTGATGCGGAAATTTACCCCAAAACAGCGCCAAGACGTCTTAAAATTCGTTACGTCGTCACCAAGACCACCGCTCCAAGGATTCAAGCACCTCAATCCGCCCTTTGTCATTCACAAAGTTCGCTGTGAGGCTTCGATGTTCGCCTACTTCGGCGCTACCGACGTGCGTCGCCTTCCCAGCGCCAGCACGTGTTTCAATATGCTCAAGCTTCCAAATTACCGCCGCGCGTCGACGCTGGAAAAATCCGTGTCGTACGCCTCGCAATCTCGAGCCGGTTTCGAGCTTAGTTAAACGTAGCCGCTTGTAGCAAGCTCGAGCGCACGAGCCAAACCACACACATCGCCGCTCGCGCGATGCCCAAACGCCGCGGTAAATCCGGTCGTAAACACGACGGTCCGACGCTCCCCGGCGTGCTGTTCCGCCAGCTCGACGGTTTCGACGACGGCGGCACCGACGGTGTCCCGACCAAAAAGCGCACCGACCCGAAACTCGACCGAAAGGCGCGCCGAAACGCCGCCAAGGCGGAAGCGGCGAAGAAACGCCAGGCGAGCGCGAAGTGGAAGGCTGACGGCGCGGCGCGGCGCCGAGAATCGCGGCAGACGAGCGACGACAAACGCACGGTGGCGACGAATGCGCACGCCGGCGGCGGCTCGAAGATTTCCGTCGACGACGACGATGGACGCGCGACGACGACGACGACGACGACGACGACGACGACGACGAAAAGAGATAGAGCTGAAAAGAAACGTGCGGTCAATACGTCGGAGGCCGCGGTGAAGCGGGTCAAGACGGTGAAGGAGTCGAAGACGACCATGCGCGCTTCGATGCGAGAGGCGTATGAGCGGGACGAGGCGAACGCGAGACGGTTGGAGAAGAAGCTGAAGGGAAGGAAAGGACCGGACGATGGGTTGGATTCTTTGTTCGAGGGATTGCCCGGTATGGACTTTTTGGAGGAGGAATACGGCGAGGATGATGAAGAGGCAGAGGGGAGCGAAGACGATGAAGAGGGCGAGGACGACGAGAGCGATGAGAGCGATGAGAGCGATGACGAAGAGGAAGAAGAGAGCGGAGACGAAGATTTGGGCGACGAGGACGCTGAAAACGAGATACAAGGGCATGAAACAAAAATGTCTGATCCGACGGCGAACACGGGGAAGTATATACCGCCGGCACAACGTGCATTGATGGCGGCCGCCGCGGGGAAATCGCCCGGCTTTGAGCAGTGCGCGAGGCAAATCAGAGGTTTGATGAATAGAATGGGCGAGGCGAACGTGGCCGGCATCGTCAACGATGTCTCAGATTTAGCGCAAAAGTATCCTCGCTTGGAAGTGTGCGACGCAGCGACGAAAGAAATCATGGTTGCCCTCACCGAGGGGCCTCGCGCGAGCGACCAATACTCCGCCGCCATCGCGGGCTTCGTCGCCGGCATTGCGGGCTCCATCGGGCCTGAAGCTGGCGCGCGCTTCGGCTCGGCCATTTGCGTAAGATTAGAACAAGAGCAAATGGATGGAAAGGCGAGATCATGTAGCAACATAGTGAACGTTCTCGCGAGATTGTACACGTGCGGGCTGTTTCCGTCGGCGTGTTGTTACGGTTTTCTAGTCACCTTGGCCAAGAGTTTGAGTGAGCTCGACTCTACGCTCATGCTCACCTTGCTTCGCATCGCAGGGAACCGCTTGCGTTCAGAAGATCCAGTGGGGATGAAAGAGTTCATCTTGGCTTTGCAAGCACGCGTGGCTGAGTTACAGAAGGAGCGCGGCGACGGCGAAGACGGCGGCCAACTCTCAAAGCGCGCACGCTTGATGCTCGAGATGGTCATCGATTTGAAAAACAACAAGAAGCGAGACAGCGCACAAGATGTCGGTAAAGATCAGTGGGGCTTCCCTGTCGCGCTCAGCAAGTGGTTGCGGGGGACAAACGTGGGCGAGGCTACCGTGGCGCTTCGCGCATTGACGTACGAAAAGCTCATCAAAACTGAGAGTCAGAAAGGCCAGTGGTGGTTACCCGACGCCGCAGGAACTGCAGAGTGGTTCGCGGCGCGTGCAGCGCAAGGTGCGATCACCGAACAAGCTGGGAAGACACGCGAGGGTGGTGAGTTGCTTCAACTTGCGAAGAAGATGCGAATGAACACAGAAACGCGTCGAGCCATTTTTTGCGTCGTCATGGGCGCAGATGATTTTGCCGATGCTCTCGAGCGTTTACTGCGCTTACCACTCGCTGACAAGCAAGATCGTGAAATTCCTCGCGTTCTGCTCGAGTGCTGTCTTCAAGAAAAGGCGTACAATCCGTACTACGAGGTTCTCGCCAGCAAATTGTGCGAGCGTCAGCGCTCGCATCGGCTGACGTTTCAGCTCTGCATTTGGGATCAGCTCAAAGAGATCGACGATCCGTCATCTTCGGTCAGACGCATATCGAACATGGCGCGATTTTTTGCCGGATTGGTGCTTTCAGGTGCGCTCGCACCGACTGCGCTCAAGGCTTTGGAATTCGGCGTCGACATCGCGCCGCGCGTCGCGCTCCATCACAAGCTCTTCCTCCAAACTGTCCTAGACGATCGCTCGCGAACGTCTGCCGCAGATAGCCTCTTCCAAAGGATTGCTGTCCACCCAGAACTCATGTCCGCCAAGGCTGGCTTCTTACGACTTCTTCGTGATCCTGCGTCGCTGGCCGCCGTCGCCGTCGGCGGCTCGAGCGATCCTAAAGCCGCCGCCAAGCGGCTCGCTGCGCGCGCCGGTGCGGCGCGCAACCTCCTCGGTGGCGTCTCGTGATGATAGCACTATTTAGTAATTCACATTCCTAGCGAAATATACACATCCTCGGCGAATGCATCGGCACCGAAGTCGTCCGAATCCGTCGCGACGGCGCGACTTCGATGCTAACCCTCTTCGCTCGACCGCACTCTGGCGCTCGCGCGACGATGTCGTCGTCGTCCGTCGCGACTCGATGCGCGCGCCTCGCACGAGCGATGGTCACGCCGCTCATCGAACGCCCCGCGCGCGCGCTATCGTCCTCGTGCGCGCACGCCGACGCGGCGGCGCGCGACGTCGCGACGATCGCCGGCGGCTCGACCGCGAGTTCGACCGCGAATCCAGCGCGCGCACGACGCGAACGCGCGAGCGGCGCGCGCGCGAGCGCGACTGGGATGTTTGTGCGCGAGTACGCGGCGCGTGGGCGGACGTTCGCGTCGACGTCGGGGTCGGGAGACGAGGGCGAAGGCGCCGAAGGCGACGCGAGTGAAGCCGCCGCGAGCGAAAGCGTGACGGAGGAGAAAACGATGACCACGGAGAGCGCTGAGGATGGTGGGTGGGTGTTCGGGATAAAAAACCAGCGAAGACCGACCAGGAGGGATAAAGGGTCGTACGATGGATTCTTGACGGAGATGGATTCGTATCCCACGCGTCACGACGTTCGGGACGTGTACAACGCTCGAGAGTGGGTGGAGGCGAGTCTGGAAGAGAGCTGCGCGCGAGCGGAGGAACTCATCGATAAGATGATGCGTGGTGTGAGAGAGGGCGAAGAGTTGGCGGCGAAGTACGCCGATGTGTTCCCGAAGACGCTCGGTGAAGAAGTCGATCCGGAAGCGGTGTTGACGTGGACGAGCGAATTCATCATGGAGCCGGGAGACGAGCAGGAGCACCCGCTCAACTGGAAGGTTTCGATGGAAGTGAACCTGAGCGAGTTACAGCGCGTCACTGGTTTAAGCGATGAGGCTATCGAGTACATCAAGCTGTTGGTGGACAAGAGGTACAACGCGAAGCAAGACGTATTGCGGATTGTGTGCCGAAGAAACGCCAATCGCGAGCACAACAGACAGTGGTGCTTAAAGGTGCTGTACGATTTAATTCAAGAAGGCAATAGAGAGTACCCTAGCGACTCTTATCAGTTTACTGGGAATTTAGGAGGCGACAACGCGGGCGAGGCGTAAACTCACTTTTATTAATATCATCGGAGCGCCGATTTTAGAAAATAATTCTTGGTTTGTTTTATTGACACCGTACACTTGTTCGCGATCTACCCGACCAGCGAATGAATGAATGGAAGCGTTTACTTCTTCGATTCATCCGCATACTTGCCCTTCATGACCCCGTACAAGCCCGCACCGACGATGGCGATGGCGGAACCGACCAGCGTTTGCGTGGAAATCTTGTTTCCGAATGCGAGAATGCTGAAACCGATGACGAAGATGCGCTTACCAACGTTACCGACGGCGTGAGTCACCGGAGCAACCTTGCCGAGCGCTTGGTAGGCGACTTGGTTGTACATGTGGTAGTAGAAACCAACAGAGGCGAGCGCCATGAGGAATTCCGTTTTACCCTTGACGGCGATGGCTTTGCTGATGCCCGCCGAGAGCGTCGCGCCTTCAAAGTAGACGGCGAACGGCAAGCAGAAGAGCAAGGCGACGATGGTGACCCAGTTGTACAGGTTAAGCGGAGACATCTTGCTCATGAGCTTCTTGCTGAAGATGGCGCGCGCAGAGAACGCGATGTTGGAGCTCATGGCCGTCAAGAAGCCCAACCACGTGAAGGAAAGCTCGGTGGCGCTCGCGATGGCGACGCCGGCGATGACGGGAAGCAAGGACAAGTACACCGGAAGCGGGTACACGGTACCTGCGACCAAGTACGAGCCAATGGACGTGAACACCGGTTCGAGCGTCTTAACGGTGTGCGTGAACGACACCGCCACCGCCGCGAACGAGACATTTGTCAAGCAGTGCCCGAACGCGTGCAAAAACGCCGGCAACGACAGCGCCTTCAAAAACTCCTTGTCGGGTTGTTCGTACTCGACCAACTTGGTACCCCAGAAGAACGCCATGATGAACAACCCGACGATCAAGTGCACGCAAGACACGAACCACGGGTACGGGAAGTAGTTGTAGATCGTCTTGTTGATGATGTTAAACTGCACGTTTAAAAAGTACCACGCCGCGAAGTAAAACACGGTTTCGAGCTGCGGGTACTTTTCCTTGATCTCCGCCAGCGGTCCACTGTTCGCTCGAACGACGCGCGATTCGATCCGTCAGTCTTAGTCTTCGTCTCGCGTCCACCTCCCGTCGCCACCTTCCATCGCGTCGAAACACCCGATCGTTCCGGCGCGCGCGCGCGACCGCCCCCTGGAAAAACCTAACGCAGGCCCCGTTTCGCGCGGTCGAGGGCGATCCTGGACACCCGATTCTCGACCCCCCCCCGCGTCCCACGCGCGCGCGTTCGCGCGTCCGCGCGCGCCGCGCGCGCCGTTTCGCGCGCGACGCCTCCGTCGCCCCCCCCGTTCGCGCTCGAATCCACCGTCCCGTCCCGCCCTCGCCGCGCGCGCGCGTCAATTCAAACCATCCGACGCGACGAAAGCGGTTGCCGTCGCGCCATCGCCTCCGCGCGCCTCGCGCCTCGCGCGCGCGCTCGTTCGACGCACCTCGCGCTCGCGGCGGTCGTGATAATATCCCCACGTTTTTTCCCATCGCGCGTCGCGCGCGTCGCGCGTCGCGCGAGCGTCGCCGACGTCGCGAGCGCGACGCGCGAAACCTCGCGCGGCGTCGCGAGCGCGCGCGGCGTCGCGAGCGCGCGCGGCGTCGCGCGCGGCGCGCGGCGCGTCGCCGGGCGCGCCGCGATCGCGGGGCGCGTCGTCGCGACGGTCGCCACGGTCGCCGCGGTCATCATCGCGCGCGTGTCGTCGAGCGGTCGCGCGCGGCGTCGTCTGCCGCGCAATGCGACGCGCGAGGGTCGTTGCGCGTCGCGGGCGCGCGCGAAAAGCGCGCGCGAACTGTTTGCCCATGGCGGCGCTTTTTTTTCGTTCCGTGTTTACGCGCAGTCTCGTTTTTCGTACCGGTCGCGACCGGATGGATGAGTGGATGGCGACGCGCGACGGTTGGCGACGCGCGACGGATGGCGACGCGCGTTTGCTCGATGCCGACGACGACGACGACGACCGCGCGGACGCCGTCGACGACGTCGTTCGTCGTCGCGCGGCGTCTGAGGGCGCGACGACACCGGGGACGGGTTCGCGCGACGGCGGCGACGAAGGATGATGACGACGACGACGACGACGACGACGACGACGACGCGACGGCGACGGCGCGCAAGCGTCGGTACGTCAACGTGACGGGATTCCCGTTCCCGCTCACGCCGGTGCTGCGAAGGAAGACGACGATGGAGACGATCGTTCCGGGACGGGTGTGGGCGCTGGAGCAAGAGCAAGGGATCGGATTCGGGCTGGGGGTGACGACGAACGTGCGGATGACGGTGGTGAGAATGCGCGACGGCGCGCTGTGGGTGCACGACCCGATCGCGCCGACGGAGGAGTGCGTGGAGTTGTTGGCGAAGATCGGGGGAGAGGTGAAGTATTGCTGCTTGTCGACGACGCAGTACGAACATAAAATATTCGCGCCGGCGTTCACGCGCGCGTTTCCAAAGTGCGAGCTGTGGATCGCGCCGGGGCAGTTTTCGTTTCCTCTGCCGCTGCCGAACGCGTTTTTGGGATTGTTTCCGAAAGGTACGCTCGGTGACTCGCGTAATCCGCCGCCGTGGAGCGATGAGATCGAAAGCGAGCTTTTGTATCTACCGCCGTTGTTTTGGCACAATTACACGTACTGCGAGTGCGCGTTTTATCATAAAGATACGTCGTCGCTTTTAGTCACCGACGCTGCGGTGTACGTGGGAGAGAACGCGCCAGGAATCATCCCAGAGGATGACTTGGAGAGTCTGGGGAGCGACGACTGCTTCACCATTCGTTTGCTGAAACTGGGGAATTATCGCGGCGGACGAAACATCGCGTCGCCTCAAATTCCGGCGAGTCAGCGCGAAGCGCGCGTGTCGAACGGATGGATGCGCATGGCGCTGTTTTCGTTGTTCATCGCCCCGGACGCGAAGAATATCTTAAACCCCGAACGGAGCTTTCGCGGCATGGCGGGGAAATTCGTCGTGTCCCCGATCGTATTCAACGTCGTGTTTCAATTTTACCGCGAGGAAGTCGCGGCGTGGGCCGAAAAAGTCAGTCGCTGGAACGCAGAGCGCGTGATCGCCTCGCACTTCCCCGTTCCGGAGTCCGCCAGCAGTGCTGACTTTTTGCGAGCCTTTGATTTCGCAAAGTCACCGGACGCGATTCCTGCGGAATACGTCGATGCGGAAAACGACCTCGCGTCCTTGAATCTCGTCGTTCGCATCTTGGCCGCCATCAACGCGGTGCCGCGCATAGAATGAAGAATATTTGTAAATTACACAATAGAGCATAGGTAGCATCATTTACTCCCAGGACTCGTCGTCATCGTCTTCAGCCGCGGTGGTCGTGAGTGCGCCGTGATTTTTGTTCCATTCTTCATGGAATTCAACGTCTGCTCTCGTCACAGAAGGGCGCACTTGCTTAGCGGCGCGGCGAATGTCGGCCAATACGATGGGTCTGAGAGTACTTGGCGAGAGCGGACCTTGAACGTCCTTTGTCTTTTGAAACGTCTCACGAACGGGCGCTCTCGCGGCTTCTTGGATGAGATGTTTCATGTCAGATCCCGAGTAGCCGTCAGTTTTCTCGCAAATTAAATCCAAGTCGGCATCGGTGAGGTTGTGCGCGACGCCTTTGCCAGAGCTGAGCGTACGAAGAACCATGTCCCGCCTCGCGGCGGCGCACGGAAGAGGGATGTACAGCTGCTTAGGCATGCGCCGTCGAGCGCCATCATCGAGCTCTTGCGGCCTATTCGTCGCTCCGATGAGCAACAATCTGTCGTTCTCACCGCCGCCTAAACCGTCCATTTGTACTAAAAATTCCGTCTTCATGCGACGCGAGCTCTCGTGCTCGCCGTCCGATTTACGAGCGGAGAGCAATGAATCGATCTCGTCCACGAAAATCACGGCGGGAGATAGGTGACGAGCGACGGCGAAGAGCGCACGAACCATTTTTTCGCCTTCACCAATCCACTTACTCGTCAAACTCGAGGCAGAGATCGAGAAGAACGTCGCGCCGCACTGACTCGCAACGGCGCGACCGATCAAAGTCTTACCAGTACCGGGCGGACCAAAGAGGAGCAAGCCTTTTGGCACAGCACGTGCGCCTACGAACAATTCTGGATTCATCATCGGCCACACCGCGAGCTCTTGTACCGCCGCTTTCGGGTGCTCCAAGCCCGCGATGCTGTCCCAATCCACGCTCTCGTGCTTGTCCAAAATCTCGCTCACCACTCGTTCGATGATTTCTCTATCAATCTTAAGGATATCCTCCGCGATCGCTTCGCCGTTAGGGGATAGCTTTTGCATCACGGCTTCACTGAAAGGCTGCGCGTCGTCTTCGTTGCTCCCATTCTGATTCGGCTTCACTCGCTGCCCATTCCCGTTCCCGCCGCCGCACGGAGGCACAAAGCCGCCCCGTACGTTCGAGTCGTTCCATTCGCTTCCCTCGCCGCGCGATACTGTGCTGTCGCCGGAGGTAAGCCTTTCGCCGCGTGCTCTAAATCCAATCTCTCTCCAGCGCTCATGAATCGCGTCGGTGGCTTATTCGCCGCGTCGCCCTCTCCTTCTCCCGACCACCTCGACGCCGGCTCGCCACCCTTTCTATTTCTCTTATTTTTCGGACTCTTTCTCGGACTCGTCTTTCTGTCCTTAAGTCCCGGTCGTTCGAACTGTTTCTGTCGCTTCGGCGCGCCGCCGCCGATCCCGATCCCCCCATCGCGCGCCGCCGGCGCCGGCGCCGCTCGCCGCGGTTCCAAGTATCGATTTAAATCCGCGTCGCCCAAAATTTCCATCTCGTCGTCGTCCTCCAACATCACGATCGGCGGTGGCGGTACCCCCCAAGCGCTCGTCGTCTTATTCGCCAGCATCGCATCGACCGCCTCGTAATTCGGCCGCTTGACGACTGTCTCATCCTTCCCTCCCGTCGTCGTCGTCGCCGTTCCCCTCGTCACCCGTTCCTCTCGCGCCGAATCCGACCCCTCATCGCTCGATTTCATCTCCGCCCCGTCCTTCGTTTCGACCTCACCCTGCCGCGCGTGCATCTCCCGTCGCACGTCTTCCATCTGCGCCGTGATTTTCGCCAGAACGGGCGCGATCATCTTCGCATCCGCGCTCGACGCCCGCATCGATGGTTGCAACAGCTCGCGCTGGGAGATTAACAATTCGAGCGCCTTGGTGTGGTTTCCGTCGCGTCGCGCGTCCGCGATGTCCTTGCGCATGGCGCCTAAACGCGCTAAGATCGCGGCGCCGTCGCCCATGGCGCGTCGGCGCGACGCGACGCGGCTCAAAGTGACGTCAGCGCGGGCGCGGTGCTCGGTTTGGTTGTTTGAAATCGACGCGCGGCGGAGAGAATCGCGATGGATATTACGAAGTGAAGACGCTCGACGAGCGCGATCGCGCGAGCGCGATCACTCGGCGTACGTGCGAGCGTCGTCGGCGGCG
>Ga0181560_10004414_pt1 | contig 12730 bp, 4 predicted proteins | sample 011ome_20_FD_133751 | JGI IMG/M metagenome (GOLD analysis project Ga0181560, IMG submission 133751) | Coastal salt marsh microbial communities from the Groves Creek Marsh, Skidaway Island, Georgia - 011509CT metaG (megahit assembly) | ecosystem: Environmental > Aquatic > Marine > Intertidal zone...
GGGGTGGCCAGACAGCGACGACGACAACGAATACGGCTCAGACGCTCACGGTAACGACGCGGACGATGGGAACGACTCCGACGGCGCGCTTCCCGAGGACAACGAACTCAACTCGGACCAGCTCACGCGGCTGTATCAAAACAAGCGCAAGTGCGTAGAACGCGAGGAACGTCGCGTGCAGCAAAAGTCCCTCGCGTCCGAGGAGACGCGGGGGGAGATGACGTGGGATATGAAGCAGGCTGCTCGCGCGCAGATATTCACAGATAAGGGGGCGTTCGCGCGGTTGTCCTCGGAGCTGTTCGCGCTGCAGGAGCGGCTCGACCCCGCGTTGCACGTTGACGCGGTGGAATACGACGTGTACGAGTGGGACGTGCAGGCGCGTTTTGTTACCACACGCACTGGTCCCCATACGATTCCGTTGGCGCGGCGCGCGCCGTTCCTCGAGGACGGACTTTACGACTCTTCTCTCCGCCCAGGGCTTCTCGCTTTCAATCATCCCGACACATCGCGACGCCTTTCGACTCCGCTTCTGACGCCTTTCGACTCCGCCCACCCCGCCGTCTGTCGCCACGCGCGGACCCTCGACCCTCAGTTCAAGTGCCGCGGGTTCTCCCCCGGGTCGGGGATGCGGCAAGATCTGGAGCTTCTCGACGCGGTGAACGGGTACTCGCACGTGCATCTGAAGCTGCACTTCAAGGCGGATCTGTATCCGTTCTACCCCCCGCGCGTGAGCCTCGTGCGCCCGAAGCTGTCCGGCGTCGTCCCCGGCGCCGTGATCGCGCACCCGCGGCTGCGTCTCCGAAACTGGCAGCCGTTTCGTCCCATCTCGAGCGTGATCGAGCATCTGCGGACGTTCCTCGAGAGGTTCGCGCGCGTGGACCTCGCGAGCGAGATGAACGACGACCGAAGGTTCCCCGGGGGCGCGTACGACGACGACCAGTCCAAGCTCGAGCTCGCGCTCGCGAGGCTGGCGTCGTGCGGCGGCGGCGGCGGCGGCTCGGAGGATTTGCTTCCGCCGAAATTCGCGGCGTTGTACGCGAGAGAGGACGCGATGGACGCCGAAGCGGGGGGCGCGTCCGGCGGCGGGAGCGGGAACGGCGGCGCGACCGAGACCGTGCCGGACTTCGCCGCGGTGCTCAGCGGCGGGGATAAGGCGAGGGCGGAGAAGGAGCGCGCGGACGCCGCCGCGAAGGTCGGCGGCGGCGGCGGCGGCTCGGCGGGGAAAGAGAAGGCGGCGGCTGCGAAGTCGTCCACGCTGTGGGCGAAGGGCACCGGGTTTGGGTTCGATAAGCGCGAGAGCGCGTCGACCGGCAGCGACGGGGACGGCGGCGGCGGTCAGCAGCACTGGGACGCGCACGCGGCGAAGACCGCGCAGGCGGCGGAGGATCTCGCGGTGCAGACGTTGCTCGTCGAGGCGACGAGCTTGATTCGCGCGATGAACGGCGGCGGCGGGTGGGACGCCGCCGCGGTGGCCGCGGCTGCGCCCGCGTCCTCCTCGAAGCGCACGCCGTCCAAGTCCAAGAAGGGCGGCAAGGGCAAGGCCGCCGCCGCGTGCGCGAACGCGACGCCGCCCGCGGCGGCGCCGGCGTCGACGACGACGTCCAAAGCGCGCGCCGACGCCATCGAGGGCGCGGTGCGACAGTCCTCCCTCGCCGCGTTTCTCGCTCGAGAGCTGAGAGGCTGCGCGTTCATGGATGTCGTCGCCAGGGCGAGTTACTACGCGGCGCTCATGCACGCGACGACGGCGCTCGCGGAGTCGCCGTGCGCGGACGTGTTACCGCGCACGCGCGGGCTCTCGGAGACGTTCGAGGACGTGACGAAGCAGGCGAGGATGTTTTTGCGAACGGTGGAGGGCGCCGAGGGCTCCGCGGCGAAGACGGAGACGGCGGACGAGACGGCGGCGACGGGCGCGGCGAAGACGAAGTCGAAGGCGCCGGCGGCGGGTGCTCGCGGCGGAAAGAAGCCCGCGGTCGTCGCCGCCGCGGCGACGAAGAAGACCGCGACGGACGCCGAAGCCGCGGAGATGGGCGACGCGGAGATCGCGAGGCTGATTTTGAAGACTGGCGCCGCCGTCGCCGCCGCGGTGGAGACCGCGCGGACGCTCGAGACGACGCCGGCGAGGAAGACCGGCGCGGGGCCCGGCGCGGGGCCCGGCGCGTCCGCGCCCACGTCATCGTCCGCCGCCGCGAAAGGCGGCGGCAAGCGCAAGACGCGCGGCGGCGGCGGCGGCGGCGGCGACCCCGAGGCGTGCGCGGGCCACGGCGGCGGCGCCGCCGCCGCGAAGACCGACGACGCCTCAGCGGACGCCGCCGCGGAGGCGCGCTACCGCGACGCGCTCCGCCCGCACGTCTTCGACGCCTCGCCCATCGCCGGCAGCGCGCACGCGTACGACGCGGAAGCGCGCGCGGACTTGAAGAACGGCCCGCACATCTCCCGCGTGGCGCGCGAGCTCGCCGGCCTCGCGAGCACGCTGCCGCTGTCGCGATCCTCCTCCGCGCTCGTGCGCGTGGACGAACGCCGCGCGGTGCAGTGGACGATCCTCATCACCGGGCCCGAGGACACGCCGTACGACTGCGGCGCGTTTCTCTTCGACGCGTTCTTCCCGTCGTCGTACCCGACCTCCGCGCCGCTGGTGAAGTTCCGAACCACCGGCGGCGGCCGCGTGCGGTTCAACCCGAATCTCTACAAGGACGGCAAAGTCTGCCTCTCGCTCCTGGGGACGTGGTCCGGCGCGAAGGGCGAGACGTGGGACGCCGCGAGCAGCACGATGCTCCAAGTCATCGTGTCGATACAGTCCTTGATCCTGTGCGCGCAGCCGTACTTCAACGAGCCGGGGTACGAGCGCACGATCGGCACGCCGGAGGGCGACCGGCAGTCGAGTCAGTACAACGCGGCGATTCGCGAGCACGCGTTACGATGCGCGATGATCGATCAGCTGAAGAAGCCGCCCGCGCCGTTCGCGGAGGCGATACGCGCGCACTTCCGGGAGCGGAAGGAGCGGCTGCTGGGGCCGGTGAGGAAGGAGTGGTGCGAGGGCGCGACCGGGGAGAGGAAGGCGCGGTTGGATAAGCTCTTCGACGAGCTGAAGGCGGAGCTCGAGAAGCTGTGACGCACGCGAGCGACGACGCGGAGGAAGGGAGCGCGCGACCTTGAGTCGCGTCGTCGACGGACGGCGGCGGGGGGCGGCGCGGCGCGGACGCGGGGGACGACGACGTCTGGACGACGACGACGACGACGACGAATAGCGCTTTTAAGCGAACGACGAACGCGATGCGACCTTCCCTCTCGAGCCTTCTTCGGAGGGTGCCGCGACACGATTATTATTTTTCCGCCGTGCACCCATGCCAGTCTCGTCGAACCGACTGTCCGTCTCCAGTCTCCGCCGGCGTCAGCTCTCGTTCGGGCGCCGCGATCGGATCGCGCGCAGTCGACGCGCCGCGAAGTCCGCGGTCGCGATCACACGTCGATCGCGCGAACCGCACGCCCGCTCGATCGAGCCCGAAGCGCGCGCGGCGCACCCGCGCGATCGATCCGCGGCGAGAACGCGCCGATCGTCCGTCCCGCGACGGCCGCGCGTTCGCTTTCATCGCGCATTCATTCTTCGGCGCGCTTCATTCATCGATCAACCTCGCGGATCGTTCGGGGCCGTGAGCTATGGGCGCCGCGGACGACGTCAAGGCGCTCGATCCCGCGCGCACGGTCCTCGCGCGCGGTCTCCCGATCGACGCGAACGCGAACGCGGTGAGAGCGCTCTTCGCGTCGTGCAGCGCGGGCGAGGTCGCGAGCGTCACCTTGGGCGTGGAGTCGTCGAGCCGAGGCCGAGGGGGCGGCGCGACGACGTACCGCGTCGCCGCGGTCGAGTTCTCGTCGCCGCCCGCGGCGTCCGCGCTCGCGCTGCTCAAGGGGATGGAGGTCCCGGGCGGGCACCCCGCGGGGGTCGCGCACCTGCCGTTCGATCCGAGGAAGCACGCGCGGCTGTTTAAGGAGGGCGCGGGCGCGGGAGACGCGCCGATCGCGGAGCAGGACGACGAGGCGGAGGATGCCGATGGCGATGCGACGGAAAAAGCCGCCGGGGGAAAAGCCGGCGACGGGTGGGGCCCCGCGCGCTCGCCGTCCCCCGAACCGGAGGAGCCCGTCTCCGTCAGACTCGCGCGCGAGAAGGAAGCGGAAGAGAAGAAGCGCGCGGAGGCGGAGGCGGAGAGGGAGCGAGAGGAGAAGGCGCGCGCCGCCGCCGCCGCCGCCGCGGACGACGACGACGACGACGACCTCCTCGGCTCCGCGCTCGGCTCCCCCGTGGGCTCGGACATGATGCGCTCGCGCTCGCCGACGCCCGCGGCACCCGTCGTCCAGATCGAGTACGCGGCCGTGACGCTGACGAAGGACGACTACGACGACGACGCGGAGGAGGAGGAGGAAGAAGCGGACGACGCGCCTCGCCGCGGCAAACGCGCGCACGCGTCGCCGCCGTCGCGCGAAGAACGCGGCCCAGGACGCGAGCGGAGCCCGCCTCGGCACCGGTCGCCGCCGAGGCAGCGTCCCAGGAACGACAGCGCACAGGGGGCGACCGGGTTCGGCGGCCCTCCCGGGGGAGGAGGAGGCGCGGGGCCGCGGGGTGCTGGACCGGGACCGGGGCCGGGGCCGGGATACCAGGGGCAGGGATACCACCAAGGGCCTCAAGGGCCCGGCGGTCGGTCGTACTCCCCCCCGCGCGACGGCTCCGCGTGGCGCGGCGGCCCGGGCCCGCGCGGGCGCTCGCCGCCGCGCGACTACCGCGGCGGAAACGGCGGCCACCCGCCGCCGAGAGAGTCGTGGGATCGCAGGGACGACGTCGGGTCCGCCCCCGCGACGCTGCGCGACGGCTGCCAAATTTTCCTCTCGCGCGGCCGCGTCCACGCGCTCTGCGCGGCGGGCCCGGAAGGCCCCGGCTTCGGCGCCGGTCTCGACGCGGACGTCCGGTTCGCCATGGACGCGCTGCGCGACTGCCGCGGCGCGATCGTCCGCGTCGGCGTCGGCGGCGGGCAGTACCAAGTCGCGGAGCTCGCCGGCGGCGCGCCGGCGGGACCGAACGACCCTGCGAACTCCGCGACGCAACCGGTGCTGCGACTCATCGACGGCCAGACCGCGCGCGTCGCGGAGAGGCCGCACAGCTTGGGGGTGATAAGCAACAGCGAGCCGAGCCAGAGGGAGTGGGACGAGTACGTCGACGCGTGCGAAGCGTGCGCGCGCGCGAGGACGGGCCCTCCGCCGCCGCGCGTGAAGGACGTCGCGACGGTGCGCCGCGCGATCGAGCGGGCGTTCCGAGAGCACGACGACCGAGAACTGGGCGGCGGCGGCGGGTTCAGGGACGACGTGAGGCAGCCGCCGGGAGGACGAGGCGGCGGCGGGCCGCCGCCCGCGGCGTTCGGGAGAAGCGGGTGGGACGACCGCGGCGACCGCGGAGGAGGAGGAGGACCGCCGCCCCCGAGGGATCGGAGGTGCGTTCTATCTCACACTGGTCCCCATACGACCGCGTCGGCGTGGTGAACGCCGATCCTTAAGGACTTTTCCCGGCGCGTCTCTCCGCCCAGGGTCCCTCGCTTTCAATCCCGACACACCTCGACGCCTTTCAACTCCGTTTCTGACGCCTTTCAACTCCTCGGTTCGATCGCGACAGGCAGCCGCCGCTGCCGCCCAACGGACCGCCCGGCGGGGGATGGGACCGCGGCGCCCCTCCCCCGCGCGGGCGCTCGCCGCCGCGTCGACGATCGTCGCCGCTCGCGCCGTACGACCGCCCGCCGTCGCGCGACCGGTTCGGCAGCGGGGGGGCGGGTGGGCCGCGGCCGCGCTCGCGCTCGCCGCCGCCGCGCGGCGGCGGCGACTTCGATCGCGATCGCGACCGCTACGACCGCGACCGCGATCGCGATCGCTTCGACGACCGGCGCGAGCCCGGGTTTGTTGACCGACCGCCGCCGCGCGGCGATCGCTTCGACGACCGCGACCGACCGCCCCCGGCGGGCGGCCCCGGCCCCGGCGGGGACTACCGCGACCCGCCGCCGCGCGCGAGGGACGCGCTTCGCGACGCGCGCGCGACCGACCGCGACCCGTCCGAGCCGTCGTGGATCATGGACACGCGCGGGAACAACGGCCTCGTCGTCGGCGCGAAGGGCTCGAACGTGAAGCGCATCGAGGAGGAGACGGGCGCGAAGGTGGACTGCATGAAGGATAAGACCACCGTGGCGATCAGCGGGCGGCGGTCCGCGGTGGAGGACGCGCGCGCGAGGATCGAGGTCATCATGCGCGACCGCGGGATCGAGGGGCTGCGAGGGAGGTGGGACGTCCCCGGGGAATGGCGATGGGAAGACCGCGGACCCGGCAGAGGAGGAGGAGGAGGAGGAGGAGGAGGAGGGAACCATCCGGGCGGCGAAGCGCGCGTCCCCGTCGGCGGGGATCTTCGAGGGCAGCTGAAACGCGTCCGCGAGGAGAAGGCGGCGAACGACGTGAAGAAGCCGAAGACGAACGACGCCGACGCCGACGGCAACGGCGGCGACGCGCCGGCGGCGACGCCCGCGGACGACGCGCTTCAGGCGGAGCTCGAGAAGCTCGTCGCGCGCGCGAAGCGATTCAACCTCCCAGAGCCGACGATGGAAGACGTCCTCAAGTCCGCGGGCCGCGGGCGCAAAGAGACTGGCAAAGAGACTGGCAAAGAGACTGGCAAAGAGATTCGCGAGCTCACGATCGACCCGGGCGGGAGGGAGGGCATGGGCCGCGTCATCGGCAAGAACAAGCAGACGTTGCTCGCGGTGCACAAGGTCACCGGCGTGCGGCTCAATCCGCTGAACAAGACGAAGGAGATCAAGCTGATCGGCTCCGACGCCAAGGCGCTCACCGCCGCGGCGAAGATCGTCTCCGCGATCGCGCGCGACGAGCTCGGGAAGCGGAAGTTCGACGTGATCCAGCGCGCGTTCGACGCGCTGATGGCGGGCGGGGAGATCCCCGCGGAGTTGAGGGTGTCTTCGGGCGCGCCGGCGAAGAGGGAAGAGGGCGGCGGCGACGACGCCGCCGACGACGAAGACGACGACGACGACGCGGACGAGCCCGCCGCGGACGAGCCCCCCGCCGCGGAAGAAAAAACGAAAACCGCGGAAGAAAAAACGAAAACCCCGCCGAGTTATCGGACTCCGAGTGGCGACGAGCCGTGTCAGACGACGGTCGAGTGCGGCGCGTTACTCGGCGCGATCATCGGCACGCGCGGCGTGGTGATCAAGAATTTGACGCGAAAAAGTAAATGCCGTCTCGAGGTGGACAACGAGAAGAAATCCGTGACGGCGCACGGCGCGACGGACGCGGACGTGGAGAAGGCGCGCGACATGATCAAGGAGGTGATGGAGAAGACGACGCTGAAGAACGCGTCGAAGGAGAAGGAGAAGGCGAAGGCGGAGGCGGAGGAGAAAGAGGAGAAAGTGGAGAAAGAGCCGAAAGAGCCGAAAGAGGAGAAAGAGCCGAAGCCGAAGCCGGCGGCTGCGGACGAGAAGGAGAAGAAGGAGGAAGAAAAAGAGGAAGAAAAAGAGGAGGAGCGCTCGAAGAAGCCCGCGGCGAGGGAGACAGCGGCGCCCGAGGAGCCTGACGACGCGCCAGGGTCCGAAGAAGCGCCCGAGACGCCCGCGGCGGAGGAGAAAGAGAAAGAGGAAAAAGTCGCCGAGGAGGAAAACGCGGAGGAGGAGGAAGTCGAAGCCGAAGCCGAAGCCGAAGCCGAGGAGGAGAAGAAGAAACCCGCGACGCGAGGCAAAGCCGCGGGAAGAGGCGGCCGCGGCGGACGGGGACGGGGCAGGGCGGCCGCGCGAGGCGGCAAAGCCGGCCGCGGCGCGAAGGGCAAGAAGAAGTGAAGCGAATCGAAGCGAGGCGAGAGACGCGGAGACGTCGCGTCGCGTCGCGCGCGCGGAGGAACCCCGATGGACCGCGCGCGTGTTGTTACAACTCTATCGACTCCATCGACTCCATCGGCGTCGCGCTCTCTTTCGTCGTCAAAAAATGCTGCATTCGCTCGCGTCGTCGATCAAATCGAGAGCGTGTAGTCGTACTCGATCGTCGGCACCACGCTCGCGATGAACTTCAAGAACACGAGCAGGTAGTGCTCCACCTTGGGCGTCCCCCCTCCCGCGCGCGCCGTCGCGTCCATCAGCTTTTTCATCACCGGCGCGTGTTTACACGGGTGAATCGACGCCGCGGGCGCGCCCGTGTGCGGGTGCGGATCTATCGTCACCGTCTTCTTCGCGTGCTCCGCGCTGACGTCCTCCAGCGTCTTCTTCGGCGGGAGCACGGATCGGTGCTCGTCGTACCCGCTGAGCCACACCCGCGGGGTTTGGTAGTACTTATCGTACGTGATGCTGAGGTCGTACGTTCGCGTCTTGAGGATGTTGTCCGCGGGATTTTTCGTCGCCGCCGTCGTCGCGCCCACGGCGGAGAAAAGTTCCGCGTCCGAATCCGCGATTCCACGACGCGGCGCCGCCGCGGACGCGTCGTCTTCCTCCTCCTCCGCGCCGAGGTCGACGAAGTCGTCCATGTCGGGGATGTCCCCGTCGCTGTCGTCGTCGTCGTCTCTCTTCGCGGCGGCGGCGGATCCTCCGGCTTTCGCTTTCGCCGCGGCGTCCGCGTCGTCGTCGTCTCTCGACGCGTCCTCCCCCCCGCCGTTCTCTTCCTCCTCCTTCTTCTCGTCGGCATCGCGCGCGTCTTCGCCCGTCGTCGTCAACTTCGCCATGTGCGCGTCCATGTCCGCGACGTCGTCCTCCTCGTCCTCGCCGCCGCCCGCCGCGCCGCCCGCCAGCTGGCGCTTCCCCTTCCCGCCGCCGCCCACCCCCGCGGCGACCCACCCTTCGTCGTCGCCGTCCAGGTGCACCTCCTTCCCCGCGTACTCCTCCATCGCCGCCGCGCGCATCGCGCACGGGACGTTCCGCGTGACGAGGAACTGCTTGTCGCGCGGGAGGTGCGACCGCGCGTGCTTCTCGTCGCCGCCCTGCCACGACCACGTCGGGCACTGAGGGCCGTTCCATGCGAGCGAACGTCGGGGTGGAGTTGAAAGGCGTCAGTTGGAGTTGAAAGGCGTCGAGGTCGGGGATTGAACGCGAGGGGTGGGCGGAGAGATGCGCCGGGCAAAGTCCTTAAGGATCGGCGTCCACCACGCCGACGCGGTCGTATGGGGACCAGTGTATAGAACGCGCCTGAGAGACGAGGAAATCGCCCGCGACGATGAACTCCTCGGGGGTGACGACGCCCTTCTCCGCGAACGCGGACTTGGTCATCGCCGGCATGAGCTGCTCCGCGACGCCCTGCGACGCGACGACGACGGAGAGAGAGAGAGAGCGTGAGTGAGAAGAGAGACGCGGAGGCGCGCGATGGATGGATGGATGGACGAGCGAGTTCGCGGGCCCACGGGTCGAACCGCGCGCGCTGCCTGCCGCGCGGCGCGTCTTTTCATTTCATCCATCGTTGTTTTCTCCGACGACGGGATCTCGCGCGCGCGGACGGACGCGGTCGCGGGATGGCGAGGAACGTCGGGCGGACGGGACGCGCGCGGCGTGCGAACCTTGTAGGCGCTGTGCACCTTGTGCTTGAGCTTGTCCATGGCGCCGGGCGCCCGCGCCAAGGGGGTGTGGCTCTGTGGCCCTGTGGCTCTCCGCGGACGTCTCTAAAAAAAGGTGTGCCAACAATCCAACGCGCTGGTATCGGCGCCCAAAAAATGCACTCAAAAAAAATTCAAAGTGTTGATCAAAGCCCCGCCGCCGTCCCTCTCATCACTCCTCGCCGCGCCGGATACACGGTCGGCAGGCATCGCGAAGCGGTCCCCCCGCCTCGCGTCACGACCTGCACGTCACCCCGCGGCTCCATCGCGACCGTCGCGCGCACCGTCGCCACCCCGCGCTCGATCGCGAAGAAGGGAAAGAAAAAACACAAAAGATGAAGAGCGCGACGCAGCACGCGATGATCGCCTCGCGCGCCGCGCTCGCGCCCCCAATCCGCGCGGCACGACGCGGATCTCGCGTGATCTCGCGCCGCGGGCGCGTCTCCGCGCCGCCCGTCCGCGCGGTCGTCTCCGAGCCCGCGGACGCGTCGTCTCCCTCCGCGGGGACGAAGCGCGAGGTCATTCAGCTCTTCCGTCGCCCGTTCCTGAGCGACGAGGCCGCCGCCACGCTGACGCGCAGAGCGAACGCGCTGCCCGCCATCGCGGGCGCGCTCGCGTCGATCGCGACGGAGCAGTGCTTCAACGTCGAGGTCACGTCCGCGCTGACGCCGAGAGAGCTCGAGACGCTCGTATGGCTCCTGCGCGAGACGTTCGAGCCGGACCTGTTCGCGGACGCGTCGACGCTTCGCGCCGATCGCGCCATCGAAGTTGGCCCTCGCCTCGCGTTTCAGTCGGCGTGGTCCACCAACGCCGTCGGCGTGTGCGCCAACACCGGCCTCGGGAAGGTCACGCGCCTGGAGCGCTCGCGGCGCTTCCAGTTGAACTTAACGGACGACGCGCAGGCGTTATCCGACGCGCAGAAGATGGCGTTCGCGAGCATCGTGCACGACCGCATGACGGAGTGCGTCTACGACGAGCCCTTGGCGACGTTTACCACAGACGCCAAGCCGGAGGAAGTGTACACCGTCCCCGTGCTGAGCGAAGGCCGCGCGGCGCTGGAGAAGGTGGATAAAGAGATGGGCCTCGCGTTCGACGAGGAAGACTTCGACTACTACCTCACGCTGTTCCGCGACGACATCGGGCGAGACCCGACGAACGTGGAGCTCTTCGACATGGGCCAGTCCAACTCGGAGCACTCGAGGCACTGGTTCTTCGGCGGGAACCTCATCGTCGACGGCGTGCCGCAGCCCGGCTCGCTGTTCAAGATGGTCAAAGACACGATCGCGGGCGAGCGCGGGCACAACTCCACGATCGCGTTCAAGGACAACTCGAGCGCCATCCGGGGTTACGTGAACGCGCCGCTGCGCCCGACATCCGCGGGCGCGCCGTCGCCGCTCGCGCCGCGACGGGTGGATCTGGACCTGCTCCTCACCGCGGAGACGCACAACTTCCCGTCCGGGGTCGCGCCGTACCCGGGCGCGGAGACGGGCGCGGGCGGGCGCATGCGCGACACGCACGCGACCGGGATCGGCTCGCTGCTCACCGCGGGTACCGCGGGATACTGCGTGGGGAACCTTCGAATTCCGGATAACGTCGCCGCGCACGAGGCGGATGATTTCAAGTACCCGTCGAACCTCGCGCCGCCGCTGCAGATCCTCGTCGACGCGTCCAACGGCGCGTCGGACTACGGGAATAAGTTTGGCGAGCCGCTCATCGCGGGGTACTGCCGCTCGTTCGGGTCGCGGCTCAAGAACGGCGAGCGAAGGGAGTGGATCAAGCCCATCATGTTCAGCGGCGGTTTCGGACAGATCGACCACGCGAACTTGGAGAAGACCGAGGGCGACGTCGGGATGCTCGTCGTGAAGATCGGCGGCCCCGCGTACAGGATCGGCATGGGCGGCGGCGCGGCGTCGTCCAAGGCTGGCGGCGAGGACGAGGCGAACGCGGACCTGGACTTCAACGCGGTGCAACGCGGCGACGCGGAGATGTCAAACAAGCTCAACCGTGTCGTCAAGGCGTGCGTCGAGCTCGAGGGCGACAACCCGATCTTGAGCATCCACGACCAGGGCGCGGGTGGGAATTGCAACGTGTGCAAGGAGCTCATCTACCCCAAGGGCGGCACGCTGGACATTCGCGCGGTGAAGCTCGGGGACGCGACGCTGAGCGTGCTCGAGATTTGGGGCGCGGAGTATCAAGAAAACTCCGCGATGTTGATCGCCCCCGAGTCGCTTCCGGTGATCGAGCGCATCTGCGCGCGCGAGCGGTGCCCGTTCAGCGTCCTCGGCAGCATCGACGGCAGCGGCCGCGTGAAGCTCGTGGACCCGACCGCCCCGCCGGGGTCGCCGACGCCGGAGGACCTCGACCTCGAGAAGGTGCTCGGAGACATGCCTAAGAAGACGTACGACTTGAAGCGCGCGACGTTCGAGAACGACCCCGTGGCGCTCCCCGCCGGGACGACCGCGATGGCCGCGCTCGATCGCGTGCTTCGCCTCCCGAGCGTCTGCTCCAAGCGCTTCCTCACCACGAAGGTGGACCGCAGCGTCACCGGCCTCGTCGCGCAGCAGCAGTGCGTCGGCCCGCTGCAGATCCCCATCGCGGACGTCGCGGTCATCTCCCAGACGCATTTCGGAACCACCGGCGGCGCGACGTGCATCGGCGAGCAGCCAATCAAGGGCATGGTAAACCCCGGCGCGATGGCGCGCATGTCCCTCGGCGAGTCGCTCACGAACCTCGTCTTCGCGTGCACGTCCGGGCTGAGGGACGTCAAGTACTCCGGGAACTGGATGTACGCGGCGAAGTTGCCCGGCGACGGCGCGCACATGTTTGACGCGTGCGTCGCGTTGTGCGACGCGATGAACGACCTGGACGTGGCGATCGACGGCGGCAAGGACTCGCTGTCCATGGCCGCGCGCGCCGACGGCGAGGTCGTCAAGGCGCCCGGCTCGGTGGTCATGTCCGGGTACGTCACCGTGCCGGACATCACCAAGACGGTGACCCCGGATCTGAAGCTTCCGGGTTCGGGGAAGCTCTTCCTCGTGGAGTTCGCGAGCGCGGCGGGGCGGCGGCGGCTCGGCGGCTCCGCGCTCGCGCAGGCGTACGACCAGATGGGCGACGTCGCGCCGGACATGGACGACC
>Ga0181560_10004424_pt1 | contig 12718 bp, 11 predicted proteins | sample 011ome_20_FD_133751 | JGI IMG/M metagenome (GOLD analysis project Ga0181560, IMG submission 133751) | Coastal salt marsh microbial communities from the Groves Creek Marsh, Skidaway Island, Georgia - 011509CT metaG (megahit assembly) | ecosystem: Environmental > Aquatic > Marine > Intertidal...
ACTGCCTCCCATACGACCCCGTTCGCGTGGTGAACGCCGATCCTTAAGGACTTTTCCCGTCGTCACTCTTCACCCGCGCTTCCCTTTCAACGTTTGACCGGTAAGACGTTCGACTGACCGATCCGCTTCACCCACGCAGGGGTTCGACGACGAGAGGATCGACCTGACGAAGCTGACCAAGGCGGAGCGCCTCAAGCTCATGGACGAGGGCGTCATCCCGCGGATACCGACGCGCGCGCCCGCGGTGACCGCGATCGCGTGCTCGAGAGACGGCTCCTCGATCGTCGCCGCGGTGGAGGGCCAAGCGCGGCTCGCGGCGCTGACCGTCGAGGGCGCGTCGACGCCGACGCCGACGCTGACACTGCGGGGGTGGACGCCGACGACGATCTGCGGCGCCGAGCCGTCGGGCGCGACGCCGTCGTCGCTGTGCTTCCGCGGTGAGGGCGACGCGACCGAGCTGTGGGTCGCCGCGGTCGCGAACGGGGAGGGCGCGCACGACGCGAACGCGGGCGTCGTCGTCGCGATGACGGGCGAGGGGTTGAGAGAGGAGCGCGCGATCGCGCGGCTGACGACGGCGGCGCCGAGGGAGCTCGAGGCTGGGTTGCCCGGCGTCGGCGACGCGATGCGGCCGCGCGTGTACGAGAACAAGGAGAAGTTCGAGGATCGGAAGAAGCTGCGGAACGATCAGAAGCCGGAGAAGGGGGGGAAGCAGGCGAGGGAGGTCCGGGAGATGGCGGCGAAGTGAAGCGAGTCGCCGTCTGTACTTCGATGCATCAGACTAAAAACGCATAGAGTACGAGTACAACGAACATTTTCGTATGGAAATTGAGTCTGATGAGTACGCGCCCGCCGTCGCCGCCAGTCTCTACCTCTAGCCAGCAGCTGCTCGCAATTTTGAACTACGACTCGCGCGCGTCCGTCGCGCGACGCGCCACAACGACGGAACGCGCGCGCGCTCGCGTCTTCGCGATCGTCCCGAGCGCTCGGTCGGAGCGCAGCGCGAGTCTCGACGCCGGTCGCGTCGTCGTCGTCGCGAGAGGGAGGGCGCGGCGTCGCGCGAGAGAGGCCGACCGCGCGGACGCGCTTCCTGATTTTCAAAACTCGACGACGACGACGACGACGACGACGCGCATGGCGACGACCGGCGCCGTCGCCGCGACGCCCGCGGCGAAGATGACCGAGCGCCAGCAGCTCGCGATCGCGCTCAGGGAGTCCATGTCCGCGGCCGCGACGCCGGTGACGGCGGGCGGGACGTCCGCGCGCGCGGAGGCGTCCCCCGACGGCGAGGCGCGTCGCGCCCCCGCGCGACCGTTCGCGCCCGCGCCGCGCCTCGACGCATTTCATTTTCTTCGACGGAAGCCCGCCCGCCTCCCTCCTCCCCGCGTCGATGCATTCTCCTCTGACGCGCGATCCCCTCCGCCCCTCCTTCTCGCCGCTCGCGTCGTTCGTCTCGCAGCCGCTCGCCGAAGCGCGCGCGGAGGAGCCAAAGCGACGGAAGCTCACCAGGGTCCAGAAGGAGCTCGCGTCGCTCGCGCCGTGGGCGTGGGATCCGCTCGTGTCGCGGCACGCCCCGGGGGCGAGCATGATGCGCGACTTCACCGAGGTGGTCGCGGACAAGACGGTGACGACGAACACGACGTCGTACACGTTCAAAGGGACGACGGTCAGCGGCGGCGTCGAGCTCCCGGGGTCGCCGGTCGCGCCCGCGACGGCGGCGAAGGCGACGCCGCGGGGGTTCAATAATTTCGACGCCAAGGGCGGCGCCGGCGCCGGCGCGCGTCCTCGGACGGCGACGCCGCCGACGGCCGCGGGCGCGTCGACGCCACCGTCCGCCGTCGCAGTCGGAGCGGCGAAGTACCCTAGGGTGCTGAGCAACAGTGGCGGCGTCTTAAAGACGCCGGCGCTCGCTTCCTCTCTGCAGCGGGAGAAGAAGAAGCGGGAGAAGAAGAAGAAGCACAGACTCTCCGTGGGGAGCGGCGGCGGCTCGCCGGGCGGCTCCGTCGACGGCGACGGCGACGGCGACGCGAGGAACCTCGTCGCGGAGCTCGAGCGCGCGGTCTCCCCGGTCTCCCCGACCGCGAGCGAGGAGGGCGAGCACGCGCGCGCGTCCGTGCGCGTCGCGCGGCGCGAAAAGGCGGAGAGGGAGGAACGCGAGACGGCGACGGCGCGGCGCGAATCGGAGGAGAGGGTAAAGGCGCGCGCGAAGCGGGAGAAAGCCGCGGAGAAGGCGAAGGAGAAGGAGAAGGCGGCCGCGGAGAAGGCGGCGGCATCCGCGGCGACCAAGGAGAAGATCGCGAAGGAGAAGGCGAGGCGCACGAGCGGCGGCGTCGTCAAGGACAGAGAGCCCGACAAGGAAAACGTCAAGCCGCTCCCCGCCGGGAAGGTGAGACTGCTTCCCGTACGACCCCGTTCGCGTGGTGAACGCCGTTCCTTGAGGACTTTTCCCGTCGTCACTCTTCACCCGCGCTTCCCTTTCAACGTACGTTTGACCGGTGAGACGTTCGACTGACCGATCGCTTCACCCACGCAGGACGCGAACGTCTCTAGGCCTCCGCGCGGCGCCGCGACGACGGCGCCGCGCTCGCACCACCGCCGCCCGCGCGCGCCGCCCGCGCCCGCCGCCGCCGCCGTCGCGGATCGCCGCGGGTCGAACTCGAGAGCGGCGGCGCTTCTCGCCGTCGCCGCCGCGGAGGCAGCGTTCGACGCGGAGAAGTCGAGCGGCGCGCGACGAACGACGGCGTCGCAGCACCTCCTCGCGATGTACTACAAGCTCTCCGGACGGGAGGGCGGAGAGGCAGACGAGGCGGACGACGACGAGGACGACGACGACGACTCGGAAGACGACGCGCTCGCCGCGGCGCCGGCGCCGGGACCGACCCGCGACGTTGTGCCACGTCAGTTCCACGTCAGCGCATCGTCAGCCGCGCCGTCGTTCTTCGACGCGACGAGCTGCGGCCCGTTTCGAGGCGCGGAGATGACGAAACCGGAGGACTTCGCGCGGTACCACGCGCAGCCGCAGCGGGTCGTGTCGCTGACGAACACCCTCGCGCGGGCGTGCGCGTACGTGAACGAGGTGGACGCGAGAGTGGAAGTGGGAGGGGGAGAACACATTTAGCTCGGTGATGCGATGGACGGGCGGGCGCGGCGCGTCGCGAAAGGTTCACGGGGGGGTGGGGGGGTGCATTTTTGTAACGCGATTTAACGCGATTTAACGGAACGAAACTCGCGCGTCGTATCATCAACAAACGTCGTCGCTCCGTCGTTTACGCGGCACCCCCCACCACCCACCCAGCTATGATGTAACTAACGCGCATCCATCGCGCGTCAGTTACGTTACGCCGCCCGTCGCCGTCCTCGTCGTCCGTCCGTCACTGCACCGACGCGACGAGCTCGCGCACGCGGCTGAGCACGATCTCGTTGGCGCACTCGCACGCGTCCGCGGTGTACGGAAACGGCAACCTCGCGCACCCCATGACGACGAGACTCACATGAGCGCCCGGCGCGCCCCCCGACTTGGCCGACCGCTCCTCGGACACGGGCACGCGCGCAGCCTCGAGCGTGGCGCGCACGCGCGACATCCGCGCGATCGCGGCGGCGTCGTCGCGATCGCGGCTCGAATTCGAACTCGCGTTAGCAGAGCGTCCCCCGACGGGCGGATAGACGGCCGCGCCGTTCCCGCCATTCGCTCCCGCCCCGGTGGACAACCGGCTGATGTCCTCCGAGAGCCCTCCCCGCGACGACGAAACCGGCGAGACGAAGTCGCCGCCGCTCGCGGGAGAAGAGAACTCTCCGAACCCTCTGGACCCGCCGACGTTTTCCTTGTACGTCGCTCCCCCCGACGCCGCGGCGAGCGCGCCCGCGGCGCTTCGTCCCCCCCCGTCCGCGCCGCCTCCCTCGTACCGCCCGTGCGGGGACACCCCCGCGGCGAGGTACGACACCGGTCGAACCCCGTCGAACGACTTCCTCGTCAGCGCTTCCATCGCGAGCTGGTTGCCGCCGACCACCTCGACGCCTCGGATGGCGTGTCCGGGGACGACGATCAGCGGGTCCCTCTCCAGGTTGATCGCGCTCGCGGGTTGGCCTTTGATTAACGCTCGTCGCGGCTGCGTTACGCGATGATTGGATTGGATTGGATGTTGGATTGAATTGGCGGCGGCGGGAGACGCGAACGAGGACGGAATGATTAAAAAAAAAAGCAGCCGTCGCGCGAAGGCGCGGGGAGGGGGGGGCGATCCGCGGACGAACCTTGAGCAGCGCGACGGAGAAGTTCACCGGGTCCACGGTGTAGACGATCCCCATCCGCGTGGACGCGTCTCCGAGGGTTATGATCACCTCTTGTCCGATTAACGCCTGATGCGTGGGAGTTACGTTACGACGAGGGAGAGAGGTCAGGCGGCGGGATTATCGTGACACTTGGCTTCGAAAGTTTGACGGCGTCGAGAATGGAATGGAATGGGGGTTGCCGAAGCGACGGCGCGACGCGGCGACGCGACGCGCGGCCGCGCCGTCGCCGCTTCGCGCGGGAAACGCGAGCAGATCTCGAGATCGCACCTTGACGTGATTCGTGTTCAGCGCGGAGAGGTTCTGTGGAGAGGAACGGCGTCGAGGAGGAGCGCGGGCGTCAGCGACGACGCGTGTCGAACGGCGGCGGCGAAGAGGCGCGCGCCGACGGCGGCTGATGCCTCGATATGAAAAGTCGGACACGGCCGAAAGCCGCGCGCGATGGCGCGCGCGAGCGCGGGAACGGTCCGAGAGCGGTCGCGCACCTCGAAGTGAGACGCGTTCGAGCTGTTCATCGCGGTCTCGGCGACCATGACGCGCGGCGCGGCGGCGGCGGCGGCGAAGATCCGCGCGGCGTTCGAGCGGGGATTGTTCGCTGCCCGTTCAGTTTCCAGCGCGCGCGCGGGTCGGGAACGCGGGTATCCGACGCGCGCTCAGATCCCTCGCGCGCGGTCGCGGTCGAGATCGATGAAACACGCGGCGAAGGACGGTTTCGCGCGGTCGCGCGAGCCCTTCGTCGTTCGCGTCCGTCCGCGCGCGCGTGCAATGCCGCGCGACGGCTGGGTGTGTTAGTAGGGGTATGCATCTGGATGACTTGTTCAAAAAGCTACAAACCGCGTAGTACGAGCGCTGACTGTTTGCTCGTAGCGCCGTATCCACTCGTCCACATACGCCGTGACTCAGCAGAAATCTTCTGCAGAAGATTTTTTGTTGGATATTTTTCCCCGCCGCCACCGTCGTCGTACTCGTACTCGTACGCGTTCTCGGTCAGAATCGGCAGATCCTACGTCGTACGAAATTTCGTACTTCTCCCGCCCGATTTCACGTCGGCGGCGCTTTTGCACACGTCGCATAAGCCCTAGCTTTTTTATGCGTGAAGACTTGGGGTTCGCTCGGCGGTCGGCGGCGGCGAGCGGAGAAAGCCACGACTTTGAACCCAGCGCTCCTGCCGTCGATCGCTCTCTCTCGCACGCGCCGGCCTCACCCTCGACGCACGCATCCCCGATGGCCGCCACCGCCGCAATGCCCGTCGTGGCGCCCCGCGCCGCCGTCGCTCGCGCCGGTGCGTCCTCGCGCGACGTCGCTCGTCCGTCCGCCGCGGCGCGGCGCGGCGCGACCCGCGATCGATCGCATCGTTCGTTCGATCGCGGCACCGTCGTCGTCGTCCGCGATCGCTTTTCCGCCGCCGACCCGACCGCCGACGCCTCCGTCTCTCCTTCCTCTCTTCTCCGACGTACGTCGCAGGCAAGCGCGCCGCCGCGAACGAGCGCGCGTCCACGACGCGCGCGATGGCGACGCCGTCGAAATCCCCGAACGGCGCCAAGCCGCGCGCGCTCATCAGCGTCAGCGACAAGACGGGCATGACGAACCTCGCGGCGGAGCTCGCGAAGCTCGGGTACGAGGTCGTCAGCACCGGCGGCAGCGCGAAGGCCATCTCCGACGCGGGCGTGGACGTCACCGCGGTGGACGCGATCACGAACTACCCGGAGATGCTCGACGGCCGCGTGAAGACGCTCCACCCCGCGGTACACGGCGGCATCCTCGCGCGCCGCGACGTCGCGTCGCACGTCGACGCGGTGACGACGCACGACATCGGATACGTCGATATCGTCGCGGTGAACCTGTATCCGTTCCGCGAGACGGTCGCCAGCGGCGCGGGGTTCGAGCGATGCGTGGAGAACATCGACATCGGCGGCCCGGCGATGATCCGCGCGGCGGCGAAGAACCATCCGTTCGTCTACGTCCTGGTCGACGCCGCCGACTACGGTCCGCTGATCGAACACATCAAGTCGAACCCGTCCGACGCCGACGACCTCGCGATGCGCAAGAAGCTCGCGTGGAAGGCGTACCAGCACTGCGCGTCGTACGACGCCGTCGTCGCGGAGTACCTCTGGAGCGAGATTGGCGACGGCGCGCCCGCGCCGGAGCTCTGCGTCCCGATGACGTTGGCCGATACCCTTCGCTACGGCGCGTGACTGCTTCCCATACGCTCCCGTTCGCGTGGTGCACGCCGTTCCTTAAGGCGTTTTATCGCGCGCTGTGGACCTCACGTTTTGACACGTGGGAATGATATCCACCAATCGCATCCCCTCGTGACTGACGCGCGTCTTCCCCTCGACCAATCAATCGCAGGCGAGAACCCGCACCAAGCCGCCGCCGTGTACTCGGACGCGTCGCTCGCCGAAGCCGGCGGCGAGGGCGTCGGCCGCGCGACGTTACACCACGGCAAGGAGATGAGCTACAACAACTACCTCGACGCGGAGGCGGCGTACTCGTGCGTCAGCGACTTCCCTACCTCGGACCCGACGTGCGTCGTCGTCAAGCACACCAACCCGTGCGGCGTCGCGTCCGCTTCCGGATGCGGCGGCGACGTCCTCGAGGCGTACAGAGCCGCGGTGCGAGCGGACCCGATCAGCGCGTTCGGCGGGATCGTCGCGTTCAACTGCGAGGTCACGGAGGAGATGGCGAAGGAGATCAGAGAGTTCCGCTCGCCGACGGACGGCGAGACGCGGATGTTTTACGAGATCGTCATCGCGCCGGCGTACACGGAGGCGGGCCTCGCGACGCTCAAGGGCAAGTCCAAGAACCTGCGCATCCTGGAGGCGAAGCCGCGGACGCCGTCGAGCACGCTCAGGCAGGTGGGCGGCGGGTGGCTCCAGCAGCAGAGCGACTCGCTGCTCCCCGAGGACATCGAGTTCACGACCGTGTCCAAGACGCAGCCGACGCCGGACCAGGCGCGTTCGTTCTCCTATTCGCACTGGTTCCCATGCGACCGCGTTCGCGCGGTGCACGCCGTTTCTTAAGGACTTCACTTCCCGCGCGCGTGACTCTCCGTCCGCGCCTCGGTTTCGATCCCGACACACCGCGACGCCCGCCTCGCGACTCCACATCTGACGCCTTTCGACTCCGCCCCGACGTCGCTTCGTATGGGCAACGACCCTCAGATCGAGGCGCTCAAGTTCGCGTGGAGGTGCGTCAAGCACGTCAAGTCCAACGCGATCACGGTCGCGACGAAGGGGCGCCTGCTCGGGATGGGCAGCGGGCAGCCGAACCGCGTGAACTCCGTGCGAATCGCGCTCGAGAAGAGCGGCGAGGAGACGGAAGGGAGCGTGCTCGCGTCGGGTGCGTTTTTCCCCTTCGCGTGGGGCGACTCCGTGGAGAAGGCGTGCCAGGCGGGCGTGAAGGCGATCGCGCATCCGGGCGGGAGCATGCGCGATCAGGACGCGGTGGACTGCTGCGATAAGTACGGCGTCGCGCTCGTCGTCACGGGGCACCGTCACTTCCGTCATTAAGCGGAGGAGAAGGAGGAGGAGGAGGAGGAGGGAGCGGGTCGACGGGACGGACGCCCTCGCGATTTATTTTATTTGAAAACCGCGCGCGCGCGGCGCATTCACATCACGTCATCGCGACATCGCGCCCCCGGCGAACGATCATCGCGTCGCGTCGCATCGCGTCGCATCGCATCGCATCGCATCGCTCGCTCATTTATCCTCGCCCGGGTACGGGTCCGATTTCACGTCGATCACGGGCTCGATCGACGGCGGCCCGTCGCGCGTCGGCCGCTTTTCAATCACCGTTCCGGTGACGTCGAGAAACAAGCCGTCCTTCACGCCGCCGCCGCCGCCGCCGCCCGCCGCCGCCGCCCTCAGGCGAGCCTTGACCTCGTTCGCGTCCCACTTCTCGCCGATCCTCTCCCTGAGCTTCTCCCTCGCGACGGCCTCGTCGTCGTCGTCGTCTCCCTCCGCCGCGGCGATCCGCGCCTTGTACTTCTTGAGTCTGTTCGCCGCGACGACGGCGACGACCCACGCCGACGCGCCCGCGGCGACGGCGCCGCCGCCGACCCACAGCGCCGTGCTCGCGGTGACGCCGCCGATCGTCGTGACGCCGCCGAGGTCCACGTGCGGCACGACTTGTGGGAGCGACGGCGGGTGCGCGACGCGGTGCTCGCGCGTCACCGTCGGGGGTTTCGCGGAGCGCGGCGTCGGCGGAAGCAAGCCTGTGGTGCCCGGCGCGAATCCAAAATCTGGCTCCGCGATGACGTCCTCTCTTCCTCCGGGCCCACCGACGCGGCCGCGCGCCGCCTTGCCTTCCCTCGCGCCGAGCTCCAGGATCCTGCGCTCTCTCAGGTACGCCTCGCGCGACTCGACCCCCCATCCCCCGGACGGCTTCACGCCGTAGAACCGTTGCCAGTTCTTCACCGCGTTGACCTGGCGTGGTGGGTGAAGCGATCGGTCAGTCGAACGTCTTAGCGGTCAAACGTTGAAAGGGGAGCGCGGGTGAAGAGTGACGACGGGAAAAGTCCTCAAGGAAAGGCGTGCACCACGCGAATTGGGTCGTACGGGAAGCAGTTTGTCTCACCGTGATCGGACCAAAGTATCCCGTCGCGCCGTCTCGGTACTTGTAGTGCCCCTCCCCGGCGAGATACCGCTGCAGCTCCGCGACTCGCTCCGAGGTTTCGCCCTCGCACATGTACTCGATCCCAAAGTCGTGCACGTCCACGCCCGCGCCGCGCAGGCGCTCGAGCTCGCCGAGGAAGTTGGGCGGCGCCGCGGGTGGGAATCCGAATCCGCTCGAGTTGGACGTCGACGCGCCGCCTCGCTTCGCGCGGCAGGCGAGGTGCGACGCGCGAAGACGCGACGCGGCCGCAGTCGCGGAGCCTGAGGACGCTCTCGACGAGAAGCTCGAGGTATCGCGCGAGGGGGACGACCATCGCGGCGACGCGCGCGCGAGCGGCGAGGACGCCATCCCGTTGATCGGATTGGATTTCTTCTTTCTTCTTCGCGCCTTCTCGGCGGCCACCGCACCGATCGGTCGGCTGCTGGAACGATCGACGATCGACGATCGGGGGCGCGAGGACCGACGCCGACCGCGGAGGCGCGCGAGACGGCGACGCGCTCGAGTCTCCGCGGCGAAGGAAAACTTCTTCGCGCGCGACGACGGCGTTCGACGCGCGCGGCGTGCGCGCGCGCTGTGCCGCGACGCTCCGCGGGACCTCCCAATTCGTTCTGTTCTTCCCGCCTTGTCGTCGCGACGCGTGCGCACCGACCGCGCGGCGACCGCGCCGCGCGATACCAGCGAAGTTTCGCCGCGTCGTCTCCGCATTCGCGCACCTCGCGCCCTCGCGCGACCACCAGGCGCGCGCCCGCGACGCGATGTTCGGCGCGCCGAAGCACCGCGGGGACGGGAAAGACCGGGCGAAGCCGCGGCCGGAGTCCGGTGCGTCGTCGATCGCGCGCGCGCGCGGCGTCCGTCGTCGTCGTCGCGTCGTTCGATCGCCCGCGATGAGCGCGAATTTCGCCCCGACCGACGATTGCATTCGCGCCCGCGAGGATGCATGGATCCGTCGACCGATCGATCGATCCATCGCGCGCCCCCGCGCCCTAACTCGAGTCCCAAACCTGACTTCATCCCCGCCGTCGCCTCCCCGTCCAAACCCTCCTCCTCCAGCGCCTCCGAGGCGAACGCACGGCCCCGCGCACCACCCCGCGCCTCCGCGCCAGCTCGTCGAGGCGGTCCGCGCGCGATACCCACTCTGGGCCACCCTCGGCATCGACGCGCTCGCGCTCGCGCGCCAGCGCGCGCTGCCGTGGCTCCTGAAGCAGATCGAGGACGTGTACGACGAGCGGTACGCGCACGACGTCGCGGAGCTCGAGTTCGCGGCCGGGTGCGTGCGCGACGAGAAGAAGAAGAGAGGAGGAGGAGGAGGAGGCGGTACAGCCGGCGGCGACGCGGACGACGAGTCGGACGCGGCTGCGGCGATCATCGAAGCCGCGCTCGCGCCGAGGCCGTTCCCCGAGTACGTCCTCGCGCACTGCGCGCGACGGTACGGCGTCAAGTCTCTCGCGGAGAAGGCGGCGTGGGAGCTCATGTGCAACGCGGAGGCGGCGAGGAGCGCGGGAGCGCACACGTCCGTGGATCTGTTTTGCGCGTTTTGCAACCGCGGATACGACGACGAGGAGCTGATGTTCTTCCTCTACGTCCGACAGGTGCGCGGCGCGCGTCGTCCGACACGGACACGACACTTTCGCGTGACATCTCATCTCGACCGCGCGATCGTCCACGTGGATTTCAAATCTTTTCGCATCCGATCGCGCGCCGACCAATCGAATCGATCCCTCACCGCGAATCGAATCCATCGACAGCAACTCTTGTCGGCGTGCGCGAGAGCGCTGCCGCGGGTGGACGTGCACGACGTGAAAGGCGCGTCGCAGCGGTTCCTCGCCGGGCCTCCGGCGCCGCCGCTGCCTCCCGCGATCGCGCTCACGGAGAAGCGCGCGAGGGACGTCACGCGGAGCGTCTTCGGCGGCGCCGTCGCGGACGGGATGCTCTGTCAGGCGGTGTTGCAGCTCGTCGGCGATTTTTTCAAGGAGAAACGCGAAGAGGCGTCGCGCGAGAAGAAGGGCAAGGGCAAAGGCAAGGGCAAGGGCGGCGGATCCGGGAGAGGCGGCGTGGACGCCGCCGCGGAGGCGACGATGGAGGCGTACTACTACCTCAAGCTCATGCTGAGCGCGTACCGGGACACGCGGCCGGACGGCGGCGGCGAGGACGACCCGTCCGCGGCGCCCGCGGTCGCCGCGCGAGAGGAAGCGCTCGACCGGCTGTTCATCGGCGAGGACGTGGACGCGGCGCCGTCGGTGACGACCGCGGACGGCGGTGACGACGTCTCGACGTCCCCGGGGCGGGCGTCCGGCGGCGGATGGGGCGCCGGCGGTGCGACGTCGGCGGCGACGGCGGCGGCGGCGACGGCGGCGGACGCCGCATTTCGCGCCGCCTCGCCCGCGAGAGAAACTAACTCCCCCTCTGGGAAACTCTCCGTGGACCCGAACGGGACGTACGTCAAGCTCGTGCGACGCGCCATCTCGAACAGCTGCGGGATGTACTGCGACGTGTACCTGATCCAGGTGGCGCGAGACGTCGCGCCCGCGACGTTCGCGGAGATCAAAGCCAAGGCGACGGCGGAGCTCGACCGACGCGCGCAGGGGCTGTTTTCCGGCGCGCTCGCGGCCGCGTTCCCCGGCGTCGTCGTCGTCGAGAGTGTTGAAGATGTTAACGGCGGCGACGGCGCCGCGGCCCACGTGGCGGCGTCGGAGCCCGCGCTCGTGGAGACGACGCGGCGGAGCGTGTCGGCGTTGATGCGTCGCGGCGCGAACGCGACGGGCGCGGGGGGGAAGGACGCGAAGGACGTGGCGAAGCAGATCTTGGCGACGAAGACGATACGAGCGACCGTGGAGCCGATGCTGTCGCGGCTGCTGTCGGAGCTCCCGGAGGACGAGTTCGATGAGGAGGAGGAGGAGGAGCAGGAGAACTTGGATTGATCGTAATCTCTACTGTAAGGTATCACGCGACGACGTCCGACCGTCGCCGAAAAAAATACCGCCCGTCTCGTCGCGTCGCGTCCACTTTTTGACAGCTCGCGTCGATTCAACGTACGTTCTGCTTCGTTCACTCACGCCGCCGCGAGCTCGGCCTCGAGTGCGTCCACTTCGTCTTGCGCGTAGGTGGCGCCGAGCTCCACCGCGACGCGGTGCCACTTCAGCGCCTCCGTTTTGTTCACCGCCACGTCCCTAAACGCGTCGTTGTCCCGGCTCGCGTCTCCCGCGTACCTCCTCGCGTACGGGCCGTATCTGTAGATGAACCCGAGCGCATACGCGGCCCCTTTTTCACCCAACTCGGCCGCTTTGACGTACAGCTCGAGCGACTTCACTATATTTTTCTCCACGCCAAGGCCCTCCACGTAGCACCCCGCGAGGTAGTAGGTAGCTTCGGCGTGCCCACACCTGGACGCCCTTTCGAACCACTCGACCGCCTTCGTCACGTCTCTCTTCACGCCGTACCCATAGAGGTAGCAGCTTCCGATCCAGCAAATGGCGTCGGCGTCTCCAGTCGCCCTGCGCCACCAGTAGACCGCACGCTTCCTCTTCCCCGCGTCGTAAAGCCCTCGACCGAGCTCGAATAACGCCCTCGGAGAGCCCCCGGGCAACGACGCGTCAGACTTCTCCGCGTCCCTCCACACCTTGCTCACCTGGGCGAGCGCGACGCGGTCTCGCGGGTCGTCCCCGAGGTGCGAGAACACGACGGCGGCGACGTTCTCGGGTATAGTGTTGAAACCGGTGCTCGAGCGAGTCCGCATGGCTTGGATCTGGGCGGGGGGCGGCGGCGGGGGCGCGCGGAAGACTGAAGTGACGTTCTTTTTCCTCTTCTGCTTCTCAACACAGAA
>Ga0181560_10004429_pt1 | contig 12707 bp, 7 predicted proteins | sample 011ome_20_FD_133751 | JGI IMG/M metagenome (GOLD analysis project Ga0181560, IMG submission 133751) | Coastal salt marsh microbial communities from the Groves Creek Marsh, Skidaway Island, Georgia - 011509CT metaG (megahit assembly) | ecosystem: Environmental > Aquatic > Marine > Intertidal zone...
CAGACACTCCAGCATCGCGGTTTCGATCTCGCCCAGCTCGACGCGTCTGCCTCGGATCTTCACCTGGCCATCCCCGCGTCCCAACAAAACGCGTCCTCCGTTTCCTTCTCCGCGCTTAGTGACGTCCCCGGTGCGGAACAGCCGCTCCTCGTTTCCGTCGGCGCCGACGACGACCCGGAACCGCGCGGAGGTCAGCGCGGGGTCGCCCGCGTAGCCCAGGCCCACCTGCGGGCCGGCGAGCCACAGCTCGGCGAGGGTGTCGTGCGTTTTGTTTTTGTTTCGAGAAACGCTCGCGTCGTCGTCGACCGCGTTCGCGGGGTCGTCGCCGGGAGGCGCGGCGTGGATCGCGCGAACGCCCGGGAACGCGTCCCCGAGACGCCTTCGGCTCTCGGCGTCGCCGGCCTCGATCTTCGAGAACGTCTGGTACACGCAGCACTCCGTGACGCCGTAGGTGTTCGCGAGCGTCGGGACGAGGCCCACCCACGTCTCCGCCAACGTCCTGGGCGTCGGCTCGCCCCCCAGCGCCACGACGCGTAGCGCGGGGAAAAGCTTTTCCACACACGCGGATTTCCGCGAGAGGTTCGTCGTCGCGCGACTCGGACTCATCAAAGAGTCTTTCATCAAAGAGTTTTTTTCAATCCGGGGTGAAACGTTCGCGAGACACACCGACCCCAGCGCGGTGGGCGTGGCGGTGAGGTGCGTCGCGGCGGTCGCAGCCAGACACGCGCCGAGGTGGCTCACGAGCTTCGCCTCGGGGCACAGCGCGACGCAGCCCCCCGCCGCGAGCGACGCGTACACGTCCCCGAGCGAGGGGTCGAACACGTGCGGGCTCGCCACCAAGACGACGCTCGAGGCGTCGAGGCGGTGCGTCTCGCGCTTGCCGGCGGCGAACCACGCCAGGGCGCCCCGCGTGGCCACGCACCCTTTGGGCGTCCCCGTGCTCCCAGACGTGAAGAAGACGTGCGAGATGCGCTCGGGGTGGCGCTCGATACACGTGTCGAGGTCCAGGTCGGCGAGCGCCGCGACGAGCGCGCCGTCCGGAAACTCCGACTCCGTCTCTCCGATCGCCGCCGATCGGAGAGTTCCGTCTTCGGTTCCGTCTTCCCAGGCGCGCGCGTCGAACGTCTCGGAGAGACGCAAGACGTCGACGAGACCGTTCTTTCCGTTCCCATCTTCCGTTCCCGGGCCCGGGGCGTCGCGTAACGTTTCGAGCGCCTCCGCGACGGCGCGGCGCGCGTCGTCGTCGTCGTCCACGACCACCGCCGAAACCTTCGCGTCGCGCATCGCCGCCGCCAGCCGCCGCGGCGGGTCGTGTTTCGATAGCGGCACGAACGCGCACCCGCACAGACCGACCGCTAAAGTTAACAACAGCAAACCCGGGCCCTCGGACACGCACGCGCCGACGCAGTGCGCCCGGTGCTCGGGCGACGTTTGCAGCGGACTCACCCTCGGCGGCGGATCGCCGCGCGCGTCGACGACTTTCCACACCTTCGCCGCCGCCGCCGCCGCCGCGCGATAGGTTCGCGCGTAGGACCACGTCACCGGGTCGCGCTCGAAGCTGTGCCACGCGAACGCGGGGGTGTGGGCCCCCGCGGGGTCGCACGCGAGGCGCACGAACAGCGCGAGGGGGGACGGAGGCGTTTCCATCGCGTTCGCGTTCGCGTTCGCGGTCGCGTTCATCACTCGCGTTTACTGGGCGTTCGGGCGTTCAGTCGAGTTCTCTACGACGCATCGTTCCGGCTCTGGGCCGAAAGGGCCGACGGGTACGCGTCGAGGACCGCCGCCTGCATGCGCTCGAGTGTCCCCAGATCCAGCGGGGGTAGGCCCGAGGACTTCGCGCGGATGGACTTCGCGGCCGCTTTGGCTTTGCTCTTGCTCAGCCGAACCGCGTCGCCCCCGCCCTGCGTGCACAGCAGCCGGACGAACTTCTCAGCCTCGGGTTTCCCGACGCCCTCGATTTCCAGCGCGGCGACGGCTGCGCACGCGCGCTCGAAGGCGTGATCTGGAGGGCCGATGCAGCACAGGCAGTTGGGCTTGTGCCGTTCACTCTCGGTACCGGGTAGCCGAAACGGACCCCCGGAGGCGCGCATCCGGCAGTGGCGACAGGGACGCGTTTCTTCGCGACCACCGCCGTTTCATCGTCCGAGAAAAGCGCGACCGCCGCCAAGCGCCGGCAGAAAAAGCGCACGATTTCGTTGTTACGTAGTAAACCTGGAGCCCGGAGCGCCACTTTAGGGGCGCCTGCCCGCTCGCCATCCGCGGACCATGCCTCTCCCGGCGCACGTCAGGGTCCGGCGGGAGTGCCTGACCTTCGTCGTGCTGGGCGCCACGGGCAACCTCGCGCAGAAGAAGCTCCTGCCGTCGTTGTTTAACCTCTACGCGAACGGGCATTTACCGCCCAGGACGCTCATCGTGTGCGCGGGCAGGCCGGCCCATTCCGACGCGGAGTTCAACCGGATCACCGCGGCCGGCTTGAAACAGTTCCTCGATGGCTCGAACGTCGCGAAAGCCGCGCGCGGGGACCCGAACGCCAAGGTGACGCGGCAGCAGTCGTTGTCCGCGGGCATCGACGATCTGGACCTCGAGTTCCGCGCGAGCCTCGGGGACCCGGGGCGGGACGTATCCGCCCCGTCGCCGTCCACGAAAGAGAAGACGCCTTTGCCTCCGCCGACGCTCAGAGACATAGGCGGGTGCGCGAACACGTCCGCGCGCTCGTCCTACGCCAACCTCACGGACCTGGACAGCGGGAACACGGACGACCACGTGTCTTCCTCCCCCGCGAAAGAAAAGCGGAGCTCTACGCTGAAACCGTCCGCCGCGGTGGCTTTGAGCGGCATCGCGCGTTCGCAGTGCCCGCCGGAGTTCCTCGTCGACGAGTTCCTCGAGCGCGTGCGGTACGCCTGCGTGCCCGATTGCGCCACCGCGGAGGCTGCGAACGAACACCTCTCGGAGGTGTTCGCGATCGCGGAGCGGCACGAGAGGAAGAACGCCGACGCGCCCGGCCGGAACCGTTTGTATTACCTCGCCATGCCGCACGAGCTGTACTTGCCGGCGGCGGATGCTATCCACAGGAAAGGAAGAAGCCCAGGGGCGGTGTCGCCGAAAGCAGTGTCACCGAAAGCGTCCGCCGGACGCATCGACGGCATGGACGCGCGTCTCACGCACGACAGCGACTGGACGCGCATCGTGGTGGAGAAGCCGTTTGGGAGCGACTTGCGCAGCGCGCGCGCGATGCACGCGTCGCTGGCGAAGAGATGGGCCGAACGCGACTTGTACCGCATCGACCGGTACCTGGGGAAGGAGGTGATCGACAACCTGCTGGTGATGCGGTTCGCGAACCGCATGCTCACGCCCATCTGGAACCGCGAGAACGTCGCGAACGTGCAGATCGTCTTCAAGGAACCGGCGGGGACGACGGCTGAGTACTTCGACAAGCACGGCATCGTGCGCGACGTGATGCAGAACCACCTGCTGCAGATCATGGCGGTGCTGGCGATGGACCGGCCGGTGAGCCTGGACCCGGAGGACATACGGGACGCGAAGCTGAAGGTTCTGCGGCAAGTCGCGAAGGTGGTGCCGAGCGTGGACGTGGTCGCGGGGCAGTACGTCGCGGACGCGGCGAACCCCGAGAAGCGACCGGGGTACAAGGAGAACGCGTCCGTGCCGCCCGACTCGCGCACGCCCACCTACGCGATGGTGGTTTTGAACGTGCGAAACGAGCGGTGGGACGGCGTGCCTTTCATCCTGAAAGCCGGCAAGGCGCTGGACGAGCGGCGCAGCGAGATACGCGTGCAGCTCAAGTCCACGCCGGGCGACATCTTCGCCGAGGATGACGGGCTGAGCCGCGGGCGCCGCGGCGCCGAACCCGCGGACTTGGGCGCCGGGCCGAACGAGTTCGTGCTTCGCATCCAGCCGCACGAGGAGATGTACATGAAGCTCACGATCAAAGAGCCGGGGCTGGGTGTGCGGCCGGTGCCGTCTGAGATGGAGCTGAGCAGCCGCTGGCGCGAGGAGCAGGAGCGGAAAGAGGTGGCGGGCGAAGCCCCGCGCCGCGCGTACGAGCGGCTCATCCTGGACGCGGTGAACGGCCACCAGGCGCACTTCGTGCGCGGGGACGAGCTGGAAGCCGCCTGGGCCATCGTCGACCCGATCAACGCGGCGATCGAGTCGGGGGAGGTGCCCGTGCACGAGTACACGCGGGGCACGCGCGGTCCGAAAGAAGCGGACGCGCTGCGCAAAAGCGTGGGGCACGTCACGTGCCCGGTGCCTCGCGACGGCGCGCTGCTCTCGAGCTCGGACGACTTGTGCGCGGAGGCGCCGGGCGTTTCCGAAAAAACCGGGCTCGGCGGCGTGGCTCCGGTGCGCGCGCGCGGCTCGGAGGATGCGGCGTCGGAGGACGACGGGACCCCGAAGCACGAGCGGCGGCGATCGGGTGTGCCCGCGAGCGTGGTGTGGGGGAAGGAGGGGGAGGAAACGACGACTCCGATGCCGCCGGAGGCGTGAGCCCTATAGAGCGTAGCGAGCGAGCTATCCGGTCATATAGACGATACGCGTACGCGCCCTCCCGAAGATCTTCTTCTTTCGTTCCTCTTTCGTGCGTTCTGCATCGTCCCGTACTCGTGTGCTCGTAGTACGTTAATCGGTCTTCGCGCTCGTGCCTCCGTCTCGTCGATCAGTCCTCGACGCGCCGTGATGTCGGCGATGTTGGCCTCGGCGCGACGCGCGGTTCCCGCGCTGTTCCGCCGCGCGGCGAGCGCGCGAGCGGTTGCGGCGGCGTTCCGCGGGTTCAGCGCGGATGGCAGCGCGGAGGGGGAAGAGGCCGTCGACGCATCGGCGTCGGAGACGGAGACGGAAAAAAAAGCCGCCGAGGTGGCCGCGTTTCTGGATGCCCTCTCCATCGATTCCGGGAAGTACGTGGATAGCGCCATCCCGGACATGGCCACCCTCCTGCACTCGGTGAAGACGGAGCAGCTGAAGAAGGAGGGCATGCCGATCAAGGAACGCAAGAAGCTCCTGTCGCACGTGGAGAAGTACAAGCGAGGGCTCTGGGCCCCGAGCGGGGGCGGTGAGAGGTAGCAGGTTGTGACGCTACTGTAAAATAGGGCATCTCGTCCTGAAAATGATGTTTTCCAAAACTTCGTCACAGTGTGGCCACCTTCGCAAAATCGTCCCCGCGGCCCCCGGCTTGGGCGCGTCAGCCGGACACGCGCGCGCGCCATGTCCTCCGGCGACGCCTGCGCGGCGCTATCCGATGACATCGCCCGCGCCGTGCACCCCGACTTCCGCGCGCTGGACGACCACGGCGCGGACGTCAAGTCCACCGCGGATGCCATGCTCGCGCGCCTGGACGAACTCGGCGCCATGCTCGGGACGCTCCGCGCGGAGGGCCGCGAGCAAAGGGAGGCGCTGGAGCCCGTCCTGGAGGCGTTCGCGGAGGGCCTGGCGCGCGACTTCGCGTACGTGGACTCCGTGGAGGACACCGTCGCCGCCATCGAGGCTGCGGTCGCGGACACCGAGCGTCAGCTCGCGTCCCTGGAGCAGAGCTCGTTCCGCAGGGCGCGCCTGGCGGACGTCGAGGCGGCCCGGAAAGGCATCGAGGATCTGTTCAAGCGCGTGGGGGGCGTGACCGCGAACCTTTCACGAACGGGCGGGTCCATCGTGGGCGGGTTCTCCGACGCCACGCGAACGGCGGGAAACGCCGTGAAACACGCCACCGAGAAGGCGCAGGTCTCCGCCACGGGCGCGGTGGCGAGGGCGCGCGCGAAGGCGGCGGCGGCGAAGGCGGCGCGGGCGGACGCCGCCGCCGAAGCCGACGCGGCGTCGTACTGGGACGAAGCCGGAGACTCGCCGCGAGTCGCCGCGGGTGCGGGGTCGGGGAGCGTCGTGGAGACGCTCTCGGAGAACGTCAGCAAGGTGTTCGGGCTCGGGAGGAAAGAGGAGGAGGAGGAGGAGGAGGACGGCGTCAAGGGGAACATCCCGACGTCGGCGAGATAGTAGCTAAGGATACGTATCTATCTACTTTAGTTTGTTTGATAGAAACGGCTACGTAGCGAACGCTCACGCTCGCGCGCTTCACGCGTCTCTCGCGCGCGCGGCTCGCAGCGATTCGAGCATGGTGCGCTCTGTTGCCGTTTCGCCGTCGGAACCCGTATCGGAACCCGCGACGTCCCACGCGGCGGCGTCGGCGGCGAAGACCTCGTCGACGCGCGAGACAAACGTATCGCGAGCGCGACGTTCTGAATCGTTCAGAACGCGTTCGTCGCGGTTCGCGGGGGTTTTTTTTTGAGTGAAGTTTCGCCTCCGAACGCGCGGGTCGAACGGCGAGGGCGTCACCGTGAACGTCACCCTCCCGGACGACGTGACCGACGGCGAACCGACGGATGTTTTGGGAAGAGACGTTTGGGAAGAGACGCGCGTTGCGGCGCGGCCGACGACGCCCCCGAAAACGCTCGCGCGCGCTTTTCCTCTCGCTTCCGACGCGAGGGAACGTTCCCTCGAAGAAACACGATCCCCGACCTCCCGCATGCGCTGCGCGAGCCATAGCTCGTCCCCGCGGGGCGTGGGGCGCGGGACGGAGACGCGCGCGGCGCGCAGGCGCGAGACGCGCTTCGAGAACGAAGGCGGCGCGTTGGCGTCGAGGCGCAACGGCGGCGCGAAGGGTTTTTCTTTTTTTTTTAGTGAAAATTCAGCGCGCGCGTTCCCGCTTTCGTGAAGATTCGCTTCGTCGTCCGTCCGCGTGAGCGTTCGTTCGGCTCTGCGAGACGCGTGCCACGTCGCCGGCGCGAGTCTCGCGAGGGTCGCCAGGCCGGCTCGCTTTGAACGCGGCGTCGCAGACGACGCGCGCTTTCGTGAAGACGTCCCGGCTCGCGTCTCGGATCGCCGCGCGCGCGCGCGCGCTTTTTTTTCGCGCACCGCCACCGAATCTCGGCGGGACGTGTTCGAGAGTCTCGAACGAAACGCTCCCGTGACGAGGGTCAGCTTGAACGAGCCTCGAGGAGACGCTCGAGACGCTCGGGGCGAAGACCGTCGGTCGCGCTGGAAACGCGCGCGAACAGACGCGAACAATCGCATGCGCCTGATGCGCGCCTGGGTGTCGCCCTTGTCGTCTCGACGCGCGGTCGCGGGACGGAGAGGTCGACCGACTCCGCGGCGCGATGGCCCGAACACGGGATGTGCCGAAAAAGGAGGCGCGTGCGGTTTCGCGCGCGGAGGTATGTCGTGGTCGAAGCGCGTGCCGTCCGTCGACGGCAGTCGCGACGCGAGACGCACGACGTGCACTGCGACTGGAGTTCGTGCCATTTCTGAGGCCTCTACCTCCGCGTCGCGGGGCAGCAGCGCGGTTCCGTTGTGACGAGCCTTACGTTCCGGACGAGCCTTTTTCGGGCGCGCGACTCCGCGCGACGATTCGTGTCTCGACATCCCAGAAACCGAAAACACGGCCGTGCCACTTTGGGCGCGCGTGACCGCGACCCGCGGCACTTCCACTCCCGCGCGTTCGGCGCGCGAGTTCGGAGCGAGGTCCCCTCCGAGTACCGCACCGCGTGTCACGTCCCGCGCACCGCCTCGAGGCGAGGGTCAGGCGGCCGGCTCGGGTCCGCGAGGCTCGCCCGGAATCGGTCGGGAACATCGCGCGCCGGTTTTGGGAGCGACGCGCGATGGGTCGCTTCGCCACCGGTTCGCTTCGCCGCCGCATCCGGGCGCGGCGCGACGCGCGCGCGAAAAAGAGGTACGCGGGTGATATGTGGACGTGTCGCGGAAGTATCCGGAAGTCTCCGTCGACGAACCCGAGCTGGCCTCGCGGCGACCCAACTCGCGGCGAAGATCGCGCCATCTTCGCTTTTCCCTCCGACGCGCGGGCGAACCGTCGCGACGACACGCACGCCGCCTTCGTCGCTTCTCGGTCCCGAGCGATGCTGACTTCGCATCAATCTCGACGAACGCACAGGCAGACGACGCTCGTGGTCGTCGCGAGCCTTTTGGCGCTCGCCGCGCTCGCGCCCGCGCTCGGGCTCGGCACGGTCGGGGCGCTGGTCCGCGGTGACTCGGGAAGGAGCGCTCCGTTCCCCACCGCCTCGGGAACCCCCGACAGCTCGTCGGGCGTTTTTCCGACGGAGGTCTCGGGCTGGCGGACGCCTGAGACCTCCGCGAACGCGGGAGGCCGCCGGCTCTTGGCCTCGACGAGCTGCGCGGGCGACGCGAGCACGGACGCGCGCTGGATTTCATCACGCATGGGCTGGGTGCTGTACGCGCTCGCGATCCTGTACCTGTTCCTCGGCGTGGCCATCGTGTGCGACGACTTCTTCACCGCGTCGCTGGAGCGCATCTGCCTCCGGCTGCGGCTGTCCGAGGACGTGGCGGGCGCGACGTTCATGGCCGCCGGGTCCTCCGCGCCCGAGCTCTTCACCAGCACGATGAGCCTCGTGTCGTCGAACGCCACGAACGAGCTGGGCGTCGCCACCATCGTCGGGTCCGCGGTGTTCAACATCCTGGTGATAGTGGCGGCGACGACCATCTTCGCGGCGCGGAAAAACGAACCGTTACGACTGGACTGGAAACCGGTGACCCGCGACTGCGCGTTTTACGCCGCCGCGGTGGCCACCGTGCTTCTGGTCATGGCGGACGGGAAGGTGTGGTGGTGGGAAGGCGTCGCGTGCGTGTGCATGTACGCGACGTACGTGGCGTTCATGGCCGTCAACGAAAAGGTGATGCGTTCCGTGGATGCCTGGGCGGAGCGGCGCCGTCTCGCGGGGGGGCGCGAAGACGGGCGCCTGCGTTTTCGCGCGTTTCTTTTTTCGAGCGTCGCGAAGGCGGCGTCGTTCGCGAAAAAGAAAAACAAAGTGGGCGCGGAGGCGGTTTCTCCGGAGCGCCCCACGGGCGTCGTCGAAGCCGCGGACGACGTCGAAGCCGCGCGCGACGCGAAAGAAGTTGTTTTTGGGTCCCGTCTCGGCGGCGAGGATGACGCGATTGAACGCACCGTGTCCGCCGCGCTGGAAGCGACCGTCGCCGATCTCGAGCGCGAGGAGGACGCGCGCGACGACGCCTGCGGCACCCGCGATGCCGCACTCGACGAGACCTGCGCCTCGGCCGGCGGCCCGTTCACGCGCCCGGCGGCCGCGAGGGACGTGCCTCTGTGGCTCCTGAGCCTACCCTGGTACCTCGCCTTCACGTACACGATCCCTGACTGCGAGCACCCGCGGCGCGCGCGGGGGAACGCGTACCTCGCCTCCTTCGGCGCGTCCGTGGCGTGGATCAGCGCCATCTCGTACGGGATGGTGGACTGCGCGTCCCGCGTGGGGTGCGCGCTGGACATCCCGGAGGTGGTCATGGGTACGCTTGTGCTCGCGGCAGGCACGTCCGTGCCCGACGCGCTCGCGTCCGTGTCGGTGGCGCGTGGCGGTGCCGGGGACATGGCCGTCGCCAACGCGGTGGGCAGCAACGTGTTCGACATCTGGCTCGGCCTGGGCTTGCCGTGGGCCGCCTTCCTGCCGACACGCGGGAACGGCGACCCGCGCGCGATGTTCGAGCCCGTCTCCACCACGCAGCTGTGGCCCTCCGTGTGCATTCTGGCCGGCGTGCTGCTCGTGTACTACGCGAGCGTCGCCGCCTCAGGCTTCGCGCTGACCAAGTCGCACGGGTACTTCTTCCTCTTCGTGTACTTCCTCTTCGCGGCGTACTCGGTGTTCGGCGTGTGGTGGCTGGACGTGTACGAGCTGAGAAACGGGACAAAAGCCGCGTAGGCGTCCATGTCTGTATTCGCGAACGCGTAGGCGAAGCGGTAGTCTACGAAAGCGTGTAGGAGTCTAAGTACGAAGGCATGTCTTTATTCGCCGACGCGGCGTTCCCTAAACCGCGTTCGCGCGATTTTTTTTAACGTGTCCTTCATCGTATCGATCCCGCGGCGCTTTCTTCGATCCAGTCCGAGATGGGCACCGCGGCGAGCGCCAGGACGCGGAGCAGCACCTCCTGCGGCATGTCGCCCAGAGAAACACCGCTTTCGCTTTCTTGAAAGTCGTCCCCTTTCCCTTCCCGGGCGCGCCGGAGTCGCCGCGTGTCCGCCTCGGCGCACGTCAGAAACGCGCGCGCGGCGGCGCGGAAGGCGGCGGGGAAGTCGCCGTGGTTGTAGTCGGGCAGCCACGCCGTCGGCGCGCGGAAGCGCAGGACGCCGCTCGGGACGCCCACGAACACCAGGTCGTGCGGGGGCGGACGCGTGCGCAGCGCCGCGGGGCCCAGCGCGGTGTCGTTTGACGAAAGATTGCTCGCGCGCCGGGGCGGCGCCGGCGCCGTCACCGCGCACACGCCGGTGACGAAGACGCCGCGCACGCGCCGCCGAACCGTCTGCACGAAACGCCGCTCCGCCGCGCCGGTTTTCCCGCGGAGCATCTCCAGCTCGATCGAGAGTCTGTGCAGCTCGCGCAACACCCGGAACTGCGCGCGGTGGAGCCCGACGGCGTTCTCGGGAACGGACACATCCGGCTCATGGGCGGGCCAGTGATTCAGCCGACGCGCCAAAACGGCGCTCTCGCGCTTCGCCTTCTCGACGCGCGCGCGCCGAGTTTCGGAATCCATCGACGCCACGATCGTTTCCGTCAACGCGTCGGCGCGTTCGTCCTCCGCCGGGAGCTCGTCAGGGTGGAGCATCTCTAACGCCCCGATGGCCGCGCTCATGCCGCCGGCGACGCCGTGGAGGCTGCCGCCGTCGCCGCGGCGGGATTTCGGCGGGCTCATGTCCACCGCCTCGAGCGGTTCGCCCCGCGCGCGCGCGGCGCGCGCGCGCGCCTCGGCGCGGCGCAAGTCGTAGGCGTGCACGCGCCCTCCGCGCTCCGCCCAGACCACCACGCTGGGGTCGGACGGCAGGAACGTCACCGGGAGGCACGGGTGTGCGTGGTTGTACAGGTACGCCACGCGCGTGGTTTCGCTCGCGCGCTCGCCGACGCGCCACACCGCGCACACGCACATGGAATCCGTCGTCGCCGCGACGTAGCGCGAGTCGCCGCTCCAGGCGACGTACATACCGCCCTCGGGCTCGCCGAGCACGACGCCCGCGCTGCGCGCGTCGCCGTCGATGGGCACGTGGCACGTGAACGTATCGGCTTCCGAGTTGGAATTTTCCGAGTTGGAATGGAGCGTTTGGAGCGTTTTGTACGCCTCGAGGTCGTACCCGTACGTCCTGTGCCCGCGCAACGCGACGCTCTCGAAGTCGCCGACGCACGCGGCGAAGGCGCCGTCGGGGGAGGACGCCGCCGCGTTGCACGCGCAGGGCAGCTCGATCGTCGTCACGAGCGCGAGCCGCGCGTCCAGGCGCGCGCGCCTTCGAGGGCCTCGACCGCCCTGCCCGCCGTCCGACTCCACCGAGCGCGACACGGCGCGCGTCGGCGAACCGTCCGAACGCTCGAAGCCGCCGCCGCCCGCGTCGCTCTTGACGTCGAGCGCGTACACGTAGCAGCGCCCGTCCTGCGACGCGCAGAGGAGCACCGCGCGCGGCGGCGCGGCGGGGTCGGCGTCGGGCGCGCGCAGCTTCCCGAACCGCACGCAGTTCAGCATCTCGCGCGTGTGGTACCGACCCTCGGTCGCGCCGACGCCGCAGTCCGCGACGCGCACGAACATCGCGGCCGAGCCCGCGGCGCGCGCCGCGGGGTCCGCCGCGTCGCCGTCGCGGCTTTCTCGCCGCGCGTCTTTGTTTTCTTCACCCTGCGCCACCTTGAACACCGCCAGGTTGATGTCCCCGTCCGCGTCCGCGGCGCCGCACACGGCCACCAGGCTAGAATCGGCGTCGTACGTCACGCTGTACACGTCGAAAGGGAGCTGCTCGGTGGACGCCAGCACCTGCCCGCGCGTCGCGGACGACTCGTCCGCGTCCAGGAGACGCACGTCCTTGGCGCCGGTGACGAGCAGGCGCCCCGGCGACGCCGCGCCGACGCTGTCCGCGCCCTGCCGGTGGTTCATGCCGGTGGACGAGGGGATGGGCTCGCCGTCGGGGAGCAGGTAGCACCCGCGCTCCTCGAGCGCGTCGCGCGGGTTCGTTGGATTGGATCCGTCCGCGCCTTGAACCGCCTCGGGATCCGCGGCGTGCTCGGGATCCTCGTCGTGCACGAAATCGACGTCGCCCTCGATCTCGAAGTGCATGGCGTCGTCGTCGAAGTCGCTGGGTTCGGAGTCGAACGCATCATCCTCGTCCTCTTCGTCGTCCTCTATGAACTCCCCGTCGCTCGAATCCTCGGAAGCTTCGCTGAGCCAGGCGTACTCGGTTTCGTCATCCTCTTCATCCTCTTCGTCCTCCTCCGAATCCTCGTCACCCAGATCCTCCTCGTCGTTCTCCGCCGCGACCGCCTCCGGGGCGGGTTCCGCGTCGGGTTCCGCGTCGGGTTCGCGTGGGACGTCGTCCTCGCCGGATCCGGCCGCGGCTTCACCGCCGGCGCGCTCGCCCTCGCCGCGTGACATGTCGCGCGCGCTCCGAGATCTCTGTCGGCGTGGCTTGCTTTTTCACTTGCTTTTTCACGAGTAAAAAAAAGCAACCAAGATTTTCGGGAGCGGACGCGCTCTCGGATCAACTTTTTCGCGTCGCGGCGCGGTCTCGTCGTCGCGGCGAGGCGTACTGGTACCCGTATTACATCGTCTCGCCTCGTTAATCAATCAGTCGCGTTCGCGTCGATACGAAACACTCTCACGATCCCTTCCTCCCCTTCCCCCGACCCCCACTCTCGAGCGCG
>Ga0181560_10004431_pt1 | contig 12704 bp, 8 predicted proteins | sample 011ome_20_FD_133751 | JGI IMG/M metagenome (GOLD analysis project Ga0181560, IMG submission 133751) | Coastal salt marsh microbial communities from the Groves Creek Marsh, Skidaway Island, Georgia - 011509CT metaG (megahit assembly) | ecosystem: Environmental > Aquatic > Marine > Intertidal zone...
ATCCGGGCGATCAAGGACTGGTGCAACGACCCCCATTTGCACGAGCGCCACATTCGCGAACTGCACGCTCTCGACAAACCAGTCCGCGTGCTATCGACTCACAGCATGTGGCTTCTCGGATCGCTCGCGCTGGGATGTGACGGTCTTCTCTCCGGAGCCGGAAGCGTAATCGCGAATCTGCAGGTGGCTCTCTGGAAGGCGGTGCAGAAAGGCAACCTCGCAGAGGCCCGCGCTATAAATGACCGCATCTATCCCACGGTTCGCGCTTTCTACGCCGATCCCCTGCTCGATATGCACAACCGGATGAAAGAAGCGCTGGTCCTGCTGGGCCGACTCGATGAAGCGCACGTCCGCCCTCCTTTGATGAAGCTACCTCCAGAGGAAATTGAGCGTATTGCCGCTCATCTCGCAGAGGCGAGGATTGATGAGACGACGGTGTATTCGAGTTGAGGTGATTCCTTCGTGTCCCATTCTTTCCCATTCGTGGTCAAAACCAATACATTTTTCGCACTGCCCCCATCGCAAATCCGCTACTTGTCGCACACCCCCACGAAGGAGTACAGTCTGCGCGGTTTCTTATGATCCGCCTTTTATCCATCACGATTTTCCTATCGCTCGTCACCCTGAGCTTCGCGGCCAACGCATCCGATTTCGAATCGGAAGTGCGTCCGTTTTTGGAGAAACATTGCCTCGCCTGCCACGGAGGGGAGAAAACGAAGGGCGACGTTGATTTTTCGATCATCCATTCGATGAACGATGCGGAGGCGAACCCGGATCTTTGGGAAGCAGTATCGCTCGTGATCAAAGACGGCGAGATGCCTCCGGAGGACGAACCGCAACCTGATGAAAAGTCCGCGAGCGCATTCCTGAACTGGATCGACAACGAGTTTTTCGGCGAGATCGTATCGAAGCCCGGAGTGTTTCAACCGAGACGCCTCTCGGGTCCCGAGTATCGCAATACCATGCGCAGCCTCTTTGGGTTCGATCTCGAAGTGGACATCATCGAGGCAGAGCAGACCGTCACAGAGAGATCCCTCGTCCTGAAATTGCTGCCGACCGATCCCCCAGGAGCGAGTGGTTTTATCAATGACACCCGCGGTGCGCGTCTTTCGACAAACCTCTGGGATCAGTATTCCTATCTCTCAGACCGGGCTCTGAATCGATTCTTTTCCGAGACGAAAGTTGCAAGCCTGCCCGAAGCAGAAAAGCTGGTTCGAGATTTCGTCCCACGAGCCCTGCGTCGCGATGTCACCGAAAAACATATCACCGACATTCTCGAAAACCTTGAGGGCAAATCAGGAGAGGCTCTCGTCGGATCTTTGCAGGAGGAATTCAAAGCTCTGCTGATGTCTCCCGCATTTCTTTATCGGGGCTTCCTCATGGAGACGGATCCTTCCGCGGAACAGCAACAAGTGGACGACTTCGAGTTCGCGGAACGCCTCTCGTATTTTCTCTGGGAGGACATGCCGGATGAAGAGCTCTTCTCTCTCGCGAGAGAGGGAAAATTGCATCGCCCCGAAACCATCGAAGCACTAATCGACCGAATGCTTGCCTCGGAAAAATCGCGGACCCTGGCCGAGAGCTTTGGCTACCAGTGGCTCCTTCTCGATCAGATCCATCACGAGCGAAATGACCCGCCCTACCTGCATGCCCTGCGGACTCAGCCCATCGATTTTCTTCACTACCTTTTCACGAATGATCGACCCGTCGTCGAGTTGATCGATTCTGAAGTCACCTACTTCAATTCTCTCACCGCGAACTTCTATGGGTCGGACCGGAAGAAGCTGGAGAAATTTGTAAAGCCGAAGGGAATTGAGCGAATGGTGATACCCCTTCAGAAAGTTGTCCTGGAAGAATCCCGCTCAGAGCGCGGAGCGGGGATTCTCACAATGCCAGGAGTTCTCGGAATGAACGAGGGGCCCATCCTTCGCGGCACGTGGATGCTACGCCAAATTCTCGGCGAGCACCTTGGTGAACCGCCGGCGGACATTCCCCCGATCGAGGCAGCTGCGAAAGGGCAGGACCTCACCTTCCGGGAACGCTTTGAGGCTCACCGGGCCGACAAAACATGCGCCCTCTGCCACGACAAAATCGATCCACTCGGATTTGCGCTGGAGGGATACGACAAATACGGCGGCGTCATTGGCAAGAATCAGTCCCGGTCAAAGAAGCAGCCAAAAACTCCCGAGAAGATCGACACAAGCGGTCAGTTACCCGGAGGCAAATCGTTCACCAGTTTTCAGGAATTGCAGCAATTGCTCCTTACCACTCAGCGGGAAAAGATCATTCGCAATGCAGTGGAACAAATGATGGCCTACGCGCTTTGCCGAAAGCTCATCCGTAGCGATCGTCCCACGATTGATACTCTCACCACGCAGATCCTGGAAGAAAACGGCACCTGGAGGGACCTCATCTGCGGTATTGCCCAAAGCGTTCCTTTCACCGAATATTTGAATCCGAAATTGATTCAGGAATGACAAAGAACTGGAACATCGACCGCCGTCATTTTCTAAGGGGAGCCGTTGGGGCACTTGTCCCTCTTCCGTTTCTCAATGTAATGGAAAACGCGGTGGCGAAAAATCTCGCCGGAGAGGTCGAAGCTCCACTGCGTTTCATGACCTTGTTCAAACCGAACGGCGTGCATCCTCCCTCGTGGAACATCAACGGCGGTTCCGAATTCGATTTCCGGATGTCGCCGCTGATGGCTCCCTTTGCGAAGCATCAGGATGATCTCATCATTCTCGACAACATGGGAGACTTCGGCTTTTCCTCCCACGCGAACTCCGCTCGACGTTTCCTCGCAGGTCGCTGTGACAACACGAAGACGGCCACCGTCGATCAGTTTATAGCCGACAAGATCGGAGGCGAAACGCCGACGCGTTCTCTCGAACTCACCACCGAAGGTCTCTTCACCAATCAGATCGGGTGCAGCTACATTTCCTACGATCAAAAAGGCGATCCAATCCCCCGGGAGAGCGATCCGCAATTGATCTTCGATCGTCTCTTCCGGAATCCGATGAGTGATCCCGGGCAGCGGAAAAAGATGACCAGTCTGCTCGATCGCGTTTCGGAAGACGCCAAAGCTCTCCAGCGAAAAACGGGACGGGAAGACAACGAGACTCTCGATGAATATTTCACCGTGTTGCGTGAGACCGAGAAGCGCCTTGAAACGATGGGCTCAGCCGCAAATACCTCGACCGACTTCTCGAAACTCAAGCGTCCCGCTCCCGCAGCAAACCTGAACGAGCAGGTCGAGACCATGCTCGATCTCGTTGCTCTCGCGATGTGGACAGACCAGACGCGTTGCATCTCCTACATGCTCGGAAACAGCAACTCGCGCATGGTGTTCGATTTTCTCGGCGTGAAGGAACAACATCACTACCTCTCACATTTCTTCCGCAACTTCAGCCGCCACAACATCGATGGCCTGCTCAAGATTAGTCTCTGGCACATGGAGAAGTTCGACTATCTCCTGACACGACTCAAATCCTACAAGGACCACAACGGAAGTCTGCTCGATCACTCCATCGTTCTCTTCGGATCCGGAATGGGGCACTCCGACAACCACACCGCACAGCGAATCCCTGTCATTCTTGCCGGTAAAGGCGGAGGCCACCTCAAGACAGGACGCTATCTCCGCTATTCGAAAAATCAGGACCTCAGCCGACTCCACCTTGCCCTGATGCAGCGATTTGGAATCGACATGCAGGAATACGGCGGCGCGACCGATCCACTCCCCGGGTTGGACGGAGGAGCGATCGAAGAATACCGTGAACGCCCTTTCCAGAGCTGGACCAAAGTCGAAGGCAAAAAGATGACCGTGCAGGGACGCCTCCGCATGTCCGACAATCTCGACGAGGCCAAGGTATTTTACATGGACGTCGCCGGAGAAGACCCTGTCCGGATCGAAATCGAATTTCGCGACTTTCACGATTTCAATTTCCCCTACCACGTCGGAACCCCCATCCAACTTGCTGGAACCGTGACCGAGAAAAATGGACAACCCGTCCTCACAAAAATCAGCGAGCTGAAATCCGTGTTCGGAAAGAGCAAGCCGAATACCCGGAACGGGTAGGAGTCGGGGAAAGCGTTGCGATGAAACTCTCCCTCATCCAGATGCACGTGGAGCCGGGAGACCCACAGCGCAATCTCGAAAATGCCTGCCAGAACATTGCTAAAGCCGCCGAAGTCGGGGCCGACGTCATTCTCCTCCCGGAAGCCCTCGACTACGGTTGGATGGACGAATCTGCTCGCGACAAGCCCGAAGGCTTGAGCGCAGCACCCTTGCAGGAAGCGGCGAACCAGCACCGAGTCTACGTCTGCGCCGGACTCATCGAACGTCGCGGCGACGATCTCTACAATGCCGCAGCCCTTATCGATCCCGATGGAGAAATCCTCCTCACTCACCGAAAGATCAACGAATTGGAAATCGCCCATTCGATTTATCGCTGCGGCAGCGAAGTGCAGCCTCCCATCGACACGCCATTTGGCCGAATCGGCCTGCACATCTGTGCCGACGCCTTTGCTGACGAACGGTGGATCAGCCGAAAAATTGCGACACAGGGAGCAGATATCATCCTCTCACCCTGCGCCTGGGCCGTTCCTCCCAACTTCAATCCTGACACAACCACATACGGTGAGATCTGGAGGGAAAACTACATTCCCGTAGCCAAAGAACACGGTTGCTGGATTGCGGGTTGCAGCAATGTCGGACCCATCAGTTCTGGCCCTTGGGCTGGGCATCGTTGCATTGGAAAATCGATTGTTGTGAATGCAACGGGCGAAGAAGTACTCACTGGGCCGTTTGATGAAGAAGCGGTTTTCACCGTAGATTTTTCTTGATTGAGAGAACGACAGGTTAGAATCAAGCGGAATGAAAAGGCTTCCCATTATATTTTTTCTTCTCCTTGCGTTCACTCTATCTTCTCACGCAGATGGTCGTCCTAACATTGTCGTCGTTCTCTGCGATGATCTCGGCTGGGGTGACATTCAGAATCATGGACATCCTCACATCAAAACACCACGCCTCATACAGATGGCGGCGGAGGGAATCCAGTTCAGCAGTTTTTATTCTGCAGCGCCGGTCTGCTCACCCTCGCGCGTCGGCCTCTTGACCGGGCGCAGCCCGAATCGAGCTGGCGTCTACGACTGGATACCAGGAGCCAGCGCCGATAAGCCTGTCGCGAATTCTCGTCAGCTCGTTCACCTACGCAAAGAAGAGTTCACGATTGCGCAAATGCTCAAAGACGCCGGCTACGCAACCTGCCTTTCCGGCAAATGGCATTGCAACGCGATGTTCAACTCCAACAAGCAGGCCCAACCGCATGACAACGGATTCGATCATTGGTTCGCGACGCAGAACAACGCCTCACCTTCTCATGAAAATCCGGTCAACTTTGTTCGCAACGGAACTCCGGTGGGTAAGAAGCTGGAAGGCTTCAGTTGCACCATTGTTGCCGAAGAAGCGATGAACTGGCTCACCTCTCATCAGGCGAAAAATCCTGAACAACCATTTTTTCTCTACGTTGCCTACCACGAACCTCACGAGCCTGTCGCATCACCGCCCGAGATGGTAAAGCGCTACGAGGACGGTCCCGCCAGCAATCACGATGAGGCCCAGTATTTTGCCAACGTGGAGAATCTCGACGCCGCCACCGGCTTGCTGATCGATCATATCGACAAGCTCGGCTACAAAGAAGACACCCTGATCATCTTTACCTCCGACAACGGTCCTGAAACGCTCAACCGATACAAAAATGCCAAGCGCAGCTACGGGGTATCCGGACCTCTTCGAGGCATGAAGCTGCACACCCACGAGGCTGGTTTCCGCGTCGCTGGGATCATGCGATGGCCCGCTCAAATCAAGCCCGGCCAGAAAAGCGACACGCCAGTCAGCTCGCTCGATTTTCTTCCTACCTTCGCCGGGTTGGCTGATGCAGAGATCCCGGATGATCTCACTCTCGACGGAACGAATTTTCTTCCCGCGATCAATGGTGATCCCCTCCCGCGCGAGAAGCCCCTGCTCTGGGCCTACTACAACAGCTACAACGGATCGGAACACGTCCCCACAGTCGCAATGCGGGATGGGAATATGAAAGTCCGCGCCACGCTTCATGGCATGAAACAGACCAGTCAATTGGACAAAGCAAACCTGGAGGCAATACAATCGGCTACGCTGGGAGACTTCGAAATTTATGATCTCTCCAAAGACCTTGCCGAAGAGAATCCACTGCCCACCGAAGGCAACCCGCTCCCCGAAAAGATGAAGCGACTCTACGGGGAACTTCTCTCCGATTCTCACATCTGGCCAGCAGTAAAAAAGGCGAAGAATCAGTAAGCCGGCAGATGTCGACATTATACGTTAGAAACCAGATCCACTCATGAAGCATTTCCATTTTTTGATTCTTTCGCTTGCCGTAGCCATCACGGCACCTGCCCAGAATCCGCCCTACGACAAGCCGCCTGAAGTTGAACCGCCCTACTACCGCGTCCGCTACGAGACCAAAGAAACCAGCGACCTCATCTTCCCTGTGCAGTACACCGTCTGGATTCCGGAAGGAGTGAAGAGGCTGCGTGGGATCGTCGTTCACCAACACGGTTGCGGGGAAGGCTCCTGCAAATCGGGGCAGACCGGAGCCTGGGATCTCCACTGGCAAGCCCTGGCGGAAAAGCACGACTGCGCTCTCTTCGCGGCGTCCTACGAGCAACCCCAGGATGCAGATTGCCAGATGTGGTGTGATCCGAGAAACGGATCCGAGAAGGCCTTTCAGAAAAGTCTGGTCGATCTCGGCAAAGCAAGCGGTCATCCCGAACTCGCTGAAGTTCCCTGGGCACTCTGGGGGCACAGCGGCGGTGGTCACTGGGTCGGCGGAATGACGCTCCTTCATCCGGAGAAAACCATCGCCGTCTGGCATCGCTCGGGTGTGCCTCTCGTTGAAAAAAATCCGGACCGTCCTTCGATCAAGACCTACACCATTTCCGACGCCGCCATCGATGTTCCCATGATGTGCAACCCAGGCACGGAAGAGGGAGTAACTGTGAAAGAAGGTCGCTTCGCCGGAGTCTGGCCCGCGAACGAAACATTCTTCCGGGAGGTCCGGGGAAAAGGTGGCCTGATTGGAATCGCGGTCGATCCACTCACCGGCCATGCCTGCGGAAATCAACGCTACATGGCAATCCCCTGGCTCGATGCCTGCATGAGCGCTCGCCTGCCTGAGGAATCGGGCGGAGCACTGAATACGATGCCGACCAAAGGCGCGTGGCTGGCACCCATCCTCGGAAAGAAAGCCAGTCCCGCAGAACAATTTGACGGCGATCCAAAATCGGCCGTTTGGCTTCCGAATGCAGAGATCGCAAGCAAGTGGATGCACTATGTCGAAGATACCGCCATTCCTGACAAAACACCACCACCGGCCCCAACTGGTCTTTCGGTAGAGGGGAACAAGCTGACTTGGAAGGCCAGAGCCGATTTCGAAACTGGCATCGCTCACTTTATCGTTTTCCGGAACGGAGAAGAAATTGCGACGGTTCCGGAGAAGGCGAAAAACCCACACGGACGTCCCGTTTTCCAGGGACTCCAGTATAGCGACACGCCTGCGGCACCTCTCGTGAAATTGGAGTTTGTCGACGAGAAGGCGAAAAGTGGAAAAACCTACGAGTATCGCGTCGTCACGGAGAATACGGTAGGACTGCGGTCCCAGTAGCGGAACCTCGTAAGAGTTCCGGGCGTTTCATCTTGGGTGGGCGGAAGATTTCGCATCTTCCGCTACAACCCTTTACACCAATTCCCGCATCGGCTTGTAGCCGTCGACGAGGAAGTGGGGACGCCCTGACAGATCTTCAATCGTCACCTTGTTCGCATTGATACCAAGCTGGTGATAGAGGGTTGCAAAGACCTCACCAAAGTGCACGGGACGATCAGCAATTTCTCCGCCAAGACGATCTGTGGCTCCGATCACCTGGCCGGTTCGCAGTCCTCCTCCAGCGAGAAGGGCCCCACCGACTCGAGGCCAGTGGTCACGACCTGCGTTCCCATTGATTTTCGGAGTTCGTCCAAATTCACCCCAGGCCACGACGAGCGTGTCGTCGAGCATGCCTCGATCGTCGAGGTCTTCGATCAGAGCGCTGAGCCCCTGGTCAAACATCGGGGCATGCGAACGCATTCCTGCGAAATTGTTGCTGTGGAAATCCCAGCGACCGAAATTCAAAGTCACGCAGCGAGCGCCGGCTTCGACAAGGCGTCGAGCGAGGAGGAAATGCTCCAGGTTCCGCGGTGCACCGTCACCAAAATTCTTAGGGTCACCTTTTCCGTAACGCTCGCGAATTTTCGGATCTTCGTTTTCCAGATTCAGCGCCTCCGCCAGCTGGCTTGAAGTAAGCAATCCGAAAGCCTCTTCGTGAAATTCGTCGAGACCTTCCATCATTCCCGTCTGATCGGCATCGCGGCGGAACTGGTCAAACGACTCCAAGAGCCCGCGTCTTTCATCAAGCCTCGCCAGGGAAAGGCCATCGAGAGCGAGATCCTTTTTCCCAGGCCCGGAAGGCTTGAAGGGGCCGTTGGAAAAACCGAGGAACCCTGGCTTTCCCGATGAACCGTAAGGAGGATGCCCTGCCTTCGGCGCGAGTCCGACGAAAGAGGGAATGTTCTCCGCTTTCGTTCCCATCAACTTTGACGTAACCGCACCGATCGAGGGCCAACCGCCTGCGGGTTGGCCAATCATATTCAAAGTCGAACCCACCTTTCCGGTGTAACACATGAAGGAATCGTGACTCCCATTCGGCGCACCGTAGAGCGAACGGATAGGAACACATTTGTCCATGATCTTCGCCATGCGCGGCAGCAACTCACAGATTTCGAGCCCATCGACGTTTGTCGGGATAGGACGAAATTCCCCGCGAACTTCCGAAGGAGCGTCCATCTTCAGGTCATACATATCCTGATGCGGAGGCGCACCAGCCATGTAGATCATGATGATCGACTTCTTTGAATTTCGAAGTCCGGCAATCTGCTCGGCCTGCAGCAATTGCGGAAGAGCCGCTCCGCCCATGCCAAGCCCCCCGATGCGAAGAAAGTCGCGTCGAGAGAGTCCGTCACAAAATCGACCCTTTGAAGTCAACGATCCAGAAACGGTGAGCATCCTTTAGCCTACCCTGCCGTTTACAAAATGCCGGGGACGCGTTCACGCGAGAAAAGCCACAAGAGAAATCGGGGCACTTCCCTTCCGCTGGACTACCGATACAGTGACCCAAATGATTCCCCCAGACTCCATACCGCACGCCGACCTGCTAGGTCGCGACGATATTAAAGTGCTTGTTGATTCCTTCCACGAAAAAGTCCGGGAGGATCTCCTTCTCGGTTTCATCTTTGACGACGTCGCCGAGTTTGATTGGAGACCACACCTGCCAAAGATGTATGACTTCTGGAAGACAATGCTTTTCCAATCGGGGAGCTACCGGGGAAATCCGCTGCGCCCCCATCTCGGCCTGAGCTAAAAAACCGACATGAGTCCTGAAAAATTTGAGCGCTGGAAATCTCTTTTCTCCCAAACCGTGGACGAGCATTTCGTCGGCGAAAAGGCGGAGTATATCAAATGCATCGCTAACGACATGGCGCAGGTAACACAGTCAAAAAATTCCGGCATTCCTCGTGGCATGACTTTCGCACCTGATCCACCCCGACCCAAAGACTCATGAGATTGTTTTTTCTTCTCCCAGCTCTGTTCCTGCCTTTTTCCGCGACCGCTCAGGAAGAGCAACTTCCCTCGGTCCGCGAACTGCTCAAAGGCAAGGTGTTTCGTGATCGCATCAATCCACAATGGATAGAAGAAACGAACCGCCTCTACTACTCGGTCCATACCCCCGACGGACAGGAACACGTTCTCGTCGATCTCGCTTCCGGTGAGATGGAGCGCGCTTCCAAGCGGGAAGATTTGTCACAACAGCCTGGAGAGGCGGAAAAGATCGCGGCCCTTTCGATCAATCCTCCCCCTTCCAAAAATGGCGGAAAAAGAAAGAAGATTGTATGGCAGAACCGAACTGATGAACGAGTCAAACTGACGTGGATCACATCGGAAGGAAAAGAAGGTTCAAGCACCTTGGTCAAGGCGCGGGGCACAAGCGACATGAGCAGCTTCGTCGGTCATACCTTCGTCGTGACAGACAAAACAGGCGCCCGCCCGGATTTCTTCGTCGCCGGAACAGGTGACGAGACGGTGATCATCGAGAAAGATAAAAAGCAGTTTCGACTTCGCGAAAGATCAAGTTCGCAGGATGGAAAATTCCACATCGAAGTGAAATCCAAAACCTTTGTGATACGGGATCGAAAAACGGGAACACCTCTCAAATGGAGCATTCAGGAGACCAGGGACGAACGCTTTCGCGAAGCCGCTCTGGGCGGAAACGAGAATAAAGAAACCATCTTTGGAGAAACCGTTTTCTGGTCACCTGATTCGAGAGCATTTATTGCCTATCGCTTCCAACCGGTCGAGACGAGAGAACTCCACATGTTCGAATCCTCCCCGAAGGATCAGCTTCAGCCGAAACTTCTCTCCCGCACCTACCGCAAGCCTGGCGACCCTTTGCCAAAGCCGGAGTTGATTCTGCTTCGCCTCACTGAATCCAGCGAGAAAGACTCCACCCCGTTTTTTACGGGTCAGGTGATTGATGGAAAACTCTTTCCCAAGCCCTATGGACTTAGCGCCACTGCAAGGCCCGATCGTGTCGACATCGAATGGCTCCCCGATTCCAGCGCGTTCACTTTTTTCTACAACGAACGTGGGCATCAGTGCCTACGCCTGATTGCGGTAGATCGAAAAACAGGCAAAGCACGAACCGTTGTCGAAGAAGCCAGCAACACGATGGTCCACTACTCGGGAAAATCTCATTTTCACTATTTACATAAAACCAAAGAGGCAATCTGGATGTCGGAGCGAAACAACTGGAATCACCTCTACCTTCTGGACTTCGCTGGGAGTAAAATTTCCAACGCTATCACTAGCGGAAAATGGGTGGTTCGCGAAGTGCTCCATATTGACGATGAGAAAGGGCGAATCTGGTTCTACGCATCAGGAATTCGTGAGGGCGAAGACCCTTATCATTTGCACCTTTGCCGTGCCAATTTCGACGGCACTGGCTTTGTGCAACTCACGGAAGCCGACGGAAATCACACCATTACGTTCTCCCCTGATCGAAAATCGTTTCTCGATAAATGGTCGCGCGCAGATCACGAACCCGTCCACGAGTTGCGCGACAGTGAGACAGGCAAACTTGTCACCACTCTAGAAAAAGCAAATCTGGATCGACTACTCGAAACAGAATGGCAAATGCCGGAGCGTTTTGTCTCCAAAGGCAGGGACGGAAAAACCGATATTCACGGAGTCATCATCAAGCCGTGGAACTTCGATCCAAAAAAACATTATCCCATTGTCGAACAAATCTATGCTGGACCTCACGGCGCTTTCGCACCGAAAGAATTCCGCAGCTACTCCACAACTCAGACCTTCGCCCACGACGGGTGCGTCGTCGTTCAGGCGGACGGGATGGGAACGAATCATCGCGGCAAAAAGTTTCACGACGTCGCCTGGAAAAATCTGAAAGATGCCGGATTTCCTGACCGCATTGCCTGGATTCGTGCAGCAGCGAAAACACGCCCTTGGATGGATCTCAATCGGGTCGGTATCTACGGAGGAAGTGCCGGAGGGCAGTCCGCGATGCGCGCTCTGCTCGACCATCACGATTTCTACTCTGTCGCCGTTGCCGACTGTGGCTGCCATGACAACCGCATGGACAAAATCTGGTGGAATGAACAGTGGATGGGCTGGCCTATTGACGATTCCTACGCAAAATCGTCGAACGTGGACGACGCCCACAAACTGCAGGGCCAGTTGCTGCTAATCGTTGGCGAAATCGACACCAATGTTGACCCCGCGTCGACCATGCAGGTAGTGCACGCACTGCAGAAAGCTGGGAAAAATTTCCAGTTCATGCCCATCGTTGGCCAGGGCCATTCTGCAGCCGAAACCAAATACGGCTCGATGCTGCGCAGGAAGTTTCTGCTCAAGCATCTGCTCGGCAGAAAATAGTCCTACAATTCTCTCAACACCTCACCGTCTTCGTCCCGGGCACCAACCGCCTGGTTGAGATGCCCGATTTTTCGGCTCCCAATCAGCACACAATCGATATTGGGCTGATGAAAAACCCAGGCCAGAGCGAGATGAGCTTGAGAATATTCGTGCGCTTGCGCGACCTCCTCCAGACGATCCAACCGCTCCCAGGCCTGCTCGTGGAAATAGACATCCTGATGCCCGGGAATCACATCAAAACGGGAGCCCTTTTCAACGCCATCGCGATGTTTTCCCGTCAGAAATCCGGCACCGAGCGGACTGTATGTCACGACGCGGATTCCGAGCTCGCTGCATTGCTGGCGCTCATCCTCATCGAGATCACGAACCGCGTAGTTGAAATTATTCTGGACAACTGAAAACGGGGCCAATGAATGCTGCTCCTGCATTTCTCTGACTTGCCGCAAGGTCTCCATCTTCACATTGCTAACTCCGAGCTGTTGAATCGTCCCGTCACGAACAAGCCGATCCAAAGACACCAGCACATCGAGTTCGGCAGCCGATGAATCCCAGCTGTGGAGGTAGAGCAAATCGATAGAGGGCACGCCGAGACGATCCTGACTTTCTCTCACTCGGCTCTCAATG
>Ga0181560_10004432_pt1 | contig 12703 bp, 8 predicted proteins | sample 011ome_20_FD_133751 | JGI IMG/M metagenome (GOLD analysis project Ga0181560, IMG submission 133751) | Coastal salt marsh microbial communities from the Groves Creek Marsh, Skidaway Island, Georgia - 011509CT metaG (megahit assembly) | ecosystem: Environmental > Aquatic > Marine > Intertidal zone...
CACTACGGCGCCGTCGTCGACGCGGAGGCGATCGGCGGCGAGACGACGCTGCCGACGTTGTTCGTCTTCGCGAGCGACGTCGCGGGAAGCGAGCGGGACGACCCCGTGCCGTGTTCGGTCGCGTATCACGAACCCGGGCGCGTCGTTCGCTTCTACGACGGCGGCGTCACGATCCGCAGACGCGGGTCGGGACGGCGGGACAAGGCGAACATGTTCGGGAAGGGCGGCTCCAAGGACTGGCCGAAGCGGAAGTTCAAGCTCGACTTTCGCGGGAAGGCGTTTCGCGCGCGGTGGGACGAAAACGCCCCCGACGTCGAGACGAAGGTGGAGGAGATCAACCTCCACTCGTCGTTCGACGAGCCCGGGGGGACGACGAGTTACCTCAGAGAAACGCTCGCAGCCGCCGCGTTTAAGAGGTTCGGCGTAAAAGCTCCCGAGGCGAGGCACGTCGTCGTCCGACGCAACGGCGAATTCTTCGGTCTCTACGTCATGGTCGAGCAGCCGGACGATTCGTTCCTCGCGCGCGCGGGTCTCGACCCGAGCGGATCCATGTTCAAGGCTGTGCACTGGAAGTACAGCAACTTGCGTCCTCTCGTCCAACACTCATGGGTCCCGTGCGAGTTCGCCCCGGAGTGGGAGAGCGGCTGGGGGCCGTGCCCGGAGGTGTATCGATACGCCGCCGTCGCCGACCCGGACGAGACGCGCGCGGTGGGCGAACTGAAAGCCTTCATAAACGACCTCGACGCCGTGAACCGCGGCGGCGACACGTCGCGACTGTGGGACGTGGTCGACGTGAACGCGGTCGTGAAAGAGATGGCGGTGCAGACCGCGCTGCTGCATCAAGACCGGTGCGCGAAGAACTATTTCGTTCACCGAAACCCTTCGGACGGGAAGTGGAGACGTATTCCGTGGGACATGGAGGACGCGTTCGCGACGGACTACCGCGACCGCGACGGGCGGTGCGACGCGAACGGACGCGAGCCGTGCCGCGGCGATAGCGGGACGTACTGCGTCATGTCGTGCGAGTGGTGGAACAGCCCGTACTTCTGCGACGAGAACCACCCGCAAGACATCTTCACCGAATCCGACGGCCGCTCGACGTGGAACCACCTCGTGAACGCGGTCCTGAAGGACGGCGGCGCCAGGGACGCGTACGCGCGAGAGCTCCAGCGCGCGCTGACGATGCTGCATCTCAGCGGGTTCTTAGAGGACACCGCGCGGGCGACGGCGGAAAAGATAAAAAACGACGCGGCGCGAGACGCGAAAAAGTGGGGACGAGGAGACTTCGCCGCGAGCGTGGACGCGCTAGTGCGGCAGACGCGCGACCGCGCGGCGACGCTGCGCGAGTACCTGTGACGTTACGTTCTCGTACTACAACCAACACGCTACTGTACGCTCACGCCGCTACGTCAGCACGAGCCCGATCTCCGACGACGGCAGCTCCTCGTTTAGCCGCCAGTTGTACAGGTAGTACTGCAAGTTCCCGTCGCCGATGCCAAACTTGAGCGCGCTCAGAATCGCCTCCGGCTCGTTCTCCATTAAATCCAACGCGTTGAAGACGTCGAAATCCCGTTGCTTCGCGAGTATGAGCGCGTCCCCCATCAAATCAAGCAGCGGCGTCTTCCCCGGGACGTTATAGTAACTGTACGCCGCGCGCAGCGTGTCGTGCCCCATCGTGTTTTTGATCACCGTCGACGGGAGCGAGTAAAACGACACGAAATCCGTCACCGCGCCCGGCTTGCCCTCGTCCTCCACGACGAACGAGTACACGACGCCGTCTCTCGGGGACAGGTGGTGCCGCACCTCCGCCTCCGTGAACACCGGCGCGACCGCAAACTTGCGCAGGTATTTGTTCAAGATCACCGTCACCCCGGGGACGTCCTCGTCTCTCATCTCGCGAAGCCCCGGGGTTCGCGTCTTGTTCTCCAACTTGAAGAGTTTTATCGACCGCGCCATCGTGGAACGCGCGTGGAGCGTCGTGAAGTTGATCTCCACGAGCTTCTTAAAATTCAGGGACCGGTGCCAGTACCTCCCCGTGGAGATCGGTCTCGGGAGGACCACGCCCGCGGTGTACGCAGCCTGCCAGATCCCTCTCAAGTTGACCCGCCGCGTGATCTCTCGGATGAGCATCGGCGCCAGACGCTTCGCGCGGAGCTTCTTGTGAATGCACAGAAAGTTTATCTCCGCGAGGTCTATCGCCTTGCCTTTCACCATGACCTTCGCGGGCACGCCGGTGATGAACGCCACGAGCTTCGCGGTCCCTTTCACGCGGACGCCGAGGTGCCAATCCTGGTGATATCCCGGCGGCTGCGTCGCCCACTTGATAAACTCGGGCGAGTACTTGAACCGGAAGATCTCGTCGTCGTCCTCGACGTAGTTGGCCGCGAGGAGATCGAACACCTCCTGCTTCGTCGTGTCGTTCGTGAGGTCGCAGCTGCTCCACTCGAACGCGTCCGGAAGCTTGTACGGCTCCTGCTTCACGTCCGCGACCGCGATCGGATCGTCGATCGGGCCCTCCTCGCCAGCCTTGTTCAGCTCCGGTTTCAGCTGCCCGACGGGCTGCGTCTCCCAGAACGCGTGGTCCGGGACGGAGAGGTTCATGCCGCCGAACTCGCGCTGGACCTCGGTGAGGTCGGGGACGGGGCGTTCATCCTCGTCCGACATGGTCCCCGCGGTCCGGCGCGTCGTGTTCTGAGACGACGGCCGGAGATCGAACACGATCAGAGATCGGCACCACGAGAGCGCTGAAAGGACTGCCGATCGCGAGTTCCCTCGCGGCCTCTCCAGCCAGCCAGCAGATCGCGCCAGCTGTTTTGTTTCCGTTGCCGAGCCCCCGCGCGTCCAAAGACGCGAGCGCGAGCGCAGCACGCGCGCGCACAGTCTCGCACCTCGCGCGGGGCTCGTTCGTTCCCTCCGCGAGCGGATAAGACCGCGGCCGCGCGCGACAGCGGCGTTCGCGGCTCGCCGCGCGAAGGAGGGCGCGCGCGCGGACCTCGGCCGCATCTTGGAAGTCGCGACTCGCGAGGTCCCCGGAAAAAAAACAAAGTCAGCGCGCCGCGACGCGATCTCGCCGCCATGTTCGAGGACGAGACGACGCTGACATGGACCGGGTTCTTCGCGTTCGTCGCCGTCGCGATGAGCGTGACGCAGATCATCATGCACCTGCACCGGTACACGCAGCCCGCGCACCAGCGGTTCATCATCCGCGTGATCTTCATGGTGCCAACCTACGCGCTGTGCTCGTGGTTCTCCCTCGTCGATCGCGACGCGTCGCTCTACCTCGAGACGTTCCGCGACTGCTACGAATCGTGGGTCGTGTACAACTTCCTGTCGCTGTGCCTCGCGTACGTCGGCGGGCCCGGGAACGTCGTCAACCGGCTGGGCGGGAAGGAGATCGTCCCTTCGTGGTGGCACGCCACGTGTTGCCTCCCCAGGTTGCACGTGGACGGACCGTACATTCGCGCGTGCAAACGCGGCGCCCTTCAGTTTGTCTTCCTCAAGCCCATCCTCGCGATGCTGACGCTCATCCTGACGTGGTGCGGCGTCTACGGCGATCAAGAGATCAAAGGCGACAAGGCGTACCCGTACATCGCGTTCGTGTATAACTTGTCGTACACCGTCGCGTTGTACTCGCTTTTGCTGTTTTACCTCGGCGCGCACGAGCTCCTGCAGCCGTACAAACCACTCCTGAAGTTCGTCTTGGTCAAGGCGGTCATCTTCCTGACGTTCTGGCAGTCGATCCTATGCGCGATTCTCGTGAGCGATGGCATCTTGAAGGATGGGAAGGATGGCCGCGCGTTGCAAAACGTTTTAATTTGCGTCGAGATGATCATCGCCGCGCCGATGATGTTGTTCGCGTTTCCGTCGACGCCGTACGCGGACTCGAGCAAGATGCACGGGATATCGTTGAAGAACATCGGGCACGCCATCTCGCTGAACGACGTCGTGTCCGACACCGTGCATCAGTTCGCGCCGACGTACCAGGAGTACGTCCTGCACGGCACCGAGGGCGGCGCGGCGAGGAAGTACCGCATGAAGACGCACGTGTTGATGGGGCAAGAGATGCAAATCGCCGCGGCGGGCGCGGGGGGGGGCGCGGCGGCGGGCGCGGGCGCGCGAGGAGGACGCGGCGGCGGGAGAGGCGGCGGACGCGGGAAGAGCCCGGGCGGGGGGCGGGGAGGGAAGAGCTGGAACTCAAACTCGAGGAGGAGTCACGAAGAGAGCGACCGCGCGGGGATGATGGCCAACGCGGGGTTCGAGAACAGCTACGGGACGAGAGACGTCGAGGATGACCTCGAGGATTACTGCGGCGACGAGTGGTACGAACACGAAGAAGCGGAGGCGGCGCACGGCGCGCCGCCGCCGCAACCGCAACCGCAATCGCCGCCGCGGGACCTGCTCGACGTGGACATCGCGACGGTGACGCCGACGCGGCGACTGGCGGGCGGCGCGCTCGCGCCGCTCGGGATGGAGAGCCGGGCGGAGCTGGGGAGCGTGTTCGACATGGTCGCAGACGAGGTCCCCGCGCGCGGCGGGGGGGTCCCGGGCGGGGGGTTCGCGCCGGCGCGGCAGCACGCGCCGATGGGTGGCGGGGGCGCGGGCGCGGGCGCGGGCGGGGGGGCGCCGCCGCCGGCGCCGAGCGGGAACGCGGCGTGGCGCGGGGTGCCCGCGCCCGCGCCGCTCGCGCCGCCGCCGGCGTTTCAGATGGCGCCGCCGCCGAGGGCGACGCCGGAGCCGGCGGACGACCTGTTCTCTGGGTTTCAAGCCGCGCCCAAGTGAGCCGCGGCGCGCTCGTAGTGTGTCGTGTAACATCAGGGAGATAATAATACAACCCTCGCGAAAAGCGCCGTCAGTCGAGGTAAAACAACGTCACGATCTTCCGCGCCATCTTCGCCTCCCGACACGTGTCCAACAGTAAGTTCGAGTCGTGAAACGCGAAGCAGATCACCTGCTGCACGCGCGTCAGGATGTCGTCGTTGCATATCCGACTCGCCTCCCCGAGCGGCAGGTGGTCGTTGTCCTCGTTGAAGATCACCTCGCTCCCGCCCTCTCGCACCTTCTCCAGAAGCTCTTGGCTCTCCTCCGGCTGTTTACTCAGCGACTGCGGGAGCAGCACGGTGAGCAGATCCGGCTTCTCCGCGCGCAGCGCGCCGCGGATCACCGCCGCGTTCGTCCCCGTCGCGCCCGAGGTGTAGATGTGATTCTCCGTCAACACGAGCGCATAGGAGAGGATCTCCACGAGTTGCTGATGGAGGAAGCCCATGTTGCGCGTGCCGAAGAACCCGATGTTTTTCGGCCCTCCCGACTGGATCGCGATGAGCTCCTGGAGGTAGTCCAAATCGCTGCCGCCCATGTCTGGGTTCAGCGCGCGCTCGAGGACCGCGGCGGTGTTCCCTTTCACCACGGTCTCCGCCTGGGACAAGAGCCCGTCGTCGCCGCCGCCGCCGGTGAGGAAGTCCGAGCCCGATCGTCCCGGCCCCGGGAACGAGTCCGGGACGTCGTCCGGACCGCTCGTCGGCGACGCGCGCTCCTCGTGAAACCCCGCGTGCGCGCGGATCAACGATCGCGAGGGTCCGCGAAGCGCGATCGTACACGTCCCCGCGCGAGAGAATGTTTTTCGACATCCCCCCGCGGATCGCCGCGGACGCGCGAGCGCGCTCGTCGCGCTCGCGGCCGCCGACATGGTGGGCGATCTGACCGCCGACCCCGTCGATGAGGCGCGTGCGATCGCTCTGACGTGAATCCACGCGCTCGCCGTGCGCTCGCTGTGGCGCGACCTTTCGATCGGGTGAGGGACCTGACTCGCCGAAAAGCGAACTGAAGGGCTCCCGCGTTTTTTTTTCACTGTCATCACTGATCGTCGCGCCGCGCACGGCGCGCGCGTCGTTCGGCCATGGGCGGCGCGCTGATCCCGGTCGTGGACCACGAGAAGTCCTGGACCGAGCGCGGGAACGAGCAAGACGCCGCGTCGAAGGCGCACAGGGCGTTCCAAGACCCGCACTCGCTCCATCGCGGAAGCGCGCCCGAGAACGACGTCGCGCGAGACACCGGCGTCGGCGTCGTCCGCAAGGGGACGTCCAAGCTCGTGAAGAACGAGAAAGGGCAGTGGGTGAAGCCGCGGCACGATCGTCCGATCGTCGTCGGCGACGCCGCCGCGCCGAGCGCGGAGACGGCGGGGAAGAGAGACCGCGATCGACCGGAGCGGTTCATCCCCGCGAAGGCGTGGGTCGGCGAACGCTCGGGGTATTACTTCGCCCGCGGGCGCGAAGGCGTCGGGTATTACGCCGACGACGCGCAGGGGGACGAGCGGTGGCGCGAGACGTGGAGACGGCTGAAAGAGAAGGAGGCGGAGGCGCGAGAGGCGAGGCGCGAGGAGACGCGGCGAGGAGGGGAGGAGCGGAGACGCGAGGACGCTCGCGACCCGGACGACTACCGCGGCGGAAAACGGTACGGCGGCGACCGCGGCGACGACTACCGCGGCGAGAAGAGGCCGCGGGGGCGCGACGACAGGCGCGACCGCAGCCGCGATCGGTACCGGCGACGGAGCCGGAGCCGGAGCCGGAGTCGGGACCGAGGCGGGGACGACGACGCGAGACGCCGCGGCGGCGGCGGCGGCGACGGAGACGGAGATAGAGATAGAGACAGAGACGGCGGAGGAGGATCGAAACCGATGACGAAGGCGGAGAAGGAGGCCGCGGCGCTGGCGAGGCTCGCGGCGAAGCGCGGCGGCGGCGGCGCGCGCGTGGGGGGTATCCCAGCCGCGCCGCGTCCGGGATCGGGGTTTCGCGGCGGCGGGAGGTCGTTTTGAGAGGAGAGATTTTCATTGTCTTGTCGTCTTCTCTCGCGATTACATCGCGTCGTCGTCTTTCCTCGCTTCTCTTTCGTCGTGTGTGCACAGTACGCGTCCGTCTCGATCCGCGCTTGCGCGTCTTGTCGTCGTCCTCTGTGGCGATGCCGCTCAGCCGCAGTCCATGCCGGACTGGTCCGAACCGAACCATAATTCTTCGAGGTCATCGGGCTCGGGCCAAATATCAGAGGATCTCGGTTTCCCGATGCACCTATCGTACGCTTCTATCGTGTTCTCGTAGAACTCGATGTCGTAGTCGCCAGGTGTGTGGTGCAAGTACGCGCCGAAGACCTCGTCGCAGAACTTCATGTATTCTTTCGTCGCGAGAATGTGCTCGTGCCACACTAGGTCGACGAGCGGGCTCGGTGAAAGAGTTTTTCCACGGTACGATACCTTTTCAGTGTCGCGACAGCACGTCAGGAAGTAGCAGTATTCTCTGATCAGCTTCTCACAGAAGGTGAACATCTCGTCGTTGGCATTATCGAGCAATTCGTCGATGGTCTCATCGTCGAGGAAAGGGTATTCTTCAGCTTTCTGTATCGTGTAGGTCATTTGGTTGTCAACTTGAGAAGTCGTTGGTAAAGTAAAATAGTCTAAAGTGGGACGTCGACCGAGGAGCGCACCAGCATGCGCGTCAGTGCCTTACCGACCCGCAAATTCAGCCAGATCGGATTGCGATATTCCACGGTACGATGTCGAACTACGGTATGTTGACTCACGGGCTTGTGATGCGCGGCCCTCGCTTTCCACAGCGCGGTTGAGTTGCAGACCTTTCTGAACGCCTTGGAAACGAGCGCGCTCTTCACGACGTCGGCGGGCTTCTCCACGAACGTCAGCACGCGCTCGAGGACGTCCGTCATCCCGAGCGCGGTGGAGACGGGGTCGTACACCGCGTCTTTGGGTTTCTTCGCCCTCGTCTTGCGCCGAGCCATGGCGTGGGGCGGCGACGGGAGAGTGACAAAAGCGCCCCTGTCCCCTCAGATCTGAGATGCGTGATTTAGGGTTGCGTTCAGTCGCGGGGAAGGCGAAGGAGCGCGAGAACCAAGCGCGACGAGCGGTCTGCTTTCCTACGACACTACAACGGAAACTCCCTCTGCAGCACCTCTAAATCCTTCCGGTCCACCGCCTCCAAGAGCTCGATCCTCCCGCAGCACCCTAACGATATCCTGAGGTACCCCCACGCGCTCTCCGCGTTCGGGTTCATCGACAACGCCCTCACGTAATACTTCACGGACTCCTCGTACTTCCCTTGGTTCGCGTACCCGATCCCCATGTTACACCACGCGCGCACGTAGTTCGGTTTCAGGTCCAACGCGCGCTGGTACGCACTCATCGCGTCCGCGGACCGCGCGCTGTTCGCCTGCGTCGCGCCGAGTTTATTCCACAGCGAATAGTCCGAGGGCGCGACTCGTAACGCGGCGTTAAACGCGTCCACGGCGGCGTCGTAATCCCTCACGAGGTGCGCGAGGACGCCGAGCACGGACAAAACGTCCGCGTCGTTCGGCGCGACCGCGGCCGCGCGCTTGAACAAGTGCAAAACGCTCGCGGGCGTGTCCGTTACCCCGGACGCGGCGTTCGACGCTTCGTGCTCGGCTTCGATCGCGGCGAACCGCGGTTGCTGCCGCAACCACGCGCGCATGTACCCCGTCGCCTCCGCGTCGTCGAGCTCGTTCGTGTGCGAGACGCCCAGGGCGAGCAACACGTTCGCGTCCGTCGGGTCCGCCTCGTTCGCTTTCGTCATCGCCGCGATCGCGCGTCGGTCGTCGTCGTTCTCTGCGTGCGTCGTGCCGAGGAGCCGCCAGGCTTCGCAGAGGGACGCGTCCGCGCGCACCGCCGCCTCGAGCGCGAGCGAAGCTTCGGAGAGGTTCCCCTCGCGGAACAGCCGCTTCCCGAGCTCGAGCGCGTCAGCGCGTCCCAGGTACGGGTTCGGGTCCGTGAAGACGTACGTCGATCGCTCCGCGCGCTTCAGCGCTTGGTCTTCTTTCGCGACTTGGTCCCACACGTTTTCGTTGATCCAATTGGGGCGCGACGACACGTGGTCTTCAAACTCTTTCGCCCACTCGTCCGGGACGTTCGCGAACTCGTCCGCCCACATTTGCGCGGCGTTCCTCTCGGAGTTTTCGTGCCTTTGCTTGAGCGCCTCGATCTCGAACTGCGCGGCCCACTGCGCGGCGGCGCCGCCGGAGTCTGCAAACTCTTTCGCCCACCCTCCGTTGTTCGCTTGCTCCGCGCCAAACTCCCTCGCCCACGCCGCGCCCGCCTTGACGTGCGCTGGGGCGGGCTCCGCGTTCGATACGCCCGTTTCCTTGACGGCGTCGCCCTCGACGACGATCTCGCCCTTGCTCATGCGCGACATGAACCTGAGGAACTCGCTGTTTTGGAATTTCGGGTCCGCGTTTTGCGACAGCGTCTCGACGAGCCCCCTCGCCTGCGCCGCGGTCTCCGCCTGCGCGGCCGTGGGCCCGCCCTCCCTCGCCGCCTCCGTCGCCGTCGCGTCCTGCGCCTCGCGAAACTCGCTCGCCCACGCCCCGCCGGGGGTCTGCTGCTCCGCGAACTCGCTCGCCCACTCGTTTTTCTCGCCCGCCGTTTCCGAACCTCCCCCTCTCGCCGCCGCGTATTCATTCGCCCACGCCGCGCCGCCGCTTCGCGCGCCCGCGCCGGAACCGGCGCCAGCAGCCTCGCCCACGCGCATCCGCGCGAATTCGCTCGCCCACGCGTTCTCCCTCGAGAACTCTCGCGCCCACCCCGCTCTCGCGTTCGCCGCCGCCTCGGCGTTGGCGTGTCCCCCCGCCGACCGCGGCCCGTCCATCATCCCGCGCGCGTCCGCCAGCCCCGCGTCGATCCGCAGCGGCGACAGCGCGCGCGCGAGCCTGGCGCGCACTTCCGCCTCGCTGGCGCCGTTCAGATGCCGCGCCATGATCGCGCTTCTGTCGCGTATCGTCGTCTTCTCCAGCGGCGAGAGCTCGCGGAGATCCCCCGGCGGCGGCGGCGGCGGCGGATGCGTCGTCCGCGGCGACGCGTCCGGCGTCGTCGTCGCGACCGCGGATCGCAGCGCCGCGGTCAGCGCGGGGTGGTCCGGCGGCGGCGGCATCGGTCCCGCGGGGTGGCGCGCGGCGCCCGGTGGCGCGCGCGCGGCGCTCGCGTCGAGCGCTTCGCGGTAGCGGAGGAACTCCTCGACGTCCTCCGCGCCTCCGAAGGATCCGAGCGGCGGGGCCCCGCGCGTCGTCGGCCCGCCCGGGAGCGTCGAGAAGTGCGGGTCGTCCGCGCCGAGGAGGTTCCCTCGCAGCGCTTGCTCGGAGAGGAACTGGTCCGCGAACGCGACGCCGCCGTCCGCGCCCGGGGGGCCCGGGCCGCCGCGGAGATGCTCCGGGCGCCTGCCCTGGGATTTCCGGTCGCCGAGGACCGCGTCCGCGAGGCGCCCGAGCGGGTTCGTCGACCCCGCGCGCTCGTCCGGCGCCGCGCAGCCGGCGTCGCCGCCGCCCACGAGGTCGCGGATGGCGGACATCCCGGCCTACTCGCGGCGTGCGCGACGTGCGGGGTAGATCTGAGCGCGGCGTCCGAGGTTCGTTCTACGACAGGACCTTCGCCGCCAGGAAGTTTCACGACTCCAGCACCACATCTAATCGGGACCGTTTAGATCTCCCGACGCGCGCGGGGCTGGCGACGCCTCCTCGAGGGAATCCTCGCGTCCACGATGGGCGTCGGCGGAAGCAAGCCGCTCGAGGCGGACCCGCGATGCGCCGCGCTCGCGCCGGTGTGGGGCCCGTTCGTGGACGCGTTCGTGGACACGCTGCACGCGAACGGCGCGGCGGTGCATCCGCCTCCGCCTCGCGCGACGTCCGCGCTGTCGCGCTTCTCCTGGCGACGCGCGGACGTCCTCACGCCGAGCGGCGAGGAGAAAGTCCCGAACGCGGCCGCGAGCGAGACGCACGCGCTGCGGTCGCCGGGCGCGCCCGGGCCGGTGTTCCGACCCGCGGTGCGAAGGCTCGTCGCGGTCGGCGATCTGCACGGCGATCTCGCGAAGACGAAGGAGGCGCTCGTCGCGGGCGGCCTCATGGATCCCTCCACGGAGCGATGGTCGGGAGGCACGACGACCGCGGTGCAGGTGGGCGACCAGCTCGACCGCGGCGGCGACGAGGTCGCGATCCTCCTCCTCCTCGAGCGGCTGAGGAAGGAAGCGCGCGACGCGGGCGGGGAGCTGGTCGTGATGAACGGAAACCACGAGACGTTGAACGTCGCCGGGCGATTCCGATACGCCACCGCGGACGGGCTGGAGGACTTCCGTCGGTGGCGAGGACGGCAGTGCATGGGCGCGGCGATGAAGCACGCGTGCGGGGTCGGCCCGGGGGAGTGCTCGCTCGTGGGCGCGTCCGCCGCGGAGGCGGCGGTCGAGCGGTCGAAGCGGCGGACCGGCGCCGCCGCCGCCGCCGCCGCCGCCGCCGGCGACGACGCGGCCGCGCCGGGGCGGACGTCCGCGCGTCTGTACTCGGACAGCGGCCCCGGCGCGCAGCTCCCGCGGCTCGCGGCTCTCGCGCCCGGGGGACCGATGGCGCGGCGATTTCTTGCGCACCAACCCCTCGTCGTCGCCGTGGGGTCCACGGTGTTCGCGCACGGCGGCGTGTTGCCCCACCACGTCGACTACGGCTTGGAGCGCATAAACAAAGAGACGTCGGACTGGGTCCGCGGGAACAAAGGGAGCGGACCGCCGCCGGTGCACGTCTCCGGCAGAGAGTCCGTGGTGTGGGCGCGCGATTACAGCATGCCGGAGAAGACGCAGTGCGACTGCGACGTCCTCGAGGCGTCTCTGTCGAAAATGCCCGGGATGAAACGCGTCGTCGTCGGGCACACGATTCAGGCGCCGCACGGGGTGAACGCCGCGTGCGACGGCAAGGTGCTCAGGGTGGACGTCGGGATGAGCAAAGGGTGCGGGGACGGGAAGCCGGAGGTGCTCGAGATTTTGGACGACGGGAGAGGGGGGGTGTTTAGGCTTAGCTTAGACGAGAGCAAGGCGGTCGTGCGCGAGCGCGTCGCCGGGGTGGCCGCGTGAGCGGCGCGGCGCGGAAGAAATCATTCACAGATAGACGGTCGTGTACGCGCGTTCGTTGTAATTCACGTCAAAAGGTACGTGTTCGTCGTCAGTCCGTGTTTATCATCTCGAGCTCAGCCTCGAGTACGCGCACATATATTTGCCATAGCGTCGTCGACGTAAGGTTAGGGTCGCCGTGCTCTGCCGCGGCGCGAAACCACATCAGCGCCTTCATTTTGTTCACCGCCACGCCTTTGTCGCCGCGGTAGTAAATATGCCCGAGAGCGCCCGCGATACCTTCTTCTAAACCCTGCTCTATCGCCTTGATGTACATCTCGTGCGCCTTCGCCTCATTTTTCTCGTACATCACATCCCCCAATGAGCCAATCTCGTACATCAACCCAAGTATGAGGGTCGCGTAGGCTTCTCCGCACCTGGACGCGCTTTCAAACCACTCGACCGCCTTCGTGTGGTCTTGCTTCACGCCCCACCCATAGTAGTAGCACGTTGCGATCTCGTGCATGGCACGGGCATCGGCATGATCCGCGGCCTTACGCCACCAATAGAACGCCTTTTCGACCGAAGCAATCCGCTGAAACCCACGACCGAGCTCGACCAACGCACTGGGCGAGCCAGGCAACGACGCGACTCCCGCCTTCTCCGCGTCCCTGAACACCCTGCTCACCGCGGCGAGGCGAACGCGGTCTCCCGGGTCGGTGATGCGGGACAAGATCTCGCAAGCGAGGTCCTCGGGGATGTCGTCGAAGGACATGGCCAGATCTGTGCGGCGGCGGGGGGGGGGGGGGGGGGGGGGGGGGGGGAGGGGGGGG
>Ga0181560_10004434_pt1 | contig 12701 bp, 6 predicted proteins | sample 011ome_20_FD_133751 | JGI IMG/M metagenome (GOLD analysis project Ga0181560, IMG submission 133751) | Coastal salt marsh microbial communities from the Groves Creek Marsh, Skidaway Island, Georgia - 011509CT metaG (megahit assembly) | ecosystem: Environmental > Aquatic > Marine > Intertidal zone...
CTTCGCGGCGGCCTTGTTCTTCCTCGCGAGGTACCGCGCGCGCGCATCCTCCACGGCCTGGTCCGTGTTCTTCCGCCCGCTCGCCTCGCGCGTCCTCTCCGCCTCCGCCTCCGCCGCCGCCGCCGCCGCCTTCTCCGCGTTCGCTCCCGTCCGCTCCTCCGCCAGCGCGCCGCCGCTGAGCCGCCCGACGTCCACGTCCCCTAACCGCGGCATCACCTGCGCGGCCCACTCGGGTTCGATCCTGCACACGCCCTTGATGAATGGCCGCGTCGTGGACACGAGCGAGTGAAACACGACCCACTCCGGAAGCAAACCGGTGACGTCGTCGGCGAGCGACCGCGCGACGGACGGGTGCGCTTCGGCTATCATGGACGCGTCCGCGCCGAAGGTTCGGAAGCCGTTGTGCCGCGGGAGCCGCCGCGCGAGCTTGTTCGCGAACCCGACGCAGATAGCCTTCCTGAGGTCCGTGACGTCCCCGCGTCTCTGGGTTTGGGTTTGGTTTTTTTCGACGCCGTCGCGGTCGCGTTTCCCGCCTCTTCCGCCGTCCCCGTCCCCGTTTCCCCCGTCCCTGTCCCCGTTTCCCCTGTCCATGTCCCTGTCCCTGTCCCTGTCCATGAACACCCCCAACAGCTGCTTACGGACGTCCCTCGCGAACTCCATCCCGCGGTCGTTCAAACCGTGCTCCTCGCAAAACCTCCGCCGGTGCCCTCCGCGCGCCCACGCCTCGTACGTCCTCAGCAACACGACGTGATCGCCCATCTTCGTCTCGTCTGCGCTCGCGATCGGCGGTGGCCGGTCCCGGTCTCGACCGTCTCGACCCTGACCCTGACCCTGACCCTGACCCTTCCCACCGCCCGAACCACCCACGAACACGCGCTCCACGCTCAGCATCGCGGCGACGGTAGCCATCTCTTCGACGATGCCGCGTCGCCGCGCCTCGAGCATCGCCCTCGCGAGCTGCGGCTCCACGGGGAGCGGCGACATCTCGCGTCCCATCTCCGTGATCTCGCCGTCGACGTCGATCGCGCCGAGGACGTACAGCTGTCTCAGCGCGTCCGTCATCGCGGCCCCGTCGGGCTTGTCGAGAAAGTCGAAATCCAACACGGACAAGCCTTTTATCCTCAGCATCTTGAGGTACAACACGACGCCCACGAGCGACGTCCTCTGAGAGGCGTTCCCAAAAAAAGGTTCATCGGTCAGTTGAAAGGGGACGCGATCAAATGTTGAAATCGAGCGGTGGGTGAAAAACGTTTGTATAGAACGCGCCTGAATCTCCGGCACGGTGACGATCGGCATGTCGTGCTCGAACGCGTCTCTCGTGTACAGACGGAAACACCGCCCGGGCTGCGTCCGCCCAGCGCGTCCCGCGCGCTGACGCGCCTGCACCGCGCTCACGGCTGTGATCTTCAACGCGTCGCACCCCGTCTCCGGGTCGTATACGTTCTGCTTCACCACGCCTGGATCCACGACGAAAACCACGCCGGGCACCGTGAGCGACGTCTCCGCGATGTTCGTCGCGACGACGATGCGGCGGCACGCACGCGGCGGCGCGCAGAACACCCTCGCCTGCGCCTCGGGAGGCAGCGCGGCGTACAGCGGAAGGATCTGCGCGTCGTCGCACTCCGTCTCGTCCGCGTCTCTCACGCGCTCGTTAAGCCGCTTACACGCGCTCTCGATCTCTTCTTGGCCGGTGAGAAACAGCAGGATATCCCCGGGGCCCTGGCTCCTGTGCAGGTCCCACGTCGTCTCGATCGCCGTCTCCAAGTACGACCGCGGGCGTTCGCTCGCGTACGCGATGTCGACCGGGAAGACGCGACCGGGGACGTGGTACACCGGGCAGTCGCCGAAGTAGGCGCTGAGGGTCGAGGGTCCGTCGTACGAAGCGACGTCGGGGTGGCGTTCAAAGGCGTCAGTCAGCTGGAGTTGAAAGGCGTCGAGGGCGGGCATTGAAAGCGAGGGGTGGGCGAAGAGAAATGCATGCCGGGAAGTAAAGTCCTCCAGGAACGGCGTGCACCGCGCGAACGGGGTCGTATGGGGACCGGCGTGATAAGAGAACGCGCCTGAACTTCTCCGACTCCAGCGTCGCGGACGTGATCACGAGCTTCAGCGTCGGCTTCCGCGTCCGCACGAGGAGCTTCAGGAGGCCGAACAGGACGTCCGTGTTCAGCGAGCGCTCGTGCGCTTCGTCGAGGATCACGACGCCGTACTTCGAGAGGCTCGGGTCTTCGAGGCACTCGCGCAGCAGCGTGCCGTCGGTGACGTACTTGATCCGCGTGTCGCGTCCGGAGCAGTCCTCGAACCGGACGGTGTAGCCGACGAGGCCGCCGACGGGGACGTTCATCTCGTGCGCGACGCGGCGCGCGACGGACACCGCGGCGACGCGCCTGGGCTGCGTGACGACGATCCCGGTGGAGGAGGACGACGGCGGCGCGTTGTTGTCCCCCGAGGACGACGACAGGTTCGCGCGGTGTAAGATCTGCGAGATCTGCGTCGTCTTCCCCGAGCCCGTCTCGCCGATGACGACGACGACCGGGTTCGCTCGCACCGCCTCGACGATCTCGGACGCGTACCGCGTGACCGGCAGGTCGCTCGCGGAGGACGCATACGGGTCGCCGCCGTCATCCTCGCGGTCGCCCTCCGGCGGCGGCGGCGGCATCCCGTCAACAATGCGAAATGCGAGCGCGTCGTCTCGCGTTTTAGTCGCAACTTAGAATTCGCCATCACGATCAACGCGCGCGCGTCCTCTCGTCAGTGCGAGCGGCGCCGGGATGGGTCGCGGCAGGCTCGAGTCCCTGCTCGGCGTGAAGCCGGGCGGCGGAAAGGCGAAGAGGCCGTCCGCCGCGGGCGGGAGCATCCTCCAGGCGGCGAAGGAGGCGAGCGCGCGAGCGAAGGCGGCCAAGAGGGGGGGAGGGAACGACGATCGGAGTAAAAATCGCGGCGGCGTCGCGTCGACGCCGCCGCCGCGGAGGGACGAATCGCGCGCGGCGCCGAAGGAACCGCCGCCGCCGCAGCGCGCGTCGAGATGGACGGAGGAGGAGGAGGAGGATGAGGACGACGCGCCGGCGCCGGTCCGACCCGCGGAGAAGTCGCGGTGGGGAGACGACGCGGCGTCGGAAGACGACGACGACGACGACGACGACGACGACGACGAGCGACACCGAGCGCGCGACGCCCCCGCGGCGGAGCCCGCGAAACCGCCGGCGCCCGAGTCCGTCGCGGAGCGCGCGATACGCGAAGCGATGGAGTTCAAGATCGCGAACCTGGAGCGCGATATGATGGAGGCGGACGAAGACGGCGAGATCCCGACCGCGGACGCTCGCGGGAGACCGGCGGCGGCGACGAAGGAGAATCTGCTCGACACCCCGAGCGACGACGGCGACGGCGACGACACCCCGGGACGTCCCGCGCCGCGCGAGGACGACGCGCGCGCGCCGCCTCGCGGCGGAAACGACGAGGAAGACGCGCGCGCCGAGCCGAACCCGAACGACGTGGACCCGGACCTGGACGAACTCGACGACGCCGCCGCCGCCGCCGCCGCGCCGCCGCCGCGTCGCCGCCGTTCGCCGTCGCCGTCGCCGCTGCCCGCGTCGCCGACGCCGTCGCCGTCGCCGTCCCCACCCCGCGGCCCGCGCGTGTTCGACACCATGGCCGGATGCAGGTCCGTGTTCGAGTACCAGCAGCTGAACAGAATCGACGAGGGGACGTACGGCGTCGTGTTCAGAGCGCGGGATAAGAACACCGGCGTCGTGCGCGCGTTGAAAAAAATAAAGATGGAGAAGGAACGCGAGGGGTTCCCGCTCACGGCGCTGCGCGAGGCGAACATCCTGCTGTCGATGCAACATCCGAACATCGTGGACGTCACCGAGATGGTCGTCGGGCACACGTTGGACAGCGTGTTCATGGTCATGGAGTTTGCGGATCACGACTTGAAGGGACTGATGGAGACGATGTCGAAGCCGTTTAGCGTGCCGGAGGTGAAGTGTCTCATGCTGCAGCTCCTGTCCGGGGTGTCGTACTTGCACGATAACTGGGTCCTTCACCGCGACTTGAAGACGTCGAACGTTCTCGTGAACAACCGAGGCGAGCTGAAGATCTGCGACTTTGGTTTAGCGCGGCAGTACAGCGACCCGCTGCGAGCGTACACGCGCGTCGTCGTGACTTTGTGGTACAGAGCGCCGGAGTTGTTGCTCGGGACGAAGATGTACGACACCGCGATCGACGTGTGGAGCTTAGGGTGCATCATGGGCGAGTTACTCGGGAAAGAGCCGCTGTTCCAAGGGAAGACGGAGACGGACCAGGTGGACAGGATCTTCAAGCTGTTGGGCACGCCGAACGAGAAAATCTGGCCGGATTTCCCGTCTCTGCCCGCGGCGAAAAAACTGACGACCGCGCGCCAGCAGCCGTACAACCAGCTCCGCAGGAAGTTCCCGAAGATATCCCCGAACGGCGGCCCGTGCGTGAGCGACCTCGGGTTCGATCTCCTGAACAAACTCCTCGCGTACGACCCGAAACGACGCGTCACCGCCGAGGACGCGTCGACGCACGCGTTTTTCGCGGAGCACCCGCCTCCGAAGGAAAAGCGGGATATGCCGACGTACCCGTCGAAGGCGTCGGGGGAAGGGTACGCCGCGGCGAGGCGCGCGGCGATGAAGAGGGACGAGGATGTCGCGAGGCGCGCGGCGATGGAGGCGGATCCGCTCGAGGCGCAGAGGATCAGAGAGGAAGCCGCGGCGGCGCGCGGGGCGGGGGGGGGCGGGTTGTTCTCGCAGTTTTGACGGCGGCCGCCGTCGCCGTCGCCGTCGCGTTCATTAGGGTGATGTTGGCATTCGCATCGTACATCACGACAGCGCGCATCGTATACATCATATTTATACATCGTGCAGTCAGTATGTGCACGTCATCGTCGCATCCCCGGCAGCGGCGGGTCGTGCTCGGGTATCGCCACTCGCCACGTCACGTCGAGCTCCGTCCCCGCCGCCTTGAGCGTATTCGCGACCGGGCACCTGCTCTCGACCGCGCGCTTCAGCTCCTCTACGCGCCGCGCGATCGTGCTCGCGCCGTGCGCGTCTTCGCTCAGCCCCAAGTGCACGATCGCGGTGCCGGTCACGCGCGCGAGCTTCGCGTCGCACGGGGGCGTCTTATCGATCGGCAGCGCCGTCGCCCCGCGGTCGTCCCTGGAGGCGACGTACTCGAAGTGAATCCCTTTGAGCTTCATCCGCGGGGACATGTGCCTGGCGACGTACGCCGCGGTCGCTTGCTCGCACCCGATGAGCGCGGCGACGAGGAGCTCCACCGGCTGCGGCGCGGCGTCCTGGCCTCCCATCGGCGCGGGGACGTCCGTGGCGATGGAGTGGTTTCGAGCGGTGACGGCGCATCCGGTCCGGATGCCGACGCCGGAGACTTCGTACGTCTTCACGCTGCCGTCCACCGCGGAGGACGACGCCGAGGAGGACGCGGAAGCGGACGTCGAGGACGCGACGCCGCGGCGCGACAGCGCGGAAGAGACCCACGTCGGCGCCCGCGCGAGGAGGGAGACAGCGCGCGACATGTTAAATGAGAAGATGTGAACTGTATCTTTGAGAGATCTTCCAATCGCGCGCTTCGCGCTTCCGAGAGTTTCGGACGTCGACGAGGACGCCGACCTGCGGCGCGTCCGAAACGGCGCCGCGCACACGCGCCCGCGCCCTTCCCGGGACGACACGCAGCGCGCATTCTGATTCTCGTCGACGACAAGGTACGCCTCATCGCGATCGCGTCCCTCGAGAATCGTCGCGCGCGCCCGCGCGCGTCGCTCGCCGGCGCCGCGAATCGTCGGTCCTCGTCGGCGTTCGCTCCGCGTGGATATCGCGTCGCTTTTTTCTCGCGTCGCCGCCGTCGCGCCGCGGTCGCGTTCGCGCGCACGCGACGCCGCGGCGACGCCGCGGCGATGCGCGACGTCGTGATGTGACCCGTACGACGCAAACGACATCGCCGGCGGCGTCGTTCGCGCCGTCGTTCGCGCGTCCCCGCACGTCGCCGCCGCGCCGAAACCCTCGATTCCAGGGATCCGGTGGATTCATTCGACGGGGCGATTCGACGCGAACGATCGAATGAATCCTTCCCCCGTCGCCGACCCCTCCGTCCACCCCTCGTCCACCACTCACCCACCCACCCACCCCTCCCTCCCTCCCTCATTTCATCGCAGAAGCGCTAAAAGCTCCTCGTCAGTAAAGAAGATGGGCGCGAAAGATGCGGCGAAGAACGAGATCGCATCCTTCGCGAAGAAATCCGACCGCCTGAAGGAGGAGGGCAACGTCCACTTCGTGGCGAAGAACTGGAAAGAAGCGCTCAACTCGTACCAGAAAGCGCTCGAGATGACGATGGCGGGCACGGAAGAGCGCGCGTCGCTGTACAGCAACCGAGCCGCGTGTTTCCTCATGGAGAACAGGTACCGCGAAGCCATTCGCGAGTCGGACGCCGCGCTCGAGTCCAAGCCGGATTTCAAACCCGCGCTCGTGCGCCGGTCGCGCGCGTACGAGCAAATTAACGAGTACTCGAAGGCCGTGAGCGACCTCGAGAGCGCGTTGAAAGTGGACCCCGCGGACGAAGGCCTCAAGAAGAAACTGAACGCGATGAAGTCGAGGGCGGCGAATCAGAAGGCGTCGAGGCGTGGCGCCGGCGCCGGCGTCGCCGGCCTCGGCGGCTCGTCGCTTCGCTCCGGCGCGTTGAACCGCAAGAACACGCGACTGACGCCGCAGCAGCAGCAGACCGCGGCGGCGGCGGCGGCGGCGGCGAACCAACCCGGTCGCCCCGGGCAGCAGCAGCAGCAGCAGATGCCGCTGTTGACGCTGAACTGCAAGCTCGGCGAGGTGAAGAAAACCGTCGTCCTCCCCATCTCCGTGCGCTACCGCGACATCGCGGAGGCGGTGAAGAATACCTTTTCTTCGTCGTGCAAAGAGCCGCTCGCGCTCAAGTACGCAGATCCGGAGGGGGAGCTGATGACGGTGACGTCGCGAGCGGACTTGCGGAACGCGCTCGCGAGCGCCGTGAGCGCGCACGAGAAGCGCGCCGCGGCGACGGGCGCGCCGGGGCTGCCTCAGGGGACGCTGCCCCCCGTGGAGATCGAGTGCGTGATCGTCGCGTCCGCGGTGACGGAGACGCCGGACGTGGTGACGCCGCAGAACGTCGGCGCGGCCGGGACGACGCCGGAGGACGAGGAGGAGCCGGGCGAGGACGTCATCGAGATTGACGAGTGGCTGCTGACCTTCGCGTCTCTGTTCAGGAGACACCTCGGCGAAGCCGGCGAGAAGGAGGGGCCGCTCGACTTGAGAGCCGTCGGCCTGGAGAAGTGCTGCGAAGCGCTCGAGGCCGCGGTCGGGACGGACGAGGCGAAGGACCTCCTCGCCGCGGCGGCGGATAAGTTCCAAGAGGCTGCCGCGGCGGCGATTTTGAACAAGGGCAACGTCCACGTGTGCGCGGCGAGGAAACTCGTCGGCGGCGACCCCGACGGCGGCGGCTCTCAAGTCGTCGAGGAAGCGACGAAGCTCGCGATTAAGAACCACATGAAGCGTCTCGATCAGGAGTACGACGACGCGGTCGCGCGGTACGTCGAGTCCCTCGCGATCAAGCCGGACTTTTACGAGACGACGATCGCGTGGGGGCAGCAGGCGTTTGAACGCGGCAAGCACTACCACGTCGCGAGCAAAGACGCGACGGGGGCGGCGGCGGCGGAGCGCGCGAAGGAGTGCGACGAGATGTTCGAGCTGGCGGAGAAGAAGTTCCAGGAGTCGCTCGACATGCTCCCCGCGGAGGATAAGGACGCCGCGGCCGCGGCGGAGACGTCCACGTCCGGAGGGGAGGAGGGCGGCGAGGAGAAGGCGAACGAGCTGAGCGTCAAGTCGCAGATTTTAGTCCTCTGGGGGAACGTCCTGTTCGAGCGGTCGCAGGTGCGGCACGGACGCGAGGACGGAAAGTGGGAGGAGGACACGCACGCCGCGGTGAAGAAGTTCAACGACGCGGGGTGCAGCAAGACGGACATCACGCGGGCGCTGATGAACCACACGAGCAAGAAGTGGGCGAACGAGAAGGACGCGATCGCCGCGGCGAAGTGACGACGCGACGACGCGACGGCAAGGGGAGGCGAGGCGATTTTTTTTTACACCGCGACTTTTCGAGTCGAGACCGCGAACAACGAAACGTTTCATCGGTGTTCAATATTACAGCGCGGCGTCGCGACGCCCATCCCGCGCCCCTAAAACCCCCCACCCCTCCTCACGGAGCCTCGCCTCGCGACACGCTCACGCCGCGGGGATTTTGCCGCTGATGTCCAAGTCGTTCAGCGTCTCGCGATCGGTGATCTTCAACCCGTGCTCGTTCGCGAGGTGAAGCAAGCATATGAACGCCATGTGCACGGAGATGTCCTCCGTCGCCCCCGCGGCGTTGTCCTCCGGAAATTTATCCAGGAGGTCGTGGAACGACTTCGTTCCCTCCACCGCGTCGGCGTCCGCCTCGCCCGCGTCGGCGTCGTGGATGTTGTCCCAGAGCGTCGACTTTAGCTCCTTGACGTCAACCTGCTTCGACGATCGGTCGTAGTTGACGCGAATCTTCTCCACGCGACGCGGCGCGTCCACGAGGTCGCCGTTCGCGCCGATGATCGGTGACGGCGCGGCGTCGTCGAGGTTGTTCTCGTCGTCGTCGTCGTACTCCGCGAACCCGCCGGAGCCAAAGTCGCCGTCGTCGCCGCCGAAAAAGTCCCCGCCGCCGCCGCCGCCGCCGCCGGAGACGCCGACTGCGCCGCCGCTCGACGCGCCGGCGATCCCAAAGTTCGGCCTCAGCGACAGCTTGATCAGGTCGCTCGCTTCGTACCCGAGGTCCGGAGGAAGCAGCGTGTCCGTCGCCGTCGGCGCGGTCACGAGCAAGAGCTCTTCGCCCGTCGCGCTGAGCGTGAAGCGCGTCTCGTCCGGCTCTTCGAGGTTTTCGAAATCGTACGTCAGCTCGCCCTTCTTCTTCTTCGGTTTGCCGTCGCCGTCCTCGCCGTCCGCGGACTTCTCTCCGGACGTCCCGCCGTCGCCGTTGGAGGTGGACGGCTTCGACGGCGCCTTGAACCGCCAGTGGCTCGGCCCCGCCCATGCCATCTTCCCGCCGACGCCAGAGTTGACGACCCACTCGAGCCCGGCGCCGCCTTCCTCGTCCAACGCGTCCGAGTCGTTCGCCGCGCCGCCGCCGCCGCCGCCGCCGCCGCCGCCGTGGTCGTCGTTCCAGTTTTCTCCCATCCCGAACGGAGCGTCGTCGTCGAACCCGCCGCCAAACTCGTTCGCGTCCGCGTTATCGTACCCGGTCTCGTCGTCGTCGTCGTCGTCGTCGTCGTCGTCGTACTCCGCGAACTGCAAGCCCTCGCCGGAGGAAAAGTCAAAGAGCGACACCGGCGCGCTCGAGTTTGGATCCACCGCCGCCGCCGCCGCCGCCGCCGCCGCGGACGGCGCGACGCCGCCCACGAGCTCCGCGAGCGTCTCCTCGATCACGGCGATAGACGGCGTGATACGGTTCGTCGTGGACGCCACCTTCCTCGCGGCGTCGATCGCCGGTCGCATCGAGCTGAGGTCGACGAAGACGCCGTCGAGCGCGCGTTCGTCGTCGTCGCAGCCGACGTCTTCGTAGCACGGCACCTCCTCCGAGTCGAAGCAGATGTTACACCCGCGATGCACGGACAGATTGCACAGGAGCAACCCGCTCGCGCCGCCCTCGTCGAACAGCGCAGAGGTCTTCTGGAACAGCGGGTCCACGGTCGCGGTCGCGACTTCCTTCACCGTGTGCGCGTCGGGCTGCTCGAGCGTCGCCACCGCCCTCGCGGATCGCCTCTTCGGCTTGCCGCCGTCCGCGCCGTCGTCCATCGCGTCGGAGCCATCCGCGCCGTCGCCCTTCGCCCCGGCGCCGTCCTCGTCTTCGCACTCCTCGCTCTGCGTCACCTTGTTCATCCCGCCGAGCATCTTGAACGTCTCGTTGTGGAACGAGTCGACGCGCGACGCGTAAATCTTCACGCCGGCGTCGAGCGTGCACGAGCTCTTTTGAAAGTTGGTCTGGCCGTCCTCGTCCTTGCTGTCGCGGACGATTTCGGAGATGTGGTCGATCAGCGCGAGCGACCACGTGTTCTTCGCGTTGATCTTGTTCTCCGACGCGAGCTTGATGCAGTTGCTGTAGAGGTTTAACACGTCCGACGCGTTGAGCGTCGGCGCGCGTTTTGTCGTCGCATTCGTCTGGGCGCCGTCCGCGGAGCCTGCGGTCGATCTCGACAGCCCGCTCTTCTTCGGCGCGGCGTCGGCGACGTCGTCGAGCGCGTCCGCGAAGCCTTTGTCGCCCCTGTCGCGCGATGAGAAGGTCGTCTCGGACGTCAGGACGCGTCCAGGGGGGCGCGACGACGCGCGCGACGACGCGCGCGCGGCGTCGCCGCGGGGGCGGCATCGGGGGTACGACAGATTGCGGAGAGGGAGCGAAACGCGCGAGGAGCGAAAAGACGAGACGCGGCGCGCGCCTTCGCGTCGCCTCCGACTGCTGCTTCGCGAGCTTCGCGCGGCGCTTCTCGAGCGCGTCGTTGTTCGGGGACATCGTCCCGATCGGCCCCGGGCTCTTGGACTTGAGCGGCGTCTTCGCCTTGGGTCCCTTGCCCGCGGGCGTGTTGTTGAGCTCCCCGAGGACGCCCATGGTGGACTTACCTGCGCGACGACGCGGATTGGCGCGGTGAGCGAGATCTCTCGGAAGAAACCGCCCGCGCGTGCGGCGTCGCGCGCGCGGGTATTCTACGACGCGGTCGCGGTCGCGACGGCGCGGTCTCGCACCTGAGTGTTCTCCGATGCGCGCGCGCGCGGAAGAAACGGCGGCGGGACGGACGGAGTCGGTCGCGCGCGTCGGGAATGCGTCGCCGGCGTCCCGGGAGCGAACTGGCGTCGCGTCGCGAAACGCCCGCCGACAACGGTCGAAATCGCGGTTTTGTTACCCCCAAAACTACGCGCTTTCGTACTCGTACTTGTAACTGATTGCGCATACGAACAATCCCGTACTCGGCTCCCGAAATCGGTCACGGCTTCGATCGAGGTTCGAGGATCGACCCGGCCCGGAGCCCCGGGACACGCGCGAGCAACTCCCCGCCCGGAGGTCCATCAGATAAAAACCCGAGACGGGCGAGATCCCACCGACTCGGACGCCGCGCGCGCGTCGGATACCGCGCACGAGTCGCGCGCCGACCGACCGAGGATGTCCTCCTCCGGCAGCCTCCGCGCGCTCGCGGTGGAGACGACCGCGGACGAGACGACCGTCGTCCTCCCGCCGTCGTCCGTCCCCGGCGCGTCGTCGTCGCGGAGCAAGAATCTGCGCGACGGCAACATGTCGTTCCGGAAGTCTCCGGACAGCTGGCGCCTCAGCGCGGACGCGTTCGACACGCACAAGAAGACCGCGGAGGAGTTCCAAGGCTTGCGCTCGCGGAAAGCGAAGAGCGGCGTGATGGCGTACTACCGCAAGCAAAACGCGCTCGTGGACCAGTTCGGGGAGATCGAGACGCTCATCGCGGCGACGGACGCGACGGGCGCGCCGATCCTGGCGTCCGACGAGGACGCCGCGGAGAAGACCCGGGGCGACGCGAAGCGAGAGAAGCGCGAGGAGTTCGCGCTGCAGATCTCGTTCTGGGCGAACGTCCTCCTCCTCGGGATCAAGACGTACGCCGCGGTCGTGAGCGGCTCGCTGAGCATCATGACCTCCGCGCTGGACTCCTTCTTAGATCTCGTCTCGGGCTTGATCTTGTACCTCACCGAGCGGAACATGAAGAAGAGCAACAAGTACATGTACCCCGCGGGTAAGTCGCGGATGCAACCGTTAGGAATTATCGTCTTCAGCTGCATCATGGGCACGTTAGGGTTCCAGATCATGATCGAAGGCGTCCGGCAGCTCGTCGGCGAGACCCACACGCACCACCTCGAGGATCTGTGGGCGGTGCTGGGCATCATGGTCTCGGTCATCGTCGTCAAGTTTTGCCTGTATTTGTTCTGTAGGAACAGTCAGAACGAGGCGGTGTTGACGTACGCGCAGGACCACAGGAACGACGTGATGACCAACTCCGTCGGCCTCGCCGCGGCGATCGCGGGCGACAAGTTGTACTTCTGGATCGATCCGCTCGGCGCGATCCTTCTCGCGTCGTACATAGGTGCGTTCTATACACTGGTCCCCATACGACCGCGTTTGCGTGGTGAACGCCGATCCTTAAGGACTTTACTTCCCGGCGCATCTCTCCGCCCAGGGTCCCTCGCTTTCAATCCCGACACACCTCGACGCCTTTCAACTCCATCTGACGCCTTTCAACCCCACCCCGACGTCGCTTCGCGTGGAACGACCCTGAGTGTACAACTGGTCGTGCACGGCGCTGGAGAACGTCAAAGCCATGGTGGGGGTCAGCGCGCCGCCGGAGTTTCTCACGCAGCTGACGTACCTCGCGTGGAACCACCACGAGGACATCGTGTGCATAGACACCGTGCGCGCGTACACTTTCGGCCCGAATTATTTCGTCGAGGTGGACGTCGTGTTGCCGGAGGAGATGCCGTTGCGAAGGGCGCACGACATCGGCGAGAGCTTGCAGAATAGGATAGAAGAGATGGATGACGTGGAGCGCGCGTTCGTGCACATCGATCTAGAGACCGCGTCTCGATGTTCTACCCCGGCGAAATCGCCGTCGCCCGCGC
>Ga0181560_10004435_pt1 | contig 12700 bp, 10 predicted proteins | sample 011ome_20_FD_133751 | JGI IMG/M metagenome (GOLD analysis project Ga0181560, IMG submission 133751) | Coastal salt marsh microbial communities from the Groves Creek Marsh, Skidaway Island, Georgia - 011509CT metaG (megahit assembly) | ecosystem: Environmental > Aquatic > Marine > Intertidal...
AGTAGCATTTTGTAGGTTGTTGCCCCGGGCACCGGTAATGACCAGCAGTCGGTCTTTATCCATGGGGGTTCTTTGCGTGGGCACATGAATTTGACGCTGCCCGGACATATATGCCCCCGTCAGGGAGGCAGAGTTTGCCATAATGTCTGCTAGCGAGCCCTGTGCCACTACTTGGCCGCCGTGCACCCCTGCGCCGGGCCCAATATCGATCACGTGGTCCGCCGTGCGAATCGCATCCTCATCGTGTTCTACGACAAGGACCGTGTTACCAATATCCCTAAGATGGGTCAGGGTGCGCAGCAAGCGCTCATTATCCCGCTGATGAAGGCCAATCGAAGGCTCATCCAAGATGTACATGACGCCCACGAGCCCCGCGCCAATTTGTGACGCCAGGCGAATGCGCTGGGCCTCGCCTCCTGACAGCGTGTCAGCGCTCCGATCTAATGAAAGGTAATTTAAGCCAACGTCCACCAAGAAACGGTAACGGGCGCGCAGCTCTTTGAGGATTTTGTCGGCAATTTCTCCGGCTCGGCCCTCCAGTTCAAGTGCATCAAAGTAGCCTTGGGCGTCGCCGACGGGCATCTGCGTGATCTGTGGCAGGGTTTTACCATCTACAAACACATTGCGCGCATCCTCACACAGCCGCGCCCCGCCGCAGGACTGACACGCGGCGGTCGACACGTATTTGGCAAGCTCCTCCCGCACCGAGGAAGATTCTGTCTCCCGATACCGGCGTTCTAAGTTGGGAAGAATGCCCTCAAAACTATGCCGCCGCTTGAAAACGGTGCCGCGATCATTAACGTAAGCAAACTCTATTTCCTCGCCGCCACTGCCGTGCAAGATCACCTGCCTGTGCTTTTCCGACAGCTCCTCAAACGGCTGATCGATATCAAAACCAAAATGCTCTGCGAGGGAGGTTAGCAAGTGAAAGTAGTAAACGTTACGTCTATCCCAACCCCGAATAGCGCCCGCAGCAAGACTCGCTTCGGGATGAGCCACCACGCGGCTTGAGTCAAAGTACTGGGTAACGCCTAGACCATCGCAGCTTGAGCATGCGCCGGCGGGGTTGTTAAAGGAGAATAGCCTCGGCTCGAGTTCATCAATGGCATGGCCACATTCAGGGCAGGCGTAGCGGGCGGAAAACAACAGCTCCTCCCCCCGCTCGCCATCCATAGGGGCTACCGCTGCCAAGCCGTCGGTGAGCTCCAAGGCGGTCTCAAATGATTCAGCCAGGCGCAGCCCGAGGTCGTCTCTAACTTTGAACCGGTCTACAACCACTTCAATAGTGTGTTTGCGTTTCTTATCAAGCGTGGGCACATCGTCAAGATCCACTAAAATCCCGTCCACTCGCACTCTGATAAAGCCGGCTGCGCGCATCTGCTCGAAGATATGCAGGTGCTCGCCTTTGCGGTCTCGAATGACAGGTGCCAGCAGCATTAATTTGCTGCCTTCGGGCAGCGCTAAAACCGCGTCAACCATTTGACTGACCGTTTGTGCCTTCAGTGTGATCCCATGGGTTGGACACCTTGGATCACCCACGCGGGCAAAAAGTAATCTGAGGTAATCGTAGATCTCGGTGATGGTACCCACGGTGGATCGGGGGTTGTGTGACGTGGACTTCTGCTCAATGGATATAGCGGGGGAGAGGCCTTCGATATGATCGATATCAGGCTTTTCCATCATCGATAGAAACTGGCGGGCATAAGTGGACAGGGACTCGACGTATCGTCGCTGACCCTCGGCGTACAGCGTATCGAAGGCGAGCGACGACTTACCCGATCCAGACAAGCCGGTAATCACGACTAACTTGTCACGCGGGATGTCGAGGTCAATATTTTTGAGGTTGTGGGTTCTAGCCCCTCGAACCTGAATGGTATCCATGTACTTAGCCTTTGCTGCGTGGATTTGCGAACAACGAACCAGTATACGCGAGTCTCGAGCAACCCGATGGCCCGGTCGCCGACATCTGTCGTGCTAAACTACGGGTTTTTCCTGGTCCTCGAACCCGTGATTTCCAAAGAACCCTTCACTACTGACGAGCGGCGCGCCGTTTTTGCCCTAGCTTCACTGTATAGCTTTCGCATGCTGGGCCTTTTTATGGTGCTGCCATTGTTGGCCATCTATACGGCGGATTTACCCGGAGCTACGCCTCAAACTGTAGGGCTTGCCCTGGGGGCCTACGGCTTGACTCAGGCCTGCCTGCAATTACCTTTGGGTTGGTTGTCTGACCGAATAGGGCGCCGTCCTGTCATCGTCGGGGGATTGCTGTTTTTTATCTTGGGCAGCGGGGTGGCGGCTTCGGCGGACAGTATTAACGGCGTGATCATAGGCCGATTTTTGCAGGGCTGCGGTGCTATAGCGGCTGCGCTGACAGCGCTGGCTGCGGACAGTACCCGTGAATCTCAGCGCACTAAAACTATGGCCTTTGTGGGGGCAAGTGTTGGCCTATCGTTTGCATTCGCGCTGGTGCTCGGACCATTAATAGCGGCTTTCGGAGGGTTGCAATCGGTATTTTTGGTGACCGCTGGGCTCGGTTTGTGCGGCCTAATTATTGTGATTTTTGTCCTGCCAACCCCCGTGACCCCCAGCGTTGTTGAGAGGGGGGATTGGGAGGCCAGCCATGTGTTTGGCGGTGGTTTGCCGACAATTTATGGCAGCATTTTTTTGCTGCACAGCATCATGATGGCGAGTTTTTTGGTGGTTCCGAAACTACTGGCCGATGGTCTGGGTTTTCCGCCCGGTCATCATTGGATTATGTACTTGGGCACGGTCATCCTATCAGTGCCGCCGGCGCTATTAATCATGCGCCAGGGACGCACTGACCGCGACCCTAAAGCGTCCTTACTGACTGCGGTTTTGCCCCTTCTGGCAGGCTCACTGCTTGCCCTTAATAGCGGATCCCTTTGGGTCATGGGTCTGGGTCTAACCTTATTTTTTGCCGGGGTGAATAGTCTTGAGGCGCTGCTGCCATCAACAGTCTCTAAGTTAGCCCCTGGCAAGCTGCGGGGAACTGCGATGGGTTTGTATGCAACTTGTCAGTTTTTGGGGATATTTATTGGAGGGGCCCTCGGTGGTTGGGTTTATACCCGTGGTGGTCTTCACGGTGTCTCGCTATTACTGCTGTTGTCAGGCGCGCTCTGGGCCGCTGTTCTCCTGAAAACTCACTTTCAAACATCATCTTTGGTTACTTCCGGTGATTAACAGCAGCAGTACTCGCCTAGGTATCAGTCGATTGTTATAGTCAGTGACCGAGAAAATTTATCCGTAGCGTAGTGACGGAACATCCCGTACTTGGAGAGAAATATGGCTTCCCGTGGCATTAACAAAGTGATTCTTGTTGGTAACTTAGGCAATGATCCCGAGCATCGAGTACTACCTTCGGGTGGTGCAGTTACCAACCTCAGCATAGCGACGTCGGAAACTTGGAAAGACAAGAATACCGGGCAGCAGCAGGAGCGTACTGAGTGGCATCGGGTTGTCTTTTTCAATCGATTAGCGGAGATCGCGGCTGAGTATTTGCGCAAAGGCTCAAAGGTTTATGTCGAAGGCGCTTTGCGTACCCGTAAGTGGCAGGATCAGTCAGGGCAAGATCGCTATACCACCGAGATTGTGGCGAGTGAAATGCAGATGCTAGACAGTCGTGGAGCGGGCAGTGGTATGGACAGCGGTGGCGGTGGCTACGCGAGCGGAGGCAACGACTGGAACCAGTCATCTGGACAGTCTTCACCTGCCGCGTCAATGCCTCAAGGTGGTGGCAGCTTCGATCCAATCGATGACGACATCCCTTTTTAGACCGAAGACTGTGTAGCGGCTAGCATCATTCTTTAATGGAAGGAGCCAGTAGAGTCCTTGAGAATACTTCTTTTGGGAGCGGATACTCCGGTGGGGCACTCTTTGCGAGCCTTTATCCCTCCCTTGCAGCGACATGATTTATTGTTAACGTCTCTTGAGGCTACTCGTTGGCAGCGGCCGCGCATGGTCAAAAAACTGCTAAAGACCTCTGCGCCGGATCTCATCGTCGACGCTCGAGCTGTGAGTCAGGTGGACTTTACCGATGCCGATTTAGCCCCTGAACTGGAGCGAAGCCAGTGGATTGCAGAGACGGTGGGTAAGCTGGGCTCTCGTTACGTGTTGCTCTCAAGCTCGCGGGTATTTCACGGAGGGTTGAAACGGCCCTACCGCGAGTCTGATGCCCCTGACGCTATTTCCAGTGAGGGGAGATTCTTAATACAGACAGAGCAACTCATGGCGGATCACATCGAGCCGCTCTTCGTTCTGCGTTTGGGGTGGATATTTTCCGGACGGGGTCCTGGAGCGTTCAGCCGAATGCTAGATAGTTTTCGCCGTGGCGATACGGTTTATGCCAGTGATAACCGTCGGGACTGTCCCGTTCATACCGCTGAGGTAGCGCGAGTTGTAGCAGGAATTATCGACCAGATTAGCGTAGGTGCTCCGCCTAGGGGCACTTATCATTATGGCAGTGACGGCGACACCGGTTGGTTTGCTTTCGCGGAAGCGGTGGTAGCGTATGCATCGCAATTTGATACTTTCGCCAATGCAACGGAGCTTTTGCAAGAGGGTCATGGGGCCGAGGCTGCCCACGTTAACAGAGCTCTGGACTGCACCGCCATCAGACATCAGTTTGGCATTCAACGACGCCCTTGGCGTGACTTTATTGAGCGGGCAGTGCGCCGCTACATCGAACTGTATTCGGAGGCTTAGAAAAGTGAGTGAGCTCGTAGCGCTTGGAGTGGCTGTTCTCACGGTGAGCGACACCCGCTCTTTGGATAATGACACCTCTGGCGAGTTTTTGACCTCTGCTGCATTGGAGGCCGGTCATGACATACTAGACCGCGGTTTGGTCAAGGACGACATCTACGCCATTCGCGCGATTGTGTCACGTTGGATTGCTCAGGCAGATATCGACGCCATTCTGATCACCGGCGGCACCGGGTTTTCAGGGCGCGATTCAACGCCAGAGGCAGTCAGCCCTTTATTTGACAAAACTATCGAGGGTTTTGGAGAAGTTTTCCGCGCTATTTCCCACACTGAAATAGGCTCATCAACTGTTCAGTCCAGAGCTATTGGCGGATTTGCCAACAAGACCGTGATTTTTTGCATGCCTGGATCCACGGGGGCATGTCGAACCGCTTGGAATGGCATTATTCGCGACCAGCTCGACAGCAGCCATCGGCCTTGTAATTTTGTCGCCGTGCTAAAAGGGCACTGAGGGGTCTTCCATGGCGCTCACGCCACTAAATGAGGCCCTTGAGCAGCTGCTAGCTACGGTACCTCCACCCCCTGCAGCTGAGCTGGTACCCATATCCAGGTGTTTGAATCGGGTTCTAGCCGAAGATGTTTTTGCCAGCATGGATGTGCCTGCTTTTGATAATAGCGCGATGGACGGGTACGCCGTTCGTATTGAGGATTTGCCTGGGGAATTACCTATTAGCCAGCGCATACCGGCGGGTACCCCCGCGGCACCTCTTGAGCCTGGGACAGCGGCAAGAATATTCACGGGAGCTCAAATTCCCCTTGGTGCCAACGCCGTTATCATGCAGGAGGACGCCCTAGTCTCTGGAGATAATATTCAGATCTTGGGCTGCCTCAGTCGGGGGGCACATATTCGTCCAAAGGGCGGAGATATTCCCGCTGGCAGTCGAGTAATGACATCCGGTCGAATCTTGCTACCCCAGGATCTGGGATTGGTTGCTTCATTGGGCATAGCGGCGCTACCCGTTAGGAAGCGGCTCAAGGTGACGGTGATGACCACCGGTGATGAATTGGTCAGTCCTGGATCCGTTCGCGCTGATTGGCAAATTTTTAATAGCAATGCGACTCAGATAGCCGCGCAGCTGTCACTTCTAGGCGTAGAGCCTATGGTCATAGATGCGCTGCCCGACGATCCGCGCCTGATCGGCGATGCGCTAGAGCAGGCTGCAGCTCAATCCGACTGCATTGTGACGTCGGGGGGTGTTTCGGTTGGTGAGGAAGACCACGTTCGCCATCAGATTGAGGCCCGCGGTTCGCTAAAACTTTGGAAGCTGGCTATCAAGCCGGGCAAGCCACTGGCATTTGGCGAGGTGCGGGGCTGTCCGGTCTTTGGCTTGCCGGGTAATCCGGTGTCGTCCTGGGCGACCTTCGGACTTGCAGTGAAGCCATGGTTGCTCAAGGCTCAGGGCGCCACAGTACCAAGCATGCGTCGCGTTGGGGTGATTGCAGGCTTTGAGGTTCCCCGAGCAGGTACCCGGGAGGAATTCCTGCGAGTTGTGCTGGACGACGGGCGACCCGCAACAGCCTTTAAGACCGGCGACCAGAGCTCAGGGGTGCTGACCAGCACGGCGATTGCGGATGCACTCGCCATTATTCCGGCGGGGGTGACGGTCGCCGAGGGTGACTGTCTGGATGCAATATTGGTGAGTGAGTTTCTATCCGCCTATGCCGCTGGCTGAGCATGGCATAGGCAGATTGTCGCGACCTTAGCTGTAGCGTTGAAATATCAACGTGGCGTTGGTGCCGCCAAATCCGAAGCTGTTGGACATCACTCGCGTGAGCTTCGCGTTATCAACTCGATTGCGAACAATGCGCATGCCCTCGGCGTCGGGATCCAGATTATCAATGTTGGCCGATGCAGCGATAAAGTCGTGTTGCATCATGAGCAGGGAGTAAATCGCTTCTTGCACGCCAGCCGCACCTAAGGAGTGTCCGCTCAACGACTTTGTGGAGCCGATCCAAGGGGCGTCATCGCCGGTGCCGAAGGTATTACGAACAGCATTGAGCTCTTGCATATCCCCTGCCGGCGTACTTGTGCCGTGGGCGTTGATATAGTCGATGGGGCCTTCAACTGTTGCCATGGCTTGCTGCATGCAGCGCACCGCACCCTCGCCCGAGGGTGCCACCATATCGTAGCCGTCGCTGGTTGCGCCGTAGCCAACAAGCTCCGCATAGATCTTAGCGCCGCGCGCTTGAGCATGCTCGAGGGCCTCCAATACAAGCATGCCGCCGCCGCCGGCAATCACAAAGCCGTCGCGATCAGCGTCGTAGGCTCTTGAGGCGCGCTCTGGCGTGTCATTGTATTTGGTTGAAAGCGCCCCCATCGCATCGAACAATGAGCTCATTGTCCAGTGGAGTTCTTCACCACCTCCGGCGAATACCACATCTTGTTTGCCCAGCTGAATAAGCTCCATGGCATTGCCGATGCAGTGCGCGCTGGTTGAGCAAGCGGAGGAGATTGAATAGTTCACGCCCTTAATTTTGAAGGGTGTCGCCAGACACGCTGATACCGTGCTGCCCATGGTTTGGGTTACCCGGTAGGGTCCCACTCGGCGGAGGCCTTTCTCACGCAAAATATCTGCAGCTTCTACCTGACTTGCCGAGGATGCACCGCCTGAGCCGGCGATGATTCCTGTTCGTGGGTTGGATACTTGCTCTTCAGACAGTCCAGCATCCCGTATAGCCTGCTCCATACTGATATACGCGTAGCCCGCAGCGTCGCCCATGAAGCGCCACTGCTTGCGGTCGATGTGCTCGGCGAGTTCGATAGCTGGTTTCCCGGCAACGTGGGATCGCATGCCTCGATCGATGTGCTCTTGACACGTGCTGATGCCCGAACGCCCCTCTTTCAGGGCTGATACCACTTGGTCTGCGCCTGTGCCCAAGCAAGAGACAATGCCGAGGCCGGTCACTACCACACGATTGATCATTAAAAAGATTCCGTTGACTGAAAAAGGCCGACGCGCAGGTCGGACGCTGTGTAGATGATCTTACCGTCGACGGCCACTGTGCCATCGGCAATACCCATAACCAGCTTGCGTTCGATTACCCGCTTCATCTGGATGTGATACTGGACTTTTTTGGCGCTCGGTAATATCTGCCCGGTGAATTTGACTTCTCCCGAGCCCAGAGCGCGACCTCGCCCCGGATTCCCGCGCCAGCCTAAGAAGAACCCGACAAGCTGCCACATGGCATCGAGTCCCAAGCAGCCGGGCATGACTGGATCACCGGGGAAATGGCATTCAAAAAACCAAAGGTCGGGGTGAATATCGAGCTCGGCGATGATTTCGCCTCTACCGTGTTCGCCACCCTCTGAACTGATGTGGGCGATGCGATCAAGCATCAGCATCTTGTCAATGGGTAGCTGAGCATTGCCTGGCCCAAACAGCTCGCCCATGCCGCACGCGACAAGTTCGTCTTTGGAATAGGATGATTGGGGCGTGTACACAGGAGTGGTCATAACGGTTCCAGATAGGTGCCGAAGCGTCAATGAAAAATGATTGGTACAGACGACAACAAAGCAGCAAAACCACTACTACGGCGAGCCAGATGGGCACCAATTACGTCGCGGTCAGCGACAAGCGCCAATGATAACTTGTCCTGTTGACTCACGCCAATCATGGTTCTGTGAGGTATTTGTCTGTCCGCGGCTGATACTGCGCGCTTTCAGGTGCCCCAATATTGGTGTTGAGACAATGGTTTTTCAAGGGGTTACGTGGGCGCATCGTTGTGGCTGTGCCCTGCCGCAGTGATGCGCTTAACCCCCCGCGCTTAGAGTCAAATGGTACAGCTTAGGACCGACTTTGGGGTGGCCTTTCGTCTCAACTTGTTTGTCTCCAATGTCTTGAAGGGTGAGCCTGAGAGGCTTTTCCAGCATAAACGGGTGAAGGTGGTCGGCGCATGGGCTAGTATCTTGCCTCCCGTAATCTGATATGAGTGTTGTCTGTGTTGATTCCTGTTTTACTCTCCGGTGGCGTTGGCAGCCGGTTGTGGCCGGTCTCTCGAGAGGGGCGGCCAAAACAATTCCTCCCCTTGGGCGGCACACTGTCAATGTTGCAAGAGACCGCACAGCGCGTGGACGGTTTAGTAACGGCAGCGCCCATGGTGGTTTGCAACGAGAATCATCGATTCTTAGTTGCCGAGCAGCTGCGCGAGGTGGATCTAAAACCCAGCGGCCTCATTCTTGAGCCTGCGGGAAGAAATACTGCCCCTGCTATCGCACTAGCGGCGGTTGCCGCTCTAAAGATCGACGCCGACGCCGTTTTGTTAGTCCTACCCGCCGACCACTACATTCGAAGCCCCGACGGATTTACTGCCGCAGTTAAACGAGCTTTGCCTAATGCATCTAGAGGGCAGCTCGTGACCTTTGGCGTTGTGCCCACTAGGGCTGAAACGGGTTACGGTTATATTCGCTGTGGTACCGAGTTGAGTGAGGGCGTCGCTGAGTTAGCGGAGTTCGTGGAGAAGCCCGACGCTGATACGGCAAAACAGTATGTAGCGGCGGGCAATTACCTGTGGAACAGCGGTATGTTTCTGTTCCGCGCTGACAGGTACCTAGAGGCTCTTGAGCGGCACTCCCCCGCTATTTACGCGGCCTGCGAGGCCGCCATGGCGGATGCCGAGACGGATTTGGATTTCTTGCGGCCCCAGCAGGATGCCTTTTTGGCATGCCCCTCAGACAGCATCGACTACGCCGTTATGGAACATACCGACAGCGGTGTTGTGGTCAGTCTGGACTGTGGCTGGAGCGATATTGGGGCTTGGTCCGCTTTGTGGGAGGTCGGCGACGCGGACGGGGACGGCAACGTGATCGAGGGCGATGTGTTCGCTCACGATACTCGCAACAGCTACCTGCGTAGCGAGACGCGATTAGTGACCACCACCGGGGTAGAGAATCTGGTCGTGGTGGAAACGGCGGACGCCATTCTCGTAGCCGACAGGGATAAAGTTCAGGGCGTTAAAGATATTGTTACGGCTTTGAAAAAAGCCCAACGGCCCGAGGCCACGGTCCATCAGCGAGTTTTCCGGCCCTGGGGTTCGTATGAGTCACTCATCGTATCTGATAGATTCCAAGTGAAGCGAATCGTCGTCTTACCCGGACAGAAGCTTTCCCTACAGATGCATCATCATCGCGCTGAACACTGGATTGTGGTTAAGGGGACTGCCGAGGTGACCCGTGGCGATGATGTGTTTACCTTGAGTGAAGACCAGTCGACCTACATCCCTTTGGGCACGACTCACCGCTTGGTGAATCCGGGCAGAATCCCGCTAGAGCTGATTGAAGTCCAGTCAGGATCTTATTTGGGCGAAGATGATATCGTTCGATTCGAGGATGTTTACGGCCGATAGTCAGTAGAGGACGCCATGATTAAAAAATGTTTATTTCCCGTTGCCGGATACGGCACGCGGTTCTTACCAGCAACCAAGAGCATGCCCAAGGAAATGCTGCCCGTGGTGAATAAGCCGCTTGTGCAGTACGGCGTTGAAGAAGCCCATGAGGCGGGTATGACTAACTGCGCGCTGGTAACTGGACGGGGTAAGCGCGCCATTGCTGACCACTTTGACACCAACTACGAGTTAGAGCATCAAATTTCGGGAAGCAGCAAAGAGTCGCTGCTGACGGGCATTCGCGATGTCATAGACCAAGGGGTTTTTACCATGGTCCGCCAGCGCGAAATGAAGGGCCTTGGGCACGCTATTCTGACTGGTGAGCCATTGATTGGGCCCGAGCCATTCGGTGTGGTGCTGTCAGACGATCTGTGCATCAACGATGAAGGTCCCGGTGTGCTTGCGCAAATGGTGGCACTCTATAAGCAGTTTCGCTGCTCCATAGTGGCGGTGCAGGAAGTACCCATGGAGGATATCCATAAGTACGGTGTCATCGCGGGTGAGAGCATGAAAGAGGGTTTGTACCGCGTTGACCAGATGGTAGAAAAACCAAAGGCTGTGGATGCGCCGTCTAATCTAGCTGTCATTGGGCGTTATATTTTGACCCCCGATATTTTTGACATTCTTCGTGATACGCCACCCGGAGCCAACGGAGAAATACAACTTACTGACGCGCTCCAAACCCAAGCACAGCGGGGTTGCGTGATGGCTTATAAATTCAATGGCATTCGCTTTGACTGTGGCAGTGTGCCCGGCTTTGTAGAGGCCACCAATTACGTCTATGAGAACGTTTATCTCAAGGAAAACCCATGAGTGATGAGGTCACCTGCTTCAAGGCCTACGATGTGCGCGGTCGAGTGCCCGACCAGCTCAATGAAGATGTTGCTCTTCGCATTGGTCGCGCCTATGCCCAGGTGATTCAACCCGAAACGGTGGTGGTCGGGCACGATATTCGACTGACCAGCGAGGTGTTGAAGCAGGCGTTAATTACCGGTCTGCAAGACCAGGGGGTTAACGTTTACGACATTGGACTGTGTGGTACTGAGGAGATTTATTTCGCGACATCGCATTTGCAAGCGGGTGGCGGCATTGCGGTGACGGCGAGTCACAATCCCAAGGATTACAACGGGATGAAGTTCGTTCGTGAGCAATCAAAGCCCATTTCAGGTGACTCGGGGCTAAAAGAAATACAGCAGTTGGCGGAACTGAATGAGTTTTCGGTGTCAGCACAGCGAGGAGGCTACGAAGCAGCCGATACGCTTAGCGCTTACGTTCAGCATCTAATGAGTTACGTAGATGTTGCCGCATTGAAGCCATTAAAAATTGTTGTTAACGCCGGTAATGGAGGCGCAGGCCGGGTCATTGATGCGCTGGAGCCCCATCTTCCCTTTGAATTCATAAAGCTGCACCACGAAGCCGACGGTCACTTCCCTAACGGCGTTCCAAATCCACTGCTACCAGAAAACCGTGCGGTTACCGCTGACATGGTTCGCGCCCAAGGAGCCGATTTGGGGTTGGCTTGGGACGGTGATTTCGATCGCTGCTTCTTTTTCACCGCGGACGGCGATTTTGTTGAGGGCTATTACATTGTTGGGCTGCTTGCCGAGGCGTTCTTGTCCCAACATCCCGCGCAGCGGATTGTTCATGATCCGCGCTTGACTTGGAATACCAAAGCCATGGTCGAGGCAGCCGGTGGCGAAGCCGTGCAGAGCAAGACGGGGCATGCGTTTATTAAGGAGCGCATGCGGGCTGAGGATGCAATTTATGGTGGCGAAATGAGTGCGCATCATTATTTTCGCGACTTCGCCTACTGTGACAGTGGCATGATTCCCTGGTTATTGGTGACCCAATTGATGTGCCAACGTGACCAGACCCTGGCTGCTATGGTTCATGAGCGTGAGGAAGCTTTCCCCTGCTCGGGTGAGATCAATCGAGTGATTGGTGACCCCAAGTCGCTTATCAATTCTGTTGAAGCTCATTACGGCCCAGGCTCCATGCGAGTTGAGTATCTCGATGGGCTGAGTATTGAGCTTGAGGATTGGCGTTTTAATTTGCGTATGTCCAATACCGAGCCAGTTGTCCGCCTGAACGTGGAAAGCCGGGGCAATCGGGAGCTGATGGAGCGAAAAACCCTCGAGCTACTTGAAATGATTGATCGGTTCTAACGGGCTATTATTGGTTTGCTGCAATCCAGGCGCGTGCGGCTGCCGCCGTAGACGGGTCTAGCGCATCTAATCCCTCGCCAGACTCCAGTGCGACACGGATTTGCTTGCCAATGACCTTGCCCAGCTCAACACCCCACTGATCAAACGCATTGATCTCTAACAGCTGACTCAAGAAAAACGTTTTGTGCTCATAGGCGGCAACCAGTGCGCCCAAAGTTGCAGGGGTGACTGCGTCCAAAATGATTAATGAGTGGGGGTGGTTGCCCGGCATTTCAAAGTGGGGCGCCAACCCGGCCTCTTGTCCTCGGGCTGCGGCCAACGCCTTCGCTTCTTCTGGGCTACGTCCAATCATTAGCGCGCGGCTTTGTGCCAGC
>Ga0181560_10004437_pt1 | contig 12692 bp, 9 predicted proteins | sample 011ome_20_FD_133751 | JGI IMG/M metagenome (GOLD analysis project Ga0181560, IMG submission 133751) | Coastal salt marsh microbial communities from the Groves Creek Marsh, Skidaway Island, Georgia - 011509CT metaG (megahit assembly) | ecosystem: Environmental > Aquatic > Marine > Intertidal zone...
CCGCAAAAAAATGCAAAGTCAAGGAGTTCGCTACGAAGAAATCTACGACAAGTTTGCCATTCGAATTATTTACAAGGCCAAACCCGAACAAGAGAAATTTTTGGCTTGGAAGATTTACTCCGTTGTCACCGACCACTACACGCCTAACCCTGTTCGACTAAGAGATTGGATTTCTTCCCCTAAATCCACCGGATATGAGGCCCTACACATCACTGTGATGGGACCCAAAAACAGATGGGTGGAAGTGCAAATCCGCTCTGAACGCATGCACGAAATAGCAGAAAAAGGATACGCTGCCCACTTTAAATACAAACACGGAGATCAAAAGGAAAAGGGTATTGACCTATGGCTTAATCGATTACAAGAAGCGCTTGAAAATGCTCATAGCAATGCTATTGACTTTGTTGAAGAATTCAAATTAAACCTCTACGCCAAAGAAATTTTTGTGTTCACACCCAAGGGCGATTTGAAATCACTCCCCAAAAATGCTACACCTCTAGACTTTGCCTTTCATGTGCATACGGAAATAGGGATGAAAACTAGAGGCGCTAAAGTCAATGGCAAATTAGTCCCCCTAAACACCACCTTAAAAAGTGGCGATCAGGTTGAAATCATCACCTCAGAGACCATTAAACCAAATCCAAACTGGGTCAACTACGCTACGACCGCCCGTGCGATTTCTCGAATCAAATCTGCCCTCAAGGAAGAACGCAGAACCATTGCCGAACAAGGCAAAGAAATACTGCGCAGAAAACTCAGAACGCAAAAAATCAAATTGGATGAGGCGATGGTCAACAAACTGGTGGTTTATTTTAAATTAAAAACCAGTCTGGATTTATTTTATCAAGTTGGTGTTGGCGTGATAGACAACAATAAGCTCAAAGACTTTTCCTCTTCATACAACAATACCATTCTTCGATTTTTCAAGGAAAAAATACGCAGAAAACCCAGCGCGCCGGTGTTGGAAGATGAGGCGTCTCAGGTATACGACACCCTGGTGTTTGGCAAAGAAGGCGATCGACTTGAATACACCCTATCCCCTTGTTGTAACCCTATCCCAGGCGATGATGTGTTTGGATTCATCACCATCAAAGACGGAATCAAAGTACACAAGAAAAACTGTCCTAACTCAGTGGCACTTCAAGCGCAATACGCCTATAGAATTATTCAAGCACAATGGATCGACAGTGCCCAACAAGATTTCCCTGTGGATATCAAGTTAAGCGGCATAGATCATTTAGGACTAGTGAGCCAAATAACTCATGTGATTTCAAATACGATGAATGTCAACATGAAGAAAATATCGTTTTCCACTGAGGGGGGGACCTTTGAGGGAAGTATCCGCGTGGTAGTAGATAACAACGACACATTGGCCAAATTATTGAAACATCTCAGTCAGCTGAAGGGTATTGACAAAGTGGTTAGAATTTAAATTTTAAGCGTACATTTGCCGGGTAAAAATGCAAGCGAAAACCTCCAATAACGAGCCTCAACAAGAAATTGTCAAAAAAGTCTTCACGTCTTTTTTAGAGGAAAATGGACACCGAAAAACACCGGAGAGATACGCCATACTGCAAGAAATTTACGAGAATGATGGGCATTTTGATGTAGAGTCGCTTTACCTCAAAATGAAAAATAAAAAGTACCGCGTTAGTCGAGCCACCTTGTACAACACCATTGAGATATTGTTGGAGTGCAAATTAGTGCGCCGCCACCTTTTTGGTAAAAATCAAGCTCAGTACGAGAAATCGTATTTTGACAGACAGCACGACCACGTCATATTAACCGATACAGGAGAAGTCATCGAATTTTGCGATCCAAGAATACAAACGATAAAAAAAACCATCGAAGAGGTTTTTAATATCAGTATTCAAAACCACTCACTGTATTTTTACGGAACCAAAAACAACGAATCCAATAACCACGAATAAATAAGCTTAATGGCTGTAGATCTACTGCTCGGGCTCCAATGGGGCGATGAAGGAAAAGGGAAAATTGTCGATGTACTCACACAAGGGTACGATGTAATTGCGCGTTTTCAAGGAGGACCAAATGCGGGACACACGTTAGAATTCGATGGAATTAAACACGTTCTTCACACCATACCTTCCGGTATATTTCACAAAAACGCACAAAACGTCGTGGGTAATGGTGTAGTGATTGACCCTGTTGTCTTTCAAAAAGAAATAGAAAAACTGGCGCCATTCCAGTTAGACTTAGCCAAAATATTGTTCATCTCCAGAAAAGCTCACTTAATCCTTCCCACACACAGACTGTTGGATGCGGCTTCGGAGGCAGCAAAAGGTAAAGCAAAAATCGGATCGACGCTAAAAGGGATTGGCCCAACCTACATGGATAAAACTGGAAGAAACGGTATGCGTGTGGGCGATTTGGAGTTTGACAACTGGAAAGAAAAGTACCGGGCATTGGCTGAAAAACATCAAGCCATGATTGGGTTTTACAATGTGGAGCTTGAATACGATCTAAAAGAGCTTGAAAACGAATTTTTTAAAGCCGTAGAGGCCCTCAAAAAATTGCCCTTTATCGATAGTGAGCAATTCATGCATGAGGCCCAAAAATCAGGTAAAAAAATATTGGCTGAGGGAGCACAAGGTTCCTTGTTGGATATTGATTTCGGGACCTATCCTTATGTGACCTCCTCTAATACAACGGCTGCTGGTGCATGTACTGGTTTGGGAGTATCTCCCAGATCGATCGGAAAAGTACTCGGTATATTTAAAGCGTACACCACACGAGTAGGCAGTGGTCCTTTCCCTACCGAATTGTTTGATGAAGATGGGGCTACCATGGGCCGTGTCGGAAGAGAATTTGGCGCTACAACTGGACGACCCAGAAGATGTGGATGGCTGGATTTAGTGGCCCTAAAATATGCCATTCAAGTGAATGGAGTGACGGAACTGATCATGATGAAAGCAGATGTTCTGAGTGGGTTTGACACCATTAAGGTGTGTCATGCATATCAATACAGAGGTAGTGAAATCACCCACTTCCCCTATACTCTTGAAGACGATGCGGTAACTCCAGTGTACACCAGCTTCCCAGGTTGGAACCAAGATCTTACCGGAATGACCAAAGAAGGTGATTTGCCCCAAGAATTGCTGGCCTATGTTCACTATCTTGAAAAAGAGTTGGAAGTACCCATCACGATGGTCTCAGTAGGTCCTGACCGAACCCAAACGATTGTCAGAGGATAGAACCTGATGAACAGATTGTTGCTACACCTTTTATGGATCTTTGGAGGATTCCAATTGCTTTGGGCACAATCATCGACCACCGAGAAACGCATTGAGGTCGTTTACGGGGCTAATTACGCTAAAAACGAAGCCTTATATCCAGGTGCCTCTTTGTTTCGCAAAGACAACCAACGATTGCATTTTAGACACCGAGGAGCTGACCTATGGTGTGACACGGCCATTTTATACCCACTTGAAAATAAAATCAAAGCCTCCGGACAGGTGATGCTTATACAAGGTGACAGCATCAGCATGCAAGCAGATCGTATTGACTATGACGGAGCTATCGAACTAGCTAAGGCAAGTGGATCTGTATTATTGAAAAACAACACCATGACTTTAGTGTCCGAGGAGGTGTTTATGGACCGAGCTATACAGCAGGCTTACTACACCCAAGGAGGGGAAATCCAAGACAGTCAAAATACACTGACCTCTAAAAAAGGAAGACTCTACATGGATCGCGATCAATACGAGTTTGCTGAAAAAGTGCATATTCAGCATCCCGACTACGAAGTTGATGCCGAAAAAATGGACTATTGGACGACCACTAAAGAGGTGTATTTTCACGGTCCCTCCAGGATTCAAGGCAAAGACTACGATTTTTATTGCGAAAAAGGGTATTACAACAGCCTTATTGAACGAGGGCACGGGACAAAAAACACCAAAATATGGTACAACCAAAGAGAGGTTTTTGGCGATAGCATCTATTTCGATAAGGCAAAAAATTTTGCTTCTGCCACCCAAAATATCACCGTACTCGACACCCTAAACAAAAACACGATTAAGGCGCACTACGCTGAGGTATACAAGGAGAAAGACTCGGTATTTGCCACTAAAAAGGCCGTTTTCATTTCACTGGTAGAAAAAGACTCTCTTTACGTTCACGGTGACCAATTAATGGTGACAGGGCCAGAAAACGAACGGATTATGCGCGCGTTTAAAGACGCGCGATTTTTTAAACAAGGATTAAGTGGCCGCAGTGACTCCATTCACTACAGCCAAAAATCAGGCATCACCCAACTCATACGGCAACCCATAGTGTGGAACGGAAACACCCAACTAACCGGTGACAGTATCCACATTAAGGCTCACCCGGCGACCAATGACCTGGATTCGCTCAAAGTGATCGGGAATGCCTTTGTCGCCTCATTGGACTCTATTTCGAATACCGGGTACAATCAGGCCAAAGGCAAAAAATTAAACGGAAGATTCATCAACAACACCTTGGATCGCATACAGTTACTGCAGAACACCGAAGTAATATATTATGTATACGACGATGACCAAAACCTATTGGGCATTGACAAAACAGTATGCTCCGAGGTCTGGATGTATCTAAAAGACAATGAATTGGAGGATATTAAATTCATTACGTCACCTGACGGGACTGTTACACCGGAAAAAGAATTCTTAGAAGAAGATAAAAAACTGGAGGGATTTCAATGGTTTGGATCTCTTCAGATGACCAAACCGGAGGATATATTTGATAGTTCTGATCTACAATGGGACAAGCCAAAGACCAAAAAAGGATGAAGGAGGATTTTTTGAGGTATCAAGCCCAAACTACCCCCCACCCTCTGGGTATGGTCGTTTCCAAGGCCAAAGGAAGCTATATCTACGATGCTGAGGGTAAACCGCATTTGGATTTTGTAGCCGGTGTGTCTGCTTGTACCCTGGGGCACTGTGCACCAGAGGTAGTCACTGCTATTGAACATCAGGTTCAACAGTATATGCACGTGATGGTTTATGGCGAATACGCCCAAGGTCCAGCAGTGGAATACTGTGCCCTTTTGGCCCAACATCTCCCAGAACCACTTGAAAGCACTTATTTAGTCAATTCCGGTACCGAAGCCATTGAAGCCTCCATAAAACTAGCGAGAAGAGTAACTGGACGAAAAAAAATAATTGGCGCCTACGAAGCCTATCACGGAAATACCCTGGGCAGCATGAGCCTTATGGGTATGCAAGAACAGAGAAAACCTTTTGAGCCTTTGTTGGCAGACGTCGATTTTATTCGGTTTAACGAATTTGATGACTTGAGTAAAATCGATGAACATACTGCAGGTGTCGTTGTAGAATCTATACAGGGGGGTGCTGGATTCATTGTCCCGCTGCCTGGATACCTCAAGGCACTACAAGAAAGATGCAATCAACTAGGGGCTCTCCTTATTTTGGATGAAATTCAACCTGGATTTGGCAGAACAGGCAGTCTGTTTGCCTTTCAACAGCATGATTGTGTTCCTGATGTATTGGCCATCGGCAAAGGGATGGCTTCAGGATTACCCTGTGGAGCTATCGTGGCTTCAAAAAATCATATGGATTTGCTGAGTGATCGACCAAAGCTTGGACATATAACCACTTTCGGGGGAAATCCGGTGGTGGCTGCAGCGGCATTGGCTACGCTAAATGTATTGATCCAGAGCTCATTGATGGATGAGGTCAAATCAAAAGAACTGAGCTTCAGGCAAAAACTAAAACACCCTTTGATTCAGGAGATTAGAGGCGTTGGCTTAATGTTGGCTTTAATTATGCCGCAACCAGAAATAGCCGACTACTTGGTGCTTGAGGCGGCAAAAAACCAACTCATTCTCTTTTGGTTGCTCATAGAAAAAAGAGCGGTAAGAATCACTCCACCCCTCACTATATCCGAGCAAGAAATCGCCTTGGGCTGTCACATGATCTGTTCCATTCTAGACAGATATGAGCCCTCCCATGTTAACTAATTTGTTGATAACATAGCCATTCAAACACCTTGCCCTGGGCGCTAATTGGGCTACATTTATAACAATAGGAATCCAAAAGCGTATTATGGCCATAGATCCTGAAGAACGTCCCGGAAAACCGATCGCAAGGTTTGAATCAATGCTCAAGACAGACGATGTCTATTTTTTTGACGCCGAGGACTTTGAAGATATCATCCACCATTACCTGAATCAAGGTAAGGTGCGTCTAGCCAAAAAAGCGATTCAACTCAGCTTAGATCAACACCCCAATACCACCCCGCTAAAACTGTTGGAGGTGGAGGTTATGGTGTTTGAAAATCGACTAGAGGAAGCGGTCAAGCAACTCAACCAAATTGAAGAAGTCGATGGCACTAATGAAGAAGTCTACATTCAAAGAGCCAACATCTATTCCAAAAAAGACGAACATCCAAAAGCGATTGAATACCTAAAAAAAGCCTTGGAAATTGCCCCGGACCAAATGGATATCTACGCCCTAATGGGCATGGAATATTTGTTTTTGGACGATTTTGAACAAGCTAAAAATTGCTTTATTCAATGCGTTGAAGATGATCCTGAGGACTACGCTTCGCTGTATAACGTGGTCTACTGCTATGAATTCCTCGAAGATTATGAGGGGGCTATTCAATTTCTCAACGACTATCTAGAGCAGAACCCGTATTGCGAAGTCGCTTGGCATCAATTAGGAAAGCAATATGTTGAAAAATCAATGTATAAAGAGGCCTTAACCGCTTTTGATTTTGCCATTATTTCAGACGACACCTTCACAGGTGCCTATTTTGAGAAGGCTATGGTTTTGGAAAAACTAAAGCGCTACAACGAGGCCATAGAAAATTACCAAACTACTTTAGATCTGGGAGAGCCTAGTGCGCAGACATACCTCAGGTTAGGTCAATGTCATGAGGCTTTGGGACTCTATGCGCAAACAGAAGAATATTTCGGTCTAGCTGTCAGTGAAGACCCCCTACTTGAACGCGCTTGGCTGTCTATAGCTCAGCATCACCTCAATCAAAACGCTTCGGGAATTGCCTTGGATTGGATCCAAAAAGCGCTTCAAATCGATGATGAAAATCCAAATTATTGGGAAACATGCGCCATGATTTACGCTTCGATGGACATGCACTTTGAAGCTGATTTTGCCTGCAAACAATCCGTAGCATTTGGTGGTCAGCGCATTGAATTATGGTTGCTGTGGGCACATACTGTCTGGTCGCTGGAAGATCCTCAGGGGTGTATTTTGGTTTTGGAAGAAGCTTTAGTATTATACGACAACCATCCAGAACTAAATCTCAGAATGGCCGTGGCACAACACGCAGTACAAGACCTGAGCCAAGCCTCATTCTACCTGGAAAAAGCGGGAAAAGATTCGAGTATGCAAGCGCTCGCCCAAACAGCTTTTCCTTATTTTTGGACGAGCCAATGGACACAGACACACTGGCTTGGCCGTTAAATTAAATCATGGAAAACACTAGAAAACCAATAGATTACCTATGGATCGTCCTTAAAGGTATGGCCATGGGCGCTGCAGATGTGGTACCTGGTGTATCAGGAGGCACTATCGCCTTTATTTCTGGCATCTATCAGGAATTGGTCGAAACCATAGCAAAACTTCGACCCAGCTTGTTGCTCGTATTAAAAAACGAAGGAATTAAGGCGTTTTGGAAGTCTTCCAATGCCTCATTCCTACTTGCCCTGCTCAGCGGTATTGCCTTGAGTATTGCTTCGCTAGCGAAAGGCATAAGCTGGTTGCTTGAATACCAACCTATATTGGTTTGGTCATTCTTTTTTGGTTTGATGTTGGCTAGTTGTTGGCACATTTACCGCTCTATTGGTTCCTGGAAAAAAAGTCTGTACCTATGGCTGTTTTTGGGAACCATCCTGGCAGGAGGAATCAATTTTTTGCCTGAAGGGGCCTCCAGTAGCTCACTGCTCTACTTATTTATCTCAGGAGCCTTAGCGAGCGTTGCTATGATCTTGCCCGGAATATCTGGCGCCTTTATTTTGGTACTCCTCGGCAGTTATGCCACCGTACTTACCGGGGTACATGAGCGAAATATCTCCATTGTAGGTGTAGTCGGACTGGGTGCTGTGACTGGTTTGCTTTCATTTTCTTCTCTGCTCAAATGGATGTTAACTCGATTCCAACACCAAACGCTTGCGGTACTAGTTGGTTTTATGTTAGGGGCCCTACCCAAGATTTGGCCTTGGAAATATCCTTCCGATCGAGCTATGGATATAGTAACCCCCTGGAATTTTCCTCTAGAAAGCCAATGGCCTATGGCTCTTTGCTTGATGTTGCTAGGTATTTTCTTAATTTTAGGGTTAGAGCGTTTGGCCCAAAAGCCAGATGCTGCATAACATGAAAGCGCCTGCTGAGCTAAAATCTCATATTTTCACTTTTCTTAAAGGCTTAACCATGGGTGCGGCCAACAAGGTTCCCGGTGTATCTGGTGGAATTGTCGCCTTTGTTTGGGGGTTTTACGAACGATTCATCTCGTCGCTAAAAAAAATGGATGTACATGCTTTCACTCTATTAAGGCATGGGAAATTCAAGGAATTTAAGCAGTATACTGATTTTGTCTTTTTAGGCTATTTAGTCATGGGCATGATATTCAGCTATTTCAGTGTCTCCAAAATCTTGGATTACTTTCTAAAAACCAGAGAGCTTTACGTCTGGTCGGTGTTTTTTGGCATGATCATAGGTTCGGTGTATTATATATCCAAGAGTTTTGGCGGATGGAACAGCAGAAACAGAAGTTTTGGACTCCTGGGACTCATCCTAGGTATCAGCATCAGCTTTTTAAGTCCTGCGCAAGAAAACGACCACTGGCTCTTTGTTTTCTTCTGTGGTATGATCAGTGTTTCCGGGATGACATTACCTGGACTATCCGGATCATTTATACTCATGCTGATGGGCAACTATGTGCTTTTACTGGTTGAATCAGTCAATGCATTGTTTGACACATTGACTGAAATAGCACAATTAGAGTTTGGGTTTATACACGATACCGCTAGGCTAGACGCCTTATTCACCCTGGGTGTCTTCACCCTTGGATCAGTGGTAGGATTGATTACTCTTTCTCACTTTATTGGCTATTTACTCAAACGCTTTCACGATCAAACAACGGCTTCCATCATTGGATTTATCACAGGATCCCTAGGTGTTGTTTGGCCATGGAAAGAGGCTGATTACCTTTATGACGCTGCGGGAAATGTGGTCACCGACAGTTATTTGCAACCCGTAGTCATTCAATTTACTCGATACATACCAAAACTAAACGACGCTCAAAACCTCTGGGCCCTGGTATTTATCCTATCCGGAATCGCATTACTCGTATTTTTAGAACGCTATGGAGCCCAAAAAAAATAGATATGGCCTTTTAGGCAGAAACATCTCCTATTCATTTTCCCGGGGATATTTCACCCAGAAATTTGAATCAGCAGGATTAACCGATTACAGCTACGAAAACTTTGATTTGCCCGATCTTTCCTCACTGCGCTCACAAGTGTTCGACGATGCTTCCATCAAGGGTATTAATGTTACCATACCCTACAAAACAGAGGTAATTCCCCAACTCGATGAACTCAGAGGAGCCGCAGACGAAATTCAAGCAGTGAATACTATTGCCCGTGAGGGGGATCGTTTGATCGGCTACAATACGGATGTAATCGGCTTTAAAAACTCGTTGCTTCCCCACTTAAAAAGCCACCACAAACAAGCACTTATTCTCGGAACCGGTGGTGCGTCAAAAGCGGTGGCTTACGTATTAGCACAGTTAAACATCCACTATCAGTGGGTGTCTCGCACCCCAGATCAAGGACAAATTGCGTATCGAGATATCGATGAAAAGATCGCAGGGAGCCACCTGCTCGTGATACAATGCAGTCCTTTGGGTACCTACCCCAACATCGAGCAAAAACCTGAATTTCCCTACCGCTATCTAACCGAACGGCATTTGTTGTTTGATTTGATCTACAATCCAGAAATTACTGCTTTTATGAAGGCTGGTATCTCCCAAGGCGCACAAGCAGTCAACGGGTATCAGATGTTGGTAGAACAAGCCGAAGAAGCTTGGCGTATTTGGTCAAAATAACGCCCTGAAAATAGACAAAGTAATTAGCCTTCAATTTTTTGGAATTTGTTGGGTAGTTAGTATCTTACTGACCGGTATTAACCATGAAACACCACTGATATGTCAGAAGAGAAAGCGCCAGAACAACAGAATACTCCTCAAGAAGTTACGAGTCCTGTTGATGCGCATTTGCACGAAATCGACCACTCCAATGCTGCAGATGCAGAGCTTGACAAGCATCAAGACAAGCACCAAATACCCTTTTTGGACTATTCCAATATGGCGCTGGAGAATTTAGTGGGAGAATTACAACGCTTGGTGAAAAATGAATCTGTCTCATTGATCAAAAGACACGTTGACGCTATAAAAAATTCATTTGACCAACAATTTCAAGCATTATTTGACTCAAAAAAAGAGGAGTATCTAGCGCAAGGCGGTGTTGAGATGGATTTTAAATTCAGCAGCGTAGATAAGCGTCAGTTTAATGAAGTATATAAAGAGTATCGCGAAAAGAGAGCTGACTACTATCAACGTCAAGAAATACAGCTGAAAAACAACTTAGCGCATCGTTGGGAGTTGATTGAGCGCCTCAAAGGATTAATCTCCATGGAGGAGGATATCAATACCACATACAACAATTTTAAAGTGATATTAGCGGAATGGAAAAATGCCGGTCCGATTCCACGGGATAAATACAACGATGTTTGGCGTACGTATCACCACCATATGGAGATCTTTTATGATTTCCTCAATTTGAATCGCGAGTTACGGGATCTTGATTTCAAACACAATCTAGAGGAAAAACTAAAACTGGTAGAACGCGCTGAAGAGTTGGCGGAGCAAACCGATATTCATCAAGCTTTTCAAGAGTTACAGGTGCTACACAAAATCTGGAAAGAGGATTTGGGCCCCGTAGACAAGGAACACAGAAATGAGATTTGGGATCGTTTCAGCAAAGCTACAAAAACAATTCACGACAAGAGACAAGCTTACTTTGCCTCTTTAGACAAAGACCTCGAAGTTAATCTTCACGCTAAAGAGGAGATTCTCGAAAAAATCAAACAGCTGACACTCCAGGCCCCAACTTCCCATAAGGAAATCCAAAACCAGATAAAATCTATGGAGTCATTACGCCAATCCTTTATGGAAATTGGCAAAGTGCCCAGCAAACAAAGCGATAAAATTTGGAGAAGTTTCAAAGAACTAAGCAGAACATTCAATAAGAATAAAAACAACTTCTTTAAAAACATCAAAAAAGATCAAAACGATCACCTAACGCAAAAAAGAGCTCTGTTAGAAATAGCCCAGGGGTTGGTTGAAGCTGAAATTAACGAGGCGAATACGGCAGAACTCAAACGCATTCAGGCAGCTTGGAAAGAGGTTGGGCATGTGCCGAGAAAATTCTCAGATGCGCTATGGAAAGACTTCAAATCCGCATGTAATGCATATTTCGAACGCCTTCAAGCGCATAAGAAAACACAACAGTCCCCATCAGCAGATAGACAAACACGAAGAGGGCATACGCCTTCTGCGCCAGCTCAACAATCAGAGCGCTCTATCATTCGGAAAAAAATGGAAGAGGAGCAGGATAAGATACGTCAGCTAGAAAATAACCTAGCATTTTTTAGTCATGTCCCCGAGGATAATCCTGTGGTTAAAGATGTTCAGAAAAAGATCGATCTACTACACAAACAGCTGGACGCGTTAAAAGAACAACTCAAAAAAATCAATATTCAGGAGCATCAACAGAAAAAGGCAGCGCAAGAAGCTGAAGAATCTACCGAAGCTCAGGAAGAGTCCGCTGAATAAAAAAAAGCCTCCAGTTGGAGGCTTTTTTTATTCAATATACCAGAGGGCTACTTAGCCACGTTTACTGCTCGAGTTTCGCGGATTACGGTAACCTTTACCTGACCGGGATAAGTCATGTCTGTTTGGATTTTTTGAGAGATTTCAAAAGACATCTCCATCGCTTGCTCATCGCTTACCTTTTCGCTTTCAACGATTACCCGTAATTCTCTACCGGCTTGAATCGCATAAGCTTTTTGCACTCCCTTAAACCCAAACGCAATATCTTCAAGATCTTTAAGTCTTTGGATATATGAATCAAGAACTTGTCTTCGCGCTCCTGGACGGGCTCCACTAATAGCATCACAAACCTGAACAATGGGAGCGATCAGTGTTTTCATTTCAATCTCATCGTGGTGAGCACCAATGGCATTGCACACATCTGGCTTTTCTCCATATTTTTCAGCCCATTGCATACCCAGAATAGCGTGTGGCGTTTCTGCATCAGCCTCGCTATGCGGTACTTTTCCAATATCGTGTAAGAGACCAGCGCGTTTGGCTAGTTTGGCGTTTATACCCAATTCAGCAGCCATCACACCGCACAGCTTAGCTACTTCTCTTGAGTGTTGCAGTAAGTTTTGACCATAAGAAGATCGATACTTCATGCGGCCAACAGCCTTGATTAACTCTGGATGCAATCCGTGGATTCCCAAATCGATCACCGTTCGTTTTCCTACCTCAGCAATTTCTTCTTCGATCTGTTTTTCTGTCTTCTTAACCACCTCTTCAATACGGGCTGGGTGAATCCTTCCATCGGTAACTAATCGGTGAAGAGATAG
>Ga0181560_10004443_pt1 | contig 12678 bp, 14 predicted proteins | sample 011ome_20_FD_133751 | JGI IMG/M metagenome (GOLD analysis project Ga0181560, IMG submission 133751) | Coastal salt marsh microbial communities from the Groves Creek Marsh, Skidaway Island, Georgia - 011509CT metaG (megahit assembly) | ecosystem: Environmental > Aquatic > Marine > Intertidal...
CCGCGCTTTTGAGCAACCCCCGTCACCAAAATATCCAACACCAACAACTGCATCAATCGCGACATCATCGGGATATAGAGGTCCGTATTCTCATCGACATTCACGGGAACAGTCAGTGATGCGACTCGGGCCAAAGGGGTCTCGGATCGCGTTAAAGCCAGCACACTCGCTCCCGCATCCCGAGCAAAGGTTGCCGCCTCAACCATGGCACGAGTTCGACCGATATCCGAAATGACAACAGCCAGGTCACCGGTCTTCATTGCAGCCGCATGCATGCGCTGCATCAACCCGTCTTCGTAAGCAACAACTGGGACGTTAAACCGAAAGAACTTATGCTGCGCATCACGTGCGACAGAGCCGCTCGCACCCATACCGAAAAACGCGACTTGCCGCGCCTGACAAAAAAGATCTACAGCACGCTCAAGGGTCTGAACATCAATCGACGACTTAAGATCCTGGACCGAACGGATGGCTTTATCAGTCAGTTTCGCGAAGATCTCTGGCATTGCATCATCTTCGGAAACCATTGCCGTTGTCAGTGTAGGACCGCTCGCAAGACTCTGTGCGAGCTTTAACTTAAAGTCGGGAAACCCAGTTGCAGCAAAGGTTCTGCAAAATCGATTGACCGTTGGCTCAGAGACCTCAGCTTCCTGGGCGACCCGAGCAATCGACATCGACAAAATGCGTGATGCATCCGCCAAAACAAATTCCGCAACTTTACGCTCTGATCGACTGAGTTGATCAAGCGACGTTTCAATTTGCGATAGCACCAAAATCTCCCTTGCAGATCGATTCGTTTTTTTGTAAATTTACGTAATATTACAAATATAAGCAATGCAATGCACGCTAAAACATAGGCATGATGACATGATTAGAGTAGCAATTAACGGATTTGGGCGGATCGGACGCAATATCCTCCGAGCGATTTATGAAAGAAATCTACAGACCGAGATCCAAGTCGTTGCAATTAATGATTTGGGTAGCCCAGAAATCAATGCGCACCTTCTACAGTTTGATACGACCCACGGACGATTTGGCCTTGATGTTCAGTTAACGAAGAGTGGTTTTGACATTGCTGGGCAGCACATTGAAACGCTCGCGATTAAAAATCCATCCGAACTTCCTTGGGATAGGCTCGGCGTTGATGTCGTATATGAGTGCACAGGGCTTTTCACATCGAAGGAAGACGGCCTTTCTCATATCAAGGCCGGCGCAAAAAAGGTCATTATTAGTGCCCCCGGGAAAAATGTAGACGCGACAATTGTGTATGGGGTCAACGATATGATCCTGACAGATGAAATGCAGGTCATCAGTAACGCAAGCTGCACAACCAATTGTCTCGCACCACTGGCCAAGGCGCTCGATGACGCATTTGGTCTCGAAGAGGGACAAATTACGACCATTCACGCATTTACAAATGACCAAAAGCTTACCGATGTTTATCACTCAGATTTGTATCGCGCACGCGCTGCAGGTCATTCCATGATTCCAACCAAAACTGGGGCTGCGGCTGCGGTTGGATTGGTGCTGCCTCATCTCAACGGACGCCTTGATGGCATGGCAGTACGCGTACCAACCATTAATGTGTCATTAGTGGATCTGACCTGCCGACTGAAAACAAAGGCCTCAGCGGATGAAGTCAATCAAGTTCTTCAGAAGGCAGCCTCAGAGAGCCCAAATGGAATACTCGCTGTCAACACCCTGCCACTTGTCAGCCAGGACTTTAACCACAACCCCGCGAGCTCAATCGTCGATTTAAATCACACCAAAGTGCTCGGCGGTCTTACCAAAGTACTGTCTTGGTATGACAACGAATGGGGCTTCTCAAACCGCATGCTGGACACGACTTTAGCGTGGATGGCGAACAGCACATCACGGCGATCGGCTGCATAGATTTTACGGTTGCGATCTTTAGGCGGGGACTCCCCGCCTTTTTTTGGCATACATTTCGCTCCATCTCCGCATAGATACATATTTCGCACCAAAGTCGCGCACATTGAACCAAGTTTGTGCGCGAACGCGGTCGTTTAACTTAAATTGCACCACGATGGTGCAGATAACGGAGAGACTTTATGGAGCCGACTCTGACTGGCCTTGCTGAACGCATCGATGTCATCGTTGCAGGAACAGATACGTTCTTCCTTTTAATGGGAGCGATTTTAGTGCTCTTTATGCACGCAGGATTTGCATTTTTGGAGGTCGGGACTGTTCGCCACAAGAACCAAGTTAACGCCTTAGTGAAAATCTTGACTGATTTTGGTGCATCGACGCTTGCTTATTTCTTTATCGGCTATCAAGTCGCTTATGCAACAGGGTTTTTAGTAGGCGCTGACCAGATGATGGAAGGCAATGGTTTCGCTCTGGTGAAGTTCTTCTTCTTGTTAACCTTTGCCGCTGCCATTCCCGCAATTATTTCAGGTGGAATCGCAGAGCGCGCCAAATTCTGGCCAATGATGCTCGCCAACGTTTTAATTGTCGCTCTCATCTACCCATTCTTCGAAGGCATGATTTGGAACGGTAACTTCGGCTTTCAACAGTGGATTGAAGACCTGACAGGTGCGGGCTTCCATGACTTTGCGGGTTCGATTGTGGTGCACGGCATGGGTGGATGGCTGGCTCTTGCAGCTGTTTTATTGCTCGGCTCGAGGAAAGGTCGCGTTCGTGATGGGCGGATTATTTCATTTGCACCGAGTTCAATTCCCTTCCTCGCGCTTGGCGCATGGATTCTCACTGTGGGCTGGTTTGGCTTTAATGTCATGAGTGCGCAGGCTGTTGAAGGAATCAGTGGATTAGTTGCGGTAAATTCCCTCATGGCGATGGTTGGCGGCACCATCGCAGCGCTGATCATCGGTAAGAATGACCCAGGCTTTATCCACAACGGCCCGTTAGCTGGATTGGTTGCTGTGTGCGCAGGTTCTGATGTGTTCCATCCACTTGGAGCACTCGCTACTGGCTTAGTTGCTGGTGCATTATTTGTGTGGCTGTTCGTATGGTGCTCTAAGCAGAAGGCACTTGATGACGTCTTGGGTGTATGGGCGCTTCACGGCGTCTGTGGCGCTTGGGGTGGTCTTGCATGCGGCATCTTTGGAACGGCAGCCTTTGGCGGCCTTGGTGGCGTTTCATTCATGGCGCAGTTGATTGGAACGGTGACCGGAGTCGGTATCGCTCTTGTTGCTGGCTTCATCATTTATGGCGTGATTCGGCAAACACTTGGCCTACGCCTTTCTGAAGAAGACGAATTCGATGGTGCTGACCTTGCAATCCACCGCATCAAGGCGAATCCTGAAGTTTAAACGGGTTGGCACAGCCTAAGCTGTGCCCTCCTCTTCCTGTGGTAGTGAAAGCGCTGTAATTGATGCAAATGCTATCAAGAGTGCAGACACCCATAAACACGCCTCTAACCCCACCCACTGAAAGAGTGTTCCCGAGGCGATCGTCCCAGCGAGACGCCCGCCTGCATTAGCCATGTAATAAAAACCAATATCAAGACTCGCACCCTCTACACGCGCAAAGCGGACGATCAAATAGCTGTGTAGCGCTGAATTCATCGCGAATAGCAGCGCAAACAGTAACAACCCCATCGTCACCACATAAACAACCGACAGCTCATACATGAGCGCCATCGCGATGCCTGCAGGCACAAGCGCTAAAAGGCCTCCAAACAGCACCAACTGTGATCTGACGGCCTGAGGTGTCTTGTCTTTTCCTGTCAATTGAGGTGCTGCGGCCTGAATAAACCCATAGATAATGATCCAGGAGGCGAGATAGCCACCCACTTGCCAAAAATCCCACTGCAGTGTCTGATGGAGAAAGACAGGGAGTGCGACCACAAACCACACATCACGTGCACCAAACAAAAAGAAGCGTGCGAGTGATAACCAATTCACAGCGCGCGACTTTGAAAAAATCTGGTTAAATTTGGGCTTGTTTTTCATCACACCAAGCTCTTGGCGAAGTAACAGAAGGCTCAAGACCCATACAATGGCAAGCATTGAAGCCATGGCTGTCACAGCACCTTGGAACTCAAATAATGACAACAAAACCGCACCGATAAAGAACCCCGCCCCCTTTAACGCATTTTTAGATCCAGTTAAAAAGGCGACAATCCGATACAAGCCGTCATTTTGATCGCTTGCAATCGACTTCATGGAGCTTTTAGCACTCATTTTGTTGAGATCTTTGGCGATCCCAGACAGTGCTTGCGCTACCATCACCCAGACCACGGTCAACATATGCTCAGGCACAAGCAACATCGACAACGCACCGATTTGCATCAACAAGCCGATTTGCATGGTGCGATTGAGACCAATACGAGCACTGAGCCAACCACCGACTGCGTTGGTCACAATCCCAAAGAACTCATAAAATAAAAACAATGAGGCAATCTCGAAAGGCGTGAAACCTAATGTATGGAAATGCAGCACCACCAGCATACGGAGCGCACCATCAGTGAGGGTGAACGCCCAATAATTACCAGTAATTACCGCATAATCACGCAACTTAGAGCCCACGCGCAGCTCCGGTGTAGGCAGCCAGTTCAACCAAGCGATTCGCATACCCCCACTCGTTGTCATACCAAAGGTATAACTTCAACTGAGTATCATTAACGACCATCGTTGAGAGCGCATCGACAATACTTGAGCGGGGATCCGTCTTGTAATCGATGGAAACAAGCGGGCGTTCTTCATATCCCAAAATACCTGACAAAGTTGTATCAGCCGCCTGTTTCAATGCCTGATTCACCGTATCCACTGTCACGGAGGACTCAAGTTCAAACACGCAGTCTGTAATCGATGCGTTAGCCAAAGGCACGCGGATCGCATGGCCATTGAGTCGACCACGAAGCTCTGGAAAGATTTCAGCAATGGCTGTCGCACTTCCAGTTGTCGTTGGAATCAATGACATGCCGCATGCCCGCGCTCGACGAAGATCCTTATGCGGCGCATCTAAAATGGTTTGTGTATTGGTAATGTCATGCACGGTCGTGATCGATCCGTGTTTAATCCCGAATGTTTCATGAATCACTTTGATCGCAGGAGCAATACAATTGGTCGTACAACTCGCTGCAGTCACGATTGGATATTTCTCAGCGTCAAATAGAGTGTGATTCACACCCATAACAATATTAAGAACCTCAGGGACTTTGATTGGCGCGGAGACAACCACCTGTTGAATCCCTGATTTCAGATAAGGATTCAATGCATCAACAGATTTGAATTTACCTGTGCACTCAAGGACGAGATCACAGCCGGTGAAATCAGCGCCTTCAAGGGTTTTTTCGGAAGTAACTTTGACAGACTTGCCATCAATCACTAAGTGCGATCCATTGGCTGAGACTGGTATATCCCAGCGCCCATGGACTGAATCAAACGCTAGTAAATGAGCGTGAGTCGCAGCGTTCCCTGCAACATCATTGACATGCACTAGCTCAAGATTCGGATGATTCCGCAAGGCACGGATCGCAAGACGACCAATCCGACCAAGGCCATTGATTCCTATACGCATAGTTAACTTCCTTACTGACAACTGGTATTGATTTGCAAGAGCGCCGGTGAGCACAAATCTCTGCGCCCCTGACAGCAATCCGCCAACAAAAACTCCAAGAGTTCACGCACGGCTTTCGGTGCGATCCGATAGCGTATAAAACGCCCCTCTCGCTCACCAAAACACAAACCTGACGCCTCGAGTTCTTTCAAATGAAAACTGACTTGAGAGGGTGCGAGATCTAAAGATTCAGCAATTAAGCCCGCTGTCATACCGTGATCGCCAGCCTGAGCAAGCTGCTGAAACATCTCTAAACGATGTGCTTGGCCGATTGCCTGAAAGCAACGTACGGCAGTGACTGTATCCATCTCAACTCTCATCAATTCAATATTTCAATAATTATAAAAATATAAGACGAGCGAGCGAATAATAAATGAAGATTGTGTTATATAAATCCGTCGGCGCCCGGTGCGCGCTTTGGCTCTCCTTCAGAAACTTCCGACTGTTCTTCAGCCCGTTCTGGCATCTGATCATCGTCAAGCCCGAGAAGATCATCCGGTGATTGGTAGCCCAACTGCATGTAAAGACGATCAATCGTTGATTGAATCGATTGAATGGCTCGCTCATCGGTTGCATTCTTTGCAAGCACAGCACCTTGGATTAAGAGAGAAGTCACTACGTCTTGAGGTAACCAGGAACGCACAGGGCCTCGCAGTGTACGAATAATCGTCTCGGAATCTAGAGAACGCTCACCCTCTTTAGCCTTTTCCAAGACTTCAAGGATGTGCTTACGGATTACAAGTTCAAAGCGCTTTCTGGCATCTTCAGAGAATTCCAGTTCTTGGTGGTACTCACCAGCCATCGCATAAAAGAGCGCCTCACCCTCGAGATCATGAAAAATATCATCACTCTTTTTTGTGCTCGTCGCCTTCGATCCTTGTGCTTCGGCAGCTTTTTCAGCAGCCATCTGACGCTTTTTTTCTTCGAGCCGCATGACACGCTGATTCAACTGAAATAAGCCATAGATCAAAAATGCCATGGTTAATAGTGCGGTTAATAACAGTAATCCATGCATGAGTTGCAACAGCCTGTATTTTGGATTTTCTCAAGTTCTATATGTATCGACAGATACCCGTAAATCTTTGGTTCAGCTCATCACAGATTCGATGATAACCAACGATCAAGTGTTCGCTTCAACCATTGTGATTGCTTGGGGTAGTACCGAGCCATTCCCCCACGGTGATTATCAATATCCATCGCACCAGGAAGATCAAGCATATGGCCAGCACGAGTGAGCCAACGATTCATCATTTTTGGATGCATCTCAGGATGAAACTGGGTAGCAAAAGCATGTTGCCCTACCAGATAGGCCTGCTCTCTAAAGAGGCCTCCGACAACTCCAGAGGCCAACCGAATCGCACCATGGGGCAACTCAAAACCTTCTCTGTGCCATTGATACACATGAGTCAATGGACCAAAAATTCGTTTACCCCGACCCACTGGATGCATCGGATACCAGCCGATTTCAACCTGGTCATCGGGATGCGTATATACAGAAGCCCCCAACACTCGCGCCATCAATTGCGCTCCCAAGCAGATTCCCCAAACAGGTCTGTCGATCCGCATCCAACGCTCAATTAACTGGAGTTCGGTGCGAATCCCTGGGAGATGATCATCATTCGCACTCATTGGCCCGCCGAATACAATCAGACCGTCAAAGCGATCAATCTGTCTCGGAATGCGCTGACCAATCAATGGCCGAACGATCTGGGCGTGATGTCCAAGTTGCCGAAGCGCGATACCAACCTGACCCGTTGTCGAATGCGCTTGATGCAAAACACACAAAATCCGCCGACTCATTTAAGAAGCCACCGATCTGAACGTCAAATTCATCCGCGGTCCGAGTTCTTGTCGCGTTTTTAGCAAAGCATGCTCCCAATGCGTTTGTGTCAGCCCGTACATGACTACCAGATCTCCGTGCCCCAATTCAAATGTGAGAGGGGAAATCGCATCATTGTTTTTTTGCCGTAATCGGAACCGACGCGGTGCGCCAAGGGACAATGAGACAATAACAGGCTGTGAGCCGAGCTCTGGTTCATTGTCACGATGCCACCCCATAGAGTCTTGGCCTGATCGATAATAATTGAGCAAGCAATGATTTAAATTGTGTGGCGTGGCGATCGCATTGGCTTCAAGCCAACCTTCGAGCTGATGACGTAACTCCCTGAGTCTTGGATGCCAAGCTCTTTCCTCAAGAACACGTTTTGAGTATGTATAGGACACATCTCCACACCACGCTGTGAATCGAGGCTCGGCGACTGAGCGACCGAAAAGGCGGATCTCACCTTGCATCCAAGTAAGTTCAGCATAGAGAGCAGCCAGGAGTGCTTGCTCATCTTCAGAGGATAGCCATGCGCGGACAACACACAATGAAAGGCCCGGGCGGATATAAATAGTCTGGTTTGAATTCAATGGAGTGCTCGCATATCACTGAATGTCAATGATACGCGAACTAAAAAGAACAGTTTAAAGATTAAGAATTAGACGATTCGACTTCGTCAGAAGCTTCCGTGCGCTCGACGAGCAATTCTTCTCGCAATACAGGCACATCACGTGGCGCATCCACGCCGACGCATATCTGCTGCGTTCCTTTGATCTTGACTACGGTGATTCGGATGTCATCGCCAATACGGATCGATTCATCCACGCGTCGTGTCAGTACAAGCATATTCCACCTCAATCCGTTGAAAACTTTCATCCATGAAACGTTTTGCCAAAATCCTTACAGCACACGTCTCGCAGAACTTACAGATACAGCATGCCACAGTTAGCAATCGATAAATGCAACCCACCAAGAAAATGATAGACGCTTTGTCCGACAATATTCTGTAATTAAATTACCTAATCAAAAACAGCTAGAGGTGCAAATTTGCCACAGATCTAGATAGTGAATTCTTAATATAGAGCAAGATACCATCAGTGGGGTGTCTGTATAGTAATAGCGTAAATTGCCTTTAGAGGCGCCATCCAAACACTGAACGGAGAGCATATATGTCATCACCTCAGCCAGTCTGGGATTTCTGGATTCGGCTCGGTCACTGGCTCATTGTCGCAGGAATCATTTTCCAACAAATCTCGGGAGAAGAGATCGAGCTTGTCAATGCCCATGCGACCGTCGGCGTGTTACTCGGTGGATGGGTGTTATTTCGAGTCATCTGGGGCTTCACAGGACCCTACTACGCGCGGTTCTCGAGTTTTCCGCCGCCTGCACCAAAAACAGCGGTAGCCAGTCTTAAGCGCGTACTGAAGAAAGAAACTGAAGAAACAGCCGGACATTCTGCGATCGGTGGCGTTGCCGTGTATCTGCTGATCACATTGATCGGATTAACAGCGCTGACGGGCATGGCATCGTCGGATGACATATTCTTTTCCGGACCGCTTGCACCATTTCTGTCCGCAGATGCAGTGGACCTTGCAGGTCGCGCCCATCCGATTCTCAGTAAAATGGTGTTAATCACGGTCATCATGCATGTATTCGCAGTTCTCTGGCACCAGTTCGCCATGAAAGAACGCTTGATACAGGGCATGATTACAGGATTAAAAATCGGGTCTGAAAAACTGTCAGCACATCCGCATCCGTTTTCAAAAATGATTCTGCTTCGCGGATTTGTGATTTTTTCGCTGTGCGTTGGAGGCACTTACGGCCTCCTCGGCATCTATTTAGGCTGGTAGCTAGTCTGCGCGATACGCCTTGTGACAGGCCTTACAAGCACCTGCTACATTCTTAAACGCAGGTGCAATCGCACCTTGATCACCTGAGGCAACTGCTTGATTTAAAGCAGCTACATTCTTTTCAAAAGCAGAGAGCTTTTCCGCATACCCGTCTGCATCAGACCAGATTTTTGGTAATGCGCGGGATTCATCGGATTCAGAACCCACAGGCGTGGTCTCTTTCGCAAGAGGCGCGAGAACAGTGAGTCTTGCAGCTGCAGCCTGAAAACGCTCTTGATCCATTGGGCGTTTTTTCTGAATCATGGCAGCCATTACATCGCCAAATTCATGCTTCACGACTTGCCAGTAGCCTTGTCTAAACTCGTAGGCTTTATCTGCATCAGAGGCTAAAGCTGAACTCGAGAGTGCCACTAAAATTAAACTTCCTGCAATTACACGCATTCAAATCATTCCTTCTTTGTTAAAGTCACACCCAGACATCCAAGTATGAGAGGCTCGAGTGAATACCGGAGAACGTTGGCTTTTTAATTTCGCCGCCTTTGTTGTGGTGCTGGCAGGCATCAAATCAGCAAGCGCAATCATTGTGACGTTATTGGTCGCATTATTTGTCGCACTGGTTTCAGCCCCACTCTCTATTGGTCTGCAGCGAAGAGGTATTCCTAACGTACTGTCGGTACTCATCGTATTGATTCTGTTGCTCTCTGTTATTGCCGGTCTGAGCGCCGTGGTTGGCGGTTCAGTCAACGCATTCAGTGAAGCGGCACCAATCTATGAGGCGCGCCTTAACGAACAGCTCGAATCACTGTGGATATTAGCTGCGAGTTATGACATTCCCATTGACGCAAATCAATTACGTCAATCCTTCGATACTTCAGGCGTCTTTACGCTGCTATCCAACCTATTAACAGCTCTTGGTGCGCTATTAACGAATGGTTTCTTAATTCTCTTGATCGTTGTGTTTATTTTGATGGAAGCGGCTTCTATGCCACAAAAGGTGCGCGTTGCGTTTGGCCGCGGCGAACACGAGCCCTTTGCTGCTTTCACACAGTTCATGATTCACCTGAACCGGTATCTTGCGATTAAGACGTTAATCGGTGCTTTGACAGCGATCGCAGTCACTGTTTTTCTATTAGCAGAAGGCGTCGACTTCCCATTTGTTCTTGGACTACTCGCATTCTTACTGAACTTTATTCCGACCCTAGGATCGATTTTGGCTGGAGTTCCTGCCGTTATCCTCGCATTTTTGGAGTTTGGACTCGGCTCCGCTGGCATAACTACCCTCGTGTATCTAGGTGTCAATATTTCGCTTGGTCAAATCATTGAACCGCGCCTACAAGGACAGGGACTCGGGCTCTCACCAATGGTCGTGTTCTTATCATTGGTTTTCTGGGGTTGGCTACTTGGAATTGTTGGTATTCTGTTAGCAATTCCACTCACAATGACTGCAAAACTCGCATTTGAAGAATCTCCAAAATACAAGTGGTTAGCCGTGCTTTTAGGTCCAGAACGGCCCTCACACACTCAATCAGACTAAAGCAAGCTGGATTTTTATGTTGCAGGCGCTAAAATTCGCCCCGCGGTCTAGGAGGGATTCTTTGTGACCACTGCCGAAATAGAAGAGATCATCATGTTGGTCTGTGTGACAGGCCTCGTCGGCTACATGGGGTTTATTGTCGTCGATCTCGCGAAACGATCCGGTGCCGGTAAGTTAGGAATGTACATCCTCCTAGGCGTTTTGATGCTGGCGCCTGCTGTTTTTATCTTAAAAGAACTGGCTGTGCTCCTCATCGATTTATAGACGAGAGGATGTAACCCAACATGCTATACATTGCCCGAGTGCTGATAATGGCACTAATCCCTGGGCTTGCGTTTGCTTCCGACACTCCGGACAACGTAATTGATCTAACCAACCATACTGCTGGCTTTCTTGCCATTGCCGCTTTTGTCATTGCATATGCATTGGTTATGGCTGAAGAAGCCATTCATCTCCCAAAATCCAAACCCGTTTTAATCGCGGCAGGCCTCATCTGGCTGATTATTGCAATTTCCTATCAGGGGACTGGATACGAACACCTAGCTGAAGAAGCCGTACGTCATAATTTGCTTGAATTTGCTGAACTGATGTTGTTCCTACTTGTCGCGATGACTTACATCAACGCGATGGAAGAGCGGCGCTTATTTGAGTGGCTACGAGAGAAACTGATTGCATCAGGATTGGGCCTTCGTTCGCTCTTTTGGTTAACAGGGATCCTCGCGTTTTTCATTTCACCCATTGCGGACAACTTAACAACAGCCCTCTTAATGTGCGCCGTTGTCATGGCAGTTGGCGGGAACAATTCTCGGTTTATCGGTCCTTCCTGTATCAACATTGTTGTTGCCGCGAACGCAGGCGGTGCATTCAGTCCGTTTGGAGACATCACAACACTTATGGTCTGGCAAAAAGGTGTGCTTGGATTCAGTGAATTTTTCACTTTGTTTGTGCCAGCTGCTGTTAACTTTCTGGTTCCCGCCGCAATCATGTCGCTCGTTCTACCTAAAGAAAAACCAGAGGCCACGGGGCAATCAGTTGAACTCAAGCGCGGAACCTGGCGCATTGTGTGGCTGTTTTTGGCAACAATAGCGACCGCAGTTTCATTCCATAACTTCCTTCACCTGCCGCCTGTGATTGGGATGATGTTGGGACTTGGTTATCTCAATATGTTTGGCTACTACTTGGTCAAGACGCTGCCTAAATCGCTCGATCGTAAACGGAAAATCTATGAACAACGTGGCGATGTCGAGGCTATTCAGCGTCTCGGTGAAGTTGTCCCCTTTAATGTCTTTTCAAAAGTTGCCCGCGCCGAATGGGATACGCTTCTCTTCTTCTACGGTGTTGTATTGTGCGTCGGTGGATTGGGGTTCATGGGATACCTGTCGCACGCCTCAGAGCTTCTCTATGGCGACTTCGGACCAACTGTTGCGAACATCACAGTCGGAATTCTGTCCGCTATCGTTGATAACATCCCTGTGATGTTTGCTGTCTTATCAATGATGCCCGACATGTCCCATGGCCAATGGCTACTTGTCACCCTAACGGCAGGTGTTGGCGGATCATTGCTGTCTATTGGTTCTGCAGCAGGTGTTGCCTTAATGGGCCAAGCCAAGGGTAAATACACATTCTTCGGTCATTTGAAGTGGTCGTGGGCTGTTGCACTCGGATATGTCGCGAGTATCCTTGCTCACATGTGGATTAACGCCGATCTGTTTCGCGTAACAGTTGAAACGGCTCGGGTAACCACAGGGCACTAAAACTAGTGAAACGAGCGATGGCCAACATCGCTCGTTTGAGGAACCAATTCGATGCTCATCGCTCATATCTTAATGATGTTGATCCCAGGTGTACCCACGCCAGTTTCAACTGGACAGATCTTCCAATCAGAAGCCGCATGCGAGGTCGCCAGAGCAGCGATCGCATCAAACGAC
>Ga0181560_10004446_pt1 | contig 12667 bp, 12 predicted proteins | sample 011ome_20_FD_133751 | JGI IMG/M metagenome (GOLD analysis project Ga0181560, IMG submission 133751) | Coastal salt marsh microbial communities from the Groves Creek Marsh, Skidaway Island, Georgia - 011509CT metaG (megahit assembly) | ecosystem: Environmental > Aquatic > Marine > Intertidal...
AAAGCCACATCAGAAACGCGGCAAATGCCAGAAGGTGAACCGCGGGCGCATAAATCTGCGCAGCGCGATCGGCCAGCGAGTTGTAGCGAGACTTGGCCGCCTCGGCGACAGTGACCAGTTCGGCCAGCGAGTGCAGAAGCGTTCCCGCGCCTACGGCGGTCGTGCGGACAGTTAGCGGGCCGGTCAGGTTGATCTCGCCAGCCTTTACCTCAGCGCCAACGGCAACGGCGACAGGATCGGTCTCGCCGGTCAGGAACGACCGATCAAGCTCGCTCGCTCCGACAGCCACAACGCCGTCAGCCGGAACCCGCGCACCCTGCTGCACAAGAAGGAGATCACCGACCGCAATCTCGGCGAGCGGCACAGTCTCGGCCTCGGCCCCTAGAAGGCGCAGCGCGGTCGGCGCTTCCATCGCGGCCAGCTCGGTCGCGGCGGAGCGGGCGGTCGAGCGCATCCGCTGGTCAAGATAGCGGCCAGCCAGAAGGAAGAAAGTCAGCGACAGGGCGGCATCGAAATAGGCGTGGGCGCCCGAGTTGATCGTTTCGAATAGCGACATACCCGAGGCCAGAAGGATGGCTAGCGTGATCGGCACATCCATGTTGAGCCGCGCGACCCGTAGGGCAGACCACGCCGAGATGAAGAATGGCCGAGCCGAGAAGACGACCGTGGGCAGGGCAATGACCGCCGACGATCAGCTTCGCGCCGATATGATCGAAGGGTTGATGTGCCAGTTCAGCATCGACCTCGACAAGCTGTCAAAAAAACACGGGGTTCCTGTGTCGCAGCTGATGGCGATGACCGATGGGATGCGCGAGCGGTTTCACGACCAGATTCGCGTCGAGGGCAACAAGATCACGCTCGCCGAGGACGCCCGCCTCATCGCCCGCCTCGCCGCGCAAGAGGTCGATGCTTATTCGATGCCCGAAGGACGACATAGCCGCGCACTCTGACGCGACCTATTGCGCAGGCCACCCGCCCGTGCCACCACGGCAGCGGGAGGAAGTCGTATGCGCATCGGGATCATTTCGCTGGTCGCAGCCTATGTGCTGAGCCAGTTCTACAGGGCCTTCCTCGCGGTTCTGACGCCCGCCTTGTCGACCGATCTTGGGGCCACGCCCGAAGATCTTGCCAGCGCCTCGGGCCTTTGGTTTCTGATCTTTGCCGCAATGCAAATTCCCGTGGGCGCCGCGCTCGATTCCATCGGTCCTCGCAAAACGGCCGCGGGACTTTTCGCCCTTGGCGGCGCGGGTGGCGCGGCGGTCTTTGCCCTTGCCCAAACGCCGGGGCACATCTCGCTGGCTATGGCCCTTATCGGCATTGGCTGCTCGCCGGTGCTCATGGCCGCCTATTTCATCTTCGCGCGGGTCTATCCCGCCGCCGTTTTCGCCACGCTTGCAGGCGCGACCATCGGCTTTGGCTCGCTCGGCAATATCGTCAGCTCGGCCCCGACAGCATGGGCCGTCGAAGCCTTCGGCTGGCGCGGAACGATGTGGGGGCTTTCAGCTGTCACGCTTGTTGTCGCCCTGCTCGTCTGGCTGACAGTGCGCGATCCCGAGAAGGTCGTCTCCGAACATCGCGGCTCGGTTCTCGACCTGCTGAAAATGCCGGTGATCTGGCCGATCCTTGCCATGATGCTGGTCAACTATGCCCCAGCCGCCGGCCTGCGCGGCCTTTGGGCAGGGCCCTATACCCGCGATGTTTTTGGTGCCGATGCCGGAATGATCGGCTCGGTCACGCTGGTGATGGGCCTTGCGATGGTGGTCGGCAATTTCGCCTATGGCCCTCTCGACCGGCTGTTCAAAACCCGCAAGTGGGTCATCTTCACTGGCAACCTGATGGGGGCCGCGGCGATCTTTGCTCTCTACGCTGTGGCGGATCAGAACATATGGCTTTCCGCCGCCTTGCTGGCCGTGATCGGCGCGGCAGGCGCGTCCTTCCCGGTGATTGTCGCACATGGGCGGGCGTTCTTTCCGCCGCACCTTACCGGCCGCGGCGTGACCCTGCTCAACCTCTTCGGGATTGGCGGGGTTGGCGTGATGCAGATGGCAACGGGGCGCCTCTTCAAGGCTGCCTCTGGCCCCGATGTTGCGGCCGCCGCTCCCTATCAGACGCTCTTTGCCTTCTTTGGCGTTTTGGTTCTGTGTGGCCTTGCCGCCTATCTCTTTGCCAAAGACAGGACAGACTGACGCGGCCCCTTTTCCTCAAGGGCCGCAGCCGGTATAGGGCGCGCGTCTCAAGTAAGGAGCAAGGCCAATGGGCTATAGAGTCGTCGTCGTCGGCGCCACGGGCAATGTGGGCCACGAAATGCTGAACATCCTCGCCGAGCGCGAGTTCCCTGTTGATGAGATCGCCGCGCTTGCATCGCGCAAATCTCTCGGCACCGAAGTCAGCTTTGGCGAGAAGACTTTGAAGACCCAAGACCTCGATACATTCGATTTTACCGGCTGGGATATCGCGCTTTTCGCCATCGGCTCGGACGCGACCAAGGTCTATGCCCCCAAGGCCGCGAGCCAAGGCTGCGTGGTGATCGATAACTCCTCGCTTTACCGCTACGACCCCGATGTTCCGCTGATCGTTCCCGAGGTGAACGCCGATGCTGTCGTCGGCTATAGCAAGAAGAACATCATCGCCAACCCCAACTGCTCGACCGCGCAGATGGTCGTGGCTCTCAAGCCCCTGCACGACCGCGCCAAGATCAAGCGCGTCGTAGTCTCGACCTATCAGTCTGTTTCCGGCACCGGCAAAGAGGCCATCGACGAGCTGTGGAACCAGACCAAGGGGATGTATGTCCCCGGTCAGGAAGTCGCGCCTAGCGTCTATCCCAAGCAGATCGCTTTCAATGTGATCCCGCATATCGATGTCTTCCTCGACAGCGGCGACACGAAGGAAGAGTGGAAGATGGTCACCGAGACCAAGAAGATCCTCGACAAGTCGATCAAGGTCACAGCGACCTGCGTGCGCGTTCCGGTCTTTGTCGGCCATTCGGAATCGATCAACGTCGAGTTTGAAGAGTTCCTCGACTGGGAAGAAGCCACCGACATCCTGCGCGAAGCGCCGGGCATCATGGTCGTCGACAAGCGCGAGGCGGGCGGCTACGTCACCCCGATCGAATGCGTTGGCGACTATGCCACCTTCATCAGCCGCATCCGTCAAGACGTGACCATCGAGAACGGCATCAACTTCTGGTGCGTCTCCGATAACCTGCGCAAAGGCGCCGCGCTCAACGCCGTGCAGATCGCCGAAGTTCTGGGCCAGCGATGCCTGAAAAAGGGCTAGGGGCGGGCAACCGACCAAAGCTCTTCTGCGAAAGCGTCGTATTTGGCCGGCAGCGGGAACCGGGCCGAACTGATCGAGGGCCGTGCAGGCATTCCTGCAACTTCGGCTTCGAGCTTGGCAGCGCCGTCCGCCTCGCCAAGTTCGCGAAGGATCATTGCCATAAGCTTGTACTGCACTCGGTCATCCTGCCAAATGTGTAGCAGCTTGCTGGCGACCGGCTGGGCCTTTTCGAACTGGCCGGTCAGGAAGTAGTAAACCGCCAGAGGAAATGTTCGCTCGGACTCGAGAGGATCGTCGTCCGACAGCGTCATCGAATACTCGAGCTTCTCAATCGCGCGTGGCAGATCGTCGATAAGGTCAAGACCAAAAGCGAGCGCACCAAACCCCAGTTGATAGGTCGGGTTCAGTTTCAGGGCCTGCTGCGCATCTCGAATGGACGCCACCCCGTCTCTCTTGATGAAAGAGTGAAAGTTCGCTCGTGTGGTGTAGAGAAAGTCTGTTTTCGGCGCTTGCTTGATTGCCATGTTCAGACCTTCCTCAAGGAACCGGAGACGATCAGGAGCCAATTGTTCTTGATTTGATGCCGTGAGGTAGATCTCGCCGATTGCCAGCATTCCCATCGACATGGGATCGTCGGGCATGAGTTCGAGCGCACGTTCCATGAGTTTCTGTGCGCGATCCCAACCATCGTAGGTGGCATGATAGAAGTATCGAGCCGCACGCGAACGTAATTCGGAAATACTCAGCTCGTCGTCGGAAAGCGCCTCTAGCCGATTGGCGTCATAGGCATTGATCTGAATTCGAAGGTCAGCGGTGATCTTGGCCGTGATCTTGTCGCCGAATTCAAAGATGTCGGTAATGTCGCCGTCATAGTTGCGCGAGAATAGGGTCTCGCCGGTTTCAGACAAGACCATCGTAAGATTGACTCGGGCCTTAGTTCCCGAAACTCTCAGCCGCCCGCGGATGCGATAAACGGTCTTGGCGACGTCGCCGCCGCTCTCGATCGTGCGGATGCCGCTCCTGCGTGAGAGGTTCATCAAGATTTGCTCGCGCAATTCCTCTGCGTGGGACTGTATCTCGTCGGTTGCAGGGGCGAATTCGAACTCCTCGACCAGAAGCGTCGGCACTTCGCCTTTGGCTGCGTTGCCTTTCTTGGTCTGGGCGGGGCGCCATTGAAAGCCCTGCACCGGATAGGGGATGTTCTTGAGGTCGAAGGATCCGGCATCCTCGAATTGAGCAGCAAGACTACCTGTCAGCTGACGAAAGAGATCTTGCGAGACCATCATGCCGCCTGGCGGAGCCTGCCCCTGAAGCCGCGCCGCAAGGTTGACCCCCGCGCCATAGAAATCTTCGTCGTCCTACACAATCTCGCCGATATGGGCGCCTATGCGATTCTTGAGGTTCTCGTTGCCACTCAGGGTTTGGAGGAGTTCGAGCGCGCAAGCGATCCCCGCGTGAACCGACCCGAAAGCGATGATCCAGCCATCGCCCATCCGCTTGAGGATCTCGCCCCCGTGGTTGGTCGAATGCGGGCGAACATAGGTCTCGTTGAGATCTCGCACCGCCGCGATGCTTGATTCCTCGTCATCTCCCATCATGCGGGAATAGCCGACAACGTCGGCCACCATGATCACGGCAAGACGGCTCTTCATTCCAAAGCTCCCCAAAGGTGCACGGCACCTTGCATGGCGCCCGCGTTATTGCAGCGAAGCTTACCATGTCCAGGGAAAAGGCAAAGCTTTTAGCAGACAGACTGCCTAGATCGGAGCAAACGATCCCGTCGCCCCGTCGAAATATTCGAGCCCGCCCTCGCCGATATCGTTCCAAAGGCCGTGCAGGCTTAGCATATCGTCTTCGACAGCCGCCTTGACGAAGGGAAAACTCATCAAGTTTTCGAGCGAGACGACCACAGCCTCTTTCTCGAGAGCGCGAGTGCGATCTTCGTCGCTACCGGGTGCAAGTCGCTCAAAACCGGGCCGGAGAATATCCATCCAGCGGCCGACAAAGCTCGACTTCTTGTCGAGCTCGGGCGCGTGGCCGGAACACATATCATAGCAGCCCTTGACGCCGCCACAGCTTGAGTGGCCCAGCACGATCAAATGCGCGACCTTGAGCGCCGTCACCGCATATTCGACCGCGGCCGAGGTGCCGTGCGGCTCGCCATCGGGCTCGTAGGGCGGCACGAGATTGGCGACGTTCCGGTGGATGAAGAACTCACCCTGATCGGCGCCGAAGATCGAGGTAACGTGAACACGGCTGTCACAGCACGATATCACCATCGCGCGGGGATGCTGCCCGCCTTCTGCAAGTCGTCGATACCAAGTGCGGTTCTCGGCATAAGATGTTGCTTTCCACCCGTGATACCGACGGGACAGATACTCAGGCAGGGGTCGTGCGTTTTTCATGGCCTCTCCTGTTGTCGATGCATTGCTAGATAGGCAGCATTTTCGAGAATTTCGAGAGATAAAACGCATTGGCGGAAAGTCCCTGCAAACCTTGCCTCGCTATGAGCGGGCCATGCAGCATCGTTCTCCCGACCCTTCTGGCCCATTCGCCCCTTCGGCGATATCTCCGCTTCGGCTCACCGACAGGTTCGATCCTGATCGCGAGAAAATCGCGGCTCTTTACGCGCGGCTGGGACGCTCGCGGGCAGAAAAGAGGATCCTTGAGGATCTGAGCTGTATTTCCGAACTTGCGGCCATTATTCAGTCTCGACTTGATCAGGGCCGCCATTTGGAAATTAACGGCACAATTTCCGTCCTCCGTGACCTGTCAGAGCAAATCGGCCTTGCGCCGCTTGTTGCCGCCGCCGACGCCCTGTCAGGCGCCCTTTCGGGCGAAAACCCTCACGCAATCGGGGCAACCCTAGCGCGGCTACGACGGGTGGCGGATCGGGCGCAGGTTGGCATCTGGCCCCACTGCAGCTAGCCCGCCCTTGCGGCGGCCACCGCATGGTCTAGAGTTGCGCCAACTCATCTAGGACTGACCATGATCCCCACATTCTCCGCAGACACTGCCAATGCAATCCCTCTCTTGGTGGTCACACCCGACACGCTGGACGATACGCTGGCCCACCTGCCTGAAACCGAAGCCGCCTGGGCACGCACGCTCGGTTTCACGGCGAAATCCGGAACTGTCGTGGCCTTGCCCGGACATGGCGGCAAGGTTTCCCGCGCACTTGTCGGGCATGGCGCTGCCGGCGCGCGCAAGCGCAACTGCTTTGCCATTGCCGCCGCTGCGGCAACGCTGCCCGAGGGCACCTATCGGCTCGAATCCAATCTCAGCGTTGAAGAGTTGAACGAAGCTGCACTGGGCTGGCTATTGGCCAGCTACACCTTTGATCGCTACGCCAAGAAAGATGCGCCAAAAGCCCGGCTGATCGCGCCGGAAGGCGTTGATGCGGCGCGGATCGAGGCGATTGCAGCAGGAGAATTCCTCACCCGCGACCTTGTGAACACCCCCTCGTCGGACATGGGGCCGGAGGAGCTTGAGGCCGCCGCACGGCAACTGGCCGAGACATTCGGGGCTTCGATCAGCGTCACTCTTGGTGATGATCTTCTCGCCCAAGATTTCCCGATGATTCACACTGTCGGCCGCGCCTCGACCCGCGCGCCGCGCCTCATTGACCTCAGCTGGGGCAGCGAAGGCCCGAGCCTGACGCTGGTTGGCAAGGGTGTGTGTTTCGACACAGGCGGGCTCGACCTAAAATCCGCCGCGACGATGGCGCTGATGAAAAAGGATATGGGCGGTGCGGCCACGGTCCTTGGCCTAGCGCGGATGATCATGGCAACCGCCCAGCCAATCCGCCTGCGCGTTTTGATTCCGGCAGTCGAAAACGCGGTCAGCGGCAATGCCTTTCGCCCGGGTGACATTTTGAAATCCCGCAAGGGCCTGACGGTCGAGATCAACAATACCGACGCCGAAGGCCGCCTTGTTCTGGCCGATGCTTTGGCGTTCGGCTCCGAAGCCGAACCCGATCTGATGATCTCGATGGCGACGCTCACCGGCGCCGCCCGTGTGGCCCTTGGCCCCGACGTCGCGCCATTCTTCACCGACAGTGACAGTGCCGCCGCCGCCATTACCAAAGCCAGTCGGGCCGCGCGCGATCCGGTCTGGCGGATGCCGTTCCATGATCCCTACGAAGCCCTGATCGAACCGGGCATCGCCGATCTCGACAACGCCCCCGGCGGCGGCATGGCGGGGGCGATCACCGCCGCGCTGTTTCTGCGCCGGTTTGCCTCGGTTCCCTATGCTCATTTCGATATCTTCTGCTGGCAGCCGACCGCCGCCCCGGGCCGCCCGAAAGGTGGAGTGGGACAAGGGGCGCGGGCGCTTTTCGAGGCGCTGCCAGACCTCTTGAACCTGTGATGGACCGGCGGACGACAGCTGCCAACGGCCGCGTCGCCGCGGTAGAGCTTGAGGGCGTTATCGAGGCCGCGGCCTATGTCGCCGGAACAAAGGCTTTCGTCGCGACTCCGGTTGTGGACCTACTCAAATCGCCAAGCGGGCCGCGGGACAGACAGCTTCTCCTTGGCGCGAAGGTCAGGGTTTTCGAGGATCGTCAGGGATGGAGCTTTATTCAAGCGGCAGATGGTTATGTCGGCTACGTGGCGAGCAGCGCCCTTGATGACAGAGCCGCAGATCCAACCCATCGCGTGATCGCGCGGGCCACTCACGCCTATGAGCGCGGAGACTTCAAATCCCCCGACCTCGCCTCGCTTCCCTTCGGCGCCGCTGTCGCGGTCTACCGGATCGACGGGCGCTATGCAGAGACATCGCTCGGCTTCGTCCCGCTCGTGCACCTTGGCCCCGCGATCGACCTTTTCTCCGATCCGGTCGAGGTCGCCCGTTTGCATCTCGGCGCCCCCTACCTTTGGGGCGGCAATTCGACCTTTGGTCTCGATTGCTCAGGTCTCGTTCAGGCCGCACTTTTGGCCTGTGGGATCCCCTGCCCGGGCGACAGCGATATGCAGAGCCTAGATGTCGGGCATCCGTTGTCCGAAAACGATGCCCTTCAATCCGGCGATCTGATCTTCTGGAAGGGGCACGTTGCGATGATGACCGGCCCCGATCGGATGATCCACGCCAACGCAACTCATATGGCCGTGGTCGAAGAGGATTTCCAAGCTGCCTGCGCCCGCATCACCGCAGACGGTGACGGCGACATCATCGCGCGTCGGCGGCCCTGATCAGTCGATCACCCGAAAAAGTTTGCGCTCGAGAACCGCAAGCACCTGCCGCAGATCGTTGCCTCGCTTGAGAATCTGCCCCTCGGCTCCGATCAGAGCAAATTGCCCCTGTTTCATCCGCAGGCTCGGGCGCTTCTCGATCCGGTAAAGTGGCGTCTCGGCCGTGCGCCGAAAGATCGCGAAGACGGCCACATCGCGCAGGCAGGAAATACCATAGTCGCGCCATTCACCCGCGGCGACCATACGGCCGTAAAGTCCGAGGATCACACCCAGCTCGGTGCGGTGAAAGGCCACCTGATTGTAAACAACGCCCGCAAGAGGGATCGGAGGCTGGATCGTCATGACTTCAGACTTGCGCCAAACCCGCTACAAATCAAGTCTGCCATGTTTTCGCCATGAAATGACCTGACCGCCGTCACCAGGCCACCATCTGCGCGCCGCAGTCCGCTCTCAGCTTCACAACACAACCACAAATACTCGGTGTCGCGGCGCAACAGCCCCCACCCAAAGCTGCGGCACCGGGAATTTGCGGCAAGAACCCTCGGCGAAAGTCGGGGGTTTTGCTTTTCTGCCCGATGACGCGTTTTTGGCAAGAGCGGACGCAAGCAGAGTTGTCTTGCGCCCTGTCCGAACGCTAGGCTTGTCTCGAATTGTCGGGAGAAAGTGTAATGAGAACTCGTGCCGCCGTGGCGCTCGCCGCCGGAAAACCGCTTGAAATCATGGACGTGAACCTTGAGGGGCCAAAGGCCGGCGAGGTGCTGATCGAAGTGAAAGCGACAGGCATTTGCCACACAGACGAATTCACCCTTTCGGGCGCCGACCCCGAGGGCCTTTTTCCGGCGATCCTCGGCCATGAAGGCGCGGGCGTTGTCCTCGAAGTAGGCCCCGGCGTCACCAGCCTCAAGCCGGGCGATCATGTGATCCCGCTCTATACGCCCGAGTGCCGCGAGTGCGAATATTGCCTCAACCCGAAAACCAACCTCTGCCAGTCGATCCGCTCGACCCAAGGCCAGGGCCTCATGCCCGACGGAACCAGCCGCTTCTCGATGCTCGATGGCACGCCGATCCTGCACTACATGGGTTGTTCAACCTTCTCGAACCACACCGTTTTGCCCGAGATCGCGCTTGCCAAAGTCCGGCCCGATGCGCCCTTCGACAAGATCTGCTATATCGGCTGCGGCGTGACGACAGGCATCGGCGCGGTGATCAACACCGCCAAGGTCGAGATCGGCAGCCGTGCCATCGTGTTTGGCCTTGGCGGCATCGGCCTTAACGTTATTCAGGGCCTGCGCCTTGCCGGGGCCGACCAGATCGTCGGCGTCGACGTAAACCCCTCGAAAAAGGCGATGGCCGAGCGCTTTGGCATGACCGATTTCGTCAACCCAACCGAGGTCGAGGGCGACCTCGTGCCCTATCTTGTCAACCTGACCAAAGGCGGTGCCGACTACACCTTTGACGCCACCGGCAACGTTAAGGTCATGCGCACAGCTCTTGAAGCCGCGCACAAGGGCTGGGGCGAGTCGATCATCATCGGCGTGGCCCCCGCTGGCGCGGAAATCTCGACCCGCCCCTTCCAGCTCGTCACCGGCCGCAGCTGGCGCGGAACCGCCTTTGGCGGCGCGCGCGGTCGTACGGATGTGCCGAAAATCGTCGACTGGTATATGGAGGGGAAAATCGAGATCGACCCGATGATCACCCATACCCTCAGCCTCGACGAGATCAACTCCGGCTTTGATCTGATGCACGAGGGCAAGTCGATCCGGTCCGTGGTGGTCTACTAGGCCGCAGCCCTTTGCCCTTGCGTCCGGGGATTCTCTGACTAGCTTTGGACCAAGCAATTCAGGACAAAGCCATGATCCCCGGAACCACCTTCCGCCGCCGTTTCCGCGATCTTTCCGAACAGGAAATCCTCGCGCTCGCGATTTCCTCTGAAGAAGACGACGCGCGGATCTATCGATCCTACGCCCAGCGTCTTCAGGCCGAGTTTCCGGCCTCTGCCGCCGTGTTCAACGCCATGGCCGAAGAAGAGGACACGCACCGCGCCCGCTTGATCGAAGTTCACAAAGCACGGTTTGGCGATGTGATCCCGCTTATCCGGCGCGAGCACGTCTCGGGCTATTATGCCCGCCGGCCGGTCTGGCTCGTTGAGAACCTGAGCTTGCCGAAGATCCGCGAAGAGGCGGCACAAATGGAGCGCGACGCCGAGCGCTTTTATCTTGCCGCCGCCGCCCGCACGACCGATGCCGATACACGCAAGCTCCTTGGCTCGCTTGCCGCCGCCGAAGCTTCGCATCAGCACAAGGCGGGCGAGCTGGAAGCGGCGCATCTGGCCGATGATGCCCGTTCGGAAGAAGAGCAAGCCGCGCACCGGCAGTTTGTCCTGACATGGGTTCAGCCCGGTTTGGCGGGCCTCATGGACGGCTCTGTCTCAACCCTCGCCCCGATCTTCGCCACGGCATTTGCCACACAGGACACTTGGACGACCTTCCTCGTCGGTCTTGCTGCCTCGATTGGCGCCGGTATCTCGATGGGCTTTACCGAGGCTGCCTCGGACGACGGCCAGATCTCGGGGCGCGGCTCGCCCTTCAAACGCGGGATCGCCGCAGGCATGATGACCACGATCGGCGGTCTTGGTCACGCGATGCCCTATCTCATCACCGACTTCTGGACCGCGACCTTCATCGCCTTTGCCGTGGTCTTCGTCGAGCTTTGGGCCATCGTCTGGATCCAGAACCGCTATATGGACACGCCGTTCCTTCGGGCCACTTTCCAGGTGGTTCTGGGCGGCGCCCTCGTTTTCGCCGCTGGTGCGCTGATCGGTTCAGGCTGACGGTTCCGCTTGGCGTTATTAGGCGCTAGAAGGGCGCAGCAAACCGGAGCCCGAAATGAGCCGACCCAAACCTGTTGTCCTTTGCATCCTCGACGGCTGGGGCAAGCGCGAAGAAACCGCTGCCAACGCCCCGGCATTGGCGCATACGCCGACCTTCGACCGCCTATTGGCCACCTATCCCCATGCTGAGCTCATCACCCACGGCCCCGATGTCGGCCTGCCGACCGGCCAGATGGGCAATTCCGAGGTGGGCCACACCAACATTGGAGCGGGCCGCGTTGTGGCGATGGACCTTGGCCAGATCGACCTTTCGATCGAGGATGGCAGCTTTGGCAAGCGCCCCGCGCTGCAAGGCTTCATCGCCAAGATAAAAGCCTCAGGCGGCACGGCGCATCTGATCGGCCTTGCATCGCCGGGCGGGGTTCATTCGCACCAGACCCATATCGCCGAGGCTGCACGCGTGATCCGCGCGGCAGGCGTTCCTGTGGTGATCCATGCGATTACCGACGGGCGCGACGTGGCGCCGAAGTCCGCCATCGGCCAGATCGAGGCGCTAGAAGCCGCCCTGCCCGAAGGGGCCAAGATCGTCACCGTGGTCGGGCGCTATTTCGCGATGGACCGTGATAACCGCTGGGAGCGGGTCGAACGGGCCTATCGGCTGATGGTCGAGGGCAAGGGCGTGACCCATTCCGCCGCAAGTGCCACCGCCGCCATCGAAGCAGGCTATACCATGGGCAAGACCGATGAATTTCTGCCTGCAACCGTGATCGGCGATTTCGCCGGCATGAAGGACGGCGACGGTATCTTCGCCCTCAATTTCCGCGCCGACCGGATGCGCGAAATCCTCGCCGCCATCGGCGATCCGGCCTTTTCGGCTTTCGCCGTAGAGGGTCGTCCGCGCTTTGCGGCGATGCTCGGGATGGCCGAGTATTCCGATCAACACAACAGCTACATGGCAACGGTTTTTCCGAAGGAAGCCATCGTCAACACGCTGGGCGAATGGGTTGCCAAGCAGGGGATGACCCAGTTCCACCTCGCCGAAACCGAAAAATACCCGCACGTCACCTTTTTCCTCAATGGCGGCAAGGAAGCACCGGAGCCGGGCGAGGATCGCTATATGGCTCCCTCGCCCAAGGTCGCGACCTATGATCTTCAGCCCGAGATGTCGGCCGAAGAGGTCACCGATCATTTCGTCGGCGCCATCGAGGCGGGGTATGACCTGATCGTGACCAATTATGCCAACCCCGATATGGTCGGCCATACCGGCGATCTGGGGGCCGCGATCAAGGCTTGCGAGGCGGTCGATCAGGGGCTTGCCCGCGTTGTCGCGGCGCTTGAGAAAGCGGGCGGCGCGATGATCGTCACGGCCGAT
>Ga0181560_10004447_pt1 | contig 12661 bp, 4 predicted proteins | sample 011ome_20_FD_133751 | JGI IMG/M metagenome (GOLD analysis project Ga0181560, IMG submission 133751) | Coastal salt marsh microbial communities from the Groves Creek Marsh, Skidaway Island, Georgia - 011509CT metaG (megahit assembly) | ecosystem: Environmental > Aquatic > Marine > Intertidal zone...
CCGCCGCGCCCGCGCCCGCGCCCGCGCCCGCGCCCGCGCCCGCCGCGCCCGCCGCTCCCGCCGGGAGACATCGTCGCCGCCCCGTCGTCGTCGATGTCCCGGGTCCGCGCGCGCACCGGCGCGCGGGTCGACCGGCGGGGCTGCGGCGACGTCTTCTCCGCGTCGGGGGAGGGCGTCGTCGTCGCCGCCGCCGCCGCCGCCGCGCGGCGCGCCCGCCCGGCCGGGCCCTTCGGCGCCTCCCCGTCGGCGTCCGCGTCCGTCGCGTCCGCGTCCATCGCGTCGCCGCTGACGGACTCCGAGTCCGATTCCGAGTCATCCGACGCGACCGCCGCGCCGCCGCCCGCGCGCGGCGTCGACGCCGGCGCCGGCGTCGTCTCGCCAACCCCCGGGGGCCCGTTCGCGGCGGCGTCGCCCGCCGCGTCGAGGCGCACGATGATGAAGTCCTTGACTCGCGCATCCTTCAACTTCTCCGCGAACCAGCCCGGCCTTTTCTTGCACCTGCGCAGGGCGTGGTACTGCATCATCGTCGCGCGCGCGAGGTCGTCCTTGCCGCAGAAGGGGCAGGCCACCTTCTCGTCCGCCGAGCCGAAGGGGGGGCCGGAGCCCTTGTACGCAAACCCGGGCGGGAGCTCGGGAAGCGCGCTCGGCGGGTACGGCTCCGCCGCATCCTCGGGGGTCCCAGCCTCGGGGGTCCCAGCCTCCTCGAGCCTCGAGGGGGGGAGGGGGGCGACGGAGCGGGGAGGCAACGGGACGCGACCCACGCCGAGGCCGGCGGCGCCGCGGCCACGGCCTCTCCCTCTGCCTCTGCCTCTGCCTCCGCCCCCGGCGGAGACCCTGGCAGCTTTTTCCGATTCGCCCCCCGCGGGTCGCGATTCCTCGAGGTTGGTGTACGTGTCCGTCCACGCCTTCGCGTCTGCCCACGCCGCGGTCGTGTCCTTGGAGGCGGCGCGCGTCATGCGCTTCGCGCCCTCGGAACGCTCGGGCTCGACGATGAGCTGGTTCAGGAGCTCGCTCACCTCTGGGCCCGCGTCCGGCGCCCCCGAGGTTCGCGGAGGTTCCGACGCGGTGTCCGGCGAGTCGTCCAGCCCGGACCCGCCGCTGGATTCGGGGGAAGGGGTCACGCCTCCCACGGGCGAGGCCGCGGTGCCCTCCCGGTCCTTCTTGGTACCGCTGTAGGGCGCCTTGATGATCTCCGCGCGCGCCGTCTCGGGCGCGTTGTCAATCACCGAGGACATGCGGGCGCGAGTGCCGCCGAGCGCGGGCGGGCGAGATCTGGAGCGAAACGCCGCTTCGCGAAAATTGCCCTAAACTCGGTGCGCCCCGACCTCGCGCGAAGGCGTGGAGACGCGCGCCGAGCGCGTATCGCGCGCGAGAGGGCTTGCGACTCTTGTGCGAAGGATCTGACGCGGTGCACGTCGCCGGGCGATGGCGAACGTGCGGGCGACAGTGTCCCACCCGGTCGCCTTCCCGAACAAATTTCGCGCAATTTTTCTAGAACTCCTGGTCACTTCGGAATAGTTTTGGCGCGTGTCCTTCCTCGTGAGACGCTGTCCGCCTCGGTATATGGGCAATTAGGCTGAGAGGTCATTCGGGAACGTTCTGGCAATTCCTGATGAGGCCGAGTCGATTCGCTGAAAACCTCTCCTATCCGGCACTATCGACGCATTGCGACTCGCGCTCGCGTCGCCTCGCGCTTCGACCACCGTCACGCGCCACCCGTCGCGATCGGCACAGCGCATCTCGAGCCGACGCATCTCATCCTCGCGCGCCTCGGTGCATCCGACAGCGCTCCGCGGTCAGCCGTACAGTCCGGCGTCGCCCCGAACGAAAACCTTTTCCGAGGGCGGTCACCATGAGGCGCGCGGCGTCGACGTCGATGCACAACCTCCAGGAGCTGATGGATCCCGGAGGCAAAGACACCATGCATGCCCGCATCGCTGCGCTCGAGGCGGAGGAGGCTGATACCGTGGATAATACGCAGCGGGTGATCATCGTGTGCAACTCGCTGCCGCTCAAGATGCGACACGACCCCGAGGGTTCCGCCGCGCGGGGGCACAGCTGGCACTTCGAGAGCGACCCCGACTCCATCTACGGGCAGAGCAGCGCGGGCATCCTGTCCGGCACGTCCGTGGAGAAGGTGATCTTCCTGGGCGGCCTCGGCAGCGAGGTGGAGCTCTTCGAGCAGGACGCGGTCGCCGCGGACATCTCCGAGCGCTTCAACTGCATCCCGGTGTTTTTAGGGGAGGAGCTCAAGGCGAAGCACTACAAAGGTTTCTGCAAGCAGTTCCTGTGGCCGCTCATGCACTACGTGCTCCCCATGTCCCCGCAGAGCCCCGCGCGGTACAACAAGACGAACTGGCAGGGGTACCTCGCCGCGAACAAGCGCTTCGCGGACAAGGTGGTGGAGGTGCTCAACGCCGACGGCGACTTCGTGTGGGTCCACGACTACCACCTCATGCTCCTGCCCACGTTTCTGCGCAAGCGCTTCAACACCGTGCGCTGCGGGTTTTTCCTGCACTCGCCGTTCCCGTCCTCGGAGGTGTTCCGCACGTTCCCCAACCGCGACTTGGTGCTGCGAGGCCTGCTCAACGCGGACGTCGTGGGCTTCCACACCTTCGACTACGCGCGGCACTTCCTGTCCTGCACCACGCGCCTGCTCGGGCTCAACCACAAGACGGAGCGCGGCGCGCTGGCCATCGACTACTACGGCCGCGCGGTGGGCGTGAAGATTTGCCCGACAGGCGTGAACACGGACCGGCTGCGGGAGGGGGTGCTGTGGCCCGAGGCGCGCGAGGCGCGCGCCAAGTACCGCGCCGCGTTTCTCGGCAGGAAGGTGTTCCTGGGCGTGGACGACATGGACATCTTCAAGGGGATCGAGCTCAAGCTGCAGGCGTTTGAGCTCCTGCTGTCGCAGCACCCCGAGCTCGCCGAGAAGATGTGTCTGGTGCAGGTGTGCAACCCCGCGCGCAGCGGCGGGCGCGAGATGTCCGAGCTGCAGGCGGAGGTGCTGGCGACCGTCGAGCGCCTCAACGCGACGTACGGCGTCACCGAGAGCTCGGGCGGTAAGGGCGAGGACGCCGTCGGCGGGAAGGTTGTCGAGCTGGTGCACCGCGCCACGTCGCTCGCCGAGCGCATCGCGCTCATGTCCGCCGCGGATTGCGCGGTGGTCACGGCGACGCGGGACGGCATGAACCTGCTTCCGTACGAGTACATCACGTGCCGGCAGGGCCCGAAGGACGAGGGCGCGGGCACGGACGAGGGGTACCCGCTGCCCCGGTGCTCGTCGCTGATCATGTCGGAGTTCGTGGGGTGCTCGAGCTCGCTGTCCGGGGCGTTTCGAGTCAACCCCTGGAACGTGGATGACGTCGCCGACGCCATGTACCGCGCGGCGACGCTCTCCGGCGTGGAGGCGGAGGCGAGGCACGAGAAGCACTGGAGGTACATCAGCGAGCACACCGTGGGGTACTGGGCCGCCTCCAACATCGCCGAGCTGCAGAGAGCCACCGAAAAAACGGGAAACGCGCGCTGCTACGGCCTCGGGTTCGGGCTCAACTTTCGCGTCGTCGCGCTCGATCCGAATTTCCGCAAGCTCGAGACGGCGCAGCTCGCCGCCGAGTACGCGAGCACCACACGCCGCGTGTTGCTCCTGGACTACGACGGCACGCTCGTGCCGCAGGCGTCGTACGACCAGCCCCCGTCGAAGGAGCTGCTGAGCACGCTGCGGCGGCTCACCGAGGACCCGAAAAACGCCGCGGTGTGCATCGTCTCGGGGAGGCAGCGCGCGACGCTGGACGACTGGTTCGGCGACGCGGTGCCCGCCGCCGGGTTCCTGGCCGAGCACGGGTACTGGTACAAGGCGCCGCGGGACGCAGCGGAGAGCCCCGGGCAGTGGCGCCAGCTCGCGCCCGCGGGCACGGAGGAGCACATCAAGAAATGGCACGCGATCGTGATGCCCATCCTGGAGCAGTACACGGACTCCACGGATGGCGCGTTCATCAAGGACAAGGGCACGAGCGTGATTTGGCACTTCGGCGACGCCGACCCCGACTTCGGCGCCTGGCAGGCTAAGGAGCTGATGGACCACCTGGAGAGCGCACTGGTGAACGACCCGGTGGACGTGTTTCCCGGGAACGGGCACGTCGAGATCAAGCCGCAGGGCGTGTCCAAGGGCACGCTCGTGGAGATGCTCCTCGGCCCCGAGTCGGCGACGCACCTGCGCGCCACGGGCGGCGACAAGGTGGACTTTGTGTTTGCCGTCGGCGACGACCGCTCGGACGAGGAGATGTTCCACGCCATCGCCGACCGCGTGGCGAACCCGTCGTCCGTCGCCAAGACGCTCCTGCGCGCGGACTCGTGCCCGATGCCAGGCCACGAGCAGAAGCACGACCACCTCGCCGTGTACCTCTCGACGGTGGGCCAGAAACCCTCCAAGGCGGACTTCTACCTGGACGACACGGACGACGTCCTCGAGCTGCTCGGGAACCTCACCGCCGCCGCGCCGTAGACGCGACGCGCGAGACGAGACGACGACGACGCGATACGCAGAATGTTTTAGTAAGATACGAGTTGTACGATGTAGTTGAGAAGAATGTGACGAACGACGTTTCGCGTCACGGTTTCGCGTCACAGTTTCGCGTCGAGCGCCTCGCCGAGGGTCCCGGCCATCGCGCGCGCGCACACGGCATCCGCCAGCGCGTACACGTCCCGCCACGCGGCGTCCCACGCCTGAACCTTGGACGCGCCTCGGCCCTTTGCCGACTGGACCGCGGCGGCGACGCGCGCGCACGCGCGCACCTCCTCGGGCGACCACCCGGGTGGAGGGCGCTTGTTTCCGAAAGACCGCTCGTTCCTTTGCCACTCGCCGAAGGCGTCGCGCGCCAGCTTTTGCGAGAGGATGCGCGAGTCGCCCTCGGCGAACTTGCAGCACTGCAGGAAGTCGGTGTGCTCGAAGCCCGTTCCCGCCATGAGCGCGTACGAGCCCACCTCCTGTTTCAGCCGGTGGCACAGCTCCACACACGTCTCCACCGTGCGGATCTTCGCCACCGCGATCGCGCGCGTCGCCGCCGGCGGAGGCGGCGCGTCGGCGGCGAGCGCCGCGCACAGCTCCGCCTCGCACGCCGACGCAAACGCCTCTGCGCGCGCGAAGCGCGCGTCGGCTTCGTCGTACAGCGCCCTGAGCTGCGGGACGTCGCTCAGCGCCGGGGTGGTGCCGCGCATGGCGCACATCTTCCGGTCGCTGTACTGCCTGGTTTTCGCGAAGAGCGCGCGCGAGAACACGAGCGCCGCCTGCGCGACGGCGACGCGGCCGGTGAAGAGCCTCTGGCCGATCATCTCCATCGGCTTCTTCGCGTTTTTGTTTTTGTCAAACAGGTACGCGCCCGTCGCCGCGTCGACGCCGCCGTGTCGGTCCAGCAAGCCGGCGTGGGGAACGCGGAACTCCGTGAACTGCACCCACGCGTTGTCCAGGTCCGACCCGGTGGTCTTCTCTCCCATGTCCCCAACCGTCACGCCTTCTTTTAACGATCCGTCTTTTTCTCTGAGCCGCGCGAGGAAGCCGTGCGGCCCGACGCGGCGGCCGCCCGTCGTCACGTCGGCGACCACCACCGCCCACTCCGCGGTCAGACCCTGCGAGATCCAGTTCTTCACCGCGCCCTCGCTCGGTGAGTTCAGGACGAACGTCCGCGTCGCCGGGTCGTACGTAGCGGTCGTGTTCACGACGAGCCCGGAGTTCACCCCCGCCAGCCGCTCGGTGAGGCAAAAGCACCCGAGCTCGCCGGCGGCTTGGATGGCGTCCAGTCGCCGCAGGTGCGCGGGGCCCCCGAGCGCGACCACCGTCCCGGCGAACAGGTTGAACTGCACGGTGAACCGGATCCAGAACCCGGGGCCGTGCGCGGGGGCGTGCGCGGCCAGAAGCCTGTGCGCCAGGAAGAACCGGCGGGGATCGTCGCGGATGTCGGTGAACCGAAGCGACGCGCGCCGAACGATCTCCCGCAGGAAATCCGCGGACTGCGCGTACGTCACGCCTTTCGAGCGGAGAAGCGAGATCTCGCTCGCGAACCCGCGCGCCCAGGGCGTGCTTGCGTCGTCGTTCGAGGCCACCACGGAAGTTGGACCGCCCGCGGGGGCGGCGGGGACCCACGTCCCGGGCACCATCGCGTTCTCGTGCTTCCCGACTTGCCGTGACTTGACCTAACAACGGAGAATCCGGAACTGCGGGGCTGCGTCCAGAACCGCGGGGGAGGCCTGCGACGTCGCGCGGGGGAGACGCGGCCGGGCTCGAGACGTCTTCGCGGTCGCGTTTGAGCGACGGCCGGGCGAACGAGTGCGCGCGAAGCGGTGTGCGCGCGACGGGGACGCGGGAAGGTCACGAAGACGAGACTTTCGTCCGATCTCTCGGCAAATACGTAGGATATGGTCCAGTCAGCAGCGCGCGCGGTCGACGAAAACTCCCGCGGTTTTTCTTATTCCTCGGGTGGGGTTTCCCTCCGAGACGCAGAGCAGCTCGCGCGCGGGCAGGTGGCTTGACCGCGACGAACGAGCGCCGTCTCCGGTGGGAAACGCGTGGCGTGGCGCCTGGTCGTCCCCGTCTCGTCCGACCCTCGCGCGGGGACGCGCGCGGCCACCCCGGCAGTGCGCACCGCTGGAATCTGGCGAGATTTCCACGGCCTAATTAGAACCGGACCGGCCACCATGGCGTCCGCGACGACGCCGCTGGCGCTTCAGCCGTGGACTGCGCGCGTCACGCGTCGCGCGCGGCGCGCGCATGCGCGTCGGACCGCGAGGGGTGTCGATCGCGCGTCCCCCTCGACGCGCTGCGACGCCCTGGACGACGCGGTGGCCGCGGTGGGGGATGCCGCGGCGGACGCCGCCTCGCGGCTCCCCGCCGCGCTCGGCGAGCATTATCGCCCGTACGAGGTGCGCGTGCACACGGACACGCACCTGTTCCCCGGGTTGGCGCAGTACGACGCGATCGGCGCGCACTTCAACGTGCCCGCGGTCCTCGCGGCGACCGTCGTCACGACCGGCGTCGGCGTTTTGCTCGCGAGCCAGCTCTGGGAGCGATCCTTCCGCACGCTCGTCTTCCCCGAGGAAGCCGCCGAGGAGCGGCGGAGAAACGCGCCGCCCTTGACGCTGTGCGGCGTGGACTGCTCGGCGTACCCCATCTTCGGCGACCCGACCGTGCAGCGCGCCGTGGCGTTCGCCGCGCGGTGGCACCACGGACAGTACCGGCGGACGGGCGAGACGTACGTCACGCACTGCATCGAGGCGGCGCTCATCTTGGCGGCGATGCTGCCGACGACGGCGCCGGGCGCCGCCGCCAAAAAGAAGTACGTCGACGCCGTCGCGGCGTGCGTGCTGCACGACGTGGTGGACGACACGGAGTGCGAGCTGCAGGACGTGCGGCTGGCGTTCGGGGACACCGTCGCGACGCTCGTCGCGGACGTCAGCACGCTAGGGAAGCTGCCGCAGATCCTGCGCCGGAGCCAGCGGCGGCGCGCCGAGAACGCCGCCGCGGCGGCGGCGAAGCGCGGATCCGAAAGCGGCGGCGGATCCGAAAGCGGCGCGTCGGGAGGCGTCGCCGGATTCGAAAATCGTTTTTCGAATACCTTCCCGGACGCCGATTTGGAGCGCGACGCCGTGCGCGAGGCTGGCATGACGGGTCGCGCGTTGAAGATCGCGGAGACGAGGGAGAACTTCGAGGGCGTGGACGTTCTCGAGCTGGCATCCCTGCGACGCATGCTGTGGTCGCTCGTGCGCGACCCGCGGTGTTTCCTGATCAAATTCGCCGACCGCATCCACAACATGCGCACGGCGTACGCGGTGGACCCCGCGAAGGCGAAATTCGTGGCCAACGAGACGCTGCAGGTGTGGTGCTCGTTCGCGGAGCAGCTCGGCATGTTCGCCGCGAAAGCGGAGATGGAAGACCTGTCCTTCGCGGTGAAGGACCCCGAGTCCTTCCGCGCGGTCATAAACGCGCGGTACGACGCCTGGGGCGTGGACGGCGTGGAGGCGTCGCGGCGACGCAAAAAGTTTGCCAAGCGGTTCGAACTGAGAAAGGCGGAGGAGGTACGCGCGCTCGAGGGGTACGCGTCTGTGTCGCGCGTGATTTCCGCTGAAGACGCGGAAGACGACACCGCGTCGTCTCACGAAGACGGAACCGCCCGAACGAGCCTCGAAGGGTGCGAAAAGGCGATCGTCTCGGGCGCGATCGTCTCGGACCGACCCGCGTTGCGCGCGAAGTGGACGTGGGAGCCGCCAACGGGCGCCGACGTGCAGATGTTTTTCGAGCGCATCCGCCGCGGCGAAAACGCGGGCACGCCCCAGGACCTGCGCGTGAGCCGCGCAGACCGCAAGGCGCGCGCCGCCGCGGAGACCGCCAGGCGCGTCGCCGAGGCGGCGCGCGCGCGCGCGCTGGAGGAGGAACGCTTGAAACGCGCGAAACCCGTCACGCCGGAACAGGAGTCTTTGCGCGCGCTTCTGGCGTGCGTCCCGCCCTTCGACGTGCTCCGCGCGTCCAACCGCTCCGCCGCCGCCGCCGCCGCCGCCGCCGCCGCGACGGCGGCGGCGGACGCCGCGACGGCGGCGGCCGTCGCGGGCGCGGGCGCGGACGCGTCCGCGCGCGCGTACGCGGACGCGCGCATGGGCGGCGCGTCGCTGGAAGCCTCGCTGGAGGCTCTGCAGAAGTGCCGGGACACCACGCTGCGCTCGCTGCAGCTGGACGCGCTGGCGCCCGGCTTGCGCGTGGACATCGAGGGCCGGCTCAAGTCGGCGCACAGCACGCATCTGAAGATGCGGCGCAAGAAGGCGACCTTCGCGCAGGTGTGCGACGCGCGCGCGCTGCGCGTGGTGGTGGGCGAGCCGGGCGAGCAGCCGGGCACGAGGGAGGAGGTTGTGGCGTGCTACGACCTGGTGGAGGCGATCCACAAGCTGTACCGCCCGGTGGACGGCGAGTCCGACGACTACGTGTCCAACCCGAAACCCAGCGGCTACCAGAGCCTGCACACGGCGGTGGTCGGCCCGGACGGCGCGCTCCTGGAGTTTCAGGTGCGCACGCGCGCCATGCACGAGGCGGCGGAGTTCGGGGACGCCGCGCACTGGCTGTACAAGGACTTCATCGCCGACGCCGACGCCGCGGGGCGCGAGGACACCGACGCGAGCGTGAACGTCTCTGACGTCTCTAACGTCTCTAACGTCTCTGACGTCTCTTCGCCCTTCGCGTCGCCAAAAACGGAAACGCTCGTCGCCGTCGCGGCGGGCGCGCCCGTTTTGATCGTGCGCGGCGCGCGCGGCGACCGGCTCGCCGCGGGCGTCGTGTGCTGGGCGCAGGGGAGCCGCATGCACGTCGTGGAGCCCGCGCGGGGCGACGCCTTCGCGCCGGGCTTCGCCAACGCCGCCGGCGTCGTGGACGTCGCCGAGTGGGTCGCCATGGGCCTGCACGAGTCGCTGCTGGAAAGAGCGGTGGCGACCGGCCGGCTCGAGCCGAGGCAAACCGGCCGCGGCTACGCCGTGATCGAATTCGCGCTGTGCTCGGACGGGAGGTGGCACCAGCGGGACGCGTACGGGCGCGTGCTGGGGAGCACGGTGGCGGACCCGCTGGATATCGACGCGCTGCTCGACGCGCTCGAGACGAGCGAGAGGGCCGAGAGGGCGAAAGGTGGCGAAAACGCTTTCGGTTCGGAGGAGGGCGCGAAAGACGCGCGAGAGACGCGCGCCGACGCCGCCGACGCCGACGACGACGCGCGACGCGACGCGAAAAAAAAGGAGCCGACGCGGATCGAGCTGGGCGAGGGCGCCACCTCCGTGGTGGCGGACCTGGCGAGCCCGGACGACGCGATGGTCAGCCTGCAGGTGGCCGCGATGCAGCGCGCGCTGCAGGCGTACCTGGACGACGCCGACGACGAATCCCCGGACGGAGCCCAGAAAAGCGCCGAAAAGCTCGGCGAGACCCCGAGCGACGCCGCCGACGCGACGCGTTCCGCTCGCGACGCGAACGACGCTTCGCGGGACGCCGCGGGGCGGCTTCGTGGCGGCTCGACATTTCGGGCTGCGCGACGAGAGTGGCAAGAAAACGAAAACGAAAACGAAAACACTCTGGAAGGAGAAGGAATGCGCTCCGGAGACGTCGTTAAGACAGACGTCGTTAAGACGCCGAGCGGCTCGAGGAACGTTCCCTCGGCGTTTCGCGAAACCGCCGCGGCGGCGGCGCGCGCCGGCTTGCGCGCGGCGGAGCGCGATTTGGCGCGCGCCGCCGCCGGCGGCGAGGCTGGCGCCGAGCGCGCCGTGGAGGAGGCGCGCAAGGAGCTCCGTCTGCGCCTGGACGCGCTCGCGCTGGACGCCGCCGCGGAGCGGCGCGCGAAGCAGCGCGCCGCTGAGGCGGAGGCGCTCCGGTCCGGAGAGGGCGCGTCGCCCATCTTCCCAATCGCGCGCGCGGCGGCGGCTGGCGCCGCGCCGGAGGGCTCGGACGCCGGCGACGCGCTTTCGAGCCCCGCGCGCGGCGCCGCGGCGAGCGGGCTCTTCGACGCCGAGGACGCCGCGCAGATGGCGGAGGCGCTCTCGGGCCAGCCCAGCGTGACGTTCGACGACGAGAACGTGCTGGTGGTGGCGTGGACGAAGCGAGAGGATGGCGACGAAACCGCGGCGATGACGCCGGAGCTCATCAAGGTGCCCAAGGGCGTCACCGCCGCGCAAATCTCGCGGGGCGTCGCCGGCGACCGCGACGACGACGCGACGAGCGACGCCGACGCGACGAGCGACGCCGACGCCGACGGCGTCGGCGGAGCGTCGACGGACGCCTCGAGCCCCGGGATGAACAACTCCGTGCCGGAGCTGGTTAACGTGAACATGGAGATGGTCCCGGCGGACACGCCGCTCGAGCAAGGCGACCAGGTGTTCCTCGGGGACGAGCGGTGACGAAAAGGTCAAACGTCGTAGGACAGAGCCCGTCTACGAAATTCCAATAGCTACCTAGAGCTAGCTACTACACGTTCCGTCTATTCGTCCTCGCCTTTGACCGCCGCGTCCTGCATCCGCCTCGCGGTCTCCGCCGACGCGCGCTCGAGCGCCGCGGCCCGGGCCCCCGCCCAGGCCTCGAGCACGGGTCGACCGCCGCAAGCCTCGGCGCGCCACGCGCGCAGCGCCGCGGATGCCGCTACGGCGATTTCAGTTTCGGCGGCTTCGGCATCCTCCTTCGATTTCGGATCGCCGTCGCCGCCGCCGCCGGCGGCGGCGGCGTCCGCGAGCGTCCCCTCCGCGAACGCGCACGCCTCGCGCACCGCGCGCGCCAGCTCCTGCGGGTCTCGCGCTAAGTCGTCCGGCAGCGAGAGCGGCCTAACGTCGATTCCGAACGGGCGGAGACTATTTTTGTGAAGCCTTCCCGTTCTCGTGCGGTCCAGCTCGAGGCCCGCCGGCCCGACGCCCTGCGCTAAGCGCCACCTCGGTTTTCTCCCAGCATCGCTCTCCTCATTCCTGTACACGGGCGGGAGCTCTTCGTCGTCGAACACCACCAAATGGCACGGCGTGAGCACGGCGAGTCCGTCACGGAGATACTCGCCATGTTTGACCTGGTCGAAGCCCTGGTTCGGGTCCGACGCGCTGGCGAACGCGTTGCAGGTTGGGCAAGCGAGGAAAAAAGTGACATCTTTCAAAGCGTGCTTTTCCTGGAACTCCTCAAGGAGATCTTCGTGCGCCGCCCTGCCTTTGATGCCCCGCGCGAGCTTGCGATCGGGCAGGAGACCGAGCGTCAGCAGCGCGTAGCTGTCACACAGCAAGCAGTTGCTGATCGCCGCGCCCTCGTCGCCCATCGCATGCTGCGAAAGTCCGAATGCACTCTTTTCGGTCACGAGACGCACTTTTCGGGCACTTGGTTTCCAAGTTTCTTCTTGTTCGGTTTCGCTGAGAGTCGCCACACGTCTCGCGCGCGGCGGAACGATCTGAGCGATGGCGTCGTCCGCGGAAGATCTCTCGCTCGCCGCGGCGTTCGCGCGCGGGCTCGAGGTGTTCACGCGCATGCAGTCCGGCGACGCGGACGCCGAAGCGCTCGCGTCGGGCGCCGCGGCGATGCGCCACGCTGTGGCGCGCGTGGACGTCGAAGGCGTCTTCTCGCGCAACGAGACCAAAGACGACGTGCCCACCGAGAACCTCCGGTACGCGCTCGCGCCGTGGTACCTCGCGGAGTTGGCGTCGCGCGCGCCGACGCGGGACGCCGCCGCGAGGGAGCACGCGCTCGTGGAGGTCTCGGCCATGTACGAGGCGTTTCTCGAGCGGTGCGAGCGACACGACATGCTTTCCGAGAGCGCCAAGCGCTCGCGCGCGCGAGGCGCGGAGGCGTGCGATCCCGCGACGGCGCGCGACGAAAAAGTCGCCCGCTTCAAGCGCGAGCGCGCGATTCGGCAGAGGCTGGAGAGCCTGGACGCCGCGCGCGTCGAGCGCACGCGCAAGGCGCTGGCGGAGGCTGACTGGGACGATGAGGATCCCGAGGCGAGCGTCGCCACGGAGAACGAGGCGGACGAGCGCGAGCGGTGGCTCCTGCTCGTCGAGCGCGCCGCCGCCGAGGCGCTGGACGCCGCCGCCGTCGTCGCGACGGAGCGCGAGATGTTGGCGCGCCGCGCCGAGACGCCGACGCGCCGAGACGACATAGCGGATGCGGACGCGTCCGACGACA
>Ga0181560_10004455_pt1 | contig 12654 bp, 8 predicted proteins | sample 011ome_20_FD_133751 | JGI IMG/M metagenome (GOLD analysis project Ga0181560, IMG submission 133751) | Coastal salt marsh microbial communities from the Groves Creek Marsh, Skidaway Island, Georgia - 011509CT metaG (megahit assembly) | ecosystem: Environmental > Aquatic > Marine > Intertidal zone...
GGCACGGTCACGATCGCGTCCGGCGGTGTCCTGCCGAACATCCACTCCGTCCTTCTCCCGAAGAAGTCCAAGAAGGATTAAGCGACTCGCTTAAGAATCCTTTCTTGAATGGAGCTTTAAAAAGAAACAACGTGTCGCCAAGCGCGCGTACACACTCAATGGTGATAAATAATCACCACCACATCATCGAGAAACATCTGAACTCGCGACGACGGCGACTAGCCTCGCGTGGGGGAACAAAAACAAAAAATTCAAACTCGCGCCATCGCACGACGCGTGCGAAAGAGATGATTTGCCGTCATCGCGCCCTCGTTTGCATCGTTCGTTCGTTGCTCCATCGCATCGCATCGCATCGCATTCTTAAGCTCATCTACTCGTAAATTCATTCACACTTCGCTCTACTCGCACCCCGACATCGTCGTTCAAGCCTCCGCGACGGAGGCTGTCTCCTCAGCTGCGGGGGCGACGACGGCCGCGTCCTTCAGCTCACCGCTGGCGATGACGACGACATCGTCCACCGGACGGTCGCCTCGACCGGTCGGGGTCTTCTCGATCTTCCTTACGACGTCCATACCCTCCACCACGGCGCCGAAGACGACGTGCTTCCCGTTCAACCACGGCGTCGCCGTCGTCGTTATGAAGAACTGCGAACCGTTCGTATTCGGTCCCGCGTTCGCCATCGAGAGCACCCCGGGGCCGACGTGGTTTAACTTATCGAGCGGGAACGCTTCGTCCGGGAATTTTCTGCCGTAGATGCTGTAGCCGCCGGTGCCGTTCGCGCGTTCGAAGTCGCCCCCTTGAATCATAAAATTCGGGATCACCCTATGAAAGATGGAACCTTTGTACCCAAAGTCTCGCTCGCCGGTGGCGAGCTGTCGGAAGTTCTCGACAGTCTTCGGGACTTCCTTCCCGAAGAGGCCGATGACGACCCGTCCCGCGGGTTTCCCGCCGATCGCGACGTCGAAGTACACCTTGTTCGTGATTTCGTTGTTGCAGATTATCGGTGACGTGTCCGGGGCGGGGCAGTCGCCCGCCGCGAACGCCGGCGCGGCAGCCGCGGCCGCCGCCGCGGCGGCGGATCCAACGAGAGCGGCGCGACGGGATGTCATCGCGTCGGATGATGAGAAGGACGAGGACGTCGTCTTCTTCTCGAAGGAAATTGCGTCATCGGGATGTTTCGGATATGCTTCCGCGCGTATCGGCGCCGACGCGGGTTTCTTGTTGCATCTACTGCCACCCGGACGACGGCGACCGAGAGTGGCGTTTACGATGGAGGATGACGCGGTGGAGGCGACGACGAACGACGACATTTCGTGCTCGCGCGCGTGTGTGTATTGCGCGGAAGGGTTTCGGTGTCGTGTCGAGAGGGAAACTCAGAGAATATCAGATCAGCCCGAGCGAGGCGCGGGTTCTGGCAGAGCCGAGCAGACAGAGCAGAGGAAGTTGCGACTCGGTCCACAAGCGTCGACGCGCGCCCACGTGACCACCCACCGTGCGCGGCGGCCTTGCGCGATCGCAGCCCCCGCGTACCAGTCTCCGTGCGTCGAACGACCCCCCAGGGCGCGCGCTTTTGATAGGCCTGAAGTGCGGCGAGGGAACCGTTCGGCGAGAGCGACGTCACCAATTCTTCCGGATGACGGCCCTCGCCGCCGCGACGGCGATTGGGGTCACGAGCAAGCCGTCCTGCGGTCCAGGGAAGACAGAACGCGACGCGAGCCGTCATCGCGGATCTTTTAGAGCGTCCACGCGGCGAGGGAACGAAGCGCTCCATCACGCGCGCGGATGGCGTTCGTTCACGTCGCGCGCGATCGCGGACCGCATGGGGAAAGTTTCGCGGCAGGAAGAGGGGGAATTCGGTGAGGAGGAGGAGGAGACGACGTTTAAAGATGAAGTCAAACAGGCCGAGTTCGACGAAGGCGCGGCCTGCCCGTTGAATGCAGACATCGTCTGGCAGACGATGTGCAAGGAGGCGAGAGCGGACGCGGACAAGGAACCGGCGTTGGCGAGCTATCTGTTCAGCACCATCTTAGCGCACAAGTCCTTGGAAGACGCGTTGGCATTCGTACTCGCGAATAAGCTCAAGAGCACCGTGCTCCTGGACTCGCAGCTCCTCGAGTTGTTTTCCGCGACGTATCGACGTGACGGCCATCTGGTGAAGATGGCTCAGGCGGACATGCAGGCGTACATCGAGCGCGACCCCGCTTGCGAAAAATACATGCATATACTTCTCTTCTTTAAGGGGTTCCAAGCGATCCAGGCGCATCGCGTAGCTTCTGCGCTGTGGAAACAGGACAGGAAACCTCTCGCACTCTTACTTCAGAGCCGAATATCCGAAATATTTCACGTAGACATCCATCCCGGGGCGAACATCGGCGCGGGTATCATGTTAGACCACGCCACCGGCGTCGTGATTGGGGAAACCGCAGTTGTGGAGGATAACGTGTCGATCCTTCACGGAGTCACGTTGGGGGGAACGGGGACGAAGGATGGAGACAGACATCCTAAGATAGGAACCGGGGTTGTCATCGGTGCGGGAGTCACGATCCTCGGTAACCTCAAGGTTGGCGCGAACTCGAAGATCGGCGCCGGTTCTGTCGTGCTGAGGGACATACCCGAGAACTGCACCGCCGTTGGGATTCCCGCGAGGCTCGTGGGCGGACCCAAGCCGGAATCGCAGCCGAGCCTCAGCATGGATCAGGTATCCGGGTTATCCGATTACGCGTACGACATCTGAATTCGCGGCAAACTATGTGATCATAGCCACTCTCGGTCAGGGACGCGGGGAGCGCGTGGGATGTGACGTCGACCAATTGGACGCATTGTAATAAGACGCGACACACTGTACCAACATTTGCAAGGACGTCTGCGTCCTTTCTCTATACGCGCTCTCTGGACTGCTTTGCTCCTGGCATCGCGCGCGCACGGCGACCGATGAAGTCGAACCTTTCCGAGTTAGTGAAAAAAAGTCAGGGCAGGACAGAGACAGCAGTTTAAACGAAGTCGTGTTCTCCTCTCGCTCACACTGCCGGGCGCGTGCGCACGAGAACGAACGCACAGGGCAAACCCACCTCCCCAAATCACATCAGGTCTTCGTCGCCGCTGCCGAGAGAACGATTCGATGCGGCGCGTGAGACTCGGCGGACCCGGGACCTTCGCGGCCGCGGCCTCTTCGTTGTTTCACGTTCCGAAGCGCGACGCGGCGGAGAAAAAAGACGACGTCCTGAAAGGTCGAGGAAGAGCTCCCAGTCCTCCTTCCGAAGGAATCGAGTTCGAGGGAGACCCTGTGATTATGGCCGATACGACGCATGCACGAAGAAGTGAAGACTCGGCTCTGAAAGACGATCCCCTGGAAGGTCGCGGAGGTCCTATCGACGCGGCGGAGAAAAAAGACGACGTCCTGAGAGGTCGAGGAAGAGCTCCCAGCCCTCCTTCCGAAGGAATCGTGTTCGAAGAAGACCCCGTGATTATGCCAGCAATCGATACGACGCATGCACGAAGAAATGAAGGAAATGAAGACTCGGCTCTGAAAGACGATCCCCTGCAAGGACGCGGAGGTGCAGAAGGCGCTGTCATCGACGCGGTCGGAACCATCAAACGCGTGTGCGCCTCGCTTGATTCCGGACACCTCGCGTTAGCTGATGCCGATGCGCAACTAGCCGCCCCCGCGGCTCTGCTCGCCGCGGCAACGTTCCAGCACCAGCACGAGCTAGAAGCGGTCTACGACGTCGCGCGCGTACTCTGGAATATTTGTGTGTCGCGGACGAACGAGTTGTTAACTGACATCACATCTGAGCCTACATGCCGGCTCTCCGAAAAGAAGGCAGCGGCGTCACAACTCATGAACCTACGCGAGCACGCGTGCCAGCTTCTCGAGGCCAGCTTGCGCGGCGAACCGTTGATACAGCCTCGAGATGCGAACGTGGCGTTATCGTTCCTATCCAAGACCGCGATTCTGATCCACGAAGACGGAGACTTTGCGCGCGCCGAGACGGTCTTTGAGCGCGCCGTCTGTCACATGAACATCTTGCAGTCTGCGATCGCTAACGAAGCGTCGATGGATGATCTCGACGTGAACAAGACAATAGCTATGATGTTTGACACTCAGGTGTCGCGGGCGAGTAACGCCATTACCCTCGGGGAGATCGAAAAGGGACTTCTTATGCTCACCACTGCCGCTTCCCTTGCGGCGACCAATTCTGCTGACGACAAATTACGAACGGCACTTCTTTGCAAGCTCGTTCGTGTCCGTCTCCACATTGGGAAGTTACTCTTAAATCACGTGAATGCCAGCGGAGATCTCCTGGGCACCGCGAGGTCCGCTGCGGCAGTTTTGGAAGGTGCGTATGATATTCTTACGACTCACCCTCAACTTTTACCTTCTTGGATGTCCCACGATGAGGCAACTGGCGACCCTGACGGCATGGATCTCGACCACGAAGTGTCGGACGATTACGATTCGCTGCATGTAGACGTACTCCGCTTCGCTGCTTGCGCTAACGTGTATGCAGAAAATTACGCAGCCGGTATCAGAGGTGTTGAGCTGTTGCGGAAGGGTCTCGAAAAAAAAAAATCCCTCATGACGCCGCAATTGGATTTCACACTGTCGTATATAATGTACCTGGCAAAAGTCAGCACAGACGCGGTCACGGAGGCCTGTGATTGCCTTAAAATGATGATCGAAAACCCCGAAGCTAAGTTCGAGACTTGCCTCACTGCTATGAACTCGCTCGTTCGCCGAGCTCCGGACACTGTGTGTGTGGACGTCGCGCATCAGTTCCTTCGAATCGTCTCGGATTCCCATCCAGAGCGCACCATCGCTCGAGGCGGCTCAATTAAAATGCTAGAAACCTTTCTGGACGCGTCGAAAAACGCAGATACCGCTGTTGATGCTGCGCTGATCCTCCTTTCGGACGGTGTCGTGGATAAGCTTTTAAGAGAGGACGCCGACAAGTCAAAACTACAGGTATACAACCTTTTGTTCACGCATGCAGCCGCGGCGTTTCAATGCGAACGTTGGATCGTGGCGGATAAATTGTTCCAATGCTCCCTCGACTTCCAGGCTAGGGCTAAGTCGAAATCGTCCCCGGACGAATCAGATCCAGGTCGGGCAAAACTGCTGCGTTGCCAAGCACGATGCAAAATAGAGTCTGGACTCGCGTTTGACGCTCTTGAGGTCATCGAAACCGTGGAAGCTTTGGAGGCCTCGTCCCCGTCTCCTAGCACACTCCTCGTGAAATTGAAAGCGCTCATGCATACAAATGGTCACGATTCTACACTCATTCACACGCTATTGAATCAGCTGGCATCGTTCCGAGACACGGACATCCTGATAATCGCAGCGCAAGAAGCCGAGGCAGTTTCGAACCACGACATCGCCGCGCGCGCGTTTTTCCAGCTGCTCGGCCACGTGACAGACCGCAAGGAAGACTCTCGCAAGTTGGAAAATTTCGAGATGCTCCTATTTCGACTAGGCCTGTTCCACACGATGGCGGCGAACGAAAGCACAAAGCACGATGGCGGCGAGGAAAGCCACGCAGTGACGGTTGGAAAAATCTTTCAGAAGCTTCTCGACTTTCTGAAAAGAAACAAATCTGTTCCAGTAACGAAGGAAGACGGGGAATATTTCTCCGGCGTGGCGTGGAACGTCGGCCTGCTCGCGGCGAAACAAAATGAATTCACTCCAGCTGCCGTTTGCTTCTCTGCTTGCGCCCGTTTGATCTCTTCATTTGAATGTCCTGACGACTTGAAGAAGGATGCGAATGACGCTTTTTCATATCAAGTTCGCAAGTGCATGGCGATGCTCTTGACCGGTGCTTCCCTCATAGAGATTTGCAAGACGCAAACGCGACCGGGAAATGCTACTGCTGATGCCACTGAGCTAAACACTCAAAATCTGCGAGTGCAGGCCGGTGGTGCTCTGGCGAAACACGCCCAGCTGGTTGACGCATTAGTCTCCGAGGCGAATTTGAACGAGGATGAGAAGGGCCTGTTGCTCGGTTTAGCATCTCGTGGCCTCGTACTTAAACATCTCTTGAGTGCGATTTCTGGTTCCGGAAGCGAGGAACAACTTAAGCTTATGCAGTCTGATGGCTTAACGCCGAGTAATATCATCACGATGTCCGATAATAGTGCGAAGTATGGGAACCCGGAAGCCGCCGCACGCGGGTATGACCACGGCCTCACCAAGATGCTCGCCGTTGGACAGAAGGCGGATGCAGGAGTGATCGCTAGCGTGATACGACATCGCATCGAGATTGAAGAAAAACGAACCGTTGTTACGACAGGAGCCGGTACTGGAGCCCATGAACGCATCCTCGAGCTGTTCGATAACGCTGCTACGCACGTCAGTCTCCTCGCGGGAGAGTATCCTGCTGACGAAGCAGCCTGGCTTGTATGCACTAGCTACAATCGTGGTGTCGCGCATCACCGCATGCGTCGATACCACGAGGCTATGTCGATGTTCCAGGCTTCCTCGCGCTTACTTCCTCAAGCTTGCAGAGCCGACCCCACGCTGTCTCGTATGAAAGGTCGCGTCGAGGAAGCTGTCAAGACATGTGCGAACACTGGTTACATCGCCGTCGCGTGAGCGTCATCCAGGGACGGATATGCGGATTGAAGTTGATACGAACACTTGTTACATCGCCGTCGCGTGAGCGTCATCCAGGGACGGATATGCGGATTTAAGTTGATATACAGTGTTAAGATGCTTATCTAGCAGAGCAGATATTAAAATAAATCATATAAGTACAGTACGTGTACACGTACGCGCTGCTCGCCCGCTTGTGCGCTCCGCCGTCATTCAGAATATTTGGAGTCATCAGTTTCGTTGGACGTTAACACTCCGCCAAGCGCGATGATTGCCGCAAGGCCTTCGCCGCTATGCCAGAGCCCTAAAAGGGTTTGGAATAAGCGGCGGTCGTGCCTCTCCAGAAAGGATTACTCCGTCCGGGGATGCCGGGATCGAAATCGCCTTGAGCTCGCGGCCGCGGCGAACGAGACGGACGCTGCTGTGCTCCTCATCGGCGGATGGGACGAGTCCGAGGTCGAACCGCTCACCGAGCTCGTCCGCGCTTTAGCGGAAGATTTAGAGGTGAGCGATGCCGTAGGTATGCTCATCACACGCGTCGTCGGTGACCGCCTCGCGGTATCCGCGGAGACCCTCCTGTCGAACCGCGTGGACGTCGGCAGTCAGACGTCGACGTCTTCGTCTGGAGCCACTCTCCCACCAGCGACGCGTTGCGTTCTACTCCGCGGCGAGGCGGCCAAGGCTCTGATGCCGTACCTACGCTCCGAGATGTATGAAGCTGGATTCTCTCCCGCAGTGTTTGGGGCGTTTACTCCAGCGCACGATGAGTTACCGCTTGTTGAAGTCGCGACGACCATCGTGCTCGCGCATGAAGCTTATTGGGATTTGCAGGCAGAACCGAAGGAGGATGACATCGTGCCTACGTCATGGCCTGGAGAGAAGGAATGGACGCCCAGTGATACGACCATTGCATTACGGGTGTCCACAGATAAAGCAGTGGTATTCGACCCTCCCGCGGGGGATGACGTGAGTGACGCTGTCACGTCACCGGAAGCGTCCCGAATGAGAGAAGACGTTTCAAACGTTTTGGCCCTTGACGGGGTGGTGGGAGGTGCGCTTCGCAAAGCGTTGCTGGACACGATAACCCAGCCGGACTGGCCGCACGAAACCGCGGATAGACCGCCTACACCTCGCTGGGAGCGTGATACCGACGATGGCATCGGCGTTGATTCTCGCGAACCGTCTAGTTCTGGAGCTCCGCAGCTTCGCGTACCGCCAAAGTCTTGGGGCCTGAGCGATGAGGCGCTCGAGGAGGTTAGACGGTCGACTCCACTGCGTACCTTTCTCGCTCGCATCAGTTCTCTTTACCCTGAATATCATGTCAGGATGATGCCTGCGGACGCGCTCGAACCAGATGGTGTGCCCGGTGCTATGTCATCAACTTTAGACGGCGATGGCTCTCAGTCTCGCGTGGGCACTGTGGTGGCGAACGCTGCCGTGTACGGAGACGAGTTCAAATGGCACTTGGACTGGGACCCGTCAGTGTCGGAGGCAACCTCCCCGTTTGCCGAGCGGTTCGGGAGATACGTCAACAGATCGAAAGGGCGGCCGCTTTTCGTTTCTGCTCTAGTATATCTCAACGGCCCCAATCCGTGGACGCCGGATATGGACGCGGAGACGATGTTCCTCGACCCGGACACGGGAACTGGTTTCTTTGTTCGGCCGGCACCAGGACGAGTGATTCTAATGGAACAGGATGTTCTGCACCGCGTCTCGCCACCCTCGAAATCCGCTGGAGTGCCCCGATATTCGCTGGTGCTTAAGTTATGTTTCTATCCGAAGACGGCAACGACAGCACCAACCGTGGCCAGAGATGGTTGGGGGGAACCCACACGTTTCGGTAGCGCGTCGGGGCTCTCGGCGCCACCACAGCTTCTACAGAACGATTCACAACGCCTCGAATACGACAAAACTGATGTGATTAAGAGAGTGACGTTGGTGAGACACGGTCAATCAACATGGAACGAGGAGGGGCGCCTCCAAGGGAGTTCAGACTTTTCAGTGTTGACTCCAAAAGGAGAAGCTCAAGCGGAGATCACTCGCGAAATGTTGCAGGTACGCGTTGCATTGACTGACGATGAACTCTTTCCATTTTTTTTTTTGCATCACGTTGACGATCTTCTTTCTACAGGATAAACGCTTCGATGTGTGTTTTCGCAGTCCCCTTGCCCGTGCTAGTCGAACAGCTGAAGTGATCTGGGGATCGCGAAGCGAAGAAATGGTCGACGTCTCGGATCTTCGCGAAATTGATTTGTACTCGTTTCAAGGCTTGCTTAAGGAGGTACGGACACGATTCATGATGTTTACGTTCCTCCGCCTCTTTGTTAAACTCTCGTCTTATCAGTCGCTGACACTACCGTATTTTGTCACGTTTTGCCGCAGGAGGGAAAGAAAAAACATGGGGAATCGTATGCGGCTTGGAAGACAGACCCTGTAAACTTCGAGATCGACGGCCATTTCCCTGTGCGTGAACTTTGGAAACGTGGTGCTGATTGCTGGGATACAATTCTCGAAGCTGACGGTTCTGATGTTCTCGTCGTGGCGCACAATGCGATCAACCAATCCATGGTTGCCAATGCGTTGGGACTAGGACCGGAATATTTTCGGCGCCTCGTTCAAAGCAATTGCGGACTGACCACCCTAGTATTTCGGCAGTCTAGTACAGATGAAAACGCCGCGTTCGTCGTCTTGGAGCAGCTTAATCAAACACGAGCAGCTCCTCTTGCAGGGAACGCAGACATGACAAAGAGTCGAGCTGTGTTGATTTGTTCTTCTGGTTCGCAAGGGGCTGAGCTTGACGACATCGCGGCAGGTGTGTCAAAAGCGCTCAAGGACGAACGCGTTGAATCCGTGAGGTTTGATGACTGCACGTCTTCGCGCGTATTAGCTCAAAACGTTGCGGATCGGTTGAACTTGAGCGAAGGGCCGCGCGCGTCGGTCGCTGTGATGGCTGAGTTGGCGACGCCAGGATCGACAGTCCTGTTTGCATCGGCGCAAACGATTGACGATGTTTTATCGCTTGCGTTGAACATCGACGAGGAATCAGGTTTGAATGTGAGCTTCTCTCTCGGCGGCGTGACCATTATTGATTTCGACGACTTAGGCGGCGGTGCGTGTGTAGCTTGTGTGAACGTCACGTCTCATCTAACTTCGTAGCTAACACTCTAGAGGATTTTATGAAGGTAGACTATCTCAGGAACAAGCGCGCGTTAAACCTGCCCTTCTTCGCTGCTGCTGCTTGCATCGTCTCTCACCCGCCGATCTTCCTTCTTCCTTTTCTTTTTCTCTTTTTTCATCTCCTTTCGCTCCCTCTTCGCTCTCTTGGCTTCTCGCTTCGCTTCCCTGAGAGGATCGTCGCCGGGAATAGGAAGCCCAGCAGCTGCGGCTCTAGCCCTCGCCATTGCCGCCTCTTTACGAGCCTTGAGCTCTCGGATCATCTCATCTTCTTCGTTTGTCTTCGAGATTGCGTTGAAAGCTGCACCCTCCCATGCCTCTGCCCTCCCGGCCGCGCCCTCTTCAACGATTGCCGGGCGCTCGTCGGCCTTGAACCCTTCGTGACCCCACCGGCCCGCCGCATCCACGCCCTTGACCTCGTCACCGCCATCACCGTCCGCACCTTCTGTCATCGGACGAGCCCCCCCGCATTTATGACAGTTGTCCCGAAACTTGAAGTTGTCGCACCCGCACCCACACTTCCAGTCTCTTCGTCTCGCCGCCTCTTCGTCTTTTAATTTATAGTCCTCAACGTGGTCCACCTTGATGATTCGCCCTAGAACCTTCGCGCCGTTCAGATTGTCCACCGCTAAAACTGTCGAACGCTGATCCTCGTAACATATGAACGCGAACCCTCGTGACTTCCCCGTGTCCTCGTGCCGAACGAGGTTGACGTCCACGATCTCTCCGTACTGCGAAAACACCGCGAGAACGTCGCCTTCGGTGAGATCGAACGAGAGCCCACCGGCGAACACGTACGCGGAATGCTTATACTTCGCGTGCCAAGACGCGCCTTCGCTCAAACCCAGACGGATCTGCGGGACAACGACGACGACGACGGATGGTGGAATGTCAGATGAAGGCCACGACGAGCGCGCGAGACAGATCGAGCAAGGGTGCCGAGAAAGGACTTCATTTCGCGTCGAGATCGTCGCGGAAGGGAAGGGCGCGGCGAGGGAACTCACCTCACTGAGCGTCGCCTTTTGAGTGTTCTTTATCTGTGTCAGAGGATTCATCGCGCTTTCGTCTCGGAAGAGCCGTGAGGTACCCACCTCAGGGCACTCCGCGCTCCTGCGTGTGTGGGAGAGACGATTTCTGCTCGAACGTCGCGCCGCGCCGCGCAGTGCGTGCAAAAAATCGAGCAAAACGGCGGCTGACTGAAAATGATTCGGCGGCGCTGATTGTCTCGTTCGTCCTGAGCGTTGCTGCTCATTATCGACCGCGCATCACAACAGAAATCAACGCGTGCAGAGATGCCGTCTTTCTTTTGAGGTGTGTTCACGGGACACAGGGTCTAGTTCGCCCGACTAACGGCGGCGAAAGCGCACCCGACGACAGGGTTTGTTTTCGGCAACCCTGGCGATGCCTTCCGATTTAGATGGCGAGCTTCTGAAGGCTATCTTGGAGGAGTCCACCCTGCCTAGGGCGGTGCGTGGTGTCGCGAGCAGATTGGTGGAAGAGTTGGAAGCGACCGTTTCAGGTGAAAACCTCGCGTTCCCGTCTTCTCGGAACTCGGGCGTCCGTCTCATGTCGAGATCGGGTCGCTGCGTTGCAAATTTCGTCGATCGTCTGTCAGTCAGTCAAGTCAAGTCAACCTCCAAAACGGGCTGGTCAGTGATGCAAACATAATTAATCTTTGAGAACAGATTATCCTCATGACGAATAAGAACATGACAAGCATATGACTGAGGCCAGCACGTCTTCGGAGAACCCGCGCTTTTCGGAGCTTTCTTTCGCCACTCTCGCGGAGTATCGCGTTCGTTCTCGTTCGCTGAAATTAAATTAACTCTCTCCTCCAGGTATCCCGGCACAAGACCTGAAGTATTCACCCGCCGCGCACTTTCGCACCGCTCTCGGACATTCCTCTGAAGGGGCCACGAAAAAATTAAAGTTCACCGCGCCCGATCGCGTCGGTCTCGCGGGAAGTGTCGTCTACGGTGGTTGCCTGAGGACTTCCGGGTTCACAGTTGTGGATGTTAAGGTTGATGTTCCGAAAGCTTTTTTTCAAGAGAAAGACTATCTCGACCACAGGTATCATGCTAAAAGGCTGGCATACTTGCAGGTCTTGCATGAACACCTGTGCCGCGCGGAGTGGGTAGCTAGCTCGACGACATCGACGCATCACGCGGACGTTCGCAAACCGTGCCTTCTCGTCAGAGCCAAAAAGTCGAGTGACGTCTGCCTTAGAGTGCTTCTCACAGCCCCTGCGGATGCATTTCCTGTCGCGCGACTTCAGCCAGATAAAGCGAATCTCCGGAACTTAGATGACGAGGACGGAGACCGTTCACCGAGTCCGCACTACAATCAAACCATTCTAGAAGACATGTTCACAGAAGAGCATGCGAGGTACTTTCAAAAAGCTGCAAGCGTGGCGGAGCACTTGGAGGACGCGTGTGTGCTCATGAAAGTTTGGGCTGCGAGACGCGGAATGCTTGGGGCTCCAGATGGATTTACCGGATTTGTGCTGTCGATGTTACTAGCGCATCTGGTAAGTACGGGAGGAAAATTGAGCCCTCTTATGGACGCGCTGCAACTTGTCAAGGGCGCTCTGATACTCTTGTCTGATCCTGTCGTCGTCTCGCGGGGGTTCTGGGCTGATGATGCCGCGAGGAAAAATGTTGCCGCTTGGAGAAACTCATTTCCTCTCGTGTTCTTAGGGCCCTGCGGCTGCGTGAATATCGGATCTCGAATCTCGAAGAGTGCGCTCGCCGAGTTCATCCACGAGGCGGCGTTATCTTCAGCTGTACTTGAGCGAGGCGGTCGGATGGCATTTGAGCAGGTCTTCTTAGTGACCTTCAGCCCAGCCGCACGGTACGACATTCACATGCACGTGACTTTAGACCGAAATAAGCACA
>Ga0181560_10004456_pt1 | contig 12652 bp, 12 predicted proteins | sample 011ome_20_FD_133751 | JGI IMG/M metagenome (GOLD analysis project Ga0181560, IMG submission 133751) | Coastal salt marsh microbial communities from the Groves Creek Marsh, Skidaway Island, Georgia - 011509CT metaG (megahit assembly) | ecosystem: Environmental > Aquatic > Marine > Intertidal...
CGGCGTTGAAAGGCGTCGAGGTGTGTCGGGATTGAAAGCGAGGGACCCTGGGCGGAGAGAACCGCCGGGAGAGAGAGTCATTAAGGATCGGCGTTCACCACGCGAACGCGGTCGTATGGGGACCAGTGTGTAGAACGCACCTTTTCGAGTCGGTCGACGACGGCTTTTTCCGCGCGTTCGCGTTGGCGCGTCGCGGCTTGCGTCTCGAACGACGCGAAGTAGGCGTCGAGCGCGTCGTCGAAGGATTCATAGGCTTGCACGCGCGCGTCGTCGTCGTCTGTAGCTGTCGAATTTGCATTTGAATCGATCGCGTCGATCGGTGGCAGAGGGCTGAAGTCGTCGACGACGAACGCGTCGTCGTCGTCTCCCGTCGCCCCGGGCTTGCGTCGCCGCGTCACGACGCCGGTCGGCACCGCGGAGCCGTCGCCGACGCCCTCGAACCAGTCGTCCAAGACGGACAGCTGTCGAAGCAGTCGCTCGACGACCGGAGCTGTCGCGTTTGAATTTGAATTCAAACTACTCGAATCCTCCTTCAGCGGCAGCGGCGTGTTCCCGCCCATCGGAAGCCCCGCGAGCTTCGCCGCGCGGTCCACGAGCGGCGGGTTCTGTCCCAACCCCTTACACAGCGCCTCTCGCAACGTCGCGGGCGCGCGCGGCGCCGCCGCCGCCGCCGCCGCGTCTGTAGCTGTCGAATTTGAATTTGAATTCGAATTCGAATCCGCCGCCGCGCCCGCCAGCGTGTCCTCACCGCGCGCTCTGCCCACCAGCGCGCCCTCGAGGTCGTGCAACGTGACGCGCTTGTGCGTGCGGAACCTCTCGCGCGGGTACCGATGATTACCTAAAATTTTGACCCCCTTGTCGTCGTCCCGGTGCGTGCGAAGCAACGTCAACACGACGTCGTCCTTGTCCAACAGCAGCACGTTCCCTTGCGCGTACAGCTCCACGATCAGGTGGTGCTCGGTGTCGCCGGACGAGAACGTAAAGTCGACCGCGCGATCGGAGCCGATCTGATCGATCGCGTTGAGGCGTTTGCCTCGGAGATGCATCCGCAGTTTCGCGTTAAACTTTGACGGCTGATCGGTCGAAGATGCCTTTCCGCCGCCGCCGCCGCTCGCGCTCGCCCTCGCGTGCGACGTGCAGTGGAACCGCGTCCCGCTCTCGATCACGACGTTGATTTTCTCGCCCTCGCCGCTCTCGGTCGCGCCGCCGCTCCGCGTGAACTTGAAGACGAACGACGTCTTGTCGCGATCGTAGACATTGGTGAGCCAGGTCCCGACGAGGCGCGCGCGGAGGCACGCCACCTCCGCGCGGATGTCGTAGTTGTTGAACTTTTGTTTGGGCATGATGGGAGGGCGGGCGCGGTGTTATGGATGGGAAGCGCGAGGAGGGAGGTGCGGGCCCGCGCCGCCGCCGCCGCCGCCGTGTGCGCCGCCGCGCGCGGACGAGATCTGTGGAGTCGACATCGCGAGTCCCGAGATCATTTTTTCGTGTTCGTTGGGAATAATAAATGATAATTCGGTTGCTCCGCCCGCGCGACGAGCGACCGATCGACGGACAGAGGATATCCATCACACGCATCATCGCTGCTGAAACCCCAAACACACAAAAACCCCTAGTTGTACTAGCTAGCAGACCCTAGCTAGACTCTCATCCCATCCCACTAATACGCCCGCAGCCCCTGCCCATGGCCCGGCGGATGCGCCGCGCGTCGTCCGTACCTCGCCGGCGCTTCCCCCCGCTGATCCGCGTGCGACGTCATCCGTTCCCGCGCGCGTTTCATCTCCTCCGCGGCGGAGTTGTACGCCCCGGAGTTGTACGCCCCTCCTTGGGCGCCATGTTGAGAGTAGTTCTCCTTGGACGCGGCCGCCATCCCAGCGCCGCCGCCGTGATGATGCCCGCGCCGCTGCGTCTCGTGTTCGGCACGCCGCATCTCTTCTTGCATCTGCTGCCGCCGTCGCATGTGATACTCCTCCTCTTGGCTCTGCTGACTCTGCTGCGCGCGTCTCCGGTCGCTCTCCTCGCGCGCGCCGCGCGCGTCGTCGCCGCCCTCGCGCGAGCGCTGCCGCGCGGAGACCATGTCCGCGTAGTACCCGGTCCCGCGGTCGCCGCTCTTGAAGACGTACCCGGGGCGGGGGCCTTGGAAGGCGCGAGACGGCACGAAATCGCCGCAGCCGCCGCCGCCGCGGCTCTGCCGTTCCATCTGTTCCATCTGTTCCGCGCGCTGCTGCCGCGCGTACATCTGCCGACGGTACTCCATCTCCTCGTCGTCGCGACCGCCGCCGTCGTCGTGTTGTTGGTGGTGTTGTTGCCCTCCTCCTTGAGGCGGCCGCATCTGCCGACCCTGCATCTGCCGCAAGAGCTGCTCCCGGCGACTGTCGCCGCCGCCGCCGCCGCCGCCGCCCTGCTGTTGTTCATGCTGTTGTCGCTGCGCGTACGCTCGCTGCTGCATCGCATGCTGGTGCCTCGCGTGCGCCTCCCTCTCGTCCTCCTCCTCCATCGACCGCCCCTGGTGCTGCTGGTATTGCTGTTGTCTGGTGTCGTACGGGTATTCAGACAGCCGCGGCACCGCCGCGCGTCTGCCGTGCCGCGGCGGGTTCCGCGGATCAAACTCGCCCTCGTGATCGACGTCCCGCCTGACCGCCGCGCCCGCGGGCCGCTGCGTCGCGAGCCGTCGCTGCTCCTCCCTCTGCATCCGCCCCAGCGCCTCGCTCTCCGCGTCCTTCCGTCGCTCCCACTGCTCCGCTCGCTCGCGCGCCATTCGCGCGCGCTCTTCGTTCGCCTTTGGGTCGAGGGTCCATACAAAGCGACGAATGTCGGGGTGGAGTTCATAGGCGTCAGAAGCGGAGTTGAAAGGCGTCGAGGTGTGTCGGGATTGAAAGCGAGGGGTGGTGGGCGGAGAGATGCGCCCGGCAAAGTCCTTAAGGAACGGCGTTCACCACGCCGATGGGGTCGTATGGGGACCAGTGTGAATCACGTGAACGCGCCTTGTCTTCGCGCGCTTGGCGGTCCATCGCCGCGCGCGTCGCCGCCGCCTCGGCTTGACTCGCGCGCTCGCGCCGCTGTCTTCGCAGCACCTCGAGCTGTGTCTTGCGGTCCAGCCCGTCGTCCGGTGGGACGTACGACGGCGCGCGTCGCCCCGCGATCGCGCCGGTGGACACGCCGCCTCCGTCCGGGGGCCGCCGCCGCATCTGCTCTTCGAGGTCGCGGAGGTAGAGCTTCTGCTGCCGCGACCGCGGGGAGAGGGCGGCGAGGGAGGGGTCCGCGGCGTTCGCCCTGGCGTTCGCGGACTCGATCGTCTGCTGCGACAGCCGACGCGCGTTGGCTGCCATCTCCGCCTGGACGCGCGAGTTCAAAGGCGTCAGAAGCGGAGTTGAAAGGCGTCATAGGGTCGGGCGTTGAAAGCGAGGGACCCTGGGCGGAGAGAGACGACGTGAGAGAAAGTCCTTGAGGATCGGCATTCACCGCGCGAACGCGGTCGTATGGGGACCGGTGTGATGAGGACGCGCCTGGACGAGCTCGCGCTCCCTATCCGCCGCCGTCATCGGCTGCTTCAGCATCTCGCGCTTGCGGCGCTCCATCTCTTCTCTCTGCTCCTCGCGCTCGCGCGCCATCTCTCGGCGCTGGCGCACCTCCGGCGGCGTCGCCGGTCGCGGCGGCGACGATCGACGAGGGTCGTTCTGATCCATCTCGCTCTCTGCGCGTCTGGAGAGCCGCTCTCGAAGCTCTTGAGACTCGCGCGCGTGCTGCCTCCGCGCGAGATCCGCGAAGTACTTTTGCCTCTTCTCCGCGGCGTCCGCCCTTCCGCGCGACGGCGGCCTCGGCTCTTGCGACGGCGGGCGAAGCTGCGACGCGTCCCACACGCCGCCTCGCGACTGCGACTGCGACTGCGACTGCGACTGCGACTGCGACTGCGACTGCGACTGCGACTGCGACTGCGACTGCGACGACGCCGCGCCGTCCCCGCCTTGTCGGCCGCTTTCGCCGCCGCCGCCGCCGCGCTGCATCGACTGCGCTCTCTGCATCTGCTCCCGCGCCGCCTCGCTCTCCCGTTCCCGCGTGGCGCGCTCTGCAGAAGACGCCTCTTCCTCCTCCCGACGCGCCGATTCCGCCGCTCGCGTCATCTGCGACCGCCGCCGCCGCTGCTCCTCCAACTCGCGCTCTTGTTGGTTCCTGTACGACGGCGGTTGATTGGTGGGTGATGTGGCAGGAATTGATGTGATTGGTTAGTTATTTGATGACGTGGATGTTTGATTGGACGAGAGCGACGGAGAGACACGCCGGGCAAAGTCCTTAAGGAACGGCGTTCACCACGCGAACGGGGTCGTATGGGGACCAGTGTATAGAACGCGCCTGTACGACGGCGGGACCGCGTGCATCGCGCCGGCGCCGATGTCGCCGCCGCCGCCGCCAACCTCGAACCGCCGCCCGGGTCTTCGCCCGCCGCTCATGCCGGGGACGGCGGCGGGGGCGGCGGCGGCGCCGCCGAAGACGTCCGCCATGCCGGTGCCGCCTCGCGCCGCCGCCGCCGCGCGCAGCCTCGCCGCGTTCGCGCCCGCGAAATCCCTCGCCACGGGCGACAGCGACTCCGGGTTCGAGGTGGAATACTCGCCGCCGCCTCCGCCGCCGCCGAATCCACCGCCACGTGGCGCGTTCGGATTCGTCGGCGGCGACCGCGACGGCGTCCCCGCGGGCGCGACGGCGTTTTTATTCTTCCCGCCTCGACCAAACCCGAACAACCTCCCTTTCCGTCCGTTCGCCGTGAGCGGCCGCTGCGAGACCGGCGCCCAGCGGTTGTCCGGCGCGGCGCGCTGTGCGCTCTTTTGCTCCGCGGCGGTCGTCCGCGCGGCGCTGTGCGGCCTCCGCGGCGCGTCCCAGTAGTCGCGAAACACGACGTAGTTGTTCGCGTTCGGCGAGAAGCTCACGAGACCGAAGTGTTTCCTGACGAGCGATGATATCGGGGTGGAGTTGAAAGGCGTCAGTTGGCGTTCAAAGGCGTCGAGGTGTGTCGGGATTGTAACCGAGGGGTGGACGGAGAGAAACGCCGGGGTTAAAAGTCCTTAAGGATCGGCGTTCACCACGCGAACGCGGTCGTATGGGGACCAGTGTGAGATAGAACGCACCTCAGGAAGCTCTTGAGCTTGTGCGAGGGACGATCGTACGCCAGCCGCGCCGGTCGGTGGTCTTCCTCCTCCAGGAACCGCGCGAACAGCTCGCTCCCGATGCCGCCTCTCTGGCAGCTCTCGTGGACGTAAAAGTCGAGGACGCAGCACGGCTCGATCTCGACCGTGTTCCCTCGCGGATCCGACACGAAAAGGCGCTTCTCGCCAACCTTGAGAAAGCCGAGAACGACGGAGGGCCCGCGCGATGGGTCGCTCGCGTCGTGCGATGCGATGTACAGACGCTGGTCCGCGTGAAGGCGCTCCTGCGATGATGATGACGACGCGATGACGACGGGGAGGTGGGGGAGGCGCGCGGTCGGCGACGGGGAAACGGCGGGGACGGGGACGGGGACGGGGACGAGATCGAACGTCGAGACGAGACGAGGGGGACGACGGACGGATGAAGAAAGATGGAGAGGAACGCGCGGGCCGGCGCGCACCAGGGACGTGATGGGCGCCGGGAGCGCCTGCGCGCGCGCGGATAAGCGGCCGGCTTCCTCCAGGAGCGCGGCCATCGCGCGGTGCTCGTCCTTCGGGAGGCGGTCTGCGATGACGACGGCGACGGCGTCAGCGAAAGGGAGGGAGGGGGGACGGATGCGAAACGGGCTACTTTGACTCGCGCGACGACGACGACGACGACGACGACGACGACGGCGGGACCCGCGCGTCCGCGGCGGCGACGCGCGCGCTAACGGCGCGACGACGCACCGATGTCGGCTTTCCGCCATACCGAGACCCCGGGCTCGAGCCCGGTCACCCCGCGCGGGTGCTGCATCGCGCCGAGTCGCGGCGCGCGACGACGACGGACGGCGCGCGCGGAACTGGTGACTGGATGTCCCGAACAGTCGAGACGACCTGAGAGGCGACGCTGCTGACAACCGACACATCTGACTCATCAAAGAATATCTCTCCGCTACCGCTCAACCTCCTCCTCCTCCTCCTCCTCCTCCTCCCCTTCCTCACGCTTGGCTCGCGCGCGCAACACCACGAGGTCGCCCTCCGCGGCAGCCTCCAGCGACGCCCTCGCGTCCGCGTCCCTCGCTCTCGTCGTCTCGTCGTCGTCGTCGTCGTCGTCGTCGTCGTCGTCGTCGTCGTCGTCGCCGCCGCCGCGCAGCCGCCGCATCCAAAAATTTTCTCCAAACGCGCCAGTCGCCCAGCCAACCTCGCGGCCTTTGTCCCTGACGGTAAACGCCATCATGACGACCGTTTTCTTCTTCCGCGAACGCGAGCACGCCTCGATGAGCGTTCGCAACAGCGGCCCGCGCGTGTCCTCCTGGAACAGGTCCCACGTCCCGGGCACGTAGAGCGTCTCGCACGCGAGGACGAAGTCCCACCCGCGCCGCGACTTACCTGTATTATTTTTTTCGTCGTCGTAGGCGTTCTCCTTCTCATCGCCCTCCTCGACGTCCGTCGCCTCCTTCCTCCTCCTCCCCCACCCCGCCGCCGCCGCCTCCGCCTCGTCCGCCGCCCTCTCCGCCGCCTCCGTCGACTCACCCCATCGCAGCGCCGCGGCGACGCAGACGCTCCCGGGCGCGAGCGGGCCGTTGGCGACTTCGTCCGGCGCGCCGACGCCGTCGACGAACGACGCGACGTTGCGCTGCGAGCGGTCGAGGTGAAGACACGTGTCAGTCATGATCTCATGTGATTGGTTGATAGCGTATCATTCCCACGCGTCGACGCGAACGTGAGGTCGACGGCGCGCGAGAGAACGAACGCCTTAAGGAACGGCGTTCAACGCGCGACGCGGGTGGTCGTATGGGAAGCAGTTTCGAATTGATGAACATCAATCGCACCCGCGTCAGCTCGACGACGTCGTCCACGTCCGTCAGGACGCACGTCGCGCGCGGCACGACCGCCGCGAGCGCGAGCCCGCACGCGCCCGTGCCCGCGCCGAGCTCGAGCACGCGAACCGGCGGCGCGCCCGCGAAGCCGACGCCGCAGCGCGCGTCGCGCGCGAAGAGCCCCTCGACGGACGCCGCGACGCGCAGGCATCGCGGCGCGGCGACGCGCGCGAGCGATCGGACGGCGTCGCGCCACACGACGCCAGCCTCGTTGAGCGCGTCGGGGTCGACGTGCAGGGTCAGCGCGCGATCGAAGACGTCGAAGGACGCCGTGGTCGGTGGGTGGGGGGGCATTCGTTCGTTGGGGAGGGGCGCGGCGCGCGCGTGGGGACGCGCGCGCGCGCGATGTGTGTGTGTCTCGCGGTCGGCACTCTCGAGAAAAAAAAAACAGGTTTTTAGTTTTTAGGTCACAGAGAGCATCTCGCGCGCGCGGCGTCCGCCGTCGTCGTCGCCCGCCGCGATGACGTCTCCTCCTCCTCCTCCTCGCGGAGGCGGCGTCGTCGCGACGTGGGACGCGTGGACGCGATCGACGCTGTCCGCCCTGGACGCGTCGCGGCTGACGCGGTCCCTGCGGCCGGTCGCGCCGTTCGACGCCGAAGCCGAATCGATCGAATCGACGACGACGACGCGCGCGGGTCCCTCCTACTCGTCCGCGTCCTCCTCCTCCTCTCCGATGACCGTGCGCGTGTCCCCGGAGACGATGCGCCGGTGGCTCTGCGGCGAGCACGACCTCGGGGAATCGCACGACGGAGGAGGAGGAGGAGGAGGAGGACGCGGCGGCGACGACGACGCGTCGGGGAGGCGTGAAGATCATTGGCGCTCCCTGCGGCTCTTCTCTTCGAACGACTACCTCGGCCTGTCGTCGCACCCGGCGGTGCGAGCCGCGGCGTCCGACGCGTCGCTGCGGCACGGATGCGGGCCGCGGTCGTCGCCTCTCGTGGCGGGGTACACGCGCGAGCACCGCGAGTTGGAGACGGCGCTGGCGGCGTTGAAAAAGACGGAGGAGTGCGCGCTGTTTCCGTCGGGGTGCGTTCGCGGTTCGCGCGAACGAACGAATATCGACCGCAGAATGTGCCATGTCATCATGTTTTTTCACGCGCTGACCAATCGCTTCCATCCACGTGTCGTCAATTCACTTCCTCCATCCGCGCGTCGTCACTTCCGCAGGTACGCGGCGAACTGCGGCGTCTTACAGACGCTCGCGGACGGCGCCGACGTCACGATATTCAGGCGCGTCCCTTACACTGGTCCCCATACGACCGCGTCGGCGTGGTGAACGCCGATCCTTAAGGACTTTTCCCGGCGTGTCGCTCCGCCCAGCCCTCGCTTTCAATCCCCGCCCTCGGCGCCTTTCAACTCCACCTGACGCCTTTCAACTCCACCCCGACGTTCGCTCGTACGGAACGACCCTCAGCGACGCCCTCAACCACGCGTCCATCGTGGACGGGTGCCGACTCGCGTCGAGGACGTCGGGGGCGAAGGTCGTGACGTACGCGCACTGCGACGTGGACGACTTGGAGCGAAAGATGAATGAGACGACGCGCTGCGACGGAGGAGGAGGCGGTCACAGAGGTGGGGGGAGGAGGGGGGGTCGTCGGAACGTCGTCGTCACGGATTCCATCTTCAGGCGCGTTCTATACAAACGTTTTTCACCCATAGCTCGGTTTCAACATTTGATCGCGTTCCCTTTCAACTGACCGGTGAACGTCGTCGTCACGGATTCCATCTTCAGCATGGACGGCGACTTCGCGCCCATACGGGCGTTGGTAGCGTTAAAAACGCGTCATCCTGGGACGTTACTGATCGTCGACGAAGCGCACGCGACGCTCGTGTGCGGTGCCACCGGCGGCGGCGCCGTGGAAGCGTGCGGGGTGGACGAGATGAACGGCCTCGGGGCGGGCGTGGACGTCCACGTCGGGACGCTCTCGAAGGCGTTCGGCTCGCACGGCGGTTCGTTTCCGCTCACACTGGTCCCCATACGACCGCGTTCGCGTGGTGAACGCCGATCCTTAAGGACTTTTGGGTCCCGCGCGCGTTTCTCTCCGACCACGAGATATGCATCGTCGTCATTCTATATGGCTGGCACCAGACTGACCGATCGCTTCCCTCCGCGTCCCTCCAGGATTCGTCGCGTGTCGTCGGGACGTGAAGCGTCTTCTCGTGAGCCGCGCGCGGTCGCAGGTGTACAGCACGGCGCTTCCGGCGCCGTGCGTCGCGGCCGCGAGCGCGGCGCTTCGAGTGGGAGCGGGAGAGGGCGAGGGCGACGCGCTGCGACGGAAGCTGTGGCGGCACGTGAGAACCGTGGACGACGCCTTGCGCGGCGGCGGTGGCGGCGGCGGCGGCGACCGGACGCATCTGGATCACGCGCGCGCGGGCTTTCTGCCGCCGCCGCCTCTCGACGGCGGTTCCGGTTCCGGCGGCGTCGGTCCCGGCGTCGTCCGCTCGCCGATCGTGCCCGTGCCGTGCGGCGTCGGCGCGGACCGCGGCGGAGAAGCCGCCGCGTTGGCGACAGCGACTCGGGCGCGTTCGTTTCTCTTCATCTTCATTTCACCCACCGCTCGGTTTCGACGTTCGATCGCTGATCCCCCGTTTCGACGCCGACTGACCGATGAACCCGACCCTGACCACCTTTTCTTCGCAGCTGTTGCGCGCGGGCATACACGCGCCGGCGATACGACCGCCGACGGTGCCGCGCGGGAGCAGCCGCGTGCGCGTGACGTTGAGCGCGGCGCACAGCGACGAGGACGTCGCCGCGCTCGTCGCGGCGTTGAGAGCCGCGGGCGCGGGAGGAAGAGGCGCCTCCGCGGCGTTGTGACGACGAGTTAGGCCCCACACACTCTAGGTTTATTTATTATGCGCGATACTGTAGAAACGAATATCAAAGTCAACAACCTCCGCGCGCCTCTTCGTCGTCACAGTGGCATGCGCCGAGCGATCGCGCGTCCTTCCTCCGCGTTCGCCCTCGCCGTCCTCCGCGCGTCGTCGTCGTCGTCGTCGTCGACCGCGTCCGCGTCTTCGCCCGCGTCCGCCGCGCGCTTCGCCCCCGCGCCCTTCCGCCGCGGCTCGCATTCCGCCCCGAACGGAGACTCTCATCGGAGGGGCGCGCAGCCGGTCGGATCGCTTCGTCGCCTTCGCGGACTCCGCGCGTCGGCTTCTTCTTCTTCTTCTTCTTCCTCGTCCGCGTCGTCCGGCGGCCCTCTGTACGTGGACGAGCGCGGCGACGCCTCGAGCGACAGCGTCATGGCGGACGACCTCGACTCCTCGCGGTCGAGGGTGACGGGCGAAGAGATCATTCACAAGACGCCGTGGATGCAGTTCAAACACCTCACGTACGTCGACCCCACGGGGAAAGAGCGCGCGTGGGACATGGTCGCGCGGTCGACGCGCGCGCCCGGCGCGCGCGCGGACGCGGTCTGCGTCTTCGCGACGCTGCGGAAGAAGGGGGAGGAGGACACGACCTTACTGGTGCGGCAGTTTCGGCCGCCGCTGAACGGCGAGGTGCGCTTCCGAGAGCGTTCTATCGTCGCGCCGATCCCCGTACAACAACCCCGTTCGTTCGCGCGGTGCATGCCGTTCCTTAAGGACAGAACTTTTGGGTCCCGCGCGATTCTCGACCACGAGATGTGACACGTCATCGTGTATGTGTACCCGTGTTGACCAATCGCGTCCCTCCACGTGTCGCGTCGTCGTCGTCAGACGATCGAGCTTCCCGCGGGGTTGATCGACGGCGACGAAGCCCCGGAAACGGCCGCGCTGAGGGAGTTAAAAGAAGAGACTGGGTACGTCGGCGTCGTCACGCCCGGCGGCGCGTCCACGCCCGCGCTGCCGCTGTCGCCGGGGCTCACGGACGAGACCGTGTGCGTCGTTCGGTGCGTCGTGGATTTAGGTGCGTTCTATCTCACACTGGTCCCCGTACGACCGCGTCGGCGTTGTGAACGCGGATCCTTAAGGACTTTCTCATCCGGCGCATCTCGCCGCCCAGGGTCCCTCGCTTTCGATCCCGACACACCTCGACGCCTTTCAACTCCGCTTCTGACGCCTTTCAACTCCACCCCGATATCATCGCTCGTATGGGCAACGACCCTCAGACGCCCCGGAGAATTTGACCCCGAAGCAGGAGCTTGAAGGGAGCGAGTTCATCACCGTGCTGCGGGTCCCGGTGAAGGGGCTGAGGAAGAGCCTGGACGCGTTCGCGGACCGCGGGTATCACGTCTTCGCGGGGTTGCACATGATGGCGTGCGGGATGGAGATGGCGGACTGAGCGACGCGAGGGGGGTACTGTATCGTTCTCGGATGAAAAAAACTTTTTTAACGGAGGCGCCGCCGTCGCGATCGTCGGTTGTTATGTACACGTACTGTATACTGGCAGAGAAACCCACCACGCGAGCGCTCACCACGCGGCGTCAGTCTACGCCGTCGAAGAGCCCGCCGCACGGCTGCGACTCCGTCCTCGACAGGAGCTGCGAGACCTCCGCCTCGCCCGCGTACCCGCTGTCGTCGCTCTCGCCGCCCTCCTCCTCCTCGTGACTGGTTCCCATACGACCGCGTTCGCGTGGTGAACGCCGTTCCTTAAGGACTTCGTCGTCGTCCTCCTCCTCCTCCTCCTCCTCCTCGCCTCGTCGATCGTCGGAGACGGAGTCGCTCGGCGGCGGCGGCTGCGAGTAGCACTCGCACGCGTCCTCGTCCAAGGGGTCCGCGTCGTCGTCGCCGGCGACCGGCCGCTCGCCGAGGCTCGGCGTGGACTCTAAGACGCGTTCGGTGGACTCGAACGCGAACGCCTCGTCGTCGTCGTCGTCGTCGTCAAACGGCGACGGCTGCGACGCGTACTCCGCGATCATCTCTAACGCATCCTTCGCGGCCGTTACTCTTCTTTTCTTCTTGTTTTCGTCCTCGTCGTCGTCGTCGCGACCTTTCAACGCGAGGAGCGCGAGGTCGTTCACCTCGAGCGAGCCGGGGAGGGACAGCCCGCCGCCGGCGCCGGCGGGGAGAAGAAGCGCGGGGAGCGCCGACGAGGTCGGGGGCTCGAAACGCTCGTCCCTCGACCGTTTCGTCCCCCTCGCGTGGTCCGCCTCCGCGAACGCCTCCCCGTCGTCATTCACGCCCTCATCGTCGCCGTCGCCGCCGCCGCCGCGCGCGCGCTCCTCGCGAGGAGGCGCCGAGGTGTCCTCCCCGTCTCTTTCGCCTCTGATAAGCGTCATCGCTCGCCGCAGCGCCGGCGGCGTCGGCGTCGGCGTCGAGACGACGCTCGCGCCTCGCGCGGCGGCGGCGACGCACGCGTCGCACCGCGCCGCGAGCGCGTCCTCCGCGACCGCGGCGTCTTCCTTCGCCTCCTTCGCGCGCGTCACGATATCGCGCAGCAGCAGCTCTGATGAGCGGCGGCGCGGCCTCCCTTTCAAAGCGAAATCGGGGTGGAGTTCATAGGCGTCAGTTGGAGTTGAAAGGCGTCGAGGGCGGGGATTGAAAGCGAGGGATGGGCGCAGAGAGACGACGGCAAAAGTCCTTAAGGATCGGCGTTCACCACGCGAACGGGGTCGTACGGGGACCAGTGTGAGATAGAACGCACCGCCGCCGTCGCCGTCGTCGTGGCCGCCGTCCTCCTCCTCCTCCTCCTCCTCCGCCGCCGCCGCCGCCGCCTCCGCCGTCATCGCCGCC